>Ga0209777_10009321_pt1 | contig 10588 bp, 15 predicted proteins | sample FrelakmetHBP12HB_FD_187147 | JGI IMG/M metagenome (GOLD analysis project Ga0209777, IMG submission 187147) | Freshwater lake sediment microbial communities from the University of Notre Dame, USA, for methane emissions studies -HBP12 HB (SPAdes)... | ecosystem: Environmental > Aquatic >... | reverse complement strand
CCATATTATTTGAGACAATGATATTCCCAAAGTGTGAGTACTGTGAGAGATATCATACCTTTGATGACGCATGGAAGGGTCATAAACGAGTAGTAGCAGCACTCAAGAAAGAACTAAAGAAAGAACCAAAGAAGCCAGGAAAGACAATTCACTTTAGATGATTAAGATAAAATTTGGAAATCACAAACTAGGGGACGACACAGCTATCTTTAACATGTGTGCAGCTGAAGATTGTCCCTCAAAGAAACTAGGACTATGTGAAGTAGTCAATAAAGGAATAACTTGTTATGCAGACAAAGCAGAACGAACTTATAGACATGTCAAAGCTTATCGAAGATGCCAACAATCTTACTGGAGAGATAGAAGCTCAACAGAAATTGTTTCAGAAATTGCTAAGCGTATCAAATCCAGACGCAAAACCACTCGATACTTCAGATTTAACGAAGCAGGTGACTTCAACGATCAATCAGATATCACAAAACTATCAGAAGTGGCAGAAGGACTTAGAACGATTGGGATCACAACTTACGGATATACCGCACGTTCAGACCTCAATTTCAAAGATGCAAAGTTCAATGTCAAAGGCTCTGGACATGACATCGAAAATACAACAGGTACTACAGTTGTTATCGGCAAATCAGAGCCAGCCCCCGAAGGCTACCTAGTCTGCCCAGGATCTTGCAAAACCTGTAACCTTTGTAAAATAGATGTACATCATAACATAGCATTTAGGAAGCACTAATGTCAACTAGGTTAAGTATAACGAAGTTTCTGACTCAAAGATGTGGTCTTTTATCTACTCAGTTTACACTTGCTAAAGTAGATCACAGATGGCATGTCTTTATCGCTAGAGATAACGTGCTCGTAGATAGAAACCTAGATGAGTCTTGTTTCAAATGGATCGATCTGCCTAACATGGTTACTCTATTTGAAGACTTTCTACCTAAGTGGAAAGATATACATGAGGTAAAGGATCCTGAACCCCCACCCCCACCTGATGAAGATTTTGAGGAGGTAGCATGAGCGATCAAAGCTGCGACGAATGTAAGAAAAGACAAGAGATTGACTTTCTTATCAATAGACTTCACTTTGATAAAGATGGGTACTGTTTTAGGGTAGACTTACCCTTTGAGCCTATGGAAGGTGATCATCTAATCATAGAAGGTGAACATAAAGAGACCAAGGAAAAGGCATCTATTATCTTAGTAATACCCGAGGACACCCTAGTCTATAATTGTATAGACCAGGAGTGGCAACTTAGGCCAGACATTCACGACCGACTTAGGGTAGTTAAACTAACATCTGATGAACGCGATCAAATGGGGGAAGAAGTATGAGTGAACTAACAATGGAAGATAAAGATTGGATCATGAAAGAAATATTAAAAGCTGTCCTAGATGATGAGACATGCTTTATCAATGACTTCGAACCCTGTAGTGCAGAGCTAATCAAATATCTTGAGAAGGAAGGCTATACTGTTGAGCGCCTTCCTAAGTGTGATATTATACATTTTAAACAAGGAGCAACAAATGATGGATCTTTTCATTCCCGACCTGTACGAAGTTCTCAAGTGCAGAGTCAAGAAGCTAACAGGTAATAAAGAATCAGACGACCCAGCTGATGTACTCATCAGACTAAAGGACGTCGAGAACGTAGTAACCGAGATTAAAAACAAGGCTAATCAGCAAGCAGTAGAGATGGAGAAGCTGAGAGCTGAAGCCGAAGCTAAGAAAGGCGAATAATGAACATTCATGACCCAGTTATATCAGGATCAGTGCCAGAACCAACAGAAAAGCCAGCTAGATCAGAGCGCTGGGACTACAAGATGATGGATAACTATCCTGTACTATTCCAGGATAGGAATGATAGAGGAAAAAGCCTAATGTATTTTGGGGCATGTTGTGATGATGGTTGGAGAAAGATAGTTGAAGATCTAACCGAAGCAATAGCTAAGGTAGATACTCAGCACATAGTTAGAGTGTTCCAGATTAAGGAAAAATTTGGAACTCTTAGATACTATGTGAACTTTGATACTAAGAATGAGGGTCTCTGGAAGACAGTAAATGATCTCGTAAGCAGTGCTGAAAAACTAACAGCAACTACTTGTGAAATATGTGGTCAACCAGGAATTTTATGTGTTAAGAAAGATGGGTACTGGTATAAGACTGTTTGCTCAAGTTGTGCAAAAAAAGAAGGATACGAAAATATTCCAAAGAATAAGATGATGAGCTGCACCCATTTACAAGTATAAAGAAACAGTTGACAAGTGCCTTCCTAAAGTGTATATTAGAGATACACAGGAGGGCACTATGTTTTTTCCAGTAAAGACACTTTTAGCAGGATTTATGACAGGATTTAACCATGCAAGACAAAATCGCTTTATCAGAAGGCATAAACGTATTTATCGAATTCCAGATCGTGAGAGACAGCCAACTAAGTTCTCTATTAGAAGAGCTTGATGTCTTAATAGCGGCAGGAAAAAAGATTCATTTGTGGAGTAAAACTGTTGCTCCCCATGAAATGGAAAAGTACTGTAAATCTATAAAAGTTCCAACTCCAAAAGAAGAGAAAGAACTTCATAGAACTATATGGCTTCTCCGCCACAAAGAACGAAAGACTCTTGGTGACATATCCACCATTACAGGAGTAACAATACCTAGGGTAAGTTATTATTCTAGAATGGATCCAACTAGAGAGTGGGTCCTAGCCGATTGGATCTTCTCGTATGAAAAGAAGGATTCAAGTATTTATCCCAAGGTTGATTTTCTAGTAGATCCAGACCCTGTCCTAGTTGATAAGTTTAAAAGGTCTGGACGAGTAGCAAACTTAATAACAAAGGTATAACATGAGTGACTTTGGTGAATTAAGAAAGTCACTAAGTTCTTATATAGGAAAATATCCAGCTCCGAGTAAAGAAGAAAATGACACCTGGCTTAAAAGGCTAGATGTCTTAAGAAAGACTCATGCTGAAAACTCCAAAGAATTTAGTCAGATAAGAGACAGAATGATACTATCTAATGGCGCCTTTGCCATGAGATATGTTATGCGTTATAAGATAATCTTAAATGATGATGTATCTATAATGGATCTATTCCAAGAGGCAATGGTTGGAGTAATGGAAACCGTAGATGCTTTTAAGATCAAGGCTGGCACCAGTTTTACAACCTACGCCTACTTTCATATCCGTAAGAGAATCATAGACTTTATAAAGCGTAACAAGATTGTGCGAGCTCCAAGAGATATAGCTCGTAACCTAAAGCATGTTCAAGAAGTACGTAGCCAGCTTCTTACCGAGCTTAAACGAGAGCCTTCCATCAAAGAAATAATCAAGTCCTTAAAGAAAGACAAGGGCATCAATTTGAAGGAAGACATGGTCGATAACATAGTAATACTGCTAGAGCTTAACTCTGCTGGTCACGAAGAATCTTTTATTAATGAATTCAAGGAACAGGTATCGGTTGATGATTCTGGTGCGGATCTATTTAAGCTTATGGAATCTACAATAGAATCAAAGCTTAAGGAATATCCAGAACAGACACAGAAGATGATTAAATATAGGTTTGGAATAGGGTGCGATAGTCCTCACACCCTAGAGGAAATTAACTATATGCTAGGCCTGGACGATGAATCCCAGAACGTTAAAGAGATCCTAGAAGTTGATGAGGTTGACCCCACTATCGGCTAGACATTTTTTCATGTAATTACAGATCGTGCATTTATAGTCTGAGTAAGTCTCTCCGCTCTTCTTCAGTGTTGTTAGCTTACGTTTGCTAATCTTCCCACACTTGGCGGCCCTCTCAAGATCCTCTTGGCTATATATATTCTTGAAGTCTTTTGGTGGCAGAGTCTTTGCCCTTGCGCAGGTATATACCTCATCAAATTTCTTGAATATATCTGATGTACTTATCCTCAGTTCAGCTAATCTGGCAAGCTCAGTATCTTCCTGACCCTCAGTCATTAGCTCGGCAAAGGATTTTTGATCCTGTAATCTTAAAGTATAAAGCTCCTGACCAGCTTGGTCGATAGCTGTGATAATAGCATAACCCTGTTGGTCTAGATCAACTCGATAATAGAACGTGCTACCATCGCTTCTATTAACATACTGCAGAAAGACCTCGTCGATTTGAGCCTTCTGGCCCTCCTCGGTTGTAGTCCAATGCTTATACATCATAGCTTGCATTAGGTTACTTGCAGATGGCAAGGGCATCTTACCGTTCTGTCCAAAGATCTCTGGAGCCTTAAAGGCTGAGACAGACTTGATCTCGATGAACTTTCTTTTGTTGTCATCTTCAATGACACAGTCTACTTTACCAGTTATAACAACCTTGTTAGTAGTCTCAGTCTGAAAGACAACACGAAACTGTTCATCCTTAAGCATATCAGATGTCTTTAGGCGTTCAATATGATATTTCTCAAACATAAGACCAGCATCACAGATGTAGGCCCCACGAATAGACATACTGGAAGGTTTAACACCTAAGATCTTGTAGAATAAGCTTCGGCCACACTCACCCACAGTGTACGGTCCAAGATCAGCAGAGCACTCCGAAGGCCAAGATATGTTCTCTATACGAGCTTTAACTTCGTCATCGGATTTTAGGACAGCAATGTCCTTCTGAAAGATTTTTTGAATAAAGTTTTTGTACATAGAAATGTTTCCTTTCGTAGATGTAGTATATACTTTTCTATAGACAAACGCTTAACAAAAGATTATATTATAGACATAGGAAATCAATCCTAAAAAAGGAGTTTTTAAATGAACAAATCGCCAGAGATTAATGAACTAGCAGCGGCCTTGGTTAAGGCCCAGAACAACTACAATGCCCTTATTAAAGATTCATCGAACCCATTCTTCAAATCCAAGTATGCCGATCTGGCAGCTTGCATCGAGTGTGTCCGCGAACCTCTTGCTAAGCAGGGTCTATCAGTAGTACAGTCCACTGATGTTATCAGTGATACTGTGACAGTAGTTGAGACAATGATTATTCACACCAGCGGTCAGTGGATTAGCGGGCGTTATCCTCTAACGCCAACTAAGCCAGATTGTCAGGGCCTGGGAGCAGCCCTAACCTACGCTCGTAGGTATTCTTTAACAGCTATGCTAGGCATTGCTGCTGAAGATGATGATGGCAATGCGGCGTCAGGAAAGACGCAGCCAGCAGCAGCTCCAAAGTATGCAAAGGCTCCAGAGAATCCAGTGTATGATAATCCAGCCAAGTGGAGCAAGGCAGTGACAGACAAAGCTGCCAAGGTTGAGAAGGATGGCCTTAAGGGCAGCGCAGCATTGATGAAGTATATTCCTACATTCAATGCAAAGAACAAGACAGAGTATGCCCAAGTCTCTGACTTCAACACAGATAAACTCTTAGGTGACCTTATCAAGTTTGTGGAAGATGCTGTACCTGAAAAGCTTCTTTAATATCCCTGGTAACAAGGGAAAAGAAGCAACAAGATCTAAGTTAAGAACAAGACTGGGATCACGATGGCAATCGTGGTCTCGGTCTAGATCTATTTTAGTAGAATCTCACTGCAGAACAAGTGTTAAGAAGGAGCACCCATGATATCATCAAAATCAAGGTGTGGAACTCGCGCATGTCCCAGAAATGAATCGATTAGTAGATCAACTCAGCCAAGAACGGAGTCCCGATCTGGAACTAAGTCCCTTGAAGGATTTATTACAACTAGTTTTCCAATAGGTCTAGGTCTTCAACCATTAACCTGGATTGCTCCTACTGTCTATGGCAGCGGAGCCGTTATCTATACTCAAGGAACAACAACTACTGGCACTAGCTCAATTACAGTTCCAGCTACGACTTCATATGGGTTTAGTACATCAGAATGGACATTTTCATAATGTTAGAAGCTAAATCAAGATGTGCAACAAGGACTGGTTGGAAGAGTGATTCAACCTGTAAGACCAAGGGCTTTGATAGACGTAGCTCGGTTACGAACAAGGTTGATAATGCAAAGCTCATCGGCCAGATCCTACAACAGGCTAATAATAATTTTACCACTGGAACAATGGGTGTATGGGGCATAGCTCCAGCCATAGCTGTGAGTGGAGTCTATCACGTAGTGGATGACATGTAACTTAAACAATGGATAATACATGGATAAAAAACAAGACATCTGGAACATACTACAACCAAAGTTAAAAGAGTATCTAGTTATGAAGGGTGTATTTGTAGATGAACAGGGCTTTCATAGCTGTATTCATCCTACACACCCAGATCACCACCCATCCTCAAGCTTAGGTGGAGATGGTGATGCAGCAGGCAAGGTAACTCATTGCTTTAGCTGCGGCAGGTCATTTAATATATTTCACGCAGCAAACTTCCTTGAGAAGAAGCCTATCAGTGGGCCCGACTTCTTCCAAGAGACATTGCCTTATCTAGCTAAGATGTTTGACATTGAATATGAGCCCATAGAGATCTCAGAAGATGCCAAGAGAGAGTATCAAAAACGTAGAGCCTATGAAGATGCTGTAAATACAGTTCACGCTGGTATGTACGTTAAGGATAAAGATGGTAGAATGATACTTAACAGTGCCCATCCAGCCATTAAGCATCTCTTGGAACGCGGCATAACTGAAGAGACTATCAGACGATTTCAGATAGGTTGTATCCAGAGCCACAAAGAGTATATAGACTCCATGGCAGCCCTTGGTTGGACAGATAAATCATACCTAGAAGGCGCAGACCTAGCTAACAGTAAGCTCTTCAATCATAATGGCATTATTATACCTATCTTTGATGATAAGAACAGACCAGTCGGCTTCGTAACCAGGAAGACTGACATGGCTGAAAATGATAAGGGCAACGAGAAGTACGTAAACTCCCTGAATTCTGATATATACCACAAGTCCAGTATACTTTTTAACTTCCAGAACTTCGACGTAGATGCTGGTCCTTTAATCATAGTAGAAGGTTACCTAGACGCTGTATATCTGACTCAGATGGGTGTAAAGAATGTTGCAGCCATAGGAGCTACTGTCTTAACAGAAGAGCATATCGATATGTTGTTTAACAAGAAGGTTAAGCACATACATATCTGTTTAGATGGCGATGAGGGTGGTGACAAGGGAGTTAAGTTAGCCATTGAAAGACTATCCAGCTATAAGACGTTCAATGTTCGAATCATGGAGTTGCCAGCTGGCAAGGATCCTGATAACTATATCAGAGAGAATGGAGTTCCTAAGTTCTTAGAGTTATCTAGAGCTGAAGTAGCACTATCGCCCTTCGCTTGGATGATTAAGCATACTACCTTTGAAGATGATCCTATGGACACTGCTCAGAAGGCTATCCCAACGATAGCGGCTGAAGAGAGCAACATTGTCCGAATGAAGATGATCAGAGAGCTCTCGAGGTTAACCTCACTATCAGAGTTAGACATCAGAAAAGATGTCGATGCTATGGTCAATAAAGAATCTAGTAGATTCATGGAAGAGCTTTCAGAAGTTAATAACTTCTTACAGGTACAGCTCTCTAAGAGAAAGACAAGAGACACCAAGAGCATTATAGAAGATGCCTTGATTAAGATTAAGAATCTTGAGAAGCAACATGGTAATACAATAGACAACAAGACAGAGTATGCGCACAAGATAGATGAGATCAAGAATAAGATTGAGTCTGGCAAGTATACCTATGGTCTAAGACCTCTAAGATTCAAGCAGCTATATGAAAACTTTGATGGTATACCATATGGGTCATGTCTAACCCTAGTTGGTGGTAGACCTTCAGCAGGTAAGACTGCCTTAATGACAGCTCTAGCCATGGATATAGTGGACTGTGATGAAGAAGCTGCTATATTCTATATGTCCATTGACGATACCACTGAGCTCATGACCTTGAAGATGCTAGCTGTTAAGTCGGGTCTCACAACTTCCCAGATTAAAAACTACACAGGACAGAAGCCAGAAGATAAAGCTAAGATAGACGCAGCTTGGAGATGGATTGAAACCCACCAAGAAAGATTCATAATAGCAGATGCAACAGCTGGTAACAGCTTTGAATCTTTACAGGCCCATGTCGACTGGTTCGTTAAGAATACAAAGACAAAGAAGAGAATCCTGCTACTGGATAACTTTCATAAGCTAAGGTGTACAGACTTCGGTCGCAGCAGTAAGAAGACTGAGGTGGTATCAGACCAGTCAGAGAGAATCAAGGAGTTGGCTCAGGTCAACGACTTGCATATCATGATGACTGTTGAGCTCAGAAAGCTTGAAGGAACAGACTCAAGGCCCAGCCTAGGGGATCTAAAAGATTCAGTCCAGCTTGAATACGACGCAGATGTAGTTATCTTAGTTCATAATGATCTACAAGTTAACGCTGAGAAGTCCATCTATGTTCACCATAAGATGGGTCCAGTAGATGGTAATATAACAGACATAAGGATGCCATATCTTCACACAAAGGTGTGGAAGAATAAGGTTACAGGACGCTGTGAGACCTTCTGGTACAAGCTGAACTCATTGAATCTCCAAGTAACAGAGGGCACAGCCTCAGAGATAAGAGCATTACTAGCTAAAGCTCAAGAAAAGACTGGTGGTAGTCAAAGTGTCGGCGGAAAACCAATGTAGTACAGGCTTAGCAGTTAGGACATTCTATGATAGGATGTACAACTGCTATTACTTTAAGCCTAAAAGCACATATGTTCAAGGAGTCATTGCAATCTTTGAGCGGGCCCTCAGGACTGAGGATGCTAAGGACATATTGAATGCGTTTGCTCCAGTCTTAAGCCAGAGATCTTATACTGGACCAAGCTATATAAGAGCAGAAGACAGAGAAGCCTTCAAGACTCACTGTATCCGCTGTGCAATCAATCTTGATAGGTTCTTCGCCAAGTTCAATCCCACTTATGTAATGCACAATTACTGCTATAAGTGGAAGGTCAAAGGACACATTCATGGCCTGGTAGAATTTCATGATAAGACATACATCCTAGCCTTATCTTTTGAAGATCTTAAGATAACACAAAAAGATATTGACTTTTTCTGCATAAACAGTTATCTTTACAATGCAACGAATCATACTAACTATGATTTACTAGTCATGAATGTACCTCAGGAACAGTTCTGGATTGTTCCTTTCAAAGACAAAGACTATACTATTCAACGAGGATTCGTCTCATGCAGTACGAAGATTCGTAAAAGAGGTGAGCACTGCACAGTATGTGCAAACGATTGCAAGCCTCAGTATATCAATGGCTTAGAAAGACTCGACTTAATTTTATGTGGAACGCCGACAGATACAGAGAAGCAGCCACCAGATTAAGAGAAAAAGCCTTAAAAGGAACTCTGGTAATAAAGAATAGAAAACATAGAGATCAAAAAGATTACCTGAGAAACAAGTATGGAGCTGATCCAAATTATAAATTGGGTGTTCTAATTCGAAGACGAATAAGATTAGCTCTAAAAGATACAAGAAAAAAAGAATCTTCAGTTAAACTAATAGGGTGTTCAATTGAACAATTAAAAGAACACTTACAGAGATCAGCAATAAATAATGGATATTTAAACTTTAATATAGAAGGTTACAACGGAAAAGAGTATCATATAGATCATATTATTCCGTGTAGCAGATTCAACTTAACCTGTTCTTATCATCAAAAGCTTTGTTTTAATTGGAACAATCTGCAGATCTTAAGAGCGGGTGTAAATTTAAGCAAAGGAAATAAAATGATTGAATTAGTAACCAAGGGTGGTAAGAAAGTCGGAGAACTATCCGATGACGTAGGTGGAACAGACAAGCTCGTCGTTCAGGGCAAGGCAGTTGCTTTGGAAGATGTGTATGGCTCAGAAAAATTAACAAGAGACTTTAACACTCAAGCAAAAGAGCTAAAAGATGATGCAAGTGAAAACGCAGATTCCTCAGGAACTTCAGAATAAGATATACCGAAAGTTTACAGACCTACCTTTTTCCGCCTCACTAGTAGTCTATGCAAGACTAGTGCACGGCAACGCATTCAAAGCACAGAATGGAGACCTCTTCGGTCTCAACAGAAGGCTCGTTAGCAAGATCTATCGGGCCTTTATTGATTCATTGAGAGAAGAACTAGGCAATGCAGATCACCCCGATATCACCCATTTACAAGACGACTAACAGTAGACAGAAATTTAAAGATGATCCTAAAAAGAGAAACAATGTTAAAAAGAATAGAGAAAAAGAGAGATTTAATACCAAGCTCTTCAAAATTGACATTGCTATTTAATAATTTAGAATCAAAAAATGATAAAGAATTGTTATATACTCTTAGAAGATTATCTTTATACCTATATAAGCATTCTAATAAAGGAAAAACGGTAGAAACAAAGTACGTAACATCAGACCATGGAAAAGAAGCATATAGAAAAAGCAGACAAAAGTTTCAAGCATCAGAAAAATATGTGAAATGGTTACAAAAGAATAGATACTCTAGTAATAAAAAATATAGGTTAACCCATAAGGACGAAATAAATAAGTACGTAGCTAGACTAAGAAAATCAAATACAAATTTCAATATAGCTACTAGATTAAGGGGTAGACTTAGATCGATTGTTAGAAAAGAGTATAAGAAACAGTCAGCATTAGGTTTATTGGGATGTACCATA
>Ga0209777_10009320_pt1 | contig 10589 bp, 7 predicted proteins | sample FrelakmetHBP12HB_FD_187147 | JGI IMG/M metagenome (GOLD analysis project Ga0209777, IMG submission 187147) | Freshwater lake sediment microbial communities from the University of Notre Dame, USA, for methane emissions studies -HBP12 HB (SPAdes)... | ecosystem: Environmental > Aquatic >... | reverse complement strand
CCGGAACCGACATTTGCCATAAATGCCAAAGGGGCGGTGATCATCTGGAATACAGCAATGGAAAAACTCACGGGAATCAGTCCCGGGCAAATCCTCGGGCGTGGGAACTATGAGCATTCTTTTCTGATGATGGGGGCACGCATTCCGGGCCTTCTTGATCTGATTTTTGCATCTGGCAAAGAGCTTGAGAATTATCATTATTCGGTAATACAACGGAGCCCTAAAAGCATCAGGGCAACAATACAGCTCCCCAACCTGAACGGGAGACCCGCGACTCTCGAGTTAACTGCATCTCCACTGTACGATCAAAAAGGGCAGTATGCCGGTGCAATTGAATCACTCCATGCTATCACTGAAATTCGCGAAAAAGATGAAAAATTCCACAGGCTGTTTGATACAGCAGATCATGGCATTCTTATCCTCAAATCGGATACCAGAAAGGTTATCGATGCAAATTCGTTTATTATTAATCTTACCGGGTATTCGCACGAAAACATGCTTGGCAGAAATCTTGGGGAAATAGGTTTTTTCAAGGATAAGCCGGTAGCTGAACAATTCTTTGCAGAACTGGAAAAAACAGGATACATCATGTATAACGATATTCCCATGGAGACAAAAGATGGCAGGATTATTGACGTGAAATTTGTCAGCGAGATGTATTCATTCAATGATGAACAGGTTATCCAGTGTTCTGTGTACGACATCTCCAGCCGAAAGCAGTTCGACACTGCCCGGATTCTTGCCAGAAAAAATCTGAATATGTTTTCGAGCATGACGAGACATGATGTCCTGAATCAGCTGATGGTTGTAAGCGGCTCTCTTGAACTTGCCTCCTTTGGATTACAGGAACCTGAATTACTGCAGCATCTCAACCGCGCTCAGACAGCTGCAAAAAATATTCAGCGGCAGATTTCCTTCTCCCGGGAATATGAAAACCTTGGTGCAGCGACTCCGACATGGCAACGTATATCAGAAGTCATTCACCGGGCATTCTTTGAGGTAGAGGCGGGTGCTATCACCCTCGACATGCCGGAGGATACTATTGATGTCTTTGCAGACCCGCTCTTTGATAAGGTCTTTTTCCACCTGTTCAACTACGTATATAAGTATGGAGAAAAAGTTACCCGCATCGAAGTTTCTTACCAATATACAACGACAGGACTTATCCTGACAATTGCTGATAACGGAATTGGAATATCACCGGAAGACAAGACCCATCTCTTTATGCAAAGCAGCGGGAATGATAAGGCACTCGGCCTTTTTCTTGCACAGAAAATCCTCGAAATTACTGGTTTAACAATCAGGGAGAGCGGAGAATATAAGAAAGGAACCCGTTTTGAGATTAATATTCCGATAGATGGGTTCCGGACCGGATCACCTGCACCCTAAAGGGAAGAAGAGAAATGGAAAATATTCATAGCTCAGTACTTTCAATATAGGGTAGCCAGAGCCATTCTGGCATCCTAATCCCCTGCATTTCAGGCATTGGTTGAAAAAATCTCTGAACAAAAACTAAATCCTCTGTGAAACCATAATAAAAAATAATGATTTCCCTTCTCTACGTGGATGATGAGCCGGATTTGCTCGATCTCTGCAAGCATTTTCTTGAGCGGGAAAAGGAATTCTCTGTAATCACCGTTACTTCTGCGCAAAAGGCTATAGAGATCCTGGACGAAGGGACAATAGAGGCGATTATTTCCGATTACCAGATGCCGGTAATGGACGGCATCGAATTCCTCAAACAGGTAAGGATGAAATTCACAGATATCCCCTTTATACTCTTTACCGGTAAAGGACGGGAAGAAGTGGCTATCGAAGCCTTCGATAATGGTGCTGACTTTTACCTCCAGAAGGGGGGAGATCCCCGTGCCCAGTTCGGTGAACTAAGTCATAAAATACGTCAGGCAATCCGAAGGAAAAAAGCAGAGGAGGAGCTTCGCATGATGCACTCCACGGTGAGCAATGCTCCTGAGGGCATCCTCTGGATTAACGAAGATGGCGGGATCACGTTTTTTAATGATACCATATGTACAATGCTCGGATATACCAGGGAGGAGTTTGCCGCCCTCACGATCAGGGATATCAGCCCACAGTTTATTGAGAATCATCTGGTTACTGACTGGTTCCAGAAGAAACAGAGAAAAATACTCACCGTTCAGGATATCAACCGGAAAAAAGACGGATCACGTATCCCTGTGGAAATTTCCCTCAATTACAGTGAATTCGGACCCCGGGCATACGTCTTTGCATTTGTGCGGGATATTACCGACCGCAAAAAGGCTGATGATGAACTGAAGTCTGCTTATGAAAAGAACCAGGGTCTTATGGACCATGCAAATGATGCTATTTTTATTGCAGACGCAGAAACCGGGATGGTTATCGATGCAAATAAAAAAACACAGGAGTTGATCGGCAGGTCACTTTCTGAAATCCAGACCCTGCACGAAAGCGACCTTCACCCGAAGGAAGAAGAGGAAAAATACCGGGTATATTTTAAAAAACATGCTGAGGAAGGAACGGGATTACAGGAGCAGATCATTGTTGACCTCAAGGGAAACTATATCCCGGTTATCGTCAGCGCTACTACACTCGATCTGGGTGGAAGACGGTGCATGATGGGAATCTTCCATGATATATCAGATATTAAAAAAGCGCATAATGCCCTGCAACTTGCGAATAAAAAACTTAATCTTCTGGCCGAGATCACTCGGCATGATATCAGGAATAAACTTACCATGCTGAGTGGATACCTTGAACTGTTCACCGATCATCCTCCTGAACCCCAGCACTCAATGTATCTTGCGAAGCTGAAGAGTGCAGTAAAAATGATCGAGGCGAACATTGAGTTTACCAAATTGTACCAGGATCTCGGGATCGTTGCACCGGTCTGGCAGAACGTGGATGACACGTTCTTTAAAGCCTGTACCCATGTCGACATAAAAAAAATACGCTTCCAGTCAGAAGCCGGGGGACTGGAGGTATTTGCTGACCCTCTGTTGGAACGGGTATTTTATAACATTGTCGCAAATGCTGTAGAACATGGCAACCAGGTATCTGTCGTCAGGCTCTCTACGACTGAACTTCCCGATTGTCTCGTAATCCAGATTGAAGATGACGGTATAGGAATTCCGCCGCACGACAAGGAAACGATCTTCCGGAAAGGATTTGGGAAAAATACCGGTCTCGGGCTATTCCTCTCCCGGGAGATCCTATCCATTACGAATATTACCATAAAAGAATCCGGGGAATTCCAGCACGGTGCCCGATTTGAGATGTGTGTACCAAAAGGCATATACCGTTTTTCCAAAAAAACCGTCACAAATGAGCGCAATCGCGGGGAGAAATGATTCGTATACGGATTCAATTTCCGGAAAGGGGTTATAACAGCATGACAGGGCACGATTACAGGACATTTTATTAGCCAATCAGTATTACGCAGTATAACCAGGACACGGGAAGAATCCATCAATCCTGATACAGTAAACCAAAGAAAATCTAAAAACAGCTTCAGCACTTTATTTTTTTACTTTTTTTACGTCGTTGATAAATTTTATTAAAATTTCAGATATAATTGTGTCAGTCAAGAGGAATTGTCTCCAGTTGTGACACGAGCTCCCAGATCCTGGTCCGGGCATGAATCGGCATATTGGGATCATTAGAGATTTCGTCAATCTTTGAAATGGCTTCTGCGGCGCGCAGTCCCATCGCCTTTGAATTGTTGGTAAGCAGCGTCCGGGTTTCGTCAGCTACGCGCCGGATGTTTCTGGGTATAGAGCTGTCTTCCTGAATACGCTGCAGCATCAGGATACAGTTTTCCATTGTTTTTTCAGGGTTGGGCATGGTATCACCTACCTGTGTACCTGTAGTTAATACGTAGAACCGACATATATAGGTTAAATATAGAGTCGACGGTGATTGTATGCCGGTACGTAAGGAAGACGAGATCATGGCAGAATACCTCCTTAAAGGAGGAAAAATGCTTGAAAAGTCCTGTAAAACCTGCGGATGCCCGCTCTTTGAAGTCAAGGGTAAAACGCTTTGCGTCGTCTGCAAGGAGAACGAACCTCCCGCAGGTAAGAAGAATAAAACAGATACAGAGAACGATTCCACAACCCCCACCGGGTATGAAAGCACGCGCTCGCCGAAAGAGCCCTCGGCAGAATGTCTGATGCTCGCGGATGAACTTGCAAGCACTATCCTCTCGCTCTGTGAACGTATCCGGAATGAAAAGGATCCAGACCACGTCCTGACGCTGATGAATGCAGTGAAGACGGGAGCCGAATCACTCCATATTCTTTGTCAGTTATAAGAACGACGGCAGAGATCAAAGATCTTTTGTCCGGTCTTTTCCCCAATTCCTTTTATTGCGAGTAAATCTGCCAGTTCAGCGTTTGCGATTGCCTGCACGGATCCGAAATGAGAAAGCAGGAGTCGTGCGTTCTTCAACCCGATTTCAGGGAACGCAGAAATAATATACTCCTGCTCTTCACGAAGAGAATGATGGGATTTGTGCGGGTGAATCTTACGCTCACCCCGTGCACTCTCCTCACGTTTTGCGAGGACATAGAGCATCTGCGCGGTATCCTGTTCATCCTTTGTGAACAGAAGTGCGACTCCCATATCCACGGTAAGCGCAGCGAGCACTCCCCTGATAGCATTCGGGTGGATGTCGCGCTGTGTATAAGGATCGCTTCCTTCGATGATAATCACCGGGCGCGGTACTGCCTCTGCCATTGTTTTGATCTGACCGAGCAAATCCCGGTTTATCAGCGTATCCACAAAATCCCGAACGGTTTTGCGCTCAATGAGGATCCGGTCACCAATCGCATAATCCCCATGCGCAAGCCGTTCAAGCCGGATGGCAGCACCCATTTCGGAAAGCACTTCGACCACTTTTGACGAAGTCTCGCGGTCATCAATAATAATTTTCGGTCCCTGCACGGTGAACTCATCGATACTTGCCTGTTCAGCCAAAACCGGTTTTTGCACAAGAGAATTCATACTGCCCATTGCCTTCATGCTCTTATGCATCATCGTCTCTTTGGCCTGGCTGACATGACGGAATATTTCGTCGGACGTTCCTTTCGTTACGAGGACAACAACTCTGCCAGCCCCTGACCTTCCTGTTCTTCCTTTACGCTGGATGGAGCGGATTTCAGATGGTACTGCTTCGTAAAAGATCACAAGGTCAGTCGAGGGAACATCAAGACCTTCCTCGCCAACAGAAGTTGCGATCAATACTTTGAACTCACCTTTTCGGAATCTGGTGAGTGCTGCAATCTGGTTTTTTTGCGAGAGTCCCTTCTCCGCATCTTTTGCTGCCTGACCTACGAACCGTTCGCATGCAATCCCGTTTTTCACAAGATAATCCACCAGGAGTTGCACCGTATCCCGGTACGTTGCAAAAATAATAATCCGGCTGTCCGGGTGTTTGTCCAGCTGTTCGCGGACCAGGTTCAGGGTGATCTCAGGTTTTGGGTGGAGTTCCCTTGTCCATTCAAGGGATCGTTCGAACAGTTCGCGGAAAGATTGATCTTTTACAAGACCCTGACTGGCTTTACTGCCACCGGAACCTGTTCCCTCGGCAACCATTTTTGCAAGATATCCTTTCAGTACTTCGCTTCCCTGGGATTCCGCAAGCGTGATCGCATGCCTGAGCTTCATGCACGCTGCATACACAGAAGCTGCTGAATATCCGACAGGGTCACGATTTGCGATACGCTGCTGGATCTGGGCATTAATTTCATTCAGTGTTTTCATTGTCAGTTTTTCACGCTTCGGCACGGTAAAGTGGAGCGAAGATAAGAGTGCGAGACGCTCATCGATAAGTGCGTTGATGATTGTTACAGCTCCTTTGAGATCAGGGGGAAGTTCAATGTCGAGGAATTCAATATCCCGTTCGAATACATAAGGGCGGACATCAGGATCATTTTCCGTCCGGTTTTCAATATGGGAGATCCCCAGATTCATACAGACTTCCTGCACTTTCTCCTGCATGCCACCCGGAGACGCCGTCATCGCAAGAAGCAATGGTTTGTCTGCAGTAGCCAGATATCGTTGTGCAAGAAATACATAGGCATAATTTCCCGTCGCACGATGGCATTCATCTACAATAAGGAGTGTTACGTCTTTGAGTGAGTAGCGTCCGGCAATAAGGTCGTTTTTTATTACCTGGGGTGTTGCAAGGATTACTGTTGCACAGTCCCACTCTTCAGTGCGCTCATCCGGCGGGGCCTCACCCGTGAACATGGCAAAAGGGGATAATCCCGAACCTGACTGGTTCTTTGCGAGAAGGTATCGTTCAAAAAAACGGAGATGTTGTTCCACCAGCGGTTTTGTCGGTGCAAGCATCAGCACCCTGCCTCTTTCATTATAGAGACGGGATGCTGCAACGAGAAGCGCGACGGCAGTTTTGCCGAGACCGGTTGGCAGGATCACCATCGTGTTTGCATCCAGAGCACGCATTGCTATTGAAAGCTGGTACTCACGTGATTCGATGGTATCAGGTTTAATGAGGGGGTGGCTGATGAATTTCATAGGGTGTTATGGCATAAGGGATGTGAATGTGATACGTCCCTCAACAAGAGCCCGAAGCGTTTCAGTCAACCCGTCTATCGGGACGCGTACCTGTTTCATTGTATCCCGGTCCCGGAGTGTGACGGTATTGGTCTCCTTGGTATCGTAATCGACCGTGATCGCAAATGGCGTGCCGATCTCATCCTGCCGGCGATACCGCCGCCCTATAGCACCGTTGTCATCATATTCGGCGAGTAAACCTTTTTTATGGAAGGTATGGGTAATGTCGTCAGCAATGATATCAAGACCGTCGCGGGCCATAAGGGGGAAAACGGCAACCTGAACAGGAGCGACATTAGGTGAAAGCCGCATAACTGTTCGTTTTTCTCCGTCGGCTATATCCTCATCATATGCCTGTTCAAGAACAGCATAGCACATCCGGTCAATCCCATACGAAGGTTCGATCACATGGGGGACAATCTCTTCTCCACGTATATCGATCACTTCATCGCGGACTTCAAATAAACTGGCAGGAACATGAATTTTTTCATCCCCAATTTCAATATCGACGCCTTCTGTTGTGGGAGTCGCGTCTCCCAATGCCGCAAAGATTGCTTTTGCTTTCGTGCGGTACTGTTTACCAAGGACACTCATATTCGGGATGATCCGGCGGCGCACCGTTTTCTTCGGCTTATCAAACTGGATAAAGACGGTCATTGGAATACCGCTCTGTCTCGCATGAGCGTGTAAGTCATAGTCAGTTCTGTCGGCTATTCCAACAGTTTCCACCCAGCCAAAGCGTGGGGAAAATATTTCTGCATCCCAGCAATCGGTGGCATAATGTGCCCGTTCATCCGGAAGATGCTGACGGAACCGAAGTCGTTCCGGGTTAATCCCGATGGTGACCAGAAGTTCATGGGTCAGGGCAACATAATAGGCGACGTACTCATTGGCTATTATACCTTTGTCAACGGCTTCCCGCATCGACATTTCAACCGGCTCTTCACATTTCTGTTGCTGGATATACGTAAGCAAAGGCATCCGATAATCCCCATACCGTCTGAACGATGGATGATGGTTCTTCTCATCCGGGTGGACAAAAATTTCTGCCTCTGCCTGCGTGAACTCACGGAGACGGATCATGCCCTGCCGCGGCGAAATCTCATTCCGGTAGGATTTACCTATCTGCACGGCCCCAAAGGGAAGCTTGTCGCGGTAAAACCGGAGCAGGCGCGAAAAATCAACAAACATTCCCTGTGCTGTTTCGGGACGCAGGTAACCAATCCGCTGGGAGCCCGGGCCAATGGTAGTGGAAAACATGAGGTTGAAATTGAATACCTCAACGTTGCCCAGAATCTCTCCACAGGCCAGGCATCTGCAGGAAGATATTGCAGCAGAAAGTTCCTCATTCTTCATAATCGAGGCATTACACACATTTCCCCCCTCAGCAACATGATCGGCACGCAGGTATTCCTTGCAGTGCGGACACTGACACATCTTGTCAGAAAAACCCTTTACATGACCGGAGGCGATAAAAACAGCCTCCTGGGCTATTGTCGGGCATTCAATCTCATAGTATCCTTCCTGGATGATATAAAAATCCCGCCAGATATTTTCCACTCGTCGTTTCATCATCGCGCCCAGCGGACCATAATCGATGAAACCTGCAACTGCTCCGTAACATTCAGATGCAGGCCAGATAAATCCACGACGTTTGGCTAATTCCATCACGTTTTCAAAAACATCATGAGAACACTGAATATCCATCACTTCTCTCATTTCACGTTATCTCATTCAATTATTTCCTGATGGTATTATAATTCTCGTCACAGGGAACTTAAAAAGGATATTTGGCAGCATCATCGGGATCACCCTTATATCCTGTAATCATTTGCTTTACTGTCAGAACCAAACGGCTGGCTGTCAGCAAAGTATGCAGAAATGCACAAAAATGCAAATAAGTAGTACTTTTTTTAAATCATAGAGAGAGAAAATTCGGATGCCGTACTACAAACCCGTAATACTGCCTGCGATTCTGAAATATTTACCTAATAGTGCATTATTATTAACAAATGAGTCACCCTGTAACCAGATAGACGGATCGAATCACAATAAACAAAAATGTGAACGTAAAATGAATAGTTGTTAAAACCAACAATTACATGGGGAATACATGAGTTATTTAGTGCTCCGGGTGAAAAATGACAAAGCATTGAAATCTCGTTTACTATACTCACTATTGAGTGTGAACCCATCATATTCTGTTAAAGAATACCGAGAAGAACCTGATCTAACAGATGAAAATTATTATATCATCAGTTTCACTTCTTATGAAAAAGGTCCGTATTGCCCTATCAGGAAAATATTAAGCGAATTTATAAAAAATAAAGAGATCGAGTATCTCAATGAATCGTCTGCAGATCGATTCATGTAATTTCTGAACCCGAAAAAATCTTTCTGATTGAAAAATATCCAATTTGTGGGAAACCTTTTTGTTTCAGATTTTCAATATTTTTTTAGAATTATCTTCGGACCTGCAACTCGCCACGGGAACGGAGTTCAATGAATAATTTCCGGTTTTTTCCTGATAAAAATTAAGTGTGGGTGAATTCTCAACCAATTAATAGATCTTTTGGTCAAACAATGTATAAAGATAGCATTAAATAGAAGGCGAAGTATTGTATATCCTAATCCCATAACGGGGTATGCAATGACTGAAGACAAACGCAAGGTACAGCTTCTAAACCTTTTCAGTGCCATATCAGGCAAGACTAAAATTGTCGAGCCGATGAAGAACATTCATGGTACTTTAAGAGACAGCGACGCGATTGAGCGTGAGGTTGCTCTCGTAATGAGAGAGATCACGGAACAGGGGATCTTCAAAACATCCTTAAAACCGATCCAGCTTGCAAAACTTGTCACCTTGTTTTACGCTGGTAAGAATGACACTGAAATTGCGCGCCAGCTCGGGGATGAAAAATTGAGCAAGACCGTCGCACGCGCACGGGTAAGACTTAAGCTCTTCCGGGAACTTGACTTCAAGATGCCCTTTGACAAGATGAAGATGGAAAAACTAATCGAGTCCGGCAAGACAATGAAAGAGGTTTCTGAAGAACTCGGTGTGAGTCCTTCGACACTCCGTGAATACCGGCACGTGATTGAGGAGCAGGAAGATCCTACTATTGACCCTTACATCGACAGGGTCCGGGATGTTATGGAAGACCGGGACCTTTCTGAACAGATGACCCGAAGCGCAACTGCAGATAATCTTGGGGATTCCATCGATATTACCGAAGCTGAACTGATAGATGTGGTGTAAGGGAATGCTCCTGCCATCAACATCCTCTCTTTTATAGTGACTCTGATCTACATATTGAACCGTTTTCGCACTCAGATGAAAAATTTCATTCATCCGCAACCAGATCTGTATGTATGCAACTCACTTGGCTCGGGCATGCCTGCGTACTTCTTGCCGGATCAAAAAAAATCCTGATCGATCCTTTTATAGAAGGCGGCAGTGTTCTCTGGACTCAACCCGATCTTGTAGTTGTCACTCATGGACACGAAGATCATATTGGCGAAACGGTTGCGCTTGCGAAAAAGACCATTGCTGTTACAGAAATTGCCAGATACCTGAAAGCGCAGGGACTTCCCGCCGAAGGCATGAATATTGGCGGGACAATGGTGGTTGACGGCGTCTCGTTCACCATGACTCCCGCAATCCATTCCAGCTGGATTGAGGAAGCGGGAGTCAGTTGCTCCGGGGGTGTCGCTGCAGGTTTTATAATTGGCATGGATGGTGTAAAAGTGTATCATGCCGGTGATACCGCACTTTTTTCAGATATGAAACTCATCAGCGAACTCTATCACCCCGATGTCGCTCTTCTCCCTATCGGGGGACGATATACTATGGGCACGGCTGAAGCGATGATGGCAGCAAATTTCATTGGTGCAAAAACAGTGATACCTATTCACTACAATACCTGGAGTAAAATCAGGACAGATCCTATGCTCTTCAAAAAGGCGATTGAACAGACAACAGATCTTCATGTTGAGGTGCTGCAACCGGGAGA
>Ga0209777_10009319_pt1 | contig 10589 bp, 14 predicted proteins | sample FrelakmetHBP12HB_FD_187147 | JGI IMG/M metagenome (GOLD analysis project Ga0209777, IMG submission 187147) | Freshwater lake sediment microbial communities from the University of Notre Dame, USA, for methane emissions studies -HBP12 HB (SPAdes)... | ecosystem: Environmental > Aquatic >... | reverse complement strand
AGTCTCTCGCTTGCCTCAATTTTTCCGCCGGATCCAAAGCAACCAATACTAAAGCCGCCAATACTCCAATAATTGCGATAACGATTAAAAGTTCAATTAAAGTGAAACCCTTCTTATGGGCAGATTTTTTCATGTCTTTTTAAGATTTTATCTCTTTTTCGTTATCTTATTTAGGATAACAATTTAAAAATCATAAAGTCAATAGACATTTCAACGCCATCAGAAGAACTTGAGAAAATACAAAGCAAGAATTGAGGCTAAATCAAAGCTGCGGAACTGCTACTACATTAGAACCTATTTTAGGAGTTTTATTGCGTCTTGAATGTTTTGCTTATGGTCAAGAGCCATTGGGTTTGGTAATTCACTTAGCAAGAACCATTTTGCGTTCAATGCATCATCGCCATGCTTTGGTTCTCCATCCTTTACACTAACTAGATAAACTAAGTTAATTACTTGTTTTGGATGACGAGTAGGAGAACTGTAAACTCCGACTAATTTTACATCCGAAACTTCTAAATTTGTTTCTTCTTTAACTTCTCTTTTCACCGTTTCTTCTAATGATTCATCCCACTCAACATATCCTCCAGGAGTTCCCCAAAACCCCTTATTTGGCTCGACTCCTCTTTGAATTAAAAGAACTTTATTACCATTTATGATTACGGCATCAATTGAAACCCCTCTGTTGGCATATCTTCCACAATTAGGACATTGTTGGTTTTTTGATAATTCTTCCATCTATTAGTATTATACCAGAAGTATTTTTGAGGCTAAAACGAAGCTGGCCAGATGGGACGATTTTAGAACTTCTACCCAGTGGTTTGAATCTTCCGCAGTTTTAAAAATTCAGAGTGATTTTCGGCTAAATTATTAACAACTTGAAGTAAATCTAACTCTGAAGCTTTTTCCAATCTTTCTCGCCTATCCTTATCAAAGCCATACAAAGTATAATTAAGACTTTTTTCATACCAATCGACAAGACTTGAATGTCTGTAAGAAATATGAAGAACTACTCTTTTTCGAAATCCTTCGCCATATATGCCTTGAACAACAATGCTAGCAGAGTGTTCATGTATGCCTTTATGAGCCTCTCCTGTATCATTCACTAGAGAAACAAGGCCAATTTCATAAGGAGGCCAAAAACCCAGAAAGTCTTGGGATTGCCTTAGCTTTTGTTGATTAGGTTCTCCAAATTCAAGTCTTTGAAGATTAATATCAGATTCTTTAGAAGCGTGCCAATTTTTTTTGGCTCAAACTCTAGGTTTGGGCTTAGAAGTGCCTGGAAAAAAAGTTTGTATCCTTGCTCAACTAATTGCTTTTCTTCCTCTGAGTGTTCGGCAATATCGTTTTGCCATTCCTGATGATTAGTTAAGGGGATTTCTCTTCTTTCCATTTTGCCTTCCTAGGCAGTTCGTGAAATATAATCCTTTGCCTTCCAAAAGTCAAGATTTTGAGGCTAAATCAAAGCTGCGAGGCTTGTATGACATTAGAAAATATTTACTTATTTCCAAGCTGTTTGTTATAATCCTTTCCTATGATTGAAGTTAAAGATGGAAGAATGGAAGTTCTAAAACCAGACGGGACAAAACTGACATCGGAAGAGAAAAGAGAAAAATGTTTAGAGTTTCTCAAAATGCCTTTAAATCAGGAGGAAAGGTTAAATTTGCAAAGAGCTTTAATTCAAATAACAGCCGAAATTAATCCCGATGAGGTAGAAGGTTTATTTGGGATAAGAATAGTTGAAAGAAAAGAAGAAAGGCCAAAGGGTGAAGGGTGTTTTTCTTACACTGTAGGCGAGGGTATCGATGTCCAAAAGTTCCACGACAACATGTTTGCTAATTATAAAAAATCAGAAACTCCAATAGCTGGTGCCTACGCTCTTTACCTAAAGTTTGGATTTGTACCATGCCATATAGGGAGAGTGACCGAAAAGGGGACTATCATATCCAAATGGGGTCCAAAAGCTCATGTTTATGAACATCAGCCAGAATTAGCTCCCATTTCTTACGGTGAAGTTATTTATTACTCTCCTTAGTAAAAAATTGAGGCTAAAACAAAGCTGGGGGACTGTTACTACATTAGAACCTATGTTGCTTTAATTTAAGCTGACTAGGTCGGTCTGGAACCTGAACTCTGATTAATAACTTACCGCATTTAGTAAGCCGTTCCAGATGGTAGGGGAGGAGCATTCCTATACAAACACGAATTACTTAAGTATCCAAACAAACAATACTTTTCTCTAAAATAATTAAACAATAGAAAAACAACCATTGCCAGCAGAAGCACCAATATACCCAAGATTAACTTTTTCATGACTTAATAGTACAACTATTCTGATCTTCGCACCAACTCGCTATAAATTCTGGCTGCGGGACTTGTATGACATTAGAACCTATTTTAAAGATATAGTTAGCATTAGTTGATGATTTCCGAATCGCTAATTTGGCTTAAAAGGTTACTTATAAAGAATCGTAAGGAAAAACTTTTAAACCAGATTTTTGGAGCGAAGTTGATGATAAAAGTCTTTTTCTTCCAAAAACACGGCACCGAGACCAAAAATGACTACCAGTAAAGAAACTACAGGACCAAGAATAGGAATTAAAGTGACAATTCCGTAGACCACTAAGCCTAAAAGTAAAGCCCAATTGCTACCAGTTTTTGAACCAAAATATCTCAAAACCTTCTGCCCGATAAAGATCGAAACAAAAATTTTAGCCAAATAAGCAATAATTAAAAATGTCACCAGAAGGACGAATGCAATCGGTATTCCTAAAACAGTGATCAAAAGAATCAGAAAAATAATCGGAGTTAATATCAAAATTAAAAGGCCCATTCCTAAACTAGCCCAAGGTTTTTTGATCATAACCTCAATTGTCCGTCGAGAATAAACTGGGAAAAATTTCAAAAGCAAAAGACCAATAATCAAAGCCCAAAGAAAACTAGCAATTTTTAATGCTAAGCTAGCACCTGTAAAGATTCCCAAAATTCTGGCTGGTTTTGCTTCTTTTAAAGCTTTTGCTGGTGGTAAATTATGAGTTGTTTGACCTAAAACTTGGGCACCTGACTGGATTTGGGCTTGTGCATCAGACCAATAAATCAAATCTCCTGAAACTTTGGCATTCGGTGTTAAGGTAAGCTGGCCAACACCAGCTCGCACGCCGCCACCGATAGTATTACCTAAGGTCACTTGACCAACGCCAATGTTTAAATCTTTACCAACCGGAGAAAAAACTGAAAGTGTACCCGTCCCTGCAACTAAACTCCCGCCAATTTTGGCTGAATCGGTTAGATTAACTGTCCCTCCAGCCACTGTCAAGTTTTTCCCAACTTGGGCCGAAATTACAATTTGACCGCCAACTGCCCGAACATTGTCAGTTATTTTACCTCGGATTTCAACCATTCCACCTGCAACTAACAAATCACCATTAATCGTTCCCTCGACTATCACATTGCCACCAGCTAAATATGCATCACCATTAACTGTCCCTGACAAAGTAACCGAATCGCCTGCCGCAAAATAGTCTTTGTTGACAACCTCATCTTTGGCTAAAACTACATTTTTTGGTTTTTTGTCATTATTTTGAGCGGAAACAACACTAACAAAAAAGAGGGGTAAAATTAGAAGTGAAGCAAAAAATATAACAATCTTTTTCATTTCCAACTGTCCGAAGAATAACTCATTAACCTGACTATTGTCAAATTTTATAATCTAGTTTTGAAAGACCAAAAAGCCTATTGTGACTACAAAATTCCTTTTTCTTACTTGGTTAATTTGGCTCCTTCGTCTCATTTGGCTGCGGGACTGTTACTACATTAGAACCTATGTTATAGGGTAGTTTAAGGGTAAATGGGACGATTTTCGAACTTATCCCTTATATTAAATATGAAGGATGCATGGCAGTTATTCTTATTATTGATTTACAAATTCAAACCCAGTTAAAAGAATATTTAAATTCTGATTCATCTCTTGTTCATCCTGATAATCAACTTGTATACCAAAATGTTTCTTTTTGTCTAGGGAGTCAAAAGCAAGATACACATTGTTAGGCGGAAGAACGCCTGGTTGATGTTTCTCATAAATTTTAGCCTTGACATTACTTGTACCTACGTTAAATGTATCGGTTTTCAGTGTAGCATCGTTGGTAGCTTGTTGAAATATATAAAAAGGGTCACCTGCAGTGGAAAAAATCCAAAAACGCTCACCACTAAAATTTAGTGTGCCGAAATTATAGTTTGAAGTTACGAGTTTTAACTGGGACCAGCCGCTACTAGAATCATATCCTCCCTCCTCATAACCCCAGTCGTTTGGAAAAGTTATTTTATAACCACATTTTTGACATTCATAGTTAATTGAATTGCCAACTTTATTTATTTTTCCAACTTTTATTGTCTCATCCTGTTGCCCACGTTCACGGGCAGAAATCATGTTGTTTGCACCAGTAAGCCACAAAAAGCCAAAAATTTCTCGGCTTAAAAAAAATACACCAACCAGCAAGAGTAAATATATTGGGATAAATAAGACTAAAGAAATCTTAACTCCATTATTTTTAAATATCTGCCAGAATACAAAAACAGCAAGAAGAAGGATTAAAATTTCAAAAAATGGGAAGGTAAATAATAAGTTAACAATTGGCAAGGGAACTAAATCGCTAATTAAAAACCCTAGAATAATATATGCTATTGGCAAAAGTAATAGAAGTAGATTTTTTTTCATACTCCAGCTTAGCAGGGAAAAGATAAATAAATCAATGCATAAAAAATCCTCTTGGAATAGGCTAAAAGAAGATTTAAAAGAGCTGGCACTGGTTGACTATGTTGGAACTTATTACAGAAATCTTATTTAGTAAAAGTCATTACAAATAAGACATCAATCAAAAACAAAACCGCCAAAAGAAAATAGTAAGAATATCTGTATGCTTTTTCTGGCGACAACTTAAATACTCCTCTTGTCTGACGTTCACCTTTTTTATCTAAATTATGATTAACGTCCATATGCCATATTGCTCCGACAAAGAGAATGTTAAGAAGAAATAACAAAATTAGTGTCATAAAAGGATTATATCACGAGTCTAAATCGAAGCTGGGGGCAGTGGATGATTTCCGAACCTTTAATTGGGCTCAAATGGTTAAGTATCCAGAGATGGTTTATCAGCAATCAAAGCAGTTTCTTCAGAGTTAAACTACTTCGGTTTAGCAGTTTCTCTCGTTATTTTTATTTCCCCAGTTGTACAATCCCTATGGATGATAGTTTTAGCGGTAGGGTGTAAAGGTTGTAATAATGACTCTTTTAAAATATGCCCTGAGGTTCTGGCAAAAAGAGAAACTTCAAATGCCACCCGCTTTATGCCTGTTCTTGCTAATTTTTCTTTGCTCATTAAGTTACTCTTCAATCAATTCCAAGAGTTCTTTTATTTTTGGAAGCTCTTCCATATTAAAGGTTAAAAAACGTTGAACTGAAAATTCATCAGGGTTATCTTTATACCTTAAGCCGATTTCTAGATAGCCGTAAAATCTATCTTTTGTCACTCGCATTCTTCTAACCCCATCTTTGTCATATGACTCATCTCCATAAGTAATCTCTTTTATAACCACTTCTCTGTTTTCATCTTCCTTTATTTCTTCTCCTTTACTTCTGGCCCATGAGCGACGCTCATTTAATAGTGTAATTTCCCCATCAGGATCAGCTCTTTCAAAAGCACTAGCTAATGCAGAAATATCTATGGGTCGTCTTTCTCTATACATTTATTCACTCCTTGCAAAATTTAGTAGGAATATAATCTTTTACCTTTCAAAAGTCAAGCTAGAGCGAGGCTTTCAGTTTTTCGGCAATTTTATCTGCCTTTACTTTTGCCCTTCGGATTCTGGCTTCATAAAAAGGCTTTCTGGGATGACCAAGAAACGCTGAACAGAAATTGGGATATTCTCTCCTTTCCCATACAGGAGCCCCATCCAAACTTACCCTAACTCCAACGCCATTAATAGTTCGAGAAAAATCATTGCCCCATGCACCTGAGTAACAGTTTATAGACGCAGCTCCAACTTCAACAGCTACTCGCTTTTGGAGAACTTGTTCCCTTTCTATCATTTGGAGAAATTATATATTAGTCTTGAAAAAAGTCAAAATTTGAGGCTAAAACAAAGCTGGGGAGATTGTAAATGTTAATAAGGAATAGTAATTAAAAACTCTTTGAGAATAAAGTCAAGCAGTTTTTTCTTCAACTTTGGGTAATTTTTGGTCCATAAATTTCAAAATTTTCATACACTGTTTAAGCATTTTTACATTTCCAGTTTCTCGTGCTGACCCAAAATCCAGAGGTTTTCTTACTTCACCATAAAAAATATCAAAAGCTGTAGATGTACCTTTAGACCAATAATATTTTACCCTTAAATATTCCCAATTACTCCAATCTCCATTAGTGTATTCGTCCCATTCCTCAAGCCAATAGGCATTACCTTTTTCGTCTTTCACTTTAGGAGTTTTTCGCAGTAATCTTCCAGAAAGGCGATATTCAGGATCTCTGACTTTTGGTTTTTCTAAATCTTTGTATCTTTTACCTACTTTGTTAAGAACCTCCAGAAATTCGTCTTGCATATATTCGCATTTCATCCTGTCTGTTTGTCTTATACCTTCAACAACGCTTTTTACTGAAGGCGGCAATTCACCGTTAAATGTAATTTGTCTAAACCAACCCTGGCCTTTAATTTCTTGAGGATTCTGGATGTTTTCAATCATAAAATTTAAAACTCCCGTTAATTCTTCAAGTTCTTCAACTTTTTTTACCTCATTTTTGTCAGATTTAGAATAAAGTTTTCCCTCATATTCTGAAAAAACATAAAAACTGAAATAAGGATGATAAGGCCATCTATCACGAACTATTGTTTCTGCCACCTGTCCATTTTTGTCAACAATATTGGTTACCATAGTTTTGAAAGGGGTAATTTTTAATTCTCTCTCAAAATATGTTTTTCCATCTCTCCAATTTCGATCTTTACTAAATGTAAAATCAAACCACTCGTTATTATCGGAAAAATAAATTATCGGAGCAATTGAATGATTTTTGTTATTTTCAACAGGTTTTACAAAAGCTTCAAGCGTCTTTAAGGCTATGTCAAATTCTTCCCTTTTTACCTGGAATTCTTCACTTTTAACTTCACGAAGTCTTTCTGCCATAATAAAAACTGCCTTCGGGCAGCTTGGAAAAATGATAATTGTTTAGTTTTCAAAAGTCAACACATTGGGATTATTCGTCTATAAGATTTTAGGCAGCCTTTGTCTGGAGAATTACAATCTTGCCTTCTGCTGCAAGGCGTCTGTCATTTTCTTCGCTGAAATCTATAGCTTCTTGTTGTCTTCTTTTGTACTCTTTTGGATTGTTCTTCATTAAATTAATTTCTTCATTTATAACTTGAGTAAAATCTTCTGCTTGTTCTTGAGTAAGACCCAAACTTTCCATTACAGATTCAGGTGTAACTCGGTCAAATTCTTTCGGCATAATACGTTTATACAAAGAGGAACGATAATTGTCAATTCCTTATAACTGACTATGTTAAATTTCTCAATAAGAAAATCTTGTTGAGATAGGCTAAATTGAGGCTAAAACGAAGCTGGGGGCAGTTGATGATTTCCGAACCTTTAATTGGGCTCAAATGGTTAAGTATCCTGAGATGGTTTACCAGCAATCTAAGCAGTTTCTTCAGGATTAACACGATAAGACTTTATAATTAAATATCTATCCTTTTAGAAATTTTGTTGCTTTCACCAAACAGGGTTTCCACGTACACTTCATAAGTCCCTTTTGGTAATTCTGTTTCTGAGACGGGGTTAGCTAAATAGTCATCTCCTTGCCCACCAACGTGAGGTACAATATTATTAAAATGTACAATCGCTTCTGATAGATTTTTGCCCCTTATCATATAGTTTCGTGGGTACTCTGGAACAGAATCGATACCCACCTGTACTTCTACTGAAGTAATAATTGGTTTAAATTTACTAACCACGTTATCTAATACTGAATCGTTTTTAAGCCAAGAGATATCTTTTGGCTCAAGAATTCGTGTGTAGGTTTTATTTCCACTTTCTTGAGTTAATTTCATCCGTAAACCTTGGATTTCTACCTTACAAGGTGTACAAAGATTATTGAATGTTGAGCCAGTCATATTGAAAAATTCATAACCGTTTTTATCTATACTTATTTGTCTGATAAACTCATCAGAGGTTATAAATTCCTTGTCCGAATTTTCATCAGTTTGTAGTTTATTAATTGAGTTATGAATATAATCTTCTAAGTCTTGATTATAAGAATTACTAGAATGTGGAATAGGATTCGACACCAATAACGGTTTGTAGAATTTGACCCATACTGTGACAGTGTCAAAGTCTAATATGTAACGTTTTTCAAAAGAAAGTATCGTATCGCAGTTCACACATTCGGTTTTATTATTTATTGCGATATATCGAACAATACCTACCTTTTGGTTTGCGTCATTTGTTATCTCATATCTTTTTGGTGGTAACAACTTCAAGTACGGATTGTTGCTACTGCAATCTCCTGACTTTATACATCCATCATTCAAAAAATTATAGATTGGGCTTGTCTTCCAGTTAAATTTTCCTGGCAGAGAAAAATAAAGACTTTCCGAATATCCAACTTCTCCTATATCAGAGACTTCACCAGGGAGGGGATTATGAAATAATCTTATCCCAATATCATCTTCTGGAATTAAGTAAGCAGTTTCTGTTCCTGGTACTGTGATATTTTTTACTGTAGAACCAGGGGAATTTTTAAAAATAAGCCCACTTCCTAGTTCATTACCATAAGGATTTTTATAGTTACTTGTTTGGTCAAAAATCGACTGGCTTGTCGGAGCAGATGTTTGGGTAACCTTAGGTTTTGTTTGAAATAGGCTGAGTTGCTCTTTTCGAGAAAAAAGGAAAACAACAACAATTAAAGCCACAATAACTACTATTGCCCCAAGCAAAATAATTGGAATAAATCCTTTTTCTCTCATAATTTCAGTCTAGCAATACGGGGAATACAAAGCAAGAATTGAGGCTAAATCAAAGCTGGGGGCAGTGGATGATTTCCGAACCTTTAATTGGGCTCAAATGGTTAGGTATCCTGAGTTAATTTTTCAACAATCAAAAGAATTTCTACAATTATCAGCAAATTAGCTGGCACTGGTTGACTATGTGAGAACGTTTTACAGGGAAGTTATGTTTGTTAGAGATTGGAAAGAGCTTAATTTATAGGGATGTCCATCTTGTATTCACTACCATCGCTCAGTTTTCCACTAACGATAAATCCCTTTCCATCACTTCTAGGGATGTAATTATACGGTTCTCCTGTAATTGGGTTTTTGTGTAGTATAAAAAATGATAGGTCTGGCAAGGTGGAAATTTCTTCTAGGCTTTTAGGTAGACGTTTGGTGTCGCCGTAATATACATTAATCACTGCAACAATACTATTTACATCTTCCTTAACTGCAAAGTCTAGATACTTATTTATTCCTGCGGTGTCACCTTTAAAGATTTCCCCTGTACCTAATTTTGCATAATATTCGTAAGTTTTCCCATCACTTTTGTAATAATATGGAGTATTGGTATATTCACTAAGCTTTGAGTCATTTATATTGAATGAGGTTTTGAGATCACTAATTTCTTTTGGATAAGAACCATTGTTAACGTAATATTGTTTGATTAATGAGTTTACATTATCCACTGTATCTTTCTTCTGGGAATCGTCTCCTTGGGCGGTCTGGCTTATTGAAGTCTTATAGTTCTGTGGTGCAGGTCTAACTTTAAAATATACAAATACTCCAATAAGCACCACTACCAGTGCAGCAACAACCAAAATTAACGGTAGTATGAACCCTTTTCTTCTCACAATTTCAGTCTAGCAATATGGGGAATACAAAGCAAGGATTGAGGCTAAAATGAAGCTGCGGGACTGCTACTACATTAGAACCTATTTTTTAACGACATAGCTGGCTAAATGGGACGATTAGATTGGTAGAGGATTTTTAAAATCTCTGTTCTTTATTTGGAGTTTTGGATCTTTCAATTATTACTTCTGCACACATAGTTTCTACCCTTCGTTCCCATGGAGACTTATAACGCTCAAATTCTCTTGTGGCATAATCAATCGCAACTTTTAGATCTGGGTCAGATGGTTCTAATCCTAATTCTTTAAAAGCACGTCCTAAATGACAATAAATGTCAATATTCACAAATTTGTCTTTTAAAATTTGATGGATTTGAGTAAAAAGTTGACCAGAACGTTCTGGTTCATATGACCTTTCAATAACCTCTCGATAACCAGAAAGCATGACATGATTTTCGATTGATATTAAAGGACCATGTTGACCTTCGTCACGACATTTATGCAGTTCATCAATTTCTTCAATAATTTTTTTAAGTTCTTCCCTTTCTTCTAGAGTCAAACGACGACCAGTTTCATATTCACCTTTTGAATAAGGTAATAAGTCGTTGTTTCTCAACCAAAGGTAAGCAGAAAGTTTAACTGCCATATTTAGAAAGAAATTATACTCCCAAAGTAGGTAAAGTCAAATTGAGGCTAAAACAAAGCTGCGGG
>Ga0209777_10009318_pt1 | contig 10591 bp, 8 predicted proteins | sample FrelakmetHBP12HB_FD_187147 | JGI IMG/M metagenome (GOLD analysis project Ga0209777, IMG submission 187147) | Freshwater lake sediment microbial communities from the University of Notre Dame, USA, for methane emissions studies -HBP12 HB (SPAdes)... | ecosystem: Environmental > Aquatic >... | reverse complement strand
TGATATCCTGGATATCGGTATGGCCGTGGGTGTTGAGGGAAATGTTAGCGGTTTTGACAGGCATAATTACACTCCAAATACATTCTCCACGAAGTACACGAAGGTCACGAATAATTTAAGGCCAATAAAAGTACTTAACCTCGAAGAATTAAAGGACCAGGCGTTTCCATTCCAATTTCGGATGACTGCCGAAATTAATAACCACTGCCACCTTTATGGCGGTCGCCTTCAGGTAATTAAGTACTTGGGCTTCTTCCTTACCCGAGAGGCTTTCCTGAGCCTTCAATTCAACAATGATTTTTCCATAACAAATCAAATCTGCAACAAATTCTTTATTAAGCATCTCGCCTTTATATATTATTTTAATGGATCTTTGTGATTCAAAGGGAATTTGACGCCGGGTTAGTTCCATTTCCAAGGCTTCCTGATAGACTGATTCCAGAAAGCCGGAACCAAGTTCGCGATGAACATCCATTGCCGCGCCCATGATCGAATATACCTCATCCTTGAAGATCAACTCCATTCGGCCTCCCGGAAAAATCGTGTTCCTTCGGGTTCTTCGTGGTCAATTATTTTTCTCACCAGTCCTTCCATGTTCATGTGTGGTTCTTGCCGCGCCGGATGGCTTTGGCGCCAAACCTGGCCTGCAGTTCATCCAGCGTCGCCTGCAGCTTGCGGGAGCGCTCGGCCTGGGCGCCCCACAGTTCCATCTGGCGCAGGGGTGCACAAAGCCCACTGACGCCCACACCGACCAGGCGCACGGCCTGGCCCCTGGCGCGGACTTTCGTCAACAGGCCGAGGACGGTGGTGTAAATCTGCTCATCCTGGTCGGTCGGCTGGGGCAGGCTACACTGGCGTGTCAGGGTGGTGAAATCGGGCCAGCGCAGCTTGAGCCTGACGGTCGCCCCGGCAAGCCCGGCTTTGCGCAGGCGGCGTCCGACCTGGGCGGAGAGTTCGCGGAGAGTATCCGACAGGACTTTATCATCACTGACATCGCGGACAAAGGTGGTCTCCTGGCTGATGGACTTAACCGCATGTTCATTGACCACGGGGCTGTCATCCACGCCACGGGCGCGGCGGGCCAGGTCCAGCCCGTTCTCGCCAAACCAGCGCCGCAGGTCTGCGGCGGGATGGCGGGTGATGTCGCCAATGGTCTGGATGCCCAGCCCGGCAAGTTTGAGGGCGGTCTTGGGACCCACGCCCCAGAGCATGTCTGCCGGCAACGGGTCGAGGAAGGCGGCTTCCGTGCCGGGCGGGACGACGGTGACGGCGTTGGGCGGCTGGCCCTTCCGGGCGGTCTTTTTGCCGACTTCGGTGGCAATCTTGGCGACGAGCTTGTTGGCGGCCACACCGACCGAGCAGGGCAGGCCGAGTTCGTCATTGACGCGCTTCTGCAGGCGACGGGCAATGGCGACGGAGTCCTCGTGCAGGTCGCTGATATCCACGAAGGCTTCGTCGATGGAGATCTGCTCCAGAAAAGGCGAGAGATCGCCCAGGCGCTGCATGACCAGGCCGGACATCTCGCCGTAGTTGGCATGGTGGTGGGAGATGATGCGCAAGCCCGGGCAGAGGCGCAGGGCGCGGCTCATGGGCATGGCGGAGCGGACCCCGAAGGAGCGGGCGGCATAGGAGCAGGAGGCGACCACGCCGCGCTCATCCGGCCGGCCACCGACCGCAAAGGCCGTGCCACGCAGGGACGGGTCGTGCAATTCTTCGACCGCACAGAAGAAGGCATCCAGGTCGAGGTGCAGGATGGTGCGGGGCATATGGAGATTATATCCCTGCCTGAAGAGAGCAGGTAGTAAGAAGCAGGGAGCAGGGGATTTGAATTGAAGGCACTAGAAGATAAAAAATACCGGATGGAAGACTGGCGAGGAAGACGCGCCCGACCCAAACAATAGAAACAATGATGGCTCCGCAAGAGGTTTTGATGAAGGGGCAAGGAGGAAAACAGATCGGGGGAAAAATGGCATTTTATGGCAGATTTTGGGCATTTTTTGAAGATTCGAGCGGGTTTGGATGAAAAAGAAGCGGCGGCGAAGCAGGTTACACCGGAACAGAGATTTCTCTCGAGGCTGGTTGAATTTATTGTTTTGCGAGAATCGGGCAAAAAATGAGGCTTTTGGGATTGTTTTTTGGCAAAATTTGAAAAAAGGCAAGGGTGGGCAGACGGGCTAGAGAGGGGCGTGGAGGCCGGGAGGGCAGGCGGGAAAGGGAGCCAAGCGGTGAGGTGACCGGGCGAAAGAGGCCGGGGAGCGGCGAGAATCCGCACAGAGCGAGGGCGGGGGGTGGAAGCGGGGGAAGGCGGGATATTCAGCATGGCAGGGGCGTCTCCAAAGGGAAAAGGCGATGCTGAATATTAGCACATATGTTCTGATTTGGGAAGAGGGAAGAAAATAAACCCACGACCCCCACACTCCTGTGGGGGCAGGCGAACACGAATTTCCGTATGATTGTGGGCAAGGAACTGATCGTCGGTTTGCCGAATTTTTCAATTTGTTGAGTTGGGGCATTCGTTGCAGGGGCACATAGCGTAGGGGCACGATATATCGTGCCCCTACGCTCGCGCACGAGCGCAGGCCTTACAGAAAAATGAATTACTGAAAGGTTTAGGGATACAGATTCTTACAACTCTGTAAATAAAGAAATTGACTCTTTAGAGTATATTTCGTTGTGTAAACGCAACAGAGAGGAGCATCTTTATGGATGGAAATTTAGACCCGCTTGATTCACTTGTGAAAGAGATAATGGGGAATGCACGGTTCCTGGATAATTTGTTAACCAAGACCAATGTATTATTTGGGATTGTTGGGACAATCGCGACAGTTGGATTATTGGTTGCCATTGCGCTTTTCCTCAAATAGAATGAAAGGGCACGGCTCTCAGGGGCAGCTCCAGCTTCCTTCCGCCAAATCCGCCAAAGACCTCCGAGTTCTTAGAGAACTCGGAGGTCTTTGATGCCGGCCGGTTCAAGCCCCGGCCTCCACGATCTTGATCTCGGCCTGGGTGAGACCATACAGTTGATAGACCAGGGCATCAATGGCCTGATCGGTGGATTCGATGTCGCGCTGGAGCATTTCCTTTTCCTGCAGAGTTTTGGAGGTTTTCATCATCCTGGTTCCAGTTGAGCGGGTTATCGAGGATGTAACCGGCGATGCGCTCGTAATCGGCCTGGTTACGGAGGATGTGTTCATAGCCCCGCAAAAACCGCGGGACAGGTAATTACGTTGCCATAGCTTTTTGGAAAAAACAGGCCATGCAAAATCATCCACTCCCTGGATGTATTTATGCGTGGTGATGGATTTGAATGCGCCAACAATCTCTCCAATGACAGGAGCAACCCTTGTGGTCGGCCTTGTCGCAACCCTTACGTCAAGGGCAGGCACACCTGTACCTGCGGTACTGGCGCAGGCAAGGCCTGCCCCTACGGTTTCGGGGTTGTGGATGATTATGATTCCGTGCACATGATTGGGCATCACTTGAAATACATCCATCTCGATGTTTGGAAATCGATCTTGCAGTGCCTCCCATTCGATATTGACCATTTTCCCGGCGTCAGTATAAAGCATTTCTTCGCCGCAAATTCTACCCAAGACAGACTCCCGCAATTGCGTAACAATTGTGATGTAATACCCCCCCGCCTGCGAGTAATCATACCCTTTGAGGCGGGTGGAATGCCGGCCGAATTCTTCCGGTGCCGGCCGGTTCAAGCCACGGCCTCCACGAGCTTGATCTCGGCCTGGGTGAGGCCATACAGTTGATAGACCAGGGCATCAATGGCCTGATCGGTGGAGGCGATGTCGCGCTGGAGCATTTCCTTTTCCCGTGGCGTGCGGGGAGATTGCTTGTGCAACGCCAGCATGCGCTCCACCAGGGAGACCATTTTGGCGTGGGCGGCTTTTTCGGCTGGGTCGGAGAAGTTGATGGTGCGAATAGGAAGCTGTACTAAGAATTGTTTATTGGCTGCGAAATACCCACCATGAAAGGACGTACTAACTATTTTCATAAACCAATCTAAAAGTTTACTGTTCAATAAGCCGGTAATAAATTTATAGCTCCCAAAACCATCCTTGATAGTTAATCCGAAGCCGCCTGTTGTGACATTCACAAAGTAATAGTTGCTTTCATCGTAATAAGCTGATAGCCGAGTAATCATGTAAGGAAGCATGATTTTAGGATGTTCCCAAGTATCTAAATTCTTCGGATAAAGCTGATACCATCCTGAATCTTTAAATTTGCCGTGTTCACGTTCGGACAAGAGTTTCTTATTTTCTAATAAGTACAACCATGCTTTTGGAAAATGAGTCTTGAAAAGGTCCTCTGGTATAAGCCTAAATTTTTCATATACAATTTCATAGGGGAATAGAACTTCTGCTGTGGGGTTTGCCCAATAACGGCCTATCTCTCCGCTTCTGACCACCGATTTCAAAATCGCTGATTCTATTTCTACTGATTTACAAAGTTCTTTTGATTGGGCAATTAATGTTGGTAATTTTGACTTTGTGGTTTCTTTGAAGAGAAAAACTGTATCTGCGCTGGTTTGCAAACCAACAAATATATTGGCAATATCGCCAAGTTTTAACGGCATTTTTGAAAGTTTTTCAAAAAGACTTGAACCACTTCCAACAGTGAAATTCCATTCTGCAGCGGTCACATTTTCAGCAAAGATTTTCCCCGCAGTGCTTTTGCCGTTATCCTTCCAGCTCTTCAATTCATCTACTTTTTCAAACTCAAATTCATCATGGCCAGCCTTATCCAGAAACATCAAGCAGGTGTAAGTAGAGACATTCTCAAAGACCTGTTGGTCGCCAAAATGCACTACTTTGGTAAGATATTTACCGCTCGAAATGATGCCGCGTAAAGGTTCGCCATACTGGGAATTGAAAAACTTGTGCGGCAGGATGAAACCAAGCCGCCCATTCTTATTAAGGAGACTCAAGCCCTTTTCCACAAAAACTACATAAATATCGTAGTTGCCTTTGCTGGCGGCGGTATATTTTTTCTTGTAAAACTCCACTTCGGTGGGTGCCCATTCCTGCATGGCCTGGATACGGATATACGGCGGATTGCCAATGACGGCATCGAAGCCGCCCGCCGTGAAAACCTGCGGGAAAGCCGCGTTCCAGTTGAAGGCGTTTACCCGGTAGCGCTCTTCCTCATCCATGAAATTCATGGTCAATTGCCGGCCATCGTAATAATCCGGCCCGATGAGCGAGTTGCCGCACTGGATGTTGCGGCCCAAATCGGGCAGGGCGCGCTGCTTGAACAGGCCCAGTTGCGCCCCGATGCTTTCCTGACTTTCGCCCTCGAGCACCTTGAGCGAGAGGGAGAGCTTGGTCACTTCGACGGCCTGCGGGTCGATGTCCACGCCATGCAGGTTATTCAGCAGGATGCGCTTCTTGGCGGCAGTCGTCAGCTTCCATACACCGCCCTGCGCCGCCGGCCTCGTGCCGGCGGCATTGCGTTCGGGCGGCACGAGGCCGCCCGACTGCGCCTGGTAGATCTGCGAATCCTTGCCAGCCGCCCATTGCCCGGGTTCATGTTCGCTGTACCATTTAGTATGCCAGTCAAGCAGGTACTGATAGGCGCCGAGCAGGAAGGAACCCGAACCGCAAGCAGGGTCAAGGATCCTGAGACTGGCGGCTTCTTTGGGGGTCTGGCCTTCGAGAAGCTTCCCGACGGTATTCCTGACGATGTAATCCACGATATACGTGGGGGTGTAGTAGACGCCGCCGGCCTTGCGGACCTCGGGCTTTTCCTCCACTTTGGCCTGATGACCGGCGGTGAGGCGGATGACCTTGCCCAAAAAGCGCTCGTAGACCTGCCCGAGGATGTCGGCGGGAATCTCCTTGAAAACATACGGGCCGGGATAATAGAGCGCGCTGATAATCTCTTTCAGAACCTTATCGTCGATCTTAAGACGCAGGGTCAGATCATCCTGAGGAGTGGAACGGCCCTTTTCTTCGGCGAAGTGGAACAGGCCGGAGTTATAGCGCTGGTCGGCCTGACGGAAAAGATGGCAGAGGCGCTCGTACAGGCATGCGCCTGCCTCCCCTTCGAGGAGTTCTTTTAATTGATCCTCAGGCTCGATGAGGCGGTCCTCGCAGATGCGCAGGAAGACAATGCGGTCAATGGTCATTTGCACGGCGTAATTCAATTCACGGACATTCTGCAAGTCCGGATTACGCAGGGCAAGATTATGCGCCAGCAGGTCACGCCAATGTTCGATCTCCTGCAGGAAAGCGTCATCCACTTCCGTGGTGCCGCGCTTACCCTTGAGGCCTTCGGCATACTGGTCAAAGGAGCCCTCTTGAATGGCTTCCGGCGAAAAGATGGCGGCGAGCTCATCCCATCTGGTCAGGTAATCCTCATAATTCAGCAGCATGACCCGCCCGGTGGCGGCACTGTCGTTTTTATCGGGCTTGCTGCGGCTTTCGTAAACGGCGAATTCCTCGAAGTCGGTCAGAATGCTGAGCGGCAGTTTTGCAGACCAGGCATAGCGGCGCAACTGGAAGGCCGGAGAAATGGCATATTCAATATTAACGGCGGGTTTCTTGGCTTCGACAAAGAACTTGCGCAGCCCCCCAATCCGGAAGGCATAATCCGGGGCTTTGGTCGCTCCTTCCACTTCCTGCGAGGCTTCGTGGATCACTTGCTTATAGGCTTCACCAAAGCCCTGCTTGTTGAACACATCCCAGCCCAGCGCTTCAAAGAAGGGATTGAGAAATTCCTGGCGTAACTGCGCCTCGTTATATTTGCCGGAGCGATAAGAATCACGGTTCTTCTCGAAACGTTGAACCAACTGGAGGATAATGTCAGGTGCGGGCATGGACAGACTCCCCAGAAAAGTGGATATATTATTGTACAACGAAATCCGGCAAGTGGCACATGGAGCCCCTGCGCCTGGCCCTTCTCCGGCTCCCCCCATTTCATGAAACAGAAATAGGGGGAGAGACCCCCTCAGACATACCCTACGGGTACTTCGAAGCAGCTCCCCCATTTTGAAGCACAAAAATGGGGGAGGAAAAGAAAAGTGAGGCGATCGATTATCACCAGGATGGAGAGGCAGGTGGGAGGATTGCCCGGAAGCGCCAGGGCATGGATTTCCAGGGCTCCGGGACGGTATCCAAGCCGATGCGCGGGCCGGTGAGGATGAGGCCGTCTGCGACCGGGGTGCCCGCTTCGATCCACAGGCCGGAAGCCGGGCTGCACAGATCGGCGCCGTTCAGGGCCCGGTCAATGCCGAGGGCCTGGGTGAGTTTGGCCGGGCCGAGGGTATCACGACCCTGACGGCGGGCAGAGATGATATCCAGGCCCTGCACCGGCCGGATGGCCCGGATCAGCACGGCGGCCGGGAAGCCGGCCGGCTCGGTGACCGCATTCAACATCCAGTGCATGCCATAGGTAAAATAGACGTAGGCAAAGCCGGGCGGGCCAAACATGACGGCATTCCGGCGTGTCTGGCCAGACCTGGCATGACAGCCCAGGTCTGCCTGGCCGACATAGGCTTCGGTTTCGATAATGAGGCCGGCAAGCCGGACGCCCTCGAGAAGCCGCACCAGACGCATCCCAAGCAGGGCGCGGGCAACGGTGAGGGTGGGACGAGCATAGAATTCGTGAGGCAAGCAGGGGGAGGAGGGCATCGCAATCCCAGGCGAAAATGGGATCTTTAGCTTAATTGGGTTTCCTGGTGGTTTTTTGTTTCACAGCCTTGAAACGCGAGTCTCTTTGCAAAGTCAAGCGCAGACCATCTTCCAGCCGGATGGCCGGTTTGTAATTGAGTTTTTGCTCAGCGAGAGTCAGGTCGGCACACAGGCGCGAGACGCCGCCGGAGGTCTGGGCATTGTAGACTACCGCGGCCTGGCTGCCGGTCACATCCAGCACCAATTTAGTCAGAGCGCGCAGACTGGTTTCCACCCCGGAACCGACATTGATGACCAGGCCGTTGAGATTCGGCGCAGTGGAGGCAGCCAGCATGGCAGAAACCACATCATCCACGTAGACATAGTCGCGGGTCTGGTTGCCGTCGGCATGGACGACCAATGTACCTCCACGGGTGGCCTGTTGCAGGAAATACGGCACCACGGGCGGATGCGAGGCGGTTAAATGCTGCCCGGGGCCGTACGCATTGAAAATACGCAAGGAGACCGTTTCGATATTCCACAACTTGCCGATGGTCGAGACGTAGTATTCCGCGGCCAGTTTACTGACTGCGTAAGGCGAACGCGGGCGGGGGGTCTGTCCCTCCGTCAGCGGCTGGATATCCTGCTCACCGTAGATAGCCCCCGAGGAGGCGAGCACCACGCGGCGGATACCCACATCCCGCATGGCTTCCATCAGACTGACGGTCCCACCGACATTGGAGATGTTGTATTCACGCGGGTAGAGCATCGACTCGGGCACAGAGATGCGCGCCGCCAGGTGGTAAACACAGTCCACTTCCTGGAGCAAAGTCCAGAGTTTTGGGCGGTCGTTCACGTCCCCGCGCGTGAAATGGACATCCGGGTCGAGCACCTGCGGGTCGCCGGTGGAAAGATCATCCAGGCCACGGACCTGGTGGCCTTCATGGGCAAGCTGGTTGGCAAGATGCGAACCGAGGAATCCGGCCGCACCGGTGATGAGGAAATTCATACCAGAATTATACCCTCACCAGGAAGTCCATCTGGTGGGCAATATAAACCAATTCGCCACGTTCCACCTGGGCCCGCCGGGCCGCCAGCCAGCGGGTAAATTGGGCCTGATCCAGGTCCGGGTGGCCGGTGAGGGAGGTCTCGAAGAAATACAGGATGAACTGGAGGAAATAGGCCTCGTCGGCAGGGTACTGGCGCTGGTGCGGATAGACCACCCAGTCCGAGGCGCCGGCGGACAGAATCTCCGCCCCGGCCTGCCCGAGGTAGGCGAACAGGTGCCGCCCGGTGCGGCTGTCACCGGAACGGATGCCGTTGGTGATGCGTTCATCCATGGTTTTATGGAAAAGCGTCTCGATGCGGGCATCCAGGGCCGGGTCGATGACCGGCTCGAAAGCAGTAAGCCCATCAAAGGCGGCGGTCAGCCAGGCGAGTCCAGCCGGTTTGACGAGCGAAAAGAGTTTGGTCAGGCTCTCCGGCAAGGGCAGCAGATCCAGCAGGGAGTGGGCGATCAACAAATCTGCCGCGCCTGGTTGGGACTGGATAAAGTCGAAAACATCGGCCTGGATGAAATGGGTCTGGACCACGCAGGCCGGAGAGGACAGGCGGATAACATCGCCGGCCATGGATTCGACCTGATAGGCGTTTTGGGCGGCCCATTCGGGGAGCCAGCCGCGCACAAAGGAGATATTCGCGGGCATGACGTCCACCAGGGAATAGTCAACATGCGCCGGAAGAATGTCCCAACGCAGCAGGCGCTTAAGCATGCTACCAATCCCCGCGCCGACTTCAATGATAGTGAGGTTCGATCCAGGCAGGCTGGCTTTCAAGACGTCGAGGACGGTGCGGTTAAGCGCACGGTCATCCACGCTTTGCTTGGAGAGCAAGTAATGAGGAAAGGAATAGTCCATATCAGGCAAGCCTCCCGAGGAGAAAATCATGAATACTATCCACGGTCTGATCCCAGGCTGGCACCTGACGATAGGATGCCAGCGCGTTAAGCGATAGCTGCGCCAATAAATTCCGGTCAGTCATGAGGGCAATCAGATAAACGGTAAGGGCAGCCGCATCGCCAGGCTGGATCAGAAAGCCATTTTCGCCCGGCTGGATGATCTCGCAGGCGCCTCCGGCGGTGGTGCCGATGGCGGGCAGCCCGAAAGCCATCCCTTCGAGATAAACAATCCCAAAACCTTCGTAGGAAGAGGGGACCACAAGGACATGCGCCGCTTCCAATTGCTTCTGCAGACTTTCATCGTCCAGAAACCCATGAAACTCGATGGAAGCCTGCAGGCCAAGACCGGCCACCTGAGCGGTGATCTTTTTGGCATAAACCGGATCAGCCTGCCTGGAACCGACCACGTTGAGGATGACAGAATTAGCGGGGAGACCGGAAATAGCCGTGAGCAAAACAGAAAGACCTTTACGAGGAACGAGATTGCCCACAAAGAGGATGCGCAAAGGCCCGGGCTGGTTTGCCCGCCTGGCAATCCCGGCTTCAGCTAACACGGGGCTAAAACGGTCAGTGGGCGGGTACGCAATAACGGAAGGGCGACCATCCCCGATGAGGGCATGGACAGCCTGCTGCGTCGTTTTCGAGCTAAAGATGAACCCGTCCACCGAATGCAAATAGCTTGCCTCAATGATACGATTAAAAAAATTTTGCACGGCGGGACGATCTTCAGAAGATCTCAGATGGTGGACCAGGCTGATGACCGGATAGGCATGGGGCAACCGATTGGTGGAAAAAAGCGAGGGATGGGTCAGTTCGTCCTGGATAAGGAGATCCAGGTCCGGAGGGAGATGAAAGGACAGGGCAGCGGTGAGGGCGGCGGTGGCATTGCGCCGAGGGATGGAAAAGAGCTGCACAGCGTGGCCGCGCTCCTGCAGGGAGGCCACCAGTCTACGGTCATAGTAGTATCCGCCGCTGACCGTATCAAGGGAACCATAGATGAGCAGGCCAATTC
>Ga0209777_10009317_pt1 | contig 10591 bp, 12 predicted proteins | sample FrelakmetHBP12HB_FD_187147 | JGI IMG/M metagenome (GOLD analysis project Ga0209777, IMG submission 187147) | Freshwater lake sediment microbial communities from the University of Notre Dame, USA, for methane emissions studies -HBP12 HB (SPAdes)... | ecosystem: Environmental > Aquatic >... | reverse complement strand
AAGGTCTATCAGGGAACAGCCGACCTTTACTCTTATTTCATTGAGCGATCGCACAGCCTACTAAGACCCGGTGGCCTCTTTGGTATGATTATCTCGAACAAGTGGCTGAGGGCCAATTATGGCAAACCACTGAGACGATGGCTAATGGAGCGGCATATCGAGGAGATAATAGACTTTGGCGATCTTCCAGTCTTCGAGAACGCTACGACCTACCCATGCATCATGCGATTAACTAAGGATGCGGCTCAAGCTAGCTTCAAGGTCACGCAGGTCAAAACACTCAGCTACACCAGTCTGAGCGATTATGTCAAGGAAAACAGCTACGAAGTGAACCAGTTAACGTTGAATGATCAGGGCTGGTCTCTGGTGGATGAGCGAACCCAGTCTCTGCTGGTGAAGATAAGTGCCAAGGGCGTGCCGCTAGAAGAGTACGTAGGTGGGACGATCTATCGAGGGATATTGACAGGTCTCAACGAGGCTTTTGTCATCGATGCCCAAACACGTGAGCGGCTGATCTCAGAAGATCCCAAGAGTGCAGAGCTGATAAAGCCGTTCCTTGTTGGCAAGGATATCAAGAGGTATGAGCCGCCGAAGAGCGACAAGTATGCAATAGTAATGCCTAAAGGCTGGACGAAAGCAATGTCTGGCAGATCTTGGGATGATCAAGGCTGGCTTAGGAGTAATTATCCAGCGATTGCAAAACATCTGGAACCATTTGCAGATAAGGCAAAAGCAAGGTTCGATAAAGGAGAATATTGGTGGGAACTTCGAACATGCGATTATTACGCTGAGTTCGAGAAACCAAAGATTCTATGGCCCGAGATCGCTGGGAGTGCGAGGTTCACGTTTGACACCGATCACTTTTACGCTAATAACAAGGTCTATCTCATCCCCAAGGCAGATCTTTACCTTCTTGGCCTACTGAACTCGTCTCTGCTTAGGCTTTTTATTCACAGCGTTTGCACTGATCTACAGGGCAATAGCTTCAATTTTTCAGCGGTCTTCATAGAGAGGACCCCAATTTATACCATCGACATCTCAGACCCCCACGATAAGGCTAGACACGACCACATAGTTGGCCTCGTTGAGTCAATGCTTTCTCTTCACAAGCAGCTCGCAAAGGTCAGAACCGGCCTTGAGCAAACACTACTACAGCGCCAGATCGAGGCTACTGATGAGCGGATCGATAAGCTGGTGTACGAGCTTTATGGGCTGACTGGAGAGGAGATCAAGATAGTTGAAGCACAGTAAGTGCATATAACCCACACTTCTTTCAGCCCATTTTCTCTTTTGGCCTTGATAGCCACAAACTCGATGATGGCAAACTGGCCATTCCTTTACTTTGTGGAATGATTTATCGACAATTGCCCGTTACCGAAAAAGCAGCATCAGCTAGAATCAAAATGCACTATAGAATCTGGAGCACAAAGGCAGGCTTTACGAGGTCGAAAGTATATTTATAAATTATGCTAGCCTCTTATACTGGCCGGATTGTTATATAAACTTGATATGTATAACTCCTATGAGTCAAATGAGATGCCTTTACAAAAAGAGTTTGGTGACATGACATAGCAGCGTAGGTGATTACACCAAAACGCCCTTTAAGGTAATGTGCGTATATCGTATAGATCGTCAAGCTAATAAGGAGCAAATAACTACATGTATAAAATTAGGTATCACGTGGTTTTACGTACTAAATACAAGGAAAATTTGTTTGATAACGAAAAAATTAATTATATCAAATATATTTGTTCTGAATTAGGTAAACGGTATGATCTAGGATTTGAGGCTATAGGGACAGACAAAGATCGAATACATATTTTTGTTAGAAGCACACCAGAAATATCTCCTTTAAGATTGACCCAAATAATTAAGAGCATAACTGTTAGAGAACTTTTCAAACAATTTTCTGGATTAAAAAAAGAATTTGTGAGTAGCGGATTTTGGGGTGAAGAAGCATATATCGAAACATTAAGCGATGAAGTGCCATCTGACATAATACATAATTATATCGAGACACAAGGAACGCCGGAAGAAAAGATTGGCTGTGCTCAGGTGAATCTTTTAAAATTCGATTAACTAGAGAGCACGAACATGTTTGCTTAGGAGAGAACCTTAACCACAGATAAAATCGTGATATGCCGAAGAAGAAAGGATTGGTTCCGAAGAGAAGTATGGATCCGCAAACAAAAGCTCGCGTCGTAAGTCCTACCAAGACAAGCGAAGGAGATCGAAGAAGCATTAGCGGGCCGGATCTCAACTTGCTTGATGATCCGGCTTATCTGAACTGGTCCCCTACTGTAAGACCTACTACTAAGATTTCACTGCCACGATGACTACGCCCACTCATGCGGGGTACATAATACTGGTAACGAGGATCTCAGCTCGCTTGATGATCCGGCTTATGCGAATTGTGTCCCTTACTAGTAAGATCAGCTATGCAGATTTACTGCTACCGATATTCACGTGCGGGAGATGAGATCCCTGCACCATCATCTTACCACGACCCCTTTTAATAGCACCGAGAAAAGTCTCATTTTAAATTGTAATATACAATAATTATTTATATTAAGATAACTGCCTGTACTAAGTTAGTGATTTGCTAGTGGTAGGTAATCGGGCTGAGATACGTCAATGAAGAGGAAAAACGGAATGCGTATCATTCTATTAGATACAGTAATTTTGCTGCTGCTAGTTACGTCTGCAAGTGCTTCTTTGGGAATCCAATCAAATTTTCCGTCATTACACCTTTCTCCTCTGCATGATCGTTTTCAGAACGACGGTCTGAAGATACGAAATGATGTGGGGTGGATTATAGGTGTTCCTGCAGATGGTTATGGAGTCATTCTGCACACAACTAACGGTGGAGAAAATTGGACCAGACAAGGGACCCCAAATACGATACCAAATGTTCCACTATATGATGTCCGTGCCATTGACGCTTGCAATGCTTGGGCGGTTGGCGCTGCAAATGGTAATTATGCAGTAGTTCTAAGAACGATGGACGGAGGCAAGACCTGGATCAGATGTGGTTCTCCAGGATCGATTCCTGATTTCGGTGCAGGGGGAATTGGCGCAGTTGACAGCAAGATCGCTTGGGTTGTCGGAAGCAATGGCACCATTATCCATACAGTAGACGGTGGAAAGACTTGGGTTCAGCAAACAAGCAACACAAAAGCTACTTTAATGAAAGTGGCAGCGGTGGATCGCTGCAACGCATGGATTGTTGGTGATACTGATAACGGCTATGCCGTCATTCTTAGGACAAGCGATGGGGGTCGCACTTGGAAGAGGCAAGGAACTAATTCAACTGTTAGAGCTTCAGGGCTGATAGATGTAACTGCCGCCGACAACAGAAACGCTTGGGCGGTTGGAACAGGTTCTATCCATAATCCAGGTTTTACCGTTCTCAAAACGGAGGATGGAGGTAGATCATGGCATGCACAGATGGTGGGTGCCTTGTATCACATGAACGGTGCCTGTGCTATTGATAAATGTCATGCATGGATTGTCCGAGATTTTGGCTCTATTTACTGGACAAGCAGTGGTGGCAAAACTTGGAACCTTCAGCATCCCGATATAGCCAGTGGCTTCTATCTTTTTAGCGTGAGTTCAAGGACCATGAAAACGGCATGGATCGTAGGCCACGATGATTATGGTAACGGAATAATCCTACATACAACCAATTGTGGTGCCAATTGGACGAAGCAATTTGCGCCCGTCAACGTCCCTATCCGTAGAGTATCTTTCGTGGGAACGAAATCGTAAATTGTCTATAGAAGCCAAATTGCGCTGGCGGCCTTCAAGCCACCTGTAAAAGAAGAAAAGCCGCCAGTAAAAGAAAAGACGAATGAGATCAAGTATCCATATACTGACCAGTTAGCTACTTCCAGGTATATACAACTTTCAGGCTTATTCTCTTTTTTTCCGATCCCAATAACGCTATTCAGAATATTATAAATACGTTCTTAAGCCCGACAACCTGCCTTTGCGGTATAGATTCTATATCATCGGATTCGCTATGCTCTGCCACAATCGACCAACATCAGGAGAGCTGGTCGATTTGTGCTTAAAGTCTGTGGAATAACGGGTTAGCCTGAAGAGCTTTTAGGTCGATTTTACATGTTATTTAAGTATGGCCATACAACTGGAGACACAGATACGTGTAATTACGCATCATAAGCGTAATCGTGGTGATCGAAATTCACGAACCAGATTTCATCACCTACAATTTTATAAATAATAACCCAATTCCCAACATGACAACTGCGATAACCAGCTAGGTTTTGAATTAAAGTCTCTCCAATCTCAGGATTATCAAGAATCTCTCTGATCTTCAAAAGAGTTCTTTTCTTTAGAACCGCATTCTTTTTGGTCAACCGCTTGAAGTTCTTATCATAAAGAGGCGATGAACGCGGTATATACGCCATGCTGATCTACAGTTTTTTTAGGTATTCTATGAACTCATCCGCGTCCTTGAATCGCTTTCCTTGACCCGCCCTGAGCTCAGCCACTCCCTTCAAAGTTTCAGCAACTATCCGCGCATCATCTTCAAGCGCAACTGCCTTTTTTTGGGGCTTCTCACAGACTTTTGCCTTCATCTATGTATGCTCGACCTGATACGTTAAGCATTTTTCGGCACTGGAGTATGTCTTAAGACAGGTTCTATGACATTTTATGCAAATTCAATTAAAGTGTCATAGAACAAAACAAGTCAACAAGCCCATAAAATCGATTTTAAGGCAGGATCTCCCTTCCTACCGGCAGTATATGACACCAGAAAAGGTATATTCAGACAAGGCGCAAGTGCGAGCCTAGGAGGAGCATTATGCAGAGGATTCATGCGCCTTTTGATGAGCCTACTTTGGCGCAGATTGACCGAGAAGTTGAGAAAAAGAAGATCAGTAGGGCGCAATGGCTCAATTCTGTTGTTGTCTCATATTTGCGCCTCATAAGGCTCACGGATGGCGCAGATCCCAGCGAAATGATCCCCGAAATGGCGCAGCTAAGGAGCACTAACGATAGCCTGCAAGAAGAGATCAAACAGCTCAAGCTTATTGAAGAAAGATCACGCGAAGACGCGGCGCAAGCAGGGCGCAAGGTAGGCGCATTAGAGGAACAAGTGGCTCAGGCCGAAGAGCAGGCAAAAGCTGCCAAAGTTGATTCCACACAGCGTTGGGAAGAAACGAAGAGTCTCAAAAGCGAGATTACAAGGCTCAAGAAGGCGCATGATGAGGCGCAAGCTACAATTCATCAACTTCAAAGCGAATTGATTGAACGGCAAGATCAGGTAAACAAATCATTCAATACCACCGTTGAATTGGCAACAATCAGAGCTGAGAGGGATAAGCTCCAAGAGGCATTAAAAGTCAGGGATGAAGACATCGCATATTTTAAAGCTCATGTGTCCCAACTTACCCAGACCGTCAATCAATTATCATTACCCCCAAGCCAGGAAGAGGCTAAGGCTAAACATTGGTACCAATTCTGGAAGTGATTATGTCATGGCAGTAACAGAAGAAGCAGACCAAAAAGCAGAGATCCAAGAAGCAAGGACTGTGGCTGAGAGACACGGCCCACAGTTTATCCCCAAACTCCGAGGCAAGAAGCTCGTTATCCGCCTCGTCTCTGGAGGCCAGCCGATTACCGGGACCCTGGAAGGCTACAACCCCTACGAGATCCTCATCCAGACCACAAAAGGGCAGCTCCTAGTGTTCAAGCACGCTATCGCAACAATCGAGATTTTGGATGAGCCGAAAGGATACAGGGCAGATAGTTAGGGGAAGGAGATATGCCCAACAAACCGCTACCAAGCAAGGAAGAAGCCAAAAAGAAAGGTTGGTGGCAATTTTGGAAGTGACAATCTTAATGTGCCAACAACCAGGTTAGGCTGGACCTGCTGGACTCTTTTCGTCCGCTGGTACGGCCACGAGAATCTCTATATCCATCCGGTCCGCCCTTTTTAAGGCCATATTCATCGCTACCTTTTCATTGGGGGCTTCAAATAGCACGACGGTATCGTACCTTCCGAGCGTCCAGTAGATGCCCAGGTATCGAACCTGTCCTTTCGTGTCAGCCTCTATATCCTTCAGGTTCTCGGCAATAATTTCCTTGCTCAGCTTTTTCTTGAACTTAGCTAATGCAATGAAAAGCATTACGCACTCACCTCTTCCCCTTTTAGGGCATCCTAACATACGAAAAAGAGCTATTTAAAAATACCTAGTTGTCGTATCCTCTGGATACAGGCCAACAACGCGGCAAGATGGAAGCGGAGCAGATTGAGGGCATGCACCGGGATGAGATATGCACTCTTGGATCCTATCCTTGAGGAGCTGGCCAGGGAAGGCAGAATAAGAATCGCCACTGGCAAGAATGGGGATCTGATATTTCTAAAGGGTCGTTAGATATCGCTATTGCTTTCTTATGTAACTTAGCTATAAGAATAGAACCCCGCAGATTACATAAGAAACGTGCTAATGCATGCGATATAGCACCACTAAACTGGTGCGAGAAGTAGTACCACATTATCCAGATATATGCTCAAGATGTGGTACTACCAAACCGTTTCATTTGGCAACGGTCTGAAGAGAATATCTATGAAGAAGATAGAATAAAATTTAAATGCTATTATAATAGAATACAAACCGAATAACCAGCACACCTTAGACTAAAACTGACAAACTAACAATATTATCCTTCTCGGACCTATAATTTAAAACAAATTTTTGTGTACCCTCTTTATATACTCCAGCCTACAGGCACAAGGCTACTCTTCTGTCCGACCGTTGCCAAAGGTCGCGGTATTCTATTGTTGGAGGCGTGTCTTTCAAGTCTTCGACTTTTGCGGTAAGTCTCATGGTCTGACGACCATCATTGGGACGGTGATCACAGGTCATGGCAGGGCATAGTTCCTCCACTGTCCTCATAGCACGAATGGTATCACGCCTACTAACCTTTTCAGGGTTCTTGCCTGAAAATAGAAATCGCGCCTGTTGGCTATCCAAGGATATTTCCTTTCTTTTAAACGAATCATCTTGAATCTCATTTTTCACGTAGTCAATAATCTGTATGGCTCGAGCCATGATCTTGGAACAGACTTGTACGACCCTTCCAACTTCGGGCGATGGTCTACTCTTCAAAGCTTCACGGATCTTTGTTAAGAGCCGTCTAGTATGGGCATTAAGGAGAAGCACCTTATCTATGGGTGATCCTGTGGCTTTGATGCTGTTTGAGGCTTCTGTGGTCATCCTGGCAAGCTCTCGGCCACGTAGAATAGCTGAATCCCTTACCATCTCGGCAACCAGATTGTAGGTCGTGGTAAGTTCGTTCAAAAGGCCCTGAAACTCGGACACAGGGATTTCAAGAATAGGATCATCAGGCGGTACAAAATCGGCTTTGGGTGATGTGCTCCCAAAGGTATTTATTTGCGTAGCATCCACTATTTCCATAGCGTTTCACTCCCTGCATCGGGAATCCTGTCAGGGTGGTAGTAACACCCTGGCTGGAATCAGTTTTTTGTTACTATTATTGACCTGGATTATTTGAAATTATTATTAAAGCTATGCCTATATCGGCCAAAAACATTTAAGCTAATGAGGGCTAAAGTGTCTGTTGTCATACAAACCATGTCCGATTTAGGCAGCTATCTCAATGGCTGCCTCTTTTGGGCTGGCATCATCCTGTTTTATGCTATCTCTTTGTAGCTGCCTGACAGCATCACCCAGAGTTGCCCCTCTGTGACCGTTCTCCTTCATTTGTTCTTGAACGTTTTTCAGGATTTTATGTGCATCATCATCTAACCATGTTTGCGGCATAGGTTATAATGATCCGTTATAACTTATATACTTTATCGTGATAAGCTTTATATATCATTATGGTATATATGGCAATTGGTGGTTTGTATGACAACAACCAACGAAAATATGTTAGAGGGCTTAAGCCCTGTAACGCAAACAATCGATAGCTGTAAAGCCTTGGCGAGGTTCTTGGGAATGAAAGAGGTACTGCCTGAGACTATCGCCCTGGCGAACGGTGCGCGGTTGACCTTGAGCAGCAAGAAGGATTGCTACTATTTCACATCCGAGAAGGGCTGCACATGCAAGGCTGGCACATACGGCCGGATCTGCAGGCACAGGAAGGCCCTGGATGGCGCCCAACCTCGCGGTCAAAGCATGGCTGAGACCTTTGAGGAGCACGACAGGAACCTCTCCAAGATGCCTGCCAGTTATCAACGCATGGTTAGGATGGCCAGAGAAGAGGCGGAAGCTGAGCCCTTGGAGCTGATCCACAAAGGCGGATTCCGGCCCACACTACCAGAGGAAGAGCCCAAAGCCTCCTCTCTGGTCGCAACGATGCTGATAGATGCTTATGCACCTACCACAACCCTGGGAGAGATAGCGTACCACGAGAGAAAAGCGAAGATGGAGGCTTAAATCATGCCTTCCTCTGATCCCTGCTTTTTTTGAGCAGACATTACATAGGAGCAGCCATGGAACCCAGATACAATCGAGATGTTTTCTATCCTACCCATTGCCATCCTTCTGGGGACTTCTTTACAATTTCGTGAAGACAAAGCACATCAAGCATGTTCGTAACTATCTGCATATCATCAATGTAGTTTGGATCTAAATTAAGCCCATTCAGAATATCTTGTAGCCGTTCGACTTTATTAGACTTCAGAATTTCTATAAGCTTTCCATTGAGTTGCCGCTCACCTTCGAAGCTGCGGTTAAGGAATTCCAAATGATTCAATTTGAATAATCCAGTGTCTCCTAGCGATCCAGTTCTAAGAGCTTGTAACACTCGCTCGGTCCCTTTCTTTTCTTCTTGGCTTATTCTGTCTATCTGATCTGAAAATTGAATAATTTTTAACAATACAACAGCGGTTTCTACGGGGTTATGATCTCCCAAAAAAGTCTTTAAAATATCAAGGTGAATCTTTAAAAACACTGACTTTACAATATCCGTATCTGTTGCAGGCTTCTTAATGTTCCCACTGACATCAATGGTCCATTCATCAGGCTTTTTTACATCTCCACTTATAGGGCTGAATCTTTTAACTCTTAATATGGACTCTATCAAATTTAGTACCCGGTATACATCTTCATCTTGGATCTTGTTTGTTAATTGGTCTCTTGGCAGATAATCAAGGATAAGGGAGATATCAGGAACCTCTTTTAGCCATTGTTCTAACTTTTTCCTAATTTTTAAGTCGTTATTTGCGCGAATTCGCGCATCTTCAGTGCGTTTTATTAGTCTTTCCTTTTCCAACTCACTCAGCATGCTTTACTTACCTCCTCCTTTTTCATTATCAATAGATCGTGCTACTACTTAAATGCAGTGATATTTCAACTATATTAGATGTAAACTATAGGTCTTTTTGTAGTAAGGTTAATAAACAAAGAACGGAGATATCCATCTATTATGGAAGGAGAGAATCGACGAGGAGGGACGTTCTGGTCCGACGCATCGCGATTGTGCGGTCAAGGAATTAAGACCACCGCAACTAGTCGAGATGGATTCGATAAAGGAATTGAGAAGAATACATCACGATACTAAAGAAGTGAATGCACTCAAAGATGAACCGAGCCATGCTCATGCCCAAATCCTCTGGTACGAAGAGGAATTAGAGAATGTGCGAGAGAAGCTTCATAGGTTCATCGAAGGCGAAACAGCAGACTGGGAGGTGATGGGAACCTGAACCCCTCTCTGTCGCTTGATGATATTACCGATAAAAAGACTACCCAGGCTGGCGATGTTTATTATGCCTTCAATCGCAGCAAAGCAGCTAAATCCATTCAAAATAAAATTCGCCTTGCAGTGGAGGCTTTCGACTCAAAAGAAGACAAGCCTGAGATATGGCATTATGAAAATGGCTACTGGCACCCTGGCGGAGCTCAACTCATCAGTTACCTTTTAGACGAAACTGGAGGTAACCTTTCCGATAGCGAAAATATCAATGATGTTCTTCGCAGAATTCGAGGAAAACTCAGGATCAATCCTGTAGAGTTTGATATCACCCATCCGTATCTGATCGGATGCAAAGACGGCATAACCCTGGATCTGATGACAGGCACGGCCAGGAAGGCGGCACCTATGGACTTAATCAGTATGCCGATTCCGGTAAAATATGATCCTTCTGCCAGGTGTCCGGAGTTCATAAAATTCCTTAATGAAATCACAGCCACAGATGACGATAGGCTCAGCGTCATCGACTTTCTGGCTAGCCTTCTCATAGCCGAGCCGATGGATTTCTTTGTGGCTGCACCAGGTCTCGGCAGCAATGGTAGAAGCAAGTTAAAAGATTTCATCAGGGCCTTTGTAGGGTCAGATGCATGCAGATCGATACCCCTCAAGAATCTGAGTGATCGATTCACAGCAGGGTTCTTGACCAGGTGCAGGGTGAACTTCTGCAACGAGACTGAGATAAACGGTATCATGCTAGAGTTCATAAAGCGAAGCTCTGAGAAGATGCCGGTTGAGCAGAAGTTCAAGGGCATGGTAAACGCTCTACTCTATTTGAACCTTAACTTCGCGCATGTAGGGAATAAAATCAGTTTCTAAGAGGCTTTTCTGGCTACCAATCAATATT
>Ga0209777_10009316_pt1 | contig 10593 bp, 6 predicted proteins | sample FrelakmetHBP12HB_FD_187147 | JGI IMG/M metagenome (GOLD analysis project Ga0209777, IMG submission 187147) | Freshwater lake sediment microbial communities from the University of Notre Dame, USA, for methane emissions studies -HBP12 HB (SPAdes)... | ecosystem: Environmental > Aquatic >... | reverse complement strand
GAGTTCGATGTTTTTCCACACCGAAAACATCGGCAGTTTGTGGGAGGCCCTTTTGTGTTTTTCGGCGATCAAGACTTACTCAGCGGCTACGCACCCCCCACCACTAGGGCGGAGGGGAAAGGGGCTTGACGTCTCGGGGCTGAACTGGAACATGGTGTGGCATGGCCCGGCTGGCGCTGGAAGTCCTCTGCCTGTGCGGATAGAGTACTGCCCCTGGACCGAAGAAGGGGCGCTGATCACCCTGAGAGCCAGTACCCGCGATTCCCTGACTGATGTTGAAGCACAGCGTGTCACGTTCCGCTATGAACGCTTCCGGGCGGTGGCGGCGGGCGTGCTTGAAACAGCGGGCGCGACATTTCTGCTGCTGATCGCGGTTTCATTTTTCAACGCAGGACGGACAGAGAAGGCGCTGTTGGCCGCCGGCTTCAACCCGGGCCTCTTGCTGACGCCTCTGGTGGTCTACCTGGTTAGCCGCATGAGACTGCGTGCCACGGCGGCGGCAGCGCTCCTGGCGGCCTTGGGCGCCGCGGGTTTTCTGGTCGCGGCCCTGGTTCCCTCATTGCCGCTGTTCATGGGGGGCTGCATGGCCGGCCTCATGTGCGGCACTGCGTTCGTGCCCCTGCTGACGCAGATGTACCAGGAAAACTACCCTGGCGACAAGCGCGGGCGCTTGTTCTCGCAGACGGTCATCCTGCGCATAGCGACCGCGGCGCTGTTCAGCTACGCTGCCGGCAGGCTGCTCTCTCGCGACCTGAAATTGTTTCAGTGGCTCATGCTGTTCTATTCCGGCGCTTTGGGAGTTTCGGCCTACTGTCTGTGGCATTGTCCTTCGCGGACGCTGGCGCGCAGCTCGGCCGGTCTCTTCAGCGGCCTGCGGCACGTCAGGGATGACCGTGTGTTCAGGCAGACACTTATCTCCTGGTCGCTGATGGGCTTCGCCAATCTCATGATGTACCAGTTGCGGGTGGAGTACATGGCCAACAAGGACTACGGCGTGCCGTTCACAGCGGGTGTGATCGCGATGATAACGGGTGTGCTTCCCAACCTGGCCCGGCTGGTGTTGAGCCCCGTATGGGGGCGGCTGTTTGATCGGATGAACTTCTTCACCCTGCGAATCACGCTCAACGTCGGGCTGGCGCTGGGCGCCATCTCCTTCTTCGCGGGGCGGGACATGCTGGGGATGGTTGTGGGGGCCATCATCTTTGGCATCACCAACGCCGGCGGGGAGGTGGCCTGGAGCCTGTGGGTTACGAAACTGGCGCCGCCGGAACGGGTCGCGGAGTACATGGCGGTGCATACGTTCCTGACAGGGCTGCGAGGCGTAGGGGCGCCGCTGGTTGGTTTCTGGCTGCTGAAGCATTATTCCTTCCATTCGCTGAGCCTGGTGTGCGCCGCTCTGATCATTGTGGCATCTTTGCTGCTTGTCCCGGAGATCCGCGCGGGACGGCAAGCTAAGACCGGGGCGGCCCTGGTAAGGGAGCTGGCAGACTAGGAAATTCCGGCTGCCATCCGGCGCCGGTTGTGTCTATACTCGGAAGAGCTGCGGCAAGGGGGCTTCAGCTCCTTCTGCCCCGTGCGGAATGGGCCGGCGGCAGCGAAGCAAGCGCGGGGTAAGGAGGAGGCCCGCGGCGGAGGACGGTGCTGTGGCCGTACCGATTACCTTCACGTGCAGTTGTGGTGAGAGGCTCCAGGTCCCGGCCGGAACCGTGGGGCGGATGGCTTTCTGTCTGAAGTGCCGGAGGAGCGTGCCCATACCGGGTGCAGTGGGAGCGCAGAGCGCGCGTCAGGCGGGGACTGAAGCCAAGAGTGGCGGGGAAGAAGGCGGCCGCCCGGCGAAGCCGGCTGCTGGATCCGGTGTTACGAATAACGTTCTGCGTGTTACCGGGACTGCCGAGGGCGGAGGGGCCGCTGAGGCAAACGGGCAAGAGGCCCAGTGCGTGCTGGTGCATGGCGAGGATGGGCAGGACTACTGGAGGGTGATCTGTTCTTGCGGCAAGCACGTGCGGACGCCTGTGGCCGTGGGCCGGCCGTACGGGCGCTGCCCGAAGTGCGGGCAGATGTTGAAGATGCCTGGGTACCTGGGATCGCAGAAGCCAGTTGGGGCCCCGGCGAGGACGGCTGCAGGTTCAGTTCCGGTCGCGCCGGCCAGGGAAAAGGTTCCCGATGGGGGGGTGGCAGCGCCTGCGCAGAAGTCTGGAGAAGATGAGAGCGAGACGGCGGCTTTCGGAGTTGCGCCTGTCAATGAACGGATGAGCCGCGAGGCGGCGAATGTCGCCGCGGATCGCTTGCGCCCCAGCCACGCGGGCGCAGGTCGCTCTGGCGCTGAGATAGAGGGCAAGATCAGCGCCTGGCCGCTCGCGGGCAAGGGCGCGCGAATTTTGGCTACCTTCATTGACCTGACCATCGCAGCGGTGCTGGCTGGGGTAATAGTGGTGCTGGCAAGGAAGCAGATCTTGCCCAGGATGTTTCTGAGCAAGGAAATGGTAGTGGTTGTGCTGGTGCTTGCACTTACGCTGACCGACGGCTTGGTTCACATACTATTAGATGCAAGTATAGGCAAGAAGCTGGCTGTACTTACAACTAGAACAGGGAGTGGCGAGCCGATGGGGAGAGCCCGAGCCATTCTACGCGCGCTGCTGAAGTGGTTGCTTTTTCCAGGCTGGCTGATAGGGCTTGTTGATCCCAGCGGGCGAACTCTGCATGACCTGTTATGCAATACCTTGGTGCTAAGAGGGCGCGTAAAACACAGACGTGTGCAGAGGAACTGAGTAGCTCGATTGACGCTGCTCAAGCCACTGGCACGTCTTGGCCCGCTGCTTACTAAGCAAGGGCAAAGCTAATAATAGCGTTACGATCGTCCGTTAGGTCATTGAAGGTCACGCTGATCACGTGGTTTCTCTTGTTGACAGGTTCACATCGGGTGCTACAAGATACCTAACTTAGCCAAACGGAGGCACGAACATGGAGGCATCGGTGCAACCTAAGCGGGGGTTGAGCGCCCTGTTGTCATCAACTACAGGGAAAGCAGCAGGCATCGGCGGGATCGGGGCTGAGGCAAGCCAAGTCCTTATGCTGGACTTGCCTGTCAGTGCGATCAGGCCGAGCTCAAGCCAGCCTCGCAGCCATTTCGATGAGGGTTCACTCAACGAACTTGCAGCGTCCATCAAGGCCCAAGGCTTGGTCCAGCCGATTGTGGTGCGCAAACTGGACCGTGAAGCAGGAGCCGGGGAATTGCAATACGAACTTATTGCTGGCGAGAGGCGGTGGCGTGCCGCGAAGATGGCCGGCCTGAGCAAAGTGCCTGCCGTGATCAAGGCAGTCTTTGACGATCGAGAGGTGCTTCTGCTATCCCTAGTAGAGAATCTTCAGCGTGATGACTTGAGCGCGATTGAGGAGGCCTCGGCATACGAACGGTTGGCCAAGACTTTCGGTCTCAGACATGAACAGATTGCGGATGCAGTCGGCAAGAGCAGAGCTACGGTTACAAACAGCATTCGGCTTCTTGAGCTGCCCTCATCAATTCAGGATGCGATTAAGGCCAAACGTATCACCCCAGGACATGCCATGATCCTTCTCTCGATACCTGATGCTAAAGTGCAGTCTCAGTTGGCGGCTAAGGTTCAGGTAGAAAACCTTACGGTACGGGATCTGGAGAGGCTTGTTAGCTGGCATCAGTCTGGATCGAGACTACCTCCTGCGTCTGAAAGAAAAAAGGGAACACACAGTACCAGAGTTGCGGCTCCGGAAGTGCAGGAAGCAGAACGACAATTGCGCGAATATTTCGGGACGCGGGTTCTTATTGAAGAAGGCATTCGCAAAGGTCGCATCGTGATTGAGTTCTACTCGGTCTCAGACTACGAGAGAATCATCGGACTAATGGGGTCTGTCAAACAGTCTTCATGATTGTGTTTCTCATGAAACATAGGGTAATGTTAGCATATTGCTGGCGCAATGTTGAGCATCGGAGGCACTGTAGCGGAACCTAGACAGCCCCGTCTGAGCACCGGTCCACTCTCTCTCGCCACACAAACGCGCAGCGTGCACTTGCACCATGTGGTGAGACTTCCATCAAGGCGCACAGACAGCCATGCACCGCCCTACAGATTGCAGAATGCAGCATGTGCGTCATACACCTTCAACGATATAACTCCTTACCTTGTTGAGTTTTGCAGTCAGTATGGCTTATTTGCCAGTTGGCATGGGCTTTGTTGCGCTACTAAGCGTCGCGCGGCAATAGCCCATGCGCTGAAGCAAGGAGGTCCGAATATGATACTAGAGGCACTTGGGAACGTAGGATTCGCTACGCAAGAGTCTGTGCTTGAACGCGCCTTGCCAGCTCTAACTCATGAATTAGCCAATTGTTTCCACCTTGCGCGCGGACAGGCGGTTTCCATGGACTACACAGCAGATAGCGCCAGAAAGTCGCGCGAGTTCGCCACCAAGATACAAGCTTACAGCGATAAGATGCTGAACCTTGTGGAACTCATGCGCGCGTTCAGCTCGAGTGGTAGCGCGTTCAAACCCACCCGCCTCAGTCTGCTCACCCTTTCCAGGGATCTGGTTGGCCTGGTACGATGTATCGCCCGCGTCAATGATACAGCCCTCTCAATTGAGGTCGCTGATGACTGTCGCAACAGTGAGCTGGGCAACCCCGACCTGCGTTTGGTTCTCCTGGTGATCGTGGAAACGCTGGTTCGCAGCAGCGTCAATGCCGACAAGCCGCTGAAAGTGGAGTTGAACTGCGGTTCGCCCGTCGCCGGGGCGCCGAGCATACCGGATCTGCCCGAAACCTGGCTCAATGCGCAACTGCACCAGGCTGCGCTCGAACTGCGTGACGCTGGCGGCGATCTGGAAATCCTGCCTTCGCCACAGGCCACGACCGCCCGTCTCTTCGTGCCCGTTAAGACAAGCACCGCCAGCCTCTGACCAGCAATGCCAAGGGCCTTCCTCAAAGGCAGTCGTGTCGGCACTATAGGGTGATACAATCTAATCCTCTAGTACTATTCAGCCCCAGGTAACGGTCGGTAGCCGCCTAGACCCAGCTCAGCTAGTCCCGCCCTGACAGCCGCGTGATTCGGGCCGTGTACGCCCAACATGCCAGCGGACCGTGCGCCCGCAACATTCTCGGCAAAATCGTCTACAAACACAGCGCGTTGCGCGGACAGGCCCATTTGCTTGAGCACGTGGCGGAAGCAAGCGGGGTCAGGTTTGCGGAAGCCTATTTCGTGGCTGGCGTACATGTGCTCGATCTCGCGCAGAACACTCCAGCGCCGCCGGATATATTCGTAGTGGATCACGTTGGTGTTGCTGAGCCCGCCGATCTTCAGGCCCTCGCGCTGAAGGCGGCGCACGAGCGCCACCGTAGGTTCGATCTCCCGCTTGAAGATGCAGTTCCAGGCCTGGCAGAAGGCCGGAAAAGGGAAGCGGCAGCCGAGGAGCTTCTCCACGAAGGCATGGAACTCTTCGCCTGACAAGCGCCCGCATTCAAAGTCGAGCACCTCGCGCTGGTGTTCCGTACCCGCGTAGCCGCCCTGGCCGAAAAGCCGCCGGCGGATCTCGTCGGCGGGCAGCCCGGAGAGCGGCACTGCGGCACGGACAGCCAGCTCGAAGTCGTACTCCAGAAGCACGCCCCCGATGTCGAAGATGACCGCCTCGATGGGTTCCTTCCCTGCAATCATGGCACCAGGATAACTGCAAGCGGTGGCAATCCAAGAGCATCTTGTTGGCAAAATCACCGCACCTTCACCGTCACCGTGCCGAACGGCGGCACTTTGACGCTCAGCGTCCCCCTAACCATCCTCGCCGAGGTGGTCTTCAGCGGCCGTTCCAGGATGTCCGTCTCCATCGCGGCTGCATCGGGCGCGACAAGGCAGGGGTCGAGCTTGACTCGCGCGGTTGCAGCCTGGCCTTCCGTCTCATAGAGCCGGATGATCAGAGCGCCGCCGTCCTCGGCCTTCTTCATGCCGCTGAGCATTACGTTGGGCGTAAGGACTTCCGCGCAGCCCTTGCGCGCCGGCAGCATGCCTTTCTGCATGCCTGTGCCTGCAACGTTGAACGGCAGGTTGAAGGCGTAGCCTGCCCGAGTGGCCTGCGCCGCGCTCCACTCACCCACATGCGGCTGCAGCGCGAAGCGGATGGTGTGATGCCCCAGCTCGGGCAGCGGGTCCGGGTCGTAGCTGCTGCGGAGCAGCGTCAGCCGCGCCGTACTGCCGTTGACGCTGTGGCCGTACTTGCTGTCGTTCAGCAGCGCCGCGCCGGCCGGCTCCGAGGCGCTCTCGTGCACGCCTGTGAGGTCCATCCATTTCTGCGCGGGTACTTCGGCGGGCACGGGATCTACCGCGGCATTGTTGGAGAAGTATTGGCCCAGCAGCCTGGACGTGAAGGAGGGTATCGCGGCTGGATTCGTGGAGCGGGTCACGTGGCCGTTAGCGCACTCAAAGGACGCGACCGCGCTCTTGAGAGCCAGCGGGAACGCCACCCGCAGCATGGGCACTCCCAGCTCGGGAGACCCGCGCTCCAACCAGTCCACTTCCAGGCTAAAGTCCACGCGCGGGACACCCGCGGCAAGCGAAATGGTTAGCGCGAACTTGCTGTCGCCGAACTTGTGGTGCGCGCGGATGGCCGAGAGGTGCGGCCCGGCGTGCGGGAACTCCACGGTCGCGCCTGAGAGGAACGGCACGACCTTCACGATCTGCCCGATGATCCACGCGGTCATGGGATGCGGCGCTTCCAGATAGTACTCCAGCACGCCGAGACGGCCGCCCTGCGGGACGAAATCAATGCCGGTCCGTTTATCAAGCAGATGGAGGATTGCGCCGGAAGCCGGCTCGATCTCCAGGGACAGGAATTCGTTCTCAATCCTGCCTTTGCGGTCGCCCGAACAGCCTGTGGCAGTGCCGGGCTGTGCCGCTCGCGCAATGCAGAAGCTGCGCCAGCCCAGGCCGGGAACGTCGCGGACCGGAACGGCCACCGCGATGAAATCGTGGCCCCAGTAATTGCCGCGGTCCACCACCTGAGCGGGGAACGTCTGGCCCGCGTCGTCCTTGACAATGATCTCCCCGTCCGGGTGCTTGCGGTCCCACAGGCGCACGCTGACGACTTCGGAGCGTTTCCACGGACTGGGGTTGAAGGCCACGAACGGATCGCAGCACGGACTGCCGAAGCCGCGCCGCGAGAGCGCGCCGTCGCGCGGGACATCGCCCGGCCCCCCGCCGATTCCGGGGCCGATGCTGTCACCGGGTTCCCGCAATGCGGACAGCTTGCCTGCGCCCGTCTTCCGCAGACTGGGAGCCTGCGCCACAATGCACTTGCACTCGCCTTCGCAGCCGCAAGCGCAGGACTTGGCCGTATCCACCTGTGAGGCGATGGCGCGCAAAGCGCGAGTCTTGATCATCGTCGTCGTGGCGAGAATGTCCTGGAAAAGCCCCTGCGCGTACTCATAGGTCGCATGCACGCCTGAGCCGGGCAGAATGTCGTGGAACTGGTTGAACATGGCCTTGCGCCAGGACTGCTCCAGCGCTTCAGCCGGATAGGGCATGCGCAACAGGCCGCGGCCCAGCAGCGCGATCATCTCGGCCTCGAGCAGCGCGTTCTCGCTGCCGCGGTTGGCGCGCTTGACGCTGCTCTGCGACGTGTAGCAGCCTTCGAAGACGTGGTTCAGCTCGGAATTGACGACGGGCAGGTTCTGGGCCTGCTGTTCAGCGGCGGAGAAGAACGCCTGGGTGGTGCTGAGCTTGATATTGGGGAAGACGGGCCACTGGTTCATCTTGACGGCGCGCGCCAGGTCGCGGCGGGTCGGGCCGCCGCCGTGGTCGCCGACGCCCATGACAAACAGGTAGTCCTTCAGGCCGGTGGCCTTGGCGAAGTCACACAGGCGCGAGGCTACGGAGGCGTTCATGCTGCCGTTGTAGCCGCGGGCGCGGTCGTCGAAAGCCAGGATCCGCGAGCCGTCCTTGCCCTGCCATAGGAACAGTTCCGGCCCTTCCGCGGAGCGGTGGAAGTAGTAGTGGCGCACGCCCCCGCGCGCGAGGAGGCCCGGCAAAGTGTGCATGTGGCCGAACGTGTCCGGCTCCCAGTCAATCTTCACCGCGTCATAAGGCAGGCCGAACTCCTGCTTGAAGAAGCGGCGCGTGTGCAGCAGATGGCGGCAGAGGATCTCGCCGCCGGCCAGGTTCTTGTCACCCTCGACCCACTGGGACGCGGTCACTTCCCAGCGGCCCTCCGCGACCCGCTGCTTCACGCGCGCGTACAGTTCCGGAAGGTAGTCCTTCATGATCTGGTAGACCGAGGTCTGGCTCTGCGAGAAGTGGAACGTGGGGAACTCTTGCATCAGCCGTTCAACGGTAGTGAAAGTATCGTTGACGGTGGCAACGGTCTCGGGCCAGCCCCAGAGCCAGTTCATGTCAATGTGAGCGTGGCCCACCACGTGGATGGTGTACTGCTTGGCCGCGGACGAGAGCGGCGCAAGAACGGCTTCCATCTCGGCGCAGGCGGCCTCGGTGCCCGCGCCGTTTGAGAGCGCCTCGTTCACGGCCTTGACGGCCTTGAGAACCAGGTCCTCCCAGGCGGGGCGCTGGTCCTCAGAGAGGGAGCCCAGTTTGGCGGCGAAATCGAGTTCGCCGCGGATACGTTCGAGGGTTTCGCTGCCCGCGCTGCCGGCAGACTCAAGCGCCTGCAAGCCCCGGTTCAGTTCTTCAGCAAAAGCCGGCATGTTTGCCTCCCTGGAAAAATGAGCCCATCCAACTCGGTAATGGCGCCTTCATAGCAGGCGCGGCGCGGAGGTCAAGGGAGAGCGGACGCGCGGCGGGACGTAACAGTGACATCTTTTTTTCTCCATGGTTGATGTAAGTCCTTAAAAGTCTGGCAAAACTAGGGAAAACTTCTGTAAAATTGTGGAGCGTGGTGCGTGGAGCGTGAAGCGTCGAGCGTGGAGCGTGGTGGGTAACCACGAACCACGATGCACGAACCACGAATTTACGGAAACTACCAACTTTTCCACGGGAACTACCAGTTTTTCCACGCGAACTACCAGTTTTTCCACGGGAATCACCAACTTTCTTGGCCAGAATGTGGAACTTTCTGCTGTAGGGGGGCAAGTGACAAGTGCCGAGTGCCGAGTGACGAGTGACGAGTGACGAGGTGACGGGTGACAAGTGGCGAGTGACGGGTGACATAGTTCATCAAGCTCCTCTACCCGGCCCGCCTGAGCGGGTGCGGTGATTTGGTAACGCGGGAAACAGCTTCCCATGGGAGTACTACGCACATACCATGCCACAGTACCAAATAATCTTGGAATCACGGTGTATACAGGCTGGACCAGAGCGGATTCCTCACCGCAGAGGACGCAGAGGAACGCAGAAGGGATTCTTGCGAAAGGACTTGCTGCTGTCTCCACTGGTTCTTGCTCTGCGGTGAATGAGTGGAAGAAATGCAGGCTAGAGCGGGGATGGACGGGTAATCGGGGCTGGGGTGGGATGGCCGTGCGCCTCGGCTGGCCTAGCACTCCTGCAACGGGTCATTTTGGCCGTGTCATAATGACACGATAGTACCATGCATATTGCCCTTTTGACAAGCCGCGCTATTCACCACAGAGACACAGAGAACAGCAAGGATGAAGGATGAAGGACGAAGGATGAAGGACGAAGGATAAGGGATGAGGGATGACGGATGAAGGCGGAAGGATGAGGGCGGAAGGATGAAGGATGAGGGATGAAGGATGAGGGATGAGAGCTGAAGGGCCGGTGGCGAAAGGCCAGAGCGCCGGGGCGCGCTGAGTGAGTCACCCAAGGCAGGGCGCCAGCAAAAGGGTTTAGCGCACATCCCATTACTCGAGTACGGGCGCACCCCGTCTAGAAGTCTGGAGCCGGCTCGGCGGTCTGGCTTTCTGAAGGCAGTCCCAGGCTGGCCTGCAGTTCCACGACGTAGAAACTCGGGTTGTACGAGCTGAACGTGCCGGTCAAGCGGATCAGTTTCACCGCTTGCGGCTCAAAGCGTATCGTCTGCCATCCCCGGCATTGCTCATTCGGGCCGCTCCGATCGGCGGCCATGGTCCAGCGATCAGCTTTCCCGCTGGCGCAGAGCTCCAGCTTGTAACGCTGGAAACGATCATCGCCGTCCCAGAGCAAGAAGCGCACGCAGTCAATCTCGACGGGCTCTGCGAGCGTGATAAGAAAGGGCTCAGGCGGATTACAGTTCCAGCACGAATAGCCGAATCCCGAGAACCAATCGTACCCGGTTGAGAGGCCATCTATCATGCAGACGCTGTTGCGCCCACCGGTGATCGCTGCGCCATGCGTGTACAGCGCGTGATTGTAGCCGGGAGGATAGCTGCGCTTCTTGGGAACTGGTGGATTGGGCTGCGCTTGAGCGACGGCTGGGGCCGTCACGGGCGGCCCTCCGCTGCGCGCCAGCCTCCACCCGACGCAGAAGGTGGTGGCTGCCAGGAGAAGCACAGCCAAGAGAAGCAGCGCTTTCGCGGCCGGGTTGGCTCTTTGCGCCTGGACGGACCATGTTCCTTCCTGCATGCCGGTCTCTCTCCTCACAAGCACCAATATGTTTGAAGCCTGTGGGGGCAAGTGGATTCGAGAATATTGG
>Ga0209777_10009315_pt1 | contig 10593 bp, 10 predicted proteins | sample FrelakmetHBP12HB_FD_187147 | JGI IMG/M metagenome (GOLD analysis project Ga0209777, IMG submission 187147) | Freshwater lake sediment microbial communities from the University of Notre Dame, USA, for methane emissions studies -HBP12 HB (SPAdes)... | ecosystem: Environmental > Aquatic >... | reverse complement strand
AGACCTTGGTAACCCTCGTAAACGGCGAATACTTCCGCACCCATATCAAGGGCTGTGCGCACCACGGCCCGCACGGCCGCGTTCATCCCCTGGGCATCTCCACCACTCGTCAACACTGCAATTCGTTTTGTTGCCATGTTTGTTTCCAAATTCCGATCAGTATTTAATAGTTTTTACGAACGCCCGCAGGTTTCATTGCTCACGTATCCCAGTTCTTTTGGTAGTGGGTAAACAGATTGATTTACCAGACCTGCGGGGAGATTTGTATAAAGTCAGTAATTATGTCCAAATTGTACCGCAGAAAGTGCTCATGGTTTGCGGGACGTCTCCGGACGATTGCCTGTTATCCCGGAACGTGCTTTTCTGCGTTAACGGTGGGTAAAAATTAAAACCGTCGGTGACCGGTAAACAACTAGGTAGCGTTCGGATTGGAGCAAAGAGGTCTCCAGCAGGCTGTGTTGCGGGGGGGCACCAGCGCTGGTTGCGAGAGACAGATAAACGTAATCAAAAGTATCATCCTGTTGGGACGCCCACTGCTCCAGGCAAGTAGTACCCTGGAAAAGACAGGCGTAAAGAGCCGGATAAGCATCCAGCCTGAGGTGGAAATTCTGTTTACCGGGTAGCCATTCGCGCCCCTGGAGGGTGGATATATTTGTCCGCCCGCTTAAAGCCGGGAACCATTCTAGCAGAGGCGTCAGGGATGGATCATTCCGCCATGTCATGGCAAGAAAACGGCTGTCGGTAGGCGTGGCGCTCGCGATCCACTTCATGGCAGTGCGGTCCTCACTTGAAAGGACAAGTCTCCGTAGGGATTGAACATTAAGCATCGAATTGACGAGCAGCATCAGTAGCAAATATCCAAATATCCAGCGTCCACTTTTACTTGCGAGAAAAAGTTCCTCGTTCTCCTTGGAAGTTTGTTTTCCAAGATGGGCCAAAGCCGGGAAGATGGCGTCGGATAATCCCAATGCAGCCAGGAGCGAAGTCTGCACAGCAATCACATGCGGCGCGCTGCGCGGGTCAACCAGAAAAGCCAGCACCAGCCAGACCGGCAGGAATGTTTTCTTTTGTATGAGGCAGGTCGCCATCCCAACCACTGCTAGGAGAGCGACCAATGAGATGGTCTCGTCGGTGAAATTGAGCAACAGGAGCGGGGACCAGAAGAGCCAGCGTTGGCCGCCGGATTGGAATGCCAGGGAGAAAGGTATCCAGCCATAGCGGGTCAGTGCAGGAATCCACCATGGCGAGGTCAACGCTATTATGCCAATGGCGACGATACTTGCACGTTTCAGGCCGGTCCGGTTGCGCCCGAAATAAAGCCAGAGGATGGTCACTATGGCTACCGCATGCAGTGCGCGTTCGGGGTGTGTGAGGATGACGAGGGCTCCGCTGAGGATGGCGACCAAATAAAATCTCCAGCCGCCACTGCGGAACAGGCGATAAACCCCCCAGGTCATCAGGATCAGGAAGAGCGCTGCTGGGGCCCTGGTCACTCCGCCGCCCATGATCACCCATTCGTATGAACGCGGCAGCAAGGCATATATCACGGTTGCCAGAGCCGCAGTCAGACTGTCATCCAGAAGCGCCTGCGCAAGCAGGTAAAATGCTGGGATGGTCAGCAGGCTGAAAACGACCGGCAGCCAGCGAATGATATCGAGCAGGTCCGCGCCGGTGATGGAGCGGAGCAAGGCCGTTAGGTAGAAAGGCAAGGGGGGGTACGCGTATGGAATACCCAGACGGTTATACGTCGTTACTGCAGGCAGGGCATAATCCGCGGTCTGCAGGTCAGAGGTCATGGTGTAGAACAACCCGCCATCATTAAGTGGGAAACCTGCCTGCAGTACTGGCATTACACGCACGAACGTGCCGAATAGGAGCGCCAGTAGGAGCAATAAAAAGGTCAATGCACGGCGGTTACTCTCCATGATTTCCCTCCGAAGCTCATTTGAGCATTGGCATCTGTATGCCATGCCGCCTGGCCGCTGCGATGGCCTGCTCATACCCGGCATCCGCATGCCGGACAATACCCAGGCCCGGATCGGTGGTCAGGACGCGCTCGAGCCTTTTGGCGGCTTCCGGAGTGCCGTCTGCCACAATGACCTGGCCAGCATGCTGGCTGTATCCGATACCCACTCCACCGCCGTGGTGGAACGAGACCCAGGTGGCCCCGCCGACGGCGTTGATCATTGCGTTAAGAATGGCCCAGTCTGAGATGGCGTCCGAACCGTCTTTCATCGCCTCGGTCTCGCGGTTTGGGCTGGCCACCGACCCGCAGTCCAGGTGGTCACGGCCGATCACGATGGGTGCCGTCAAGGTACCGTTCGCCACCATCTCGTTGAACTTGAGTCCCGCTTTGAGGCGTTCCCCGTAACCCAGCCAGCAGATGCGCGCCGGGAGACCCTGGAAGGGCACTTTTGCACGCGCCAGCTTGAGCCAGCGCTGCAGGTGCTCGTCCCCCGGGAAGAGGGCTGCGACAGCTTGGTCGGTGCGATAGATATCCTCCGGGTCGCCGGAGAGTGCCACCCAGCGGAAGGGCCCCTTGCCCTCGCAGAATAGTGGGCGGATGTAAGCCGGGACAAAGCCGGGGAATTCGAAAGCATCCGTCACGCCGTGGTTGTAAGCCTGCTGTCGTAAGTTGTTGCCATAATCAAACACTTCGGCACCCTTGCGCTGGAATTCCAGCATGGCTAGGACGTGCTGTGCCATGGAGGCCATCGCCCGTTGCTTGTACTCTTCGGGATTAGATTTACGCAATTCATCCGCGGCGGCCACCGACAGGCCGGCGGGGACGTACATCAGTGCTTCGTGTGCGGAGGTCTGGTCGGTCACCACATCCGGGATAACACCGCGCATAGCCAGTTCCCGAGTAATCTCTGCGGCGTTTCCAATCAGCCCGATGGATTGCGGTTTCTCCTGATCCTTATATTCGTCCACCAGCGTCATGGCTTCTTCGAGATTGTCCACCACCCGGTCCACATACCCGTTTTCGAGGCGGCGTTTGGCATGCGCCGGATCCACTTCGACGATAAGGCCGACGCCTTCGTTCATGGTGATGGCCAGCGGCTGCGCCCCGCCCATCCCGCCCAGGCCGGCCGTCAGGCAGAACTTGCCTTTCAGGGAGCCCCAACCCTTGAGTTTGGCTAAAGCGGCAAATGTCTCGTACGTCCCTTGCAGGATGCCTTGTGTGCCGATATAGATCCACGAACCGGCGGTCATCTGGCCGTACATGATGAGACCCTGGGCGGCCAGTTTGTCGAAGTGCTCCCAGGTGGCCCAATGCGGTACCAGGTTGGAGTTGGCGATCAGGACGCGCGGGGCATCCGGGTGGCTTTTGAAGACCGCCACCGGCTTGCCGGATTGGACCAGCAGGGTCTCGTCGTCCTCCAGGTTTTTGAGCGATTCGAGGATGGCATCGAAACATTCCCAGTTGCGGGCGGCCTGCCCGCGACCTCCGTAGACGACCAGGTCCTGTGGGCGCTCGGCCACCTCTGGGTCGAGGTTATTCTGGATCATGCGGTAGGGGGCTTCGGTTAGCCAGGATTTACAGGTAAGAGTTGTGCCGCGTGGTGCACGCACGGTGCGGGGAGAGGACATCGCTTGCCTCCTTGATTAGATATTTATGTTGAATTCGATTATAGCCCAAACCTGGAGGCAAGCATCATTTCGGGAGGCACGTATGGTATGCGACGTACCTTCAAGGTGCGTCGCACATCAATATTGAGAATAAACGCGCGGGACGGCAAGGCGCCCACCGGCATATAGGAAGCGAAGACCTGAAACGTTGGCGCTAAAGATCCGGGGGTAGGGGGGGCTATCAGAGTCTGTCCACTTGTGGTGATCGCCGCTGTTGTGGGGAGAAAATTCGGCATATGCAGTCCCCGGGTCAATTCTAAAGGAAACATCGCGGATCCCCCAGTCTGCATCAGATGCAAACTCTGACGTAATACTGGTTATCGTTCCCGTTCCTCCGACCGGAATATAAAGGTTCGGAGGAAATAAATCACAGGAGGTTAGGACGTGCTCCCCGCCTGGACAATTATTGCTGTCGCTTTTGTACCCGACAATATGGATATAGTACAGCGTGTTCAGGGTTAAGTTTTCTATAACTGCAGGACCGTGGGGCATTGTACTCCCCTTGGGTATCATTTGTTTATAAAAACTGGTGTTGGCATCATAACAGCCCGGTGAGTTACAACCAACCTTAGTATGATCCTTATCGACAAAAATAAGGTGCACATAGCCTGAGCCTCCTGATCCGTTCCAGGATAATTCCCATGTAGAGCTCCCTGTACGGGTGAGTGCAATATCATACGCATCCGGACACGTCATGGGACCGCAACTTTCTTGACATATACCATCGCAACACATCGGCGAATCACTGTTCGGATCGCATTGAGTGCTTGCCGTAGCGCAACTGCCCACATCACATGACCGTATCTGGTACACACCATCCGGCACACAACCGTCACCCGCAACCTGTTCGTTCTCATAATTACATTGAAAACAACCGCCATCACTGCAATCCCTCCACCCCGACATTTCACACCCTCCGGTTCCTCCAAATGCACTGCACGTACCACATGTGCATCCGCACGTATGGTTAGAGTAACAAAGCATTGTATTTCCCTGACATCCCGGGCAAACACCATTACACATTCCCCCACATTGGTTCGGGTCTGTACACGCATTAATATTATCTTTTTTAATAAACAAAAATGTGAATATCACAAGAAAGAGCACTAAATCTTTTAATAAGGTTTTTCTCATATCATTAAGGATTGATCAATAAAGGAATCGCTTCTTCTGTAGTCATTTTGCTCCCCGGGACTGAAAAATGGACTGTGATTATATATTGCCCGCTTTGTTTCGGAGTTCCCATCAAACCGCACCTGACTAACGAACTCACCTTAGAAAGGGTAACGGTTGGGCTGTTAAACTCTGTCTGGCAGTTACCGAACGTCAAACCGTCAGGTAGTGTGGAAACAATTTTCCCCTCAATTTTCGTGTTAACATTGTACACTGTCGCGAAAATAAACGCCTGAAACTCCTTACCCGCTTGCGCGTGGGGCAAATGATCTGTATTAATAATCGGGCGTGCTGAAGCAATATCTGTCCCCAGCGCCGTTAATTTATCGGCAATTTTCTGATCACGGGATTTTATTTTGTTCCAAATACTCGGCTCTAGCAGTAACGCGCTGATGGATAAAACAACGATGAAACTACCAACGATCCAGGGGATTTTCCTTATTTTATTCGGGGGAGTAACCGGTGAATTCCTTACATTATCCATCTCACTTAAATACTAGCATAACCCAAAATCAATGGCAAAGACTTTCAAAATTCTTCAAATTAATTCATTTTTAATAAACTGCGGTCTGATAATATAGAATAATATTTTCCAACTCAAACGGAACTTTACCGCCAGTTAACCAATCTTTTACTAAATTTTTGATTTTAGGTAAATCCCAATCAAAATAAGTATAGTATCCTTTTTTCGCCAAATAATCGAAGAGTGGTTTACGAATGATGGCATAAGTATGAGGGTCGCCAGCAAATCTATATGCGGGCATAAGATAATCTTTCGGAGAATTCATATACTGTATACTGTCACTTTCAAAATATTCGACAAGATCGCCAATATGTAAACAAGAGAAGGTGCCGTCTGCATGGTTATAAACTTGTTCCGTAATAATAACCATGTCGCCCCAAGAAATATTATTGACTCCAAGCCTGGTCGGGGATTTACTTAAGTCAACTAAATGCCCAAGGGGTGCACCATCCACTCCATTTCCTTCATAATTCGTATCTGGCTTATCCGGCCAATACGTATCAGATGGAAAAGGAAGAAGAAACATTTTTTCTAGGCGGAATATTTCTTGTAGCTCATCTTCGCTGTTTACCTTTATAAAATTTTCCTCATGGTATATATCCGGTTGAATGACTTTAGAAGCCTCAACCCACTCGCTATTTTTCGTGTCATACGCATAATTTATGGCGGTGCCGGCCTCGTTATAAATCTGCAGCGCTCCCGATTGTCCGACTTGAATTCTATCCTTTATTGTACTAGCCGGTATGTCAATCCTGACTCCATCGAGAATAAAGTGGGCGCCGGAGGCATCAACGGTGAGATCGGGAACCGGGGTAACATCTGCTCCTGTCCTCACGCCGTATCCCCACGTTCCGTCGGGATTGCGGACTGCCGAATAGCCTTCGGGGACAGTTGCCAGCCCGTCGGGGCGGTTGGACACGCGCTCCCAGACGCCGGAGGTGTTCACCCGTGCGACGACGGTGTCCGCGTTCACCATCACCCAGTCGCCGGTGCCTGCTTCCGGTATTAACTGCGCGCCGACCGGAACTCCCGTTTTTGCCAGATCGCTGCCTTCCGTGCACTGGGTGCTGATCAGGACGGGGCCCTGGCCCGGCCCGATTTCATGGCCCGTGGAGGCCGCAACCGGGGGATTAAGCTCTTGCCAGTTAATGGCCGGCGGCACAAGGATAAATCCGGGGTACCCCTGGTCAAACTTCCAGGCTGCTTTATAATGGACGCTTCCGTCGCTGCCGGCCCATTGGTAAAAGACAATGTTGTTGCGCGCCTCTTCGGCGACCATCGGCCGGATTGAGGGGTCTGCCGACCCGTACCAGTCCCCCCAGGTATGTAACCAATCAATTTGTTTTGCGACCGTCGGATCCTGGGTCTCCATTTGCGTCAGCTGCTCGCGGGAGATGATTTCTCCAGAACTCATCCGGAAAATATCCATTGGGGTCGGCGTAGGTGCTTTCAACGGGAAGGTGGCTGTTTGCTGCTGTGTCGCGGGAGCAGTGGCGCTGGGCGCAGCCCTAGCGGGTCCGCAAGCAGCGAGGGACAGAGCGAGAAGAATGTAAAGCGTGCCAAAACGGAATATGAGCGCCTCCAGGTAAGAGAACAATCACTGCTCTAGAATATCCCCCTGGGGAAATTATGGAAGGTTTTCCAGGTCGGCCAGGTCCTTCAAGCGGCCGGCAGCTTTCTTATTAATCTTGAGATGAACCAAGTCAATAATATTGACTTCGACTTAATCAAGTACATCAGTCACACGATTGGCAAAGCATTCGTCAAATGCCACCCCGGAAATGCCAGTTGTAATTTCAATCCGCATGGGAGGATTTCCCATCCGGACAATTTTATCTTTCTCAAGGAACAATCCTGGATTCAGTTCAGGAAGATCGAAACCGAATTCTCTTCGTACAGAGGCCACCCGTCCGGCATTAACAGGATCGATCGCAATCCAGATATCCATGTCATTGGTCGCTCTGGGGTAGCCGTGATACCCAACTGCATAGCTTCCGATCAACAGGTATCTAACCGCTTTTTCGTTCAGTAATTTCAAGAACTCTCTGAAGTCGTGCGGCAGCTCGATTTCCATAATTGATTCTGCGCAGGATTTCCATCTGTCTCAAACGCTCCTGAGGCGTCCTCGAAAACCACCAAGCCTTTTCATCGGATTCATCTGTAAGCGATCCGATTGAAAAAGCAGAGCGATCGAGCTTAGGTTGTCTGATCAAATCCTTCTCAATGGACTCCATTAATACTGGTAAAACAATCTTTTTCCCCCCCCGGTTATTATACGCCGGGAGATGAGTTTCGGTAGCCTTGTGATCGAGGATTTATTTCTTCTTGGTGGTTAATTGGTTGAACCTGGTTTCGCGCAGGCGCTTGACCAGGCTTTCCTGTACCTCCACCCAGATCGGATGGACCAGGCAGTCATCGCTGAAGGTGCAGTTGGCGGGGTCACCAACACATTCGTTGAGCAGGATCGGCCCGTCAATGGCCTCTACCACATCGAGCAAGGAAATTTCCACGGCTGCGCGTGCCAGGGTCACACCGCCGCGCGCTCCGCGCGAGGTGTGTAGCAGTCCAGCAATTGATAATTGCGAGATGATTTTAGCCAGGAAGGAGGGTGGAATCTTCATTTCCTGCGCCACGGTACTTGTGGCAGCGCGCTGGTTGGGGCCTAGTTTGGCGAGATAACTGACGGCACGGATGGCATAGTCAGCCTGACGTGTGATTTGCATGAGTAATTCCCTTTCCGGATATTCAGGTAATTTTTATCTTGTTATATTGTATTGGCTGAGATGACTCCGGGCAAGTGATAGAGGTCATGCTTGAAATATGACCTTTTACTCCGATTATTACCAAAATTACAGGAAATACCCAAAAAGGGGGCAAAATATGGTATCTTGGCTAGGTATAAGAAGAAACGAAATAGCGACCACCAAAACTGGGTAAAAAAATAGGATGAACAACCAATTTGTCCACCATTTGTTGCCTTGCCCAGGCAATTCTTAGCAGGCAGAAATCCGAAAACGAACGCCCCGCCCTTTGGCAGGCGAGGCGTTGGGAATATCAGGCCTGTTCAGCGTGTTTTGATGGTGTAGTGGGGCGATTACCGTGTAAGTGTCAGGTTCCCGGCGCCGAGATGAACGACAATGGTCAGTTGCGGCCCACTCCCTGTTTGGGTATACCGGGAACCGCTCTTGGACCAGGAGGAACCGTAGCTGACGTTCGAAAGGCCACCATCCACGGTGAGTTGGACGGGGATGCCAGAGGGGATGACCAGCGTAGTATTGCTTACACCCGTTTCGATGTTCACACTGCCATTACGCTTGAGCTCGCCAGTGAAATCGAGTGTAAAGTTTCCCGCGCCACTGTGGAAGAGCAGGCTGGCGAAATTCGCATTGCCTAATCCAGTCAATGAAACATTGGATGCACCGGTCTCGTAATTCAAGAGAGACATTTCGGTCAGGTTTGGCGAATCGAAATTCATTTTTACATCTGAAGCGCCATCTTTGACGGTCAGGTTGGCCAGTGCCAGGCCGCCTAACTGGTATTCGGCATGGTACGCCCCGGCTTCAATGCTCAAATTGAGCGGCTGATTGCCTAGGGATAGATCCCATTCGTTTTTGATGTTGGAAAGGTCCGGGATACCCGTCAGGTGCCAGTTGCCCTGTTCGATACGGACCGTGGAACCATTCGAGGTCACAGCCGGTTTGAAATCGGTGATGTTATACGTGGCAGTGCCGGAGACTAATCCGCTAGCACCTGGTTGGACTTTCAGAATACCTGCGCCGAAGGCGAGCGAGAGGCCCATGGTCTGGGTGGTGTTGGGAGCGGGGACATAAATCTGGTCTGTCAGCATTGGACCAGGTGAGATGGTGGTGATTGGGAGGCTGAAGTGGAACCCACAGCCAGTTAACCCCAACACCAGAATGAGTAAATAAGGCAGCAACTTACGTATCATAATAATCTCCTCTTGATATTCGAAGGCCAGCATCTACAACCGGCTCGATTTCTCCTCAAATATACGTTACAAGTCGAACATCGTTCCAGTACGTTGGCACTATTCTTCCAGTATCTGAACCAGTTCCGCCGGACTAGGAAGGATCATGTCTGCACCGTACTTGCGGAGTTCGGCCTCCTCGCCAAATCCGCACAAGACCCCGACGGTCTGGGTCCCGGCTGCCTTTCCGGCGCGTATATCCACGCTGGTATCCCCCACCATCAAGCAGTCGCCGGGTGGCACTCCCACTTCCTTAGCCACCCAAAGGATCGGGTCGGCGAAAGGTTTGGTATGTTCACAGGTCTGCCCGGTTGCGATGCACGAAAAATAATATTCCAGGTTGAATTGGTGGAGGAATTTCATGGTTGAGCTTGTATCGCGGGCGCTAACGATGGCCAGCGGGTAGTTTTGAAAGAGCCTTTCCAACATTTCCCGGGTCCCGGGGACAAGTTGGAACGGTTTTGTTTCATTCTTCGAGAGATGTACGATCCAATCCTTCAAGGCAAAGATTTCATCATCCAGCCCGATGAGGTCGGGGAGACCGACCAGGAAGTTTGCAGACGCTTCGACCTCCATCACGATTCCCCGTGCAACCCGGATGAGGTCCTTACCGGGGAACAGGAAATTGAACGGGTACAGCAGTTCGGCGAGCTGGGCGACCATCACGTCGTCAGTATCGCTAAGTGTGCCGTCCACGTCGAAACAAATGGCCTGGATGCGGGAAACCTGTAGGGGCATAATACTTCCGGTTTAAAAATGAATGGAGTAGAACACCAAATTGTACACCAGTTCAATAGTCGTATAATCAGTCGATGGCCTCCTGGATAGTTCATCTACGGATCTCTAAAAACCTGCATGGCGTTTTCCTGACCGCCCAACCCGAACTTGTTGGACTGGATTTCCTGATTCCAGAAGGGGTTCGCTGGAGCGTTGAACATATCCAACAGTACTTTCACCGCACTGATGAAGAGATCCAGGAATTATATAATCATCCTTACACCTATCTTTCGTGCGAACGCGCAGATCGTTTTGTAGTTGAATCCACTCGGCAACTTTCCCGTATATATGAACATCTATGGATTAATGGTATGGCAGCAGATGGGGTTGAATCTGCAATGGATTTGAACATTTAACATATTTACCCAGGAGATAATGAAATGGCAAATAAGCGTGATATTTTACGGAACCAGGACAGCGGCTTCTTTCAGGACCTGATCCTACGCCTTAAGCTCATCCTGCGATTGATGGGCGACAAGCGCGTCAATTTCCTGCTCAA
>Ga0209777_10009314_pt1 | contig 10593 bp, 7 predicted proteins | sample FrelakmetHBP12HB_FD_187147 | JGI IMG/M metagenome (GOLD analysis project Ga0209777, IMG submission 187147) | Freshwater lake sediment microbial communities from the University of Notre Dame, USA, for methane emissions studies -HBP12 HB (SPAdes)... | ecosystem: Environmental > Aquatic >... | reverse complement strand
CTGGGCATTGCCGCGGTTGCCATAGCAGGCAGTACCGACTATGATTTTTACCCCCGGGAAATTGCCGACAAGTACCGCCAGGACGACCGCCGCGTTATCGAAACGGGCAATATGCTCGACATGGAAGAAACCATCATGCGCAATGGCAGGGAAACAGCCATTCACACCATCAAAACGCCAGTCTTCGACGACAAAGGCAGGCGCATCGGCATACTGGGCATTTTTCGGGACATCAGCGAGCGCAAGCACATGGAGCAGGAAAAGCTGCTCATTGAGTCGACCCTTCTGTGCAATCAGGCCGAGATCAGCCAGAAAAACGAGATCAACGAGCTGTTGCTGAGCACCCGCGACCTGCACGAAATACTGCATATGATTCTTATTGCAGCAACGGCAAATGTAGCCCTCGGCTTTAACCGCGCATTTCTTTTTCTCATGAAGGAAGATGAAAATTTTCTGCGTGGTATGGTCGCCACCGGCGCTCTTACGCATGATGAGGCTTATGAGACCTGGGCTCGCATGGCGCAGGAGCCCAAAACACTTACCGAGCTTTTTCAATCCCACAAAAACGATATCTCCACCCATGATGCAGCCATCACAAGCCTTGTTCAGCAGATAAAAATTCCGCTCACCGACCAGGGCAGCATTTTCACCCGTGCCGTGTTCCGGCAGCAGTCATTCAATATGCTGCGCATCGACGATCTTTCCGTATTTGACCGCAGCGTGCTTGGCTGCCTGGGTGCCGTGCCGTTCGTGCTTGTGCCGCTCATCGCCCGCGGCCGCACACTGGGCGTTCTCATTGCCGACAATTTCGTCACGGGGAAAATCATCGGCCAGGATGATGTGGTTCGGCTGCGGGCATTTGCCAATCATGCGAGCCTTGCAATTGAAAACTCGCGCCTGTATGAGAGCCTCAAGGAAAAAGTCGCTGAGCTCAGCCAGGCAAACGAAGAGCTAAGCGCCAACCGCAACAAGCTGATACACTATGAACGGCTATCCGTGGTCGGCGAAATGGCTGCAAAAATAGCCCATGATATCCGCAACCCCATGACCGCCATCGGAGGATTCGCGCGGCGCATGCTGAAAAAAGGTATGGGAGAAGGCATCAGTGGAAATTATCTGCATATTATTGTCCAGGAGGTTGACCGCCTTGAAAAAATACTGGGGGATCTTTTGAGCTTCAGCAAGCCTTCGGCGCCATGCTGTAGGGCAACCGACCTCAATGGGCTCATCAACGAGGCCTATGAGGTGATGGCCCCGGAGTTGGAACAGCATCAGGTGCAGGTCGTCAAGCAGCTCGATCCCGGCATTCCGTCTATCCTGCTGGACAGAGACCAGGTGGAGCGGGTCCTGATCAACCTGATCAAGAACGCTATTGAGGCCATGCCCGACGGCGGCACCCTTATCGCGTCAACCGTGCTGCAGGGGCAGTGGGTGAGGATTGAAACCAGCGATACGGGTCTGGGTATAGCCGACGAAGATATTGACCGAATATTTGAGCCGTTTTTTACCAGCAAAGCAACGGGCTCAGGGCTCGGGCTAACGCTTGCCGCGCAGATCATCATCAGCCACGGCGGCTCCATGGATGTTTTTCGCCGTGAACCTTGCGGCACGTTGGTCATTGTCCATCTGCCGATTCAAGGACCTGCCGAAAGAGAGGTTTCGTAAATATCCCGGCCTGAATTTTCAGGGCTGCACATGCACGCACAAATTTGCCGATATTATTTTTCTTGAATTTTTTTTTTTTTAGATATACATAAATATTCGATATCCAAAGACGAAAAACCATCACACCACTAATCATGCATAAGGAGAATCGTTATGGCAGACAAAGCAAAACCCCTTACCAAGGCACAGCTGGTCGGTGAGCTTGCTGAAAAGCTCGGAGTAACAAAAAAAGATGTGGCCTGTTTTTTCGACACGCTGTCAGAAATTGCCTGCAAGGAAACAAAAAAAGGGGGGGGGTTCACATTGCCAGGCTTTGGTAAACTGGTTATGGCGAAGCGCAAGGCGCGAATCGGCAGAAATCCCGCCACAGGCGAAGAGATCAAAATTAAAGCCAAAACGGTCGTAAAGTTCCGTGTGGCCAAGGCCTGCAAGGACGCCATCATTTAGCCCACAAGCATAACAGGCCAACCAAGGTACAATAAAAAAGGCAGCGCCTATATAGGCGCTGCCTTTTTTATTGAAAAAAAATGCTTTTACTTTTTCTTGGTTGCGCAGCCGGCTTTTTTAGCTGTGCAGCATGAGGCTTTCTTTGCAGGGGCGGCCTTCTTTGCCGGAGCTGCTTTCTTCGGTGCTGCTTTCTTTGCTGTTGCCATTGTATCCTCCTATAAGTTTTGTACCATTGTTTGCCTGACCGGCATGCGGGCGCGCATGCCCCGCTTTGTAAGCGGCGTCAAGCGGCACGTTTTAAAAAAAATTTTATCTACCGGTATGCCCCGCCTTGCAGGCGGAGAGCATCAGTTATGTCAGTCAGGTCAGGGAAATTTATTGATGCTCTACAGACTTCTGTTGTTTTTTGCTGCATTCAAAAAAGGCAGGGTCGTTTGAACGGCCCTGCCTTTTTTGTGAAAAGCTAGATGCATTTACTTTTTCTTCGGAGCTGCTTTTTTCTTCGGGGCTGCCTTTTTCGCAGCTGCTTTCTTCGGGGCTGCCTTTTTCGCAGCTGCTTTCTTCGGGGCTGCCTTCTTTGCTGGTGCTGCTTTCTTTGGTGTTGCCATCGTATTCTCCTATAAGTTTGGTGTTGTTGTTTGCTTTGCTATTGTCAGCTATATAAAGAAGAATGCCTGATGCTCTACGGCCTTCTGTTGTTTTCAAGTGTACTCAAAAAAGGCAGGATCGATCAGACGACCCTGCCTTTTTTGTAAAAAACCAGGTCCAGTTATTTTTTCTTTGCAGCTGCTTTCTTGGGTGCAGCCTTCTTGGTTGCGGCCTTCTTTGCAGGAGCTTTTTTCGTAGTTGCCATCGTTTTCCCCTTTCCTGTTATATTGGGTTTTGGTGGTTTTCCTCCGGATTGCCGGAGGTGTAAAAAAAAGGGAGAATGCATGTGTATATAATAACGCTGTCAAAGATCTGCCTTTTATTCTTCTATTCGGCTACTTCTTGCGTAACTTTACAACAAAATGACGGAGAAGCAAATAAAAAATTTGCATTCAACGAAAAAAAAATCAAAAGTCCCTGCTTCATGGTGAAAAAAAACAAAACAAAACCCCCTTTTTGGGGCAAAAAGGGGGTTTTTTAAGGTATTTGAGAAAGTTACTTTTTCTTCTTAAGTTCTTCATCAACCATTTGCGAGAAAACCTCTATTGACCGGCCTTTTGGGGCAATACCGTTGATAAATATTGTCGGCACAGCCCGCACACGCGCCTGTCTGCCAGCCTGCTGGTCCTGCTCCATGATGCCCTTCACAGTGGCGCCCGCTATATCGATGTCGAACTTCTGCAAGTCTGCGCCCGCATCCTGCACATACTTGCGGATTGATTCGTCGCTGAGCGTGCTGAAATTGGTGAAAAGAAGTTCGGTAACCTTTTCATATTTATTCTGCTGGGCAGCTGCAAGCGCTGCAAGAGAGGCCTTCTCAGCAAATTTATGCATGGGAAGGGGGTTGTGCTTGATCACAAGCTTCACATCATCGGGATATTTTTTCAGCAGTTCCTGCAGCAGAGGATAGACCTTGGCGCAGTAGGGGCACTGATAATCAAGGAATGCCGCCACCGTCACCGGCGCCTTCACATTGCCGATAACGGGTGATTTGCCGACTTCTATATTGTTAATCAAAGCAAATTGAATAACCGCAACCTGCGGGGCATCCTGTGCCGTAAGATAGAAGGCCGATTCATCGGGCGACAGGGCAATACGTGAATAGGCTTTCATCAGCGTTATATTGTCTGTTACTTTTGACTCCGGAATTGAATAGACCATGATGCTTTTCTGGCCGAGGATATAAGCCGTTGAACCGTCACGGGATAGTGTGATATCCTTGGGAATGTCAGAAAGCTGAATGTCCTTGGGCATGTCAACCTGAATTTTCGCCTCAGCACGCGGGGCGACAGCGAGCAGCGCGCACAGCGCGCACACAACAGCAAGCACAAATCGAATTTGTTTTTTCATACACGTTTTCTCCTTAAAAATGTTTATTACAGTACATACCTATAGGGCTATCATTAAATGATTTTTTCTCCTAAAGCAAGTATAATCATGAGCTGGCTGGCAGCGCTGGCGCTGCTTTTGTGCGCCGCAGAGCAAGCCGACTGCGCTCAGGCGGCGACGCGCATGCCGGCGGAGCATTATCCCCAGATCATTCGCATGGATGATATAATCGAGCATGCCCTGAATATGGCCCGCGCCGGCGGCTCCCGGCGGCAGGAAACACCGGCGCCGCTTCCCGCCTATCTTGAGGCACTGCTTGCCGACGGCAGGCTTTCCATCGGCCTTGGCATCGGCACGGAAGACCTCGGTTCAGTACGGCTGCCCGCACAGCAAGAACAGCGAAATTTCAGGCGGCAGCTGCACATCTGCGGCAGGTCGGTCCTTGTGGAGGCGCGACTCATCCTGACGCGGGAAGAATTCAAGCAGGGGCTTGCAGAGTGCGAAATCCTTTTCGTCACATCCCATTCACGCTTCGGCGCCGGCCCCGTGTTTCTGCTCGACGGCAAGGCATACCCTTTTCTGATGCAAACAACGCCGGGCTACGAAATCATCATGCCCGATGATGAAATTTGCGGCTATCAGGGCAGGGTAAAGCGGCGGTTTTACAGTAAAGACAAAAACAAAAATTATACTGTCTTTGAGCCGGACGGCTCCGATCTGGATGCGGCACGACCCCTGCACGGCTACCAGCTGCTGGCGCTTTCCACCTGTACGAGCCAGAAACATTTCCGTGACGAGATAGAAGCTTTTCGCTCCATCTACCCCACCACTGCCATTTTCACCAAGCGTGCAGCCTGCATGGACACGGGCATGAACATTTTTATACGTATGCTTGCCGACATCTTCCAGGCCCGCCCGCTTCCCGACATTGTGTCTGCCATGAATCAGGAATACAAGGATGTTGCCGAGCGGCAGGTGCGCAAAGGGGTTAAGGCATGGAAGGTAATCGATGAGATGTACACCCTGGGAATAAATACGCTGCACTAGCCGGTCACAGATGGCACAGGAGAAGCAGCCGGCGTGCCTTATTTAATTCCTGTTTGCCGAAACCACGATTATTTTACAGCTCTCTTATGGCGCAGGCGAGAGGATGCGCAAAACGTTTTTTCGCCAGAAATTTCCTGCCAGCCCACTGTATAGCTGTTTGCGGCCGCCCCAGGGATACATATATTATGCCCGCGTGAGCTGCCGGTATTTGATGCGGTGCGGATCTGCTGCGGCAGCGCCCAGCCGCTGCTTTTTGTGCTCCTCGTATTCGGTGTAATTGCCGTCGTAAAAATACACCTGGCTTTCGCCCTCGAATGCCAGAATATGCGTGGCGATGCGGTCGAGAAACCAGCGGTCATGGCTGATAACCAGTACGCAGCCGGCGAAATTTTCAAGGGCTTCTTCAAGGGCGCGCATGGTGTTTACATCAAGATCATTGGTGGGCTCATCCAGCAGCAGCACATTGGCCTCTTCTTTCATCATGCGCGCCATGTGCACGCGGTTGCGCTCGCCGCCCGACAGCAGGCCCACCTTTTTCTGCTGGTCCGTGCCGGAAAAATTAAACTTGGCCACATAGGCCCGCGAATTAACCTCGCGCGTGCCGAGCTTTATCATGTCGTAGCCTTCGGATATCGTCTCCCATATCGTCTTATCCGGGTTGAGCACGTCGCGGCTCTGGTCGACATAGGCGAGCTTCACGGTATCGCCAAGCCGTATGCTGCCCGAGTCGGGCTGCTCATGGCCTGTTATCATGCGAAACAGCGTTGTCTTGCCCGCGCCATTAGGCCCGATGATGCCCACGGTTGCGCCCGGCGGCAGCAGGAACGACACATTTTCAACCAGCAGGCGGTCGCCGTAGCCCTTACCCACATCCTTGCACTCAATGACCACATCGCCCAGGCGCGGCCCGGGCGGGATATAGATTTCAAGGTCCCGTCCCTGCTTTTCAGCATCCTGGCTGAGCAGATTTTCATAGGATTGAATGCGCGCCTTGGACTTGGCATGCCTGCCTTTGGGGCTCATGCGAATCCATTCAAGCTCACGCTCCAGGGTCTTCTGCCGGCTGCTCTCGCTTTTTTCCTCCTGCAAAAGCCGCTTCTGCTTTTGATCCAGCCATGAGGAATAATTGCCTTTCCAGGGAATGCCCTGGCCCCGGTCAAGCTCCAGTATCCATTCGGCAACATTGTCCAGAAAATAGCGATCATGGGTAACGGCGATAATAGTGCCCTCGTAGCGCTGCAGGTGATGCTCGAGCCAGGCCACGGTTTCGGCGTCGAGATGGTTGGTGGGCTCGTCCAGCAGCAAAATATCGGGTTTCTGCAGCAGCAGCCTGCACAGGGCCACCCGCCGCCGCTCGCCGCCTGAAAGGATTTTTACGGGCATGTCGCCCGCCGGGCACCTCAGGGCGTCCATGGCCATTTCCAGGCGCGAATCAAGGTCCCAGGCATTGAGTGCTTCGATCTTTTCCTGCACCACGCCCTGGCGCTCAATGAGCTTATTCATCTCATCATCGCTCATGGGCTCTGCGAATTTCTCGCTGATCTCATTGAACTCTTTGACGCAATTAACAGCCTCCTGCACGCCTTCCTCCACCACCTCGCGTACGGTTTTTTCATTGTCGACAAGTGGCTCCTGCTCCAGATAGCCGATTGTGTAGCCAGATGACAGGGTGATTTCGCCGTTATACTCTTTATCGACACCGGCAAGAATTTTCAGCAGCGTGCTTTTGCCCGATCCGTTCAGGCCGAGCACGCCGATTTTTGCTCCGTAGAAATAGGAAAGATAAATATTTTTGAGGATCGGCTTCTGGTGATAAAATTTGCTCACGCCGATCATGGAATAGATGATTTTATTGCCTTCTGTGGCCATGCTGAAAAAACCTCCAAAAAATGTATCGTACGAAATTGTTGCGCGCAGTGCGCAAGCAAACTACTGCAAAACACCCTTTCGCGCAAGATACTTTTTCGTTTTTGCACCCATACGGACTCTCACCAAAACTCCGATACCCCCTTATAGTTCGCAGGATATCAAAACATCCCACAATAGTTTTAGAGGGCGAGTCAAAACATACCGTAAAGCACAGCCCCACAGAAATAAGGTTAAAATCCCCTTTAAAAAAAAGGGGGGGGCAAAAAAGTCCTCCCCTTTTGCAAAGGGGAGTTAGAGGGGATTTTTAGTCTGCGTAGTTTGTGTAATTTATCCCCAACACCCCGCTCACACAACAGTCTTGACATAAAATACATTGTAGCTACAATGTAAATATATGGGCAAGATACAGTTTCTATGAGATAAAAACAAGGCGGCAGAAAATCTTAAAAAACACGGGGTTTCGTTTAATGAAGCTGAAACCGTATTTTATGACGAAAACGCGATTGAATTTTATGATGACAAGCATTCGGAATGGGAAGATAGATTTCTGCTGCTCGGGCTGAGTGCGAATTTATGACTGCTTCTCATTTGCCATTGCTTCAAAGAAAATGATGCCGTTGTAAGAATTATCTCTGCGCGCAAGGCCACTGTTCAAGAAGCAAAATTTTATAAAAGGTGAATTATGAAAGAAAAATATGATCTTTCCAAAATGAAAGCACGGCCAAACCCCTATGCAAAGAGACTCAAAAAACAGATCACATTGCGGATTGGGCAGGATGTCATTGATTATTTCAAGGGGTTATCGAAAAAAACAGGGGTTCCCTACCAGAGCCTTATAAACCTTTATCTGCGTGATTGCGCCACATCCCGTCGTGAATTGCACCTCAACTGGTCGCCTAAACCGACCGCATAGCCGTCGGTAATCTGTCTGTTTTTAGTATTCCGTTTGGTGTTTATTTTTTCGCGATTCGGCTCCAGCATCCGGAAATGTCAAGATAAAGATTTGACCCTCAGCCTCCTCTTCTGATTTCCCAAAAAGCCCAGCAGATTCCCCTTCCTCAAATCCGGATTCAACCGGTAAGCTCCTTTTTAAGTTGCTCGGCAATTACAATACCCCAAGACATATTGCAGCAAAGGGCGCTGTCCCCTATATGCTCAAGGGCGGCAAGAAAAGTCACAGGGGAAAAGGGGAACCGTTGTCCTTTTTTTGCCTATTGACTCACAACCACCCCTGTTTTATAGTCTGCCCATCTCAAAGCAAGTTCCTGTCAATCAATTCAATAGTTCCTATCAATTTATCAATAATTCATTCGCAGCGAAAGGAGAAAGCCATGAGATTGTGTTTCTGTTACATGATCGCGGCAATGGTTGGTCTGGCTGCCGGTTGCGCGAAACCGGTGGTTTTTCAGTCGGACCGGGATGGCAATTTCGAGATCTACAAGACAGATACCAACGGGACTCCCGCGGTCAGACTGACGAATGATCCCGGCGACGACGAAACACCCTCGTTGAGTGCGGACGGGAGCAAGATCGTGTTCTCTTCGACGCGGATGGGGCCCCAGCAGATCTACATCATGAACAGTGATGGCTCCGGTCAAACACGGCTGACGAACCATGCGCACAACGACTACGAGCCGTCATATCACAAGGCGTCCGGCAAAATTGTCTTCCGCTCCGACCGGGACGAAAACTTTGAGGTCTACATCATGAATGACGACGGCAGCGGGCAGACGAACCTGACCAACGATCCCGGCGATGACCGCGAGCCGGCGCTGAGTGCGGACGGGCAGCACATTGCGTTCACGTCCAACCGGAATGGAAGTTATGACGTGTATGTCATGGACATCGACGGCAGCAATGTGACCCGGCTCACGGATTTTGCAGGCACGGATCAGACGCCGGCGTTCAGTCCGGACGGATCACAAATCGCGTTCACGCGCGACCTGCATATCTGGGTGATGAAAAGTGACGGCACCAACCAGGTGCAGCTCACTGCAGGGACGCCTCTGGACGCCTCGCCGTGCTTCAGCCCGGACGGTTCGCAGATCGTTTATTCGTCGTCGGCTGATATTACGGTCGATCCCGATGTCTGGGTGATGAAAAGTGACGGCACCGGCCGGCGCAATATTACCAACAACGGCGCCTGGGACGATGGCCCGGTTTTTGCCGGCGGGCATTGACCTGTATCTGCGGTGCTTCTTTCAGGTTTTTCCGAGACCCAGGGAATCCGCCGGCGCCACGCCGGCTTGGGGGAAGCCGGGCTCCTGGCAATACCGGACGGGCTCGGGGCCCGGTACCGGCGGCCACGGTCTATAGGCTCAACAGGATCTCCGTTCCAGAGACGCCCCGGAACTCTGAGGGAAAAAGGGGACGGACCGCCCCCCTTTTTTTGCCTTGATTTGGATGTCCCCTAGTCGGTCCAACCCGCAGATAAGTAATTCAACAAAGTCAACAACGTCCCCTAGTTGCTCTAGTTGGTCGGCGAATTCAACTTCAAAGTGCACCATATGAGATAAGTATTGGACATAGCAGGGCTTCTGGTAGTGTTAGGAATGCGACAACCAAACACTCAGAAGGAGCCTGCCATGTCCTATACACATCTAACAGAACAAGAGAGATATGTCATCAGTCACTTGCACATTGCTGAATACAGCCTGCGTGATATTGCACAAAGATTGAACCGGCACCATACGACAATCAGTCGTGAACTTAAACGACAGGATCCTCTGTATGACGAAACTGTTTATTGGTATACTTGGACACACCCTGAAGCCCTTAAACGTCGTCATAAATCCAGGCATCACCGCCGTCACACTAATCATCGCTTAGTAAACTATGTAAACAACAAACTCAAGCTTGATTGGTCTCCAGAAACAATATCGGAAAAGCTGAAAATCGATTACCCCAGCAATGAAGCAATGCGTCTTAGTCATGAAAGCATCTATCGATGGCTTTATTTAGACGCACAGGAAGGCGGCACACTTTATAAACATCTGCGGCGCAGGCGAAAAAAACGCCATAAACAAAAGAAATACGGCACTGGTAGGCGTTTTATACCGGGGCGTGTCAGTATTTCTGCACGCCCCAGCATAGTTGAAACGCGCCAACGCTTTGGTGATTGGGAAGGTGATACCGTTGAAGGAGCAAAGGCCTCTGGATGTATAGCTACTCATGTTGAACGTAAAAGTCGTTATTTAATAGCTTCAAAACTTGATAACAAAAAGGCACAATCTCTTTCAGATGAAAGCATCAAGGCATTTTACCGCATTCCCAAAAAATTGCGGCATACACTTACTGTTGATAACGGCAAAGAGTTTGCCCGATTCAAAGAGATAGAAAACAAAACCGGGTTAACTATTTACTTCGCTGATCCGTATTCTGCCTGGCAGCGCGGAACAAATGAGAACACGAATGGACTGCTCAGGCAATATTTCCCTAAGGGAACAGATTTTAAAAACGTATCAAGAAAAAATCTTGCAATTGCAGTCAGAAAGTTAAACCATAGACCAAGAAAATGCCTTAACTACCGGTCGCCCCATGAGGTCCTATGGAAAGATTCTCGTGGTGCACTTACAACTTGAATTCGCC
>Ga0209777_10009313_pt1 | contig 10593 bp, 8 predicted proteins | sample FrelakmetHBP12HB_FD_187147 | JGI IMG/M metagenome (GOLD analysis project Ga0209777, IMG submission 187147) | Freshwater lake sediment microbial communities from the University of Notre Dame, USA, for methane emissions studies -HBP12 HB (SPAdes)... | ecosystem: Environmental > Aquatic >... | reverse complement strand
CTGGATCAGGTTCGAGTCGCTGGTGACGCCGTTCGAGATGTAGGTGGTCAGTCCCCACTCGTCGTCGGTGAAAGTGTTGTTCTGGACGGTCTGGTGGCTGCCTGCTGTCCAGCGCACCCCGTTGCCGTCGCCGCTGTTGCCGTTGGGCGAGCGTAGATGTTGAAAGAGATTGTTCTGAATCAGGGTATAGTTTCCGGTTGTCAGGATGCCCTGGGAATAGGCTTCCTGGCAGGTGAGACTCTGTACCGTGGTGTAGTCATGGCTGATGCTGAGGCAACTCGCCCGCTGGTTCACTTCGATGGTTTCTGTCGCGGGATCCACGTTGCCGGTAGCCCGCACGTAGACGCGGCTGTTGCCGGCGTCCCAATACCACGAGCCGGCGGTCATCGCGGCCTTGCTTGCCGCGACCGTCATCGCTGTGGGAACGCCCGCCAGGGTCTCAAACACCGCGCGAGGCTGGGTGAATCCGGTCTGGTAGTAGGTGGTGAAGGCTCCCCGCGCTCCGTTCAACCCGAAGGAATAAATCGAGGTGATTTCGGCATCCGTCAGCGCCCGGTTGAAAACGAAGAACTCATCAATCTGGCCGGTAAAATAGCCTGTGGTGGCATCGTGCCCCACTTCCAACGCCGCCGTGTTGGCATATAAAGTGGTGGATGTCGCAGTGTAATTCGACGTTTGCTTCACGTTGTTTACGAAAATCTCAAAGAGCTTGGTGGCCGCAGTTACGCGGCAGACGGTGTGATACCAGGTGTCCGCGGAATATCCGGCATTGCTTTGAATGGTTCGGCTTCCAGCGTCTAGGTTCGCCCGGCAGCGAATGCTTCCTCCGGTCGAGAAAAAGGGGATAGCCAGCGTCCAGTTAGGATTCCCCCCCTTAACGAAAATCGAACCGCCCGTCGTGACCGTGGGCCTTGCCCACCCACCTACTGTCATCTCAGTGTTCGTGCTCCCGTTCTTTCCGATGAAACCCGTGGACAGATCAGCATCCGCGCGTGTGGCTCTTTCACTACTGGAACCCAGGTAGTTCGAGGAGTAGGTTCCTTGTACAAACTCTCCAGCGGTGTTATCGAAGGTAGGCGGAGTGGCGGAGGGCGTAAGCGTGTTAGCGTTGGCCGTGCCATCCGTCCAGGCATTATCGAAGTACCAGTACGCCTGAAGATTAGCGTCAGCGGTAAAATCAGTTCCGCCCTCATATTCCGAAGTCCAACTTCCACTAGGCGCCACACTCGCCCCGTTGATGATGGCATTGCCCGTGCCGTAAGAGCCGACGACGAATTGCCCCGCATTCGTCCCATAAGCCGGGACGGTGTAGAGTTCGCGGAACGTCTCGCCGCCCTGGAGCAGCAACGAATCCCCCGGATGGCTGCCAGTTAAGGCCGTTTGCGCGTTGGCAATCGAGTTGAACGGCCCGTGCGCTCCGGCCCCTCCGCAGGTTACGGTTGTCCCGTCTCCGTTGTTGGCGCACGAATTATCAACATAGTATGATGTAGCGAAACTCAAGCCGCCGAACAGCAGGCCGAGAAAGAGAAAGTAAAAGTAGCGTCTCATGGTCCCACCTTATGCGGGAGTTACAGAGCCGTTAATCCCGGCTATATCCCAATATCCGGTAGCAAAGCAAACCAACGTCAAGAAGGTCTGACGTGTGGCTGCAAAAGTCAGCGTGGCCGTGTACGTCGAAGCGCCCCACTCCCAGGTGTCCGTCCCATTCGCCGTCTTCACCACCACGGCGTAGGCGGCAATCACGTACTCCTGGTAAGTCCATCCCGCCAGCGCAGGCGGCTGATAGACCGTCAGCGGAACCGTCAGCCCTGAGTTCGTGTCAATCACGATGTTGACGTTGGCCCCGGAGGTTGAATCGTAAGCCGCGCGCTTCATGGTAAAGCTAGAAAACGTCATGGCTTGCGCGCCGGACGCCGCCGCTGAAACGGACGGCGAAGTTGTCGCCGTCGCCGTCACATAAAACCTGAAATCTCCCGCCGCCGAAGGTGAAACCGTGGGCGATGTCACGCCGCAAGCCGTCAGCGTGAATGTCCCGCTCGTCCAGGACGAAACCACCAAATCGAATTGATACGTCTGCCCAATCACGCAATTAACCGCGGTCGTCGGTGTGAAGCTGTTTGCCCCTGTGTAGGCGACTGCCATCGACCCCGAGCCTTCCGTCCAATGGCTCACCGTGTAATTCGAGTTAAAAGCGGGCAGCGCATTCGACCCGCGATTCAAGCCCACATAAAAGGTTGTGTTCGAAATCTGCGAACTCGAAACCGTGGCCGTCGCGGCGTTGCCCGTCAGGTTGCCGCTAAAGGTTCCCGAAGTTGTACCCGGCAGCGTGACTCCCGCCGAGGGAAAACTGAGCGTCCAGGAGCCCGAAGTGGTGATAGGCGACGTGCCGGTCACGGTAATCTGATTAGCGGTTCCCGCCAAGCCCACGCTGGTGACCGTGCCTGAGCCGCCGCCCCCGCCGCCGCCGATCGCCGACCAGGCGGCCCCGGAGTAGGCACACAGCACGCGCGTCGAGCCGCCGCCCGCCGTGCAATCCGTCGTGGACGCGCCGTTGCTGACCCAACGCAGCGTTCCTGCGGGCGGGGAAGTGGGCAGCGTTGCCACCGTCACCGTGGGGATGACCGGATCGACTAGGTGCAGGTAGAGCGCCTTGTTCGTCGGATCGTAGACGCAATTCAGGATTTCCTGCTCGGTGAGCGTCTTGGGATTCGATATGCAGGCCAGCGGATTCGGGTTCTGCCCGGGATTCCCGGCCAGCGCGACGAAGCTTGGCAAATAAACGCGGTTGAAAAATTGCCGGGGCGCGGCGGTGATCTGAGCGTTCACGGCAGAAACGCAGAGGCACACAGAAAAAATCAGAAGCCCCAAGACCCTCGCCATTTTTGGCTTCATCGTTCTACCTCCGCGTTTCCGCGCCCGCCGGCGACCACGTGCTCTGGTTCGAGGTCGCCTAAACCGAATTCGTGCCGCAGCACGTTCAAGTCGTTCGTGTCGGAAATCCAGGCGCCCGCCTGAGCCAGCTTGGAGATCGCATCCACCGTGTCTTCGAGCGTGCGTGCCTGGACGTTGGCCGCGTTCAGCACGGGCACCGGCGCGCCTTCGCCGAAATTCATTTCCACCAGAGGCTTGATCGTCTCGTTGCGGATCACCGCAGCGATCTGGTCGGCGGTGACTTGCAGCGCGAGCATAAAGAAATCGGTTTGCTCCTTGCCCAGCGCGCGGCTGCCGGAAGCTCCGCCGTGGGTCTGCCCGCCGCCGAGCTGCATGAACATGGCCAGTCCCGCGCGCGCCATCTGCATGTCCTGGTACTCGATGGACGGCAGGATGTCGCGCAGCCGGCCCTCGATCCCCACAATTTTGAATTCCGCCCCCGCCGGCAGCGTGATGCCGGTGCGTTCGTGCGCGGCCAGTTGGGTGACGAATTGCTGCGCGGCGGCGACGTCCTCCTTCGAGGCGCCGGGCGGGAGCAGAATGCAGGGCACGCCCAGCGAGTTCCGTTCGCAGGCGATGGCCTCGATGCGCTGCAAGGCCGACTTCACGTACCAGTGCGGATACATGGCGCGCGTGGGCGGCAGGCCCCAGAAGTTCGCGCCCTCCTGGTTGAAGGTGAAGCGCGCGATCTTCTCCGCAGGCAGAAGCGGCGTAATAAACGATCCGCCCCGGTAGCCGTACTGCTGGAGCGCCACCAGCGTTTCGCCGTCGTCGTAGAGGCCCAGCGGCAGCGAGGCGTCGAGGATCGCGGGGTCGGTGTGCCACCGGTAGAACGTGAGCGCCTGCCGGTCGGCACACCGGCGCAGCCGCAGTTTGTCGCCGTCGACGGTGAAGACCATTTCGTACACCGCGCAGCCAAAGACCAACATGCGCAGCGCAATGTTCAGGACATCCACGAAGCTCTGCGTGGCCCAACCGCCCCGAGGCGTGCGCGTTTCCAGGCCTCCGAAGAGGTTCGCCCTCACGAAGTCGCACACTTCTTGAGCTTTTGTGCTCGTAACGCGGCCCGCGCCCGTGGAAGAAACGGATTTAGGAGTTCGGGGTTCGGAGTTCGTGTTTTTCCCTCCCCAACTCCTAACTCCTAACTCCGAATTCCGATCTTCTCCCGGAGCAAGCCCCCATCTCGCCGACTTGATGGGCAGCATCATCGCTTGCAGGATTCCGTACACCTGCCCATCGCCGCGGCGCATCTGCTCGTACTGCTTGACGGCGTTCAGGCCCATCATCTGCACGTTGTATTCGCCCAGATCCACCAGAAAGCCGGAGACCAGAGGGTTGCCGCTTGCTCCAAACACGAGCGTGTAGCCCTGTTGAATCTTGGCGCTGATTTCATCGGGACTCGTGACTCGTGACTCGGGATTCGCGAGTCCCGATTGGCGAGTCCCGGATCCCGGTAATTCCGGCACTGGAGCCGTGACGCCGCGGTAGAGCGGGTAAGGCGCGATGACCGGCTGCCCGGTACGGCCGGGATACGTGACTCCGGATTCGGGGTTTACGAGTCCCGAGTCCCGAACCACGAGTCCCGAACCACGAGTCCCGAGTCCCGAATCCCGAATCCCGATCTCCCGGTCTGCCAGCGCCACCGCCCGGTCCAGTTTCGAGTTTCCAGTTTCCAGTTTCTGGCGCAGCGCGCGCATTTCGCGCAAGAGTGCTTTCGTTTGTTCGCCGTTCGTTTTGGAATGTCTAGCCATCTTCCCCTTCAATGTCCTAATCCATAACTCATAACTCTTAACTCATAACCGGCAGTTCAGAGTTCTGAGTTCTGAGTTATAAAACCCTTTCCCTAAGTCCGGCGGCCACCGGCTCGCCAGTGACGAACGCGCACTCCGCCCAATTCGCCGTCGGCTGCTCCGCCGCGGCTTCCGCCAGCGCGCAGGCCCAGAAGTGGTCCGCGTGGCCGTACTTCGCATCGTGCTCGGCATCGAAGCGAGCCAGTCCCGTGTCCGTCACCGCGCGCTTCAGCGACAGAAACGAGTGGCGGCACTCGTCGGAATCCGGGATCCGTAATAGACGTTTCTCCATCCGGTCCTTGACCCGCACCGCCATCGCCTCTTTCTTGGCCTGCGTGAATTGCACGCCCTCGACCTTGCCGGGAAATTCACGCGCCAGTTGCTCGAAAAGGGCGAGGCCCATACCACTTTGGTCGATGGTCATTCGCCGCAAGAGCGGCATGAGGGATCGGGCCTCGCGAAGTTGATCGGGGGTGGGCAGGTTGCGCAGCGCCATCACCCCGCGCGTCCAGGTGACGTCGCCCACCAATTCCGAAATCCAAATCACGGAGAGGTCGCGCTTGCGGGCAATGTCCCAGCCGGCGTAGAGCCGGGGTTCGGATTTCGGAGTTCGGGGTTCGGGCTTTCCGGCTAACTCCGAACTCCCAACTCCGAATTCCGCGCTTGCTTCGCTCGAGACGCACGCTTGCCACAATTCGGGCGAAATCCACTGCGCCGCCGTGGAGACAAACTCGCAGCAGTATTCCTGCGCCCAATCGCGGTCATCCACGCCGGCGCGCAGCGCGCTCAGGAATTCGGAATCCGGAATCTTCAATTGCCTGGCCAGCCCCTGCTCCACCGCCTCGTAGAGGGTCACGCGATGCCCGCTCCAGGCGGGGCGGAATTCGGAATTCGGAGTTCGGGGTTCGGAAACTGTTCTGGCTAACTCCGAACTCCCAACTCCGAACTCCGTCAGCCCTGCCGCCTTGGCTAACTCATAGAATTTCCCCGTCTGCCCATTCGGCGTCGAAATAATCTCCAGCGAGTACCCGCGCGTGATGGTGGGATAGAGCGCGGTGTAAATCCTGTCGGCGTCCGCGTGGAAGGCAAACTCGTCCAGGGTGACGTTGCCCGTAAAGCCGCGCGCCGTCTCCGGATTGGCCGGCAGGCCGTAAATCACGCTGCCGTTGGGCATCCTCAATTCGAGCTGTTTAAGGCTGACGTCTTCCATAAAGGTCGTCTCTTTGTATTCCGCCACCGCGCCGAAAGCGCGGACGTGCTCCTGGACCTTCTCCATCAGCAGGCGCGACTGCCGCTCTCCTTTCGATAGGAAGATCCATGTAGTCTTCCTGTCCAAGCACTTGCGAACCGCGCGCAGCGCGGCAGCAAAAGAGAACCCCGTCTGGCGGGCCTTAACGACGATCTTGAGCTTTGAATCGTCATCGATCCACTTTGCCTGATACGGGAGCAGGACTGGGCCGCGTTGTGCCGATGCCGTAGATTTCGTCGATTTTCTGCCGGAGCTCATCCTCATCCTTCGCTCGCTCGGTATTGCGCTTATCTTTGTCCCGGTCGCGACCATGCGATGTTTTCGCTTCCTTGCTTTTTGCGAGCAGAGCCGTCCCTTCGTTACTGGCGCGTTTGTCCTCGATATCCAATTTCCGGGCCTCCGCCTCCAGGTGCGTCACGTCGAGGTCGCGCCGATGGAGCTCGTCGGAAGACATAGAGAAGAGCTGTTCGTAAATGAGAGCTCTACGAGCGTCTTTCTCCGGAACCTCGTCCATGATCCGGAGAACAAAACGCACACGCTCGACTCCCTTCAGCAGCCGCTCGCGGGCAGGCCCCCACCTCCTCTGCCGGTACTTGTAGAGCACGCGCTGGGAGAGGGACACGCCGTATTTCTTGTGCAGCCCGCGGGAGATTTTCTCGCCGCTTATGCCACGATCGAAACTCGAATCGACGTACAACTGAAGTCCCGGATGGTCCTTCTCGAGTACCTCGACTTTGTTCAACCGAGGGATGGTCATACGTGTCCTGCCCGGCGTTTGGATCCCGTAATGGGCAAGGCGCTTCCCGCGCCCTCACTCCTATGCCGGCGTCTTAAGAATGCGATTCAGCCTCCGGTCGTATTCCTCTACGCCTGCCGCTGTGATCTTGGCGTAAAGGATCGAGCTGTCTTTTCCCAGGGCTTTCCCTTCCCCAATTTCGATCCAGCCCTTATCGGCCATATAATGGAGGTGGAAGTCCAAGCTCTCCGCGCTCAGGGAGTGGAACGACTCGTCCATCACCGAGAGGATGGTGTCCGGCGTCAAGGGATGGAAGCCCACCTCGACCATCAGGCGAAGAATTTGCGTGCGATCGTTTTCGTGCTCGGCTTTGGTTTTGTATCTCATAGGTCGGTGCACTTCCCGAATTTGACAAGAACGCATCCATCTAAAAGGTGGAGTTCCAGAACTGCCGAACTAACGCCATCGCGGGCCTTCCTCTTTCGCCTCGCGCCGCCCGCGTGATTCTGTTCGCCAAACACCGCGGACACGCGAGGGCGGTCCCCGAATCCAAGCGGGCCATGCTGGATCACCTTGACCGGTATTTCCGGTTTCCCTCCGACGATCACGCCGGGGAGGCTACGACGCCCAAACGATCCAGGTACTGCAGCAGACGCTGGTTCTTCGCACGCCATCGCATCTCCTCCGCTGGCGTTCAATCAGCCGCTCATTCTTATGTCGCATCATCTTCTGGACCTCATCGTCCATGGTTGCTCACGCTTTTCCTCTGCCGTCTACTGGCTACCGTCTAAAGGTTCCCGCGTGAGCAACTCGCGCAATTCGCGCACTTCGCGCGAAATCACTCGCAGCGTCAGGCCGTTTTGCTCCTGCTTCTCGTTCATCTGTTCGCGCTGCGCCGCCATGGACTCGAGCAGGGAAATCAGCCGCGCGTTGGCCTCCAGCGCCGCCGCCTGGCGTTCCTGCGAATCGGCGATCCGGTCCTGGGTCGAGCAAAACACGTCGAAGGCTTGCATCGCTTTGTTCTGCACCGAGCCGCGCGAAATCCCGAAGCGGTAGAGCCCGATGCCCGCTGCCAGAGCCCCCAACCCCGCGAAAATGGCGCTTGGATCAACCATTAGATTCAGGTCCGAAGTCCGAGGTCCGAAGTCCGATGTCCATTGGGCTTCGGACTTCGGACCCAGGGCTTTGGACTTGCATTCGAGGCCAGTTGCCAGTAATGGCGCCGCACGGGATCGCCATGCCAGCGAAGAGGCTGGCTTCGATACGCCGCTTCCGCCGCACGGGCAAATCCGTGCCTGCGGTAGCGGACCCAGTCGCGAAGCCCGAAGCCCAGGCATTCCGGCCCCGGCGGGCACCTCGTGATGCCGTGCGTCCTCGCGAATTCGAGCTGGTCTGCGGTTATCAAAGAAGTTCTCAGTTCTCAGTTGTCAGTTTTCAGTCCGTCATTCCCGCGCAAGCGGGAATCCACTGCCTCTTTTACTGTTTACTGATGACTGACGACTGATTACTCATCTTTACCAGCGGCAAATCGATCTTCGATTCACCGGGAAGGCTCATGAACTTATCCAGCGAGCGCGCCCCCGTGTAACCCAGCACGCAGGCGCCGAAGAGCCACAGCAAATCGCTCGGCAAAACGATCGGCGCCGGCGGCTTACCCGTCGCAAATTGCATCGTGGGGAGCAGAATGAAATTCCAGAACAAGATTCCCTCGATGATGTAGAGAAACGTGGGGCGCGCGCGCGCGGTGTACTTGTCCGGGCTGGTGGTTTCGGCGCGAATGTTCTGCCCGGCGATGTCGTCCAGCGCCTGGTCGCGCGCCGCTTCGATTTGCTCCCGCTGCAGCTCCATCGCCTGCCCTGCCTGCTCCATTTGCGCTTTCATTTCCGGCGAGGCGTGGAACTGCTGGATCAGTTCGGTGATCGACTTGATGGGATCGCCGGTTAGAAACCCTTTGATGGCATCAACTACGCCGGGCATGTTGTTCTCCTAGAAGTTATGAGTTCTGAGTTCTGAGTTGCCGACCGCACTTGGGTTTGGGTTTTATAACTCATAACTCTTAACTCGTAACTCTTGGTTCATAACTCAGAACTTGAGCGCGGTCGCTTGCGCGCCCGGGTCTTTCCCGCTCGCGTACCACGCCAGCGCCCGCGCATCGTTCAGGCGGTAATCATTCACCAGCTTGATGAGCTTCCCCGCGTAGTGTGGGCAGCCGGCTTGCTTGCAAAGCTCCGGGCGATCCGTCGAGTAGCCGCAATTCATGATGGCAACTGCGAAGCGTTGCCAAACGGGATTCGTGACTCGTGATTCGGGATTCGGGGTTTGCGAGTCACGAGTCCCGAGTCCCGAGTCCCGCAACGCCGCCATCGCCGGCTTGTACCGCGGCGAATTCAGGAGCAACGCCGCGTGGGCGCGAAAAGCGCTCTCCAGGTCAGGAAAGCGCCGGAACAGGGCGCGCTGCTCTTCGAGTTTCCCGTGCACCACCTCGTGCGTCTCGGCGCTGAATTCGGTGTAGTCTTCGGGGTTCGGATTTCGGAGTTGGGAATTCGGGGTCTTCCCACTTTCAACTGTCGACTGTCGACTGTCGACTGCGCCATGCGTCCACTTGATTCCGAAAGGATTGTGGGCCTCGCGGAAGAGGATGGATGCTCCCCACTGCCACGCGAAGGCGGGTGCTGGGTGCTGGGTGTTGGGTACTGGGTGTTGGGCTTTCCCTGCAACCTGTACCCTGTCCCCTGCAACCTCCTCCTGTAACCTGTAACCTGTAACCTGTACCCTCGCTGCACTTTCCAAAATGGCTTGTGCAATCGTGACGCAGGCGGGGATGCCGCAGTCGCGTTCCGACTGGAGCGCCGGGGGTACGACCTGGGCGAGGAATTCGAGTTGCCGGGGGCGGAGACCGCGTTGGGGGTTGAGCGCCGGGGACTCGGGCGTTAGGTGCTGGGTATTGGGTGCTGGGTGCGGGGTGCTGGGGGTTTTCCCTGTAACCTGTCCCCTGTTACCTGTGACCTGTTCTTCCGTCATTTGGGCAGCGGCGGGCTCGAGCCACCGCCGCCCTCGCTCGCGCGTGGCCGCGCGCGAGTTGTTAGCGCAGGTCCGTCAGCGGACGGCCCTGCGGTACTTCCGAGTGGTCAATGGCCGGTCACGGGTGACTGATCACGGAGCTCTGACGACCGGTCCTGCCACTTGTTACACGCCACTGTGTTATCCAATCTCATATTCTAACGTGAACATCTTAGTACGATCTTGGGTACTTGTCAAGTAGGGGGTTGCATTTTGTGGCTACCGGTAGCCACAAAATACGAGGCCTGTTTTATCCCCTTGACAAACACAAACAAGCGGTGGCAGGGTGGAAGAGAATCTTCAACGCACAACGCTCGGAGCCGCAAAAGCACTGGGTGAAAACCGATGGAGCGAAAGAAGATGGGGCAAAGGAAGAAAATCTCCCGTTCACGGAAACGGCGTTTTGCATGGTTCACTTCCTCGGAAGCGCAGTGCCATCGCCGGCTGGAGCGCCTCCGCTGGCCGCACGGCCCTTGGTGCCCGAGCTGCCGCGCGCGCCGCATCTCGCGCTTCCCGGGCCGCGGCAAAACGGGGAAGAAGCGCCGGCTCTATACCTGCCTCGCTTGCCGCTACCAGTTCACGCTCACCGCGGGAACGTTTCTGCACGATTCGCACCTGCCGCTCAGAAAGTGGTTCGAAGCCATCTTCGTGATCTGCTCCGCTCCGAAGCAGGGGGTGCGCAGCCGCGCGCGGTACGTGTGGTTCTTCAGACGCGTCCACCGGCGGACGGGCCGATGGCTTGACCCCCCGCCGAAGCGCCTGACGGCCCGCCGCCTTCAAAGCGAACTGAAACTGGGAAGCTATAAAACGGCTTGGTTGCTAATGCG
>Ga0209777_10009312_pt1 | contig 10593 bp, 14 predicted proteins | sample FrelakmetHBP12HB_FD_187147 | JGI IMG/M metagenome (GOLD analysis project Ga0209777, IMG submission 187147) | Freshwater lake sediment microbial communities from the University of Notre Dame, USA, for methane emissions studies -HBP12 HB (SPAdes)... | ecosystem: Environmental > Aquatic >... | reverse complement strand
CGTGCTCCTCAGCCGCTCTCCCCCACCGGGCAATAACCTTCCAGAGCCGGTCATTCTTAAGATGGTCTCTAAGGGGAGAGGCTGCGGCAATTGGACGCGCCTTCCTGGGAACGTCTCGGAGTTCTCTTGCAACAGCGAGGCCGGAGTCCTCCCAACGATACCACGCGACGCGCGAGGCGTCCTCCTCTGGGAGCCTGAGCAGAAGCGAGATTATCTGGTCAAGATCCCGAAGGAGGGCATCCTGATGGCGCCGGAGGGCATCCTTGACCAGCTCCACGCGGGCGAGTTTGGCTTCCTGTCTTGACCTTAGCTCCTGTATTGCCCTCCTGACGGTTCTGACGTCGCACCTGGCCTCAGTGGCAATCTGTTTCTCTGATTTTCCCTGTTCGTATTTCTCAAGCCAGAGTAGTTTTTCGGATTGCTGTATGGTTCTGGGCATGATGCCTCCCCTTTAGATTTTATGTTGCATTTTAGCGCATTTTGTGGTTAAAGTCAAGCATCAAGTACCGCAAAAATGAGATTAGCATGCTTGTGCAACATGTGGTACGTTACTCTTGAAATGCCCATGCAAGAGCGAAATGACGACCGATGTAAAACCATCCGTGAGACCGCTGCGGCGGCAGAGGGCTCACTCGACAGGGGTTTGAGGATTCTTGCCAGGATGATTGCCCGTGATGTAATGAGCCGTCAGGCCGCGCCTCATAGCCCTGCGGCAGACAGAAACGCCCTGACACCCGCCCGTGATAAAGACATATCTCGACCTCAAAGAAATTGAGAGGCTGGAGAAAGCAGCAGCTTACCTGAGAGACAGGCTCCTCATCCGGCTTCTGGTAAGACTCGGCTGTCGCATTAGCGAGGCCCTGGCCTTGGAAGTCAAGGATATCGACTTCACCCAGTCCACACCTTTCAGTTACTTGCTATGACAGCATGAAGCACTACAGGGTGGTGGGATGGTTTGCGGGGATAGAGGGAATCGCTGGCTGATACTCTCACCACCCCACAGCTTGACGAAGATAGCTCAGGTTGGCGTCTGTTTTAACTAAATCCTGTAAGGCGTACTCAGACTGCCAAGATTTGTCGAAAGCCGCATTGGCTAGGTCGGCCTCTTGATTATGTCCGCTCACGTCACCCTGCTGCACGTATCTCATTGCCTTGAGAAAATGTTCTGCTCCATCCGTAAACGAAGTTACGCGAGCCGACAACAGGTCTACCACTTTGCCTTCGCTCACTCCGGTGTTCTGTTTTTGCATTTCACTCAATACGTCCGACGGAATGCTAATAAATGCCTTCTGAGCATCCATGTCCGCTTCGGTCATCTTCTCAACAGCGGCGGCATATAGTCCTCCTGTGGCGGCGTCAGCGGCTTCAGGCTGCAGCTTCTCTGCATCAGCCATGCTGTTGTGAGTCGCAATAAAGCCGCTAACAAACCTTTCTCGCAGGTTTTGCATTGGCGCAGTGGTTGATGTTGGTGCAACGTAGACTGTTTTGGTGCATGCTCCTAATGTTAACATCAAGCCCAAAACAATCGCCATTATAACCACGATTCTCAGAATCATTCTCAAACTCCTCCTTGTCAGCAATTTGCCCTGCTAGAATAGAGCGCCTGCGACCGCTTGGAACGTTTTGCTATGATATCTGTCGTAGCATCAATTACGGCTAACCTAACCCTTGCCGAGAGATGCTGCGACCACCACTCCTGCAAGAAATAATAATGCGCCAATTGCAATCCTCGAAATCTCTCCGGAGGACCAGTACCTTTGTCGCTTGCATCTCACTATGCTCGCGGTAACCTCCACTGCAAATGATACTTATAGTCTGTAGACTTATAGTATACATCTCCATACCATTCAGTCAAGCGCCCGCTTGAGCTGAAAGATGAAGCAAATAGAGAAGCAATTTGGCAATAGGGTTAGAGAGCTTCGACGGAAGACAGGCTTATCCCAGGAAGAACTAGCCTTCAAAGCGGGAGTGCATCGGACCTATCTCGGCGGTATCGAACGAGGCGAAAGGAATCCTTCTCTGAAAAACATCGCAGCGCTTGCGCAAGCACTGGGTGTCACACTATCAGATTTATTTTCCTTCAAGTCATCTAAGCGACAATAGTAACACAGAAATAGTTCTGCTGAGACAATAGAACTTGACCGAAAAGGTTTGTTACCTTCCGTCAATCTAGCATTAAGCTGGGTTCTCCTCGGTTGTGCGTGCAGAATGCAATTACGAAATTGGAATTGAGTGTGAGGTTAGCGGGGAATCCTCAGAAAGTGTACAGCGACCCATCGGCTAGGTCACCCTCTCCTTTGTACCCAGCGTCTTTGATCACCCATGCTGCCATGCTGACCTCCTCGCGGTATTAAAAAAGGGATAGCACAATCACTCTGTGCTACTCCTTTTTCTGACGTCAGACCTGATGTCAGATCTAACTTTCGCTGAGGTCAGAGCTGACTTTTTCTGACGTCATCTACAAGCTATCACGGCTTTTGCCCGTTGCCAAGACGTTTGGTTAGCCGACATGACCTGACTCCTGACCTGACTTCTGACGTCAGACCTGATGTCAGACCTGATGTCAGAGCTGACTCCTGGTGTCTGCTCTCTCTAATAGTGAAGCCCTGCTCCCTTAGCGTTCGTATGGCTTCCCTCTGGTCATCCCTTAGCGGTATACCCTGCATAGAACTTAACCATTCATTTTGTCAAAAATTCATTCACTTACTGGCTTGACCTCAGCTCGACCTCTGTGACATTTTTAATGAATTTCTCATGAGATTTGAACGTATTCTCGACATATTTCAGTTCAATGTCCGCTCGAGGTCATGGACGTTTATACTATTCACCCGTCCGACATTTGAATGTAACATCGGCGCATTTCGGCGGATCACAACACTCTGTTTGACATAGCCAAAAAACGGGGCAGGCTTAAAAGAGGGGGCTCAAATGGATGGATGGGATATTTTGATGGGAATCGTCAACATCGTTCCCAGGCTGCCCCTTGACAAGTTCTCGGAGCGGGACCCGGCTAAACCCATTTTCCCACCATGTCAAGCGACCAATTTTCGATATCATTCCAGATATCGTCCTGATTAAGAACGAGACAGAAAAGCGAAGCTGGGTAGCTTCACAGTCGTTTGAGTTGTCTGCCATTATCGTTGTTCATTTCTGGGCTGATATCGTTTCTGATATCATTCTGATTATCAACAGCAGAGAAAACCAGAGCCACATGTTCAAGGGTCATAGGAGGTGTCTGCCACGTTCATTTCTGATATCACGTGATTTTTTGATAAAAAATATCGTACAGAACGTAATTTCGGCGAAACCATACTCTTTGTTGATTCTAGGCTGCTGCCTTAAGACAAAGGAGTTGGCCGATATAAACTTTAGGGTCTTGGTCCAAAGCTATACGATATTTTGGTAAAAAAAATCGTACGGAACGCAATTTCAGCGCATTTCGGCGGACCACAGCAGGACGCTTGGCCATCTTCTGGTATGAGCAGAAGCTGGGGGACTGGGTTGAGGTGGTTCCTGGGGAATGGAAGTTTGCCCTGGGCGAGGACTGCGACTGTTTCGAGCGGTCTCTATCTAGTCCAGGCAAATCCATGAGGTCATTGTGATATGAGAAATTGAACGTATTCTTATTCGTTCGTTCGTTCGTCCATTCGTCCCTGGGTCTGTTCTTCCCTTTGACATTTGGACGCCGCATTTCCGTGGGTCGCGGCAGGCAGTTTGACATGGTCTAAAAACGCGTAAGGCTTAAAAGAGGAGGCCTACAATGGATGGATGGGATATTTTGATGGGCATCGTCAACATCGCTCCCAGGCTGCCCCTTGAGAAGTTCTTGCAGCGGGACCCGGTTAAAGACTTCGACCAATTCGCACAGAGCCTTGAAAAGAAGGGCCTGCTGACTGAATCACCGGCCATTGGTTCGGAATCCTCGGTTTGGTACAACGAACAGGGAGGCGCGAAGCTGCTCAGTATGCTTTTCTCCAGGAATGAGTCTTTTATTCGTTGACTCCCGAGGAGAAGCAGCGGTGGTGCCCTGGGCAGACCCGATAGCGGCTACACACCCTGAGTTCCGTTGACAAGGTTTTAACTGAATCTACCTCAATCCCCCATATTTCCGAAGCTAACCTTCACCAAAACTGCAATTATCCGCCTTATTAGAAAAAGTAACTACTTCTTTTCATTTACTAAAGGTACTTTTGTAAAGTATCCTATCCTCATAGCTATGGATTGAGAAGCTAAATAGCTTCGCATAGCAGAGTACATTAACAAACAATGACTTAGCCTTGAAGGTCGAGCTAACCCGAACGATTAAGCAAAAGCCCTTCCTTATAGGGGATAGGCTAAAAGCCCCTACAATCGGCAAGGGATAGGCTGAAAGTGAGTTAGTGTGTACCAAGTCATTAAAGCTCTAGCCCTAATTCGGGGGTTTGATATACGCTTAAATCTAAAAGAGAGAGGTAAAGCGTATGACAGTTGAGTATGTAACCCCTGAATATATTGCGATGTTGCTCAATCCAGCACCGAGCAAACCGCAAGGGCGCAAGGTTTGGAGTATAGACCTTGAAACGGTTTGGCTTCCCTTCTTCCTGGCTTCTAATGTGATGGGCAAAACGGTTATATCCCCCGAAGCCCTGGGCGCACCGCTTCGGTTAGCATACGGCAAAGATGGACTTCCCAAATTCAACACCACTTCGGGCAAGCCCGTTATCAGGGTGGCGAAGGAATTGGGCGAAGGTGTTAAGATGGTTCGTGAGAACCTTGTGGCGAACCTTCAGCACTTCTCCGCAACAGTCCGCAAGGCCGAACCCGACAAGTTCAAGACCGAAGTTGCCGCCAGCATAGAGGCTGGAAAGCCCAGCAGAGAGGCTGACAGGATAGCGATAAACAAGGCAGTCTCCGAAGCTATGGCCGAAGCTCTAGCGAAGCAGGATAAAACCGAAGCCCATGCCGAAGCCCCCGAAGCCCAAACCGAAGCCCAAACCGAAGCCCATGCCGAAGCCCATGCCGAACCCGAACTTGTAGCGGCATAACCCGAACCGAACCCCCCGAACCCGAAGCAAAGCAATCCCGAAACACTAAGCGTATATCACCCCCCGAATTAGGGCTAGAGTGAGAGAGGGGGATATATGCCGAAGCACAAGCCCATAAAACGAGAACCGCCAAAGTGGATAAACCCCCAAAGACAAGCCCAATTCATAGACCTATGGGCGAAGTACGGCAATCGTTGTTTGTTAGGCCATATCGCTTGTACTGAGCTTGAACACTACCTATATCATAGGCCAAAGCCCTTGTTTGGAGTTGAGCCAATACTCCGAGCTTGTGAAAAAGACGGCCTACCTATCCTTGACAGTAACGGCAATCCCTTAATGACTGTTGAGTATAAGCCAATCCCCTATTGGATAACCAAACGAGATAACCCCGAAGTTATGCGACTTTACGAGTTGAAGTTATCCGAAGTTATAGGGGATTGGATTGCCGAAGATAGACAATCAAGGGCTTTTGAGCGTAAAGCAATCTCCCGATTGCTACACACTATCCCCGAAGTCGGCAAGCTCAGAGGGCAATTTAACGCTATCGCAAGGGACATATACCACGAAAGCCAACCCGCTTACTTTATAGAGTGTCTGGGGATTAGTGGCCTAACCTTCAAGCCCTTCGCTAAGGTTCGGATTGCTTCCTCTTACACTCGGTTACTTGTGGACTTACAAGCCCCTTTAACGAGTGTAAGTAAAAACCGCAAGCGGAAGTATATCCGCTATGGCAAGGGCTTGCCGATGGGTGTTGAAAAACAAGTGGAGTTATCAGTCAATCAAGCAATAGCGCATTATCTCACTTAAAAGTTACCTTCAAGGCTAAGTTAAGTTAAAACGAAAGCAAAAGACTCTCGGTTATCGGGAGTCTTTTTGCTTATTAAGAGCCTCTAACGCACCTGAGGTCGGGGGTTGGGCGAAGCCTTGCCCGCCACCAATGGCGTTAGAGGCTCTTTGCTTTATAAGGCCAGGAAGGGGGTGAGCCGAGTGAAAGCCTATGGCATAGGGCTGAATATCACAGACCTCTTTCAAGACTGTGAGGCGTGTGACACCTGTGGCAAAGACCTGACAACCGCCAGGGACAAGGGTATGTGTGGCAAGTGCGGTAAATTCCTTTGCCTTGAGCATCTCCCTGACCACAAGTGCGCCGAAAGTGCGACGGAGGAATTTACTATAGCTATGCAATCGCAATAAGGCATCTGCGCCCTGGCATCCTGGGGCGGAGTGAGTCGCGCTCCGCCTCATGTGCCAGGGGAGAGACGGGAACTGGTGAGCAAATCAACCTCTGTTCTGCTAGCAGAGGAGCTCATAGTCAACCCGCGCTCTCCCTGGGGAGTCGGCAAAGGTGTCCGATCACCACCAGGAGGGCATTGAGATGAACCCCCGAGACGCCACTCCCGCAAACGCCAAACAGCTACGGCGTATTGCGCTCCTCAACAGGGCACTTCATAACCAAGAACCCACTGAGGAGTATTTCATGTCCTTCGGATCCGCCGGCGAGCTCATCCGGTACCTCAGCCATGAACTTGGAATAAGAAGGCTCAACGGCATAACCAGGCACGAAAGGAGGTAACTCCATGAAGATGCTCAAGTGCAACGTGTGTGGCGTCGCGTACTGGGATGCCAAGGACTTCGAGTATGTGGAGAAAATGAGCAAGGGATGGGCGGAGAGCTGCAAGGCCGATGGAGTTGACCCGCAGGGTATCTGTCCATGCCCTAACCTCACCTGCCCGGGTGAGCTGGTTGTCAAGGAAAAATAGCAACCCCCTATATTTCCACCTGGGACTCCGCGGGTTGTCAACCCGCATATTTCTTAAGAAATAACCGATAGTAGGAGGTGATGCCATGTCCAGGAAGAAGGACCCTTTTCGTCTCGAGCGGCGGGATATCATGGGCAAGCCCGATGAGGAAAAGCTGACCGTCTATGACGAGATCACTAACAGACACCTCAAGGGTGTTCCCGTGAAATCCAGGGAGCACAAGAGCGGCTTCCCAGCCATAACCGTGGACTGCGGCGATATCCACATTCTAACCGATTGCCTCTCGGTAGAAGCCTACTGGCAAAAGATGTTGACGTTCCTGAAGGGCTTCAAAGATGCGTCAGTCGCTGAATCCCCATCTTGATCTAGAAGGGGGTGAGTCATGCAAAACGAGCGAATAGCCTTCTTCGTGCTCGAGAACCAGGTTAACGACAAGGGCGAATTCAGGGCGCTGATAGCAGCAGAGGGGACGAGAGGATACTACACAACTGACTGGTTCTGGGGCACGGACTTCGCTACTGCCTGCGCCATTGCCGATGCGAAAAACGACAGGATGGGAATCTCAATAAGCGAAGCCTTTAAGATTATTGCTTCCACCATGAAGCCAAATGAAAGGAGGCGATAGCGTTTATGGTGCATAAGCAGAGAGTTTTTTGTATCACGGATGTTACAACCCCTGAAGACCTGGCGGAGAAGCTCACCGAGCACACCTGGACCCGCTGCACCGCTTTCCGCTTGGGCAAACTGCTGTTCCTGAATGATGCCTTCTCCGAAGATGGTGCCCAGGAATATGCGGCTGTCATAGATGGCCCTGAGCAGATCCAGGTGGAGAGCATTACTTTCAGCTGGTGCAACCATGACGAGGCGCTGGAGTGCATCAGGAAATGCATCGCCTACGCTGAAGGTAAGGAGCCGGCGCCCATACAGTCCCCAGTCAAGGTGCTGTCAGATCATAAGTATCCCTGTCATCTATGTGCCTGAAATGAGGTGAGATATGCCGAGAGCTAATCCACGATGCCCTCTCTGTGGCGGCATAGGAGTATTTCTGGGTAAGCTGGGGGTACTCAAATGGTTCCGTTGCCAGAGTTGCGGCATGGAGTTTTCTAAGCAGTAACCTAGGCTGCCGAACAGGGCGCAAGACACCACTTACGCCTTGTCGGGAGTCTAGGATTCCAAAACAGAAAGGAGGTGAATCATGGCTCGTGAATTCATTGTAGATGGCAGGACATTCCCCGACCCTGATCCGAACCGCTCTGTGGAAGAGGTCAAGCGCATGATGGAGAGCTTCTTTCCGGAGCTGGCCAATGCCGAGACCATCGAGCGTAAGACGGGAGAAACCTCGTCCTACGAGTTCAAGCGCCGGGTGGGCACTAAAGGCTCAGGCTCCTGGAAGGTTCAGATCAAAACCGCTGAAGACCGGGATTGGGTCAATAATGGCATACGCCTGGCTACCAAGGAACAGGCGGTTATGTATGCCTGTGACCTGGCCAGCCGCTGGACCGCCCTCGTGGAGTCGCGGATAACGGAGAGCGCAGACCCTGTTAACTATACCTACGAGAATGGCGAACTGGTAAGTATCCCGGTGCCAGTACTCCAAACATAAAGGGAAGGCTAATTTATGGGAAACTACATCGAAGCCCTAAAGCGGCTGCCGGAGCACCACATCGAAATCATCGAGCTGGCCAGGAAGTTCGCTAAGCCCGATGGCTCCCTCGACGACGACCTCATGAGCCTGAACATGAAAGAGATCCAGGACGCAGCCAGGGCAGCCGACGTATATGCGGAAGACACTAAGAAGGCGGTAGCGTTATTGTGGCAACTTCTGCACTTGCAACCTTAAGCCAGAAGCTCATCCGCCGTGCTGCCCCGCCCTCTCTCCGCGACCTCCGGGACTTATTGCTGACCAGCGAAAACTATGCGGAATTCATGCGCATAGTGAAGGAATTCACTCCCGATATAGAGGCCGAGGTGAGAAGCAGGGCGGGCGCAGCGAATAAGATGATGCTGTTCGCCAACGCGTTCGAGCCGCGGTACTTTCCCCTCCACCCTGGTTTCATCGATGGCTTGCACGACGACTATTACGACCTTTGCAGCCAAATACCCATCGTGACGCTGTCGATCAACTGGGACGCTTACCATGAGATAGCAGAGGGTGACTACCGTAAAGGCTTAATGCTCGCGGCGTACATCCTGGCTGACCCGTATGGAAATGCCGACTCGCCGCAGGGGGAGCGCGCGGCGATCGGGGATGCATGCGCTGCGCTTGTGCGCAGGGAAGATCTCGAGCGGGTCCCACCTGGTGGCATTAGCCATGATGATGTACGCCTTTTGGTGCATGGCACGCGCTTTGAGGCACTCGCCTCCGTCAGCGATATCCTGAACTTCGATTGTGGAGATTGCTTCCATGACAATGACGAAGAGCAGGTGATGCAGGGCGGAGGTGACCTGGAATGGACAAGGGAAAACGTCGATGCTATCAGGCAGGGCTGGCTCAAGGCGCAGGCCCTAGAGGAAAAGGTAAGCTCATTCTACTACTGGCTCGAGGAGGACATGCCGGCTCATTTCGCTGAGCTGCTGGACTTCCTGGAGGAAAGGCTGAAGAAGCGCACCACCAAGCCTGCTAAGGTCAAGCCCGAGCCGGTGTTTAAGCCCCGCAGGTCAGATGTGGACTGGCTGGTGAGTCTGGTGCGTAATTTAAGCATCGGAGGACTCTGGACAGCCCCGATGGGCTTCACGTTTGAGAAGGTGGGGGAGAACCACCTGCGCCTGTTGAAGGCCAGCAGCAGCCCCAAACTGCGAGCTGACGCCATAGAGGTCGTTAACCGCACCGTTCTCACAGGTAAAGAGGGCGGCATACAGGTCGATACGGACGTGCTGGAGGAAATCATGATGGGCTGCCCTGGGAAAATGATTGGAGGTGGCGATGACTCTAACAAACGAACCCGAAGCGCTCCAGTGGAGCTTGCCGGAGCCTTTGCAGGTGGCGCCGGACCAACTGAGGGTCAGATTAGACTTCTATGACACTACTGTTGTGGCGCACTTTTGTGGCGACGGTGTGATCTCCACGCGCGTAGTCTCTGCCCGGGATGTTGCGCTGGCGATGTTGGGAGAAACAAGCCTGATATCGGGGCTGCTGCCGCGCGACACGCTGTGCTGGGGCCCGGGCCAGGTCGCGCTATGGCAAGATGCCCGCATATGGCCTGTAGCGTTGGTGCCGGACGCCTTTAAGCCTGCGCTGCGGTTCCAGGTACCCATGCCGGGACTCATCTTCGTCTGCCGGCCGAGCCAGGCGCCACGCGTGTATGCAGCGAAGAGAAGGCCTGTCAACATGAAGGCCCTCATCTACCATGCGCCATTTTTCAACACCTACGGTGATGGCACTACGTGCGCAGGCTCTAACAAGTATCCGGCTAAGATAGAGGAGGTCCCCAAGTCCTTCATGATCAGCTTTTTCACGGCCGTTACGGACAGAGCCAGCCGCTCCAAGAAATACGGCAATGACATGATGAAGCTGTGGAGAGAGCTGGACGGCAAGAAAAAATACCCCCTCGATGACCTCATGCCGATTGGCACCCTGCGGGATGTCTTCTCCAATCGTAAGGTAAATGGGGCTGAGCAGACTTTCGATTTAGTGAATGAGCTACCCCAGCGTGAAGAGTGGGAGATAGCCGACGCTGAAGAGTAGAAAGGAGGTGAGTATGCAAAAAGGTGATGTCGTGATGATATATTGGGACCCCATCACCGAACAGAAGCCAGAGGGTAAAGCAAAACTGCTAAAGTTGCTCGACTCCGCTGGCGGAGTTCAGTAT
>Ga0209777_10009311_pt1 | contig 10593 bp, 7 predicted proteins | sample FrelakmetHBP12HB_FD_187147 | JGI IMG/M metagenome (GOLD analysis project Ga0209777, IMG submission 187147) | Freshwater lake sediment microbial communities from the University of Notre Dame, USA, for methane emissions studies -HBP12 HB (SPAdes)... | ecosystem: Environmental > Aquatic >... | reverse complement strand
CGGGTCTGTCGGCCGTATCGAAGCGCGGGTTCGGAGCTTACCGCCCTTCGATACGCCCTTCGACTTCGCTCAGGACTACTCAGGGCTAACGGAAGTTCCCGCAAGACTGAACTGACACCCTTGATTGAGACTGTTCAGTTTTGCGGGAATTGCAGTTGCACCAGCGAAAACAGGGACTGTCCCAGAGCGTCAGCGGGGTGGACTCTCCCTGCTTTCGCGGTCGCACGAAGAACTGTTCCCGCAAGACTGAACTGATACCCTTGATTCGGCATCATTGACGATACTCCGTCCCGCTGATAGAATGCTCTCATGCTGAGAAAGAAATTGACCTTCGTACTCAAACTAGCGTTTGCCACATTGGCAGCGGCTGGTCTCTACGTTTTGTTCTGTGTTTTCACGATACCGGCTCCCGAGACACCGGTGAAGATAACTGTGGATGCCCATAGCCTGCCGGTCTCATGCGAAGTGCTGGGAGCTAAAATGACACTTCAACCTTTTGTGTGCAGCGATGGGCACGCTTTAGTCGAGTGGAGCATTGCTGGTAATTCCTCGCCCATCGAATTTGACGAAACACAGGTGCTCGTAGGCGACAAAGAGCTCGATAGCAAGCGCTGCCTAGCGTACGGTAACGTTGTAGATCAATGCCGCGCTGAAACTGAAATTGATTTGCCGAAGAAGACCCAGCGCTTCGACCTCGTGCAAGCGTTCCATAAAAGCAAGAACACGCGGTTTAAATTCGCCAATCTGGACACCAATCACCTGCCGGTCAAAAAGCAGATGGGAAGCGCCACAGTGACGCTGCAGAGTTTCGGCGTCGAAAAGCTAAGTGGCAAGTACTGGACTATGCCCCAGCCGCCTTATGACAAGCCCCCTGTCGGCAGAAGATATGCTATATTGCAACTGGATATAAGCATGCCGGGGATATACCATGATTTTGAAGGTAAGGTAACGGACAGCGCAAACGGCTCGAGTTCTACGCGGACTGGCGGGATACTCAGCTATAATTTCAATGAATCCAAACCAGCGTTGCGTGCAGATGGTGGACCAATGCTCACCGTGACAGCCTATCAAAGCGATACAATATCAGATGCGGATAATGCATTCAGACTGCAAACGGATTATCGAACGCTACCGGAACGGCTTGTAAGTAAGGTGAATCCGAATGCCTCTTCAAGAATGGTCACTTATCGTGCGATGAGCGCAGCCAGGGCAGCGAAGTCGTATTGGCACGTGTGCCTGGCATATCCAACCAATGGCTCACTGCCCAAACACATATCTTTTGAGATTTCAGTTCAAATACCGCCGGACGTGAAAGACAAGGCGGTGGTAGTATTCAAGAATGTGCCGGTGCGGTAATCTAGGTGTTAGGTCTTAGGTCCCCGATCTTAGAAGGTAAGTGTGGGCCGGATTGCCTCTGCTGGGGCTGGATTTGAAATCCAGCCCCTTATCCAATGAACCCAGCATCAACTGTTACGTGACGACTATTGACGCCGCCGCAAACCTTCGATATACTATTCACGCAGAACAGGCGGCCCTGATTTAGGACGGGCGCGGCTGGGCCTGGAGCATAGGCAGCGGGTTTATCAAGCCCTGTGGGACTGGTGAGTTCCCACGGGGCTTTTTCGGCGTTTTGGAGGATGGATGGACAACGTTAACGCGCGCAAGGCATCGGTCGCGCTACTTTCAGTGATATCGAATACGACTCTGGTCGTGCTGAAGTTGATCGTTGGGCTGTCGATCGGCTCCGTGTCGGTGATTTCCGAAGCGATTCACTCGGGGGTCGACCTGTTGGCGGCGATCATCGCGCTGTTCGCCGTGCGGACCGCCGCGAGACCCGCCGACGAGGACCACCCATTCGGCCATCAAAAGATGGAGAACATATCGGGGACCGTCGAGGCCCTGCTGATATTTCTCGCGGCTACCTGGATCATATATGAGGCGGTAAAGAAATTCCTGCACTCCGAGCGATTGGATGCGCCGGGGTGGGGCGTCGCGATCATGCTCGTATCGGCGGTCGCGAACATCTTCGTCTCCCGGAAGCTCTTCAAGGTAGGCAGGGAGACGGATTCGGTGGCCCTACAGGCCGACGCATGGCACCACTGGACGGACGTTTACACCTCCTTCGGCGTCATGGTCGGCTTGGCGCTGATATGGGTGGGCGAGCTCGCATTCAAGGGCATGCACTTTCACTGGATCGACCCCGTCGCGGCAATCTGCGTCGCGCTGCTGATCATCAGGGCCGCGTGGCAACTGACCGTACAGTCCAGCCGAGACTTGATGGATGTCAGCCTGCCGCCGGAGGAGGAGAAAGTCATCAAGGACCATATCGCCAGTCGTTATCCGGTTGTCAGAGCGTTTCATAGGCTGCGAACGCGCAAGGCTGGCTCGCAGCGCTTCGTGCAGTTCCATCTGCTGGTCAGCGCCGACATGTCGGTCGACGAGTCGCATAAGCTGCATGATGAGATAGTCGATTCCATCCGCCAGCACTTCCCCGGCTGCCACGTGACCATTCACATAGAGCCGTGCGACGCCAAGTGCGAAACCGATTGCATCGGATGCCTGATGAGCGAGGAAGATAAGGCGAGAATACGGGAGAAGGTAAGTTAAAAGTTTCAGGTTAAAAGTTGAAAGTTGGGAAGGGGCTGGGATTAATGATTACGGCGTTAGCTGCGGGAACTCTTGATGGTACGGATATGCGGGTTCAGTGGACATAGTCGTTCCCGCAGCATAATCGGGGGCGGTCTCGAAAAGCAGATTCCTCACATTCGTTCGGAATGACAGTATGTGAGCGCTCGGAAGGACGGTATATGGGTGCCCGGAATGACAGTGTGCGAAGGTGGATTCCCGCGTTCGCGGGAATGACAGGTGCCGGGGTCTGTGCTTTCCCCTCCGTGCCTTCCCCTTTCGCGCTTTCGCGTTTATTCCCTTCAGTATTTCCCTTTCCGGCTTTCTGATCTTTCTGGTTTTCGCGGTTATAGAGTCTGGAATATGGCTTCGATCTCGGCCTCGGTCCTGGCCCGGGGCCTGGCCTTATGTCTGCGAACGACCGGGCGGGTTTCGTCGGTTTCGGGTTCGGTCGCGTACGACGCGCTCGTGATGATAAACCGATTGACCACCTTCTCATCATCGGGTACGACCGAAGCCATGCCCAATATGCTGTCCTTGACCAGTGAGCCTTTGCCCACACGCGATTGACAGCCAATGACACACGCCCAAAGCTCGGTGCCCTCGCCGATAGTCGATCCACCGCCGATGACTGAGTTGGCCCTGAGCAGGACGCCGCGCTTGATGTTCGCGCCCGGTCCGATGTATACCGGCGGATGGATTTCCACCGACCGATGAATGCGGGCGTCATCACCAATCCATATGCCATCGCTTTCTTGTTTGGCTGGCAGATCGAGCCCGAGACGCCCCGCCAGCGCATCGGAGTGGACTTGTCGATACGGCCCCAGGTCGCCGGCATCACACCAGTATCCCCCCAGATCGAAACCGTAAACGGGCTCCTGGTTTGCCAGCATGCGCGGGAATAAATGAAGGCCGAAATCATACGGCTGGTCGGGCGGAATACTCGCCAGCGCGTCGGGTTCCATTATATATATGCCGGTGCTCACGGTATTGCCCGTAAGCTCGCTGGTCCGGGGTTTCTCGTGAAAATGCGTGATTCTGCCATTAGAATCGTGCCGGACAACGCCGTATTGCGTCGGCTCGGCGGCCTCGTCGAGAAGAAGAGTCACCAGCGCGGATGTCGACCAGTGCAGGGCGATGGCTTTTGACAGGTCCGTATCGGTGATCGCGTCCCCGGAAACCACCACGAACGTGCCCTCGATCATGCCTTGAACGAGTTTCACCGCGCCCGCGGTGCCTCTGGGCTCGTGCTCGATCGAATAGCGAATCTTTACTCCCCAGCGCGAACCGTCACCGAAGTAGTCCGTGATGTCGGTTGCTTCGCGGGACGTGCAGACGATGATTTCGGTGATGTGATGCGACTTCAGGAGCTTGATAGCATGTTCCATTACGGGCAGATCGAATAGCGGCAGCATCGGTTTCGGCACGCCCGCCGACACTGAACGAAGCCGCGTCGCGTTTCCTCCCGCCAAGATTACCGCCTGCATACTCACACCTCCCGGGCTGGTTCTTCTATATACACGTATTATCGGCACGCAGTGAAGGGAGAATTATGAGTTTTGAATTACGAATTATGAATGGGGAAGGGACGCCCACTCCCATCATTCATAATTCTTAATTCATAATTCAGAATTGGCCTTGTTGCTGTTTGCTGTGTCAGATGGTATAATCCCGGCGGGCGTGGTTGGTTGGCAGCTCATGGGAGGTAATTGGGATGCGTAAGTATACTTGGCCCGTGGTTATTGCAATCGTGGTGATCCTGCTGCTTTTTGGCGGGGCGATAGTCGGTCTCTATACGGATTGGCTGTGGTTCAGCGATCTGGGCTATGGCGTGGTCTTTATGAAGCCGCTGCTGGCCGAGATCGGGCTGGGCTTGGTGATGGGCGTGCTGTTCTTTGCTATTATCTACGGCAACCTTTGGTACGCAAGGCGAATAGCTCCCCCTCCGTCACCGATGGGCCTGGAGAGGCAGTTGATCGAAAGGCTCGGCAACCTTGCCAGACGGGGCATCGGCCTGGTGATCTTCCTCGGAAGCATAGTCGTGTCGTTCATGGTTGGGCTGGAAGCGGCGACTCACTGGCAGAGCTATCTGCTCTATTCCAACGCCGCCAAGTTCCACGCGGTTGACCCGGTTTTCGGCAAGGATATCGGGTTCTATGTGTTCAAACTGCCGTTCATCGAGTATTTGTATGGCTGGCTGTTCTTCGTCCTGGTGGTGGCGACTATAGCCTCGGCGGCGATCCATTACGCTGATGAGGCAATCGAGCTGTTCGGGAACCGGCTGCAGTTCGCGCCCAAGGTCAAAGCGCATCTTGGTGTGCTTCTGGCCGCGATGTTCTTCCTGAAGGCATTCGGCTATCGGCTGGCGATGTATGACCTGCTCAGCGCGCAGGGCAAGCTGTTCGACGGCCCGGGATATACGGAGATTCAGGCGAGGATGCCCGCCTATTGGATTCTGATAGTGGTCGCGGTGATCGCCGGCCTGCTGGTGCTCATCAACATGTACAGGCGTGGAATCGCATTCGCGGCGGGAGGGCTGGTCGGGCTGATCGCGGTCTCGATCCTCGTTGGAGCCGTCTATCCGGCAGCGGTCGAACAGTTCAGCGTGCTGCCCAACGAAAAAGACAAGCAGAGTACCTACATATCCAGGGCGATAGCGGCCACGCAGGACGCGTTCGGCTTGAGCGCCATAGTCGCCAAACCGTTCGCGGCCGATAACACTCTCACCCCAGAGCAGATCAAGGCCAATATGCCCACGATCCAGAATATCAGGCTGTGGGACAAGGACCATCTGCAGCAGGCTTACAACCAGATCCAGACCATAAACCAGTACTATCACTTCGCGGACGTGGACGTCGATAGATACTGGTTGACCGACCGGGCCACCGGCCAAAAGCAGTACAGGCAGGTTTGGCTCGCGGCCAGGGAGATGGACCAGGGCAGGCTGCCGCAGGGTGCCCAAACTTGGGTCAACCAGCACCTTCAGTTCACGCACGGCTTCGGCGTGGCGATGAGCCCCGTCAACGTCACTGACGCCTACGGGTCGCCCGTGTTCTTCATCAAGGACATCCCTCCCGTATCGACTCTGGGGCTGACAATAGACGAGCCGCGCACTTATTTTGGGGAGCTGACCACGGATTACGTGTTCGTCAAGAGCAACAGCCCGGAGATCGATTATCTCAAAAGCCAGGGGCAGAACGCCACGACTTCTTACCAAGGCAACGGCGGCGTGCCGGTAGGCGGGCTGGCGCGCAAGTTCCTTTGGGCGGTCAGGTTCCAGGACGTCAACGTGCTCCTGAACGAGAACCTCAAGGGCGGAAGCCGCGTGCTGTTCAACAGGGATGTCGATACCCGAGTGAAGACCGCGCTGCCGTTCCTAAAGTTCGATAACGACCCTTACCTGGTGACGGTCGACGGCAAGCTCTATTGGATCAGGGACGGGTATACGACTACCGATATGTATCCGTATTCGCGGCACGAGACGTTCCTCGATGATACGGTCAACTATGTGAGGAACTCGGTGAAGGTGGTGGTGGACGCATACACCGGCAGGATCGATGCCTACATCATTCAAAAACCGTCCCCAGACCCGATTATAGAGACTTACGCGAAGATATTCCCCGGCGTGCTGAAGCCGATATCGGCGATGCCCGCGTCGCTACGGGACCACATCAGATACCCCGAGGACATGTTCACCCTGCAGACCACGCTCTATGCGAGATGGCATTACTCCCAAACCGATCCGAATGCATTCTACAACAATGCCGATCTCTGGCAGGCGCCCCCGAAGGCCGAGCTCATGGGCGGGCAGGCGGCGCAGGCGGCGGAGCCTATGGAGCCGTATTACATGATCATGCGGCTGCCCGGCGGCGAGAGCGAGGAGTTCATCCTGATGGCGCCATATATCAGAGCGGGGCGGGCGAACATGGTCGCGTGGATGTGCGCTAAGTGCGATCAGCCGGACTACGGACGGCTGGTGCTGTTCCAGTTCTCCGACCAGAAAAACGTATATGGCCCGGGTCAGATAGTCTCGAAGGCTAACCAGGTCCCGACGATATCTCAGCAGTTGACGCTTTGGAACCAGCCGGGGTCGGGCTCGACCGTCGGGACGGGGAACCTGCTGGTGATTCCGATTGAGTCGTCGCTGCTTTATGTGATGCCGGTGTATCTGTCATCGGAGTCCAACCAGATACCTCAGATAAAGCGGGTGATAGTGGCTCTGGGGGACAACATCGCGATGGAGCCGACGCTGGCCGAGGCGCTTTCGGATGTCGTCGGCGCTCAGGTCAGCGCGGGAACGACCCTGGGGGCCGCGCCCAGCGCACCAACTGGGGCTGCTCCACCCAAGCCAAATGCACCCGGCGTGAGACCTGCCCCTCCCACCGCGCCGAGCGCGGATATCTCCGGGCTCATAAACCAGGCCTCGGACCAGTATGACAAGGCCGTCGAGGCCCAGCGCAATGGCGATTGGGCGGAGTATGGCAGGCAGGTCAAGGCGTTGAAGGCCACCCTGGATCAGTTGAAGGCGGCGAAGAAGTAAGCAGTAGACAGTAAACAGTAAACAGCAAACAGTAAACAGTAGACAGTAGACGGTAGACGGTAGACGGTAGACGGTAGACAGTAGACAGTAGACAGTAGACAGTAGACAGTAGACAGCAGGACGACCTTGGCATACCGTCATTCCGAACGAATGTGAGGAATCTGCTTTTGAGCTGTCAGCTATCAGTATTCAGCCATCAGAAAAGCAGATTCCTCCACTCCGCGTTCGCTTCGGTCGGAACGACACTCCCGCCCGGCTCAGTGCGGAAAACCCAGCATTTTGATGTTTCGGCATTTCAATGTCGAAACGCTACAGCCTAGCTCCATTCAGTATTTCGGGATTTGAGGAGCGATAATCCATCCACCGCCAGTCAACGCACCTTACGACCGCTCCGGAAATCCCGAAACGAACCGAAGTCACCTCCGAAGAGCCAAGGCCCCAACCCGGTAGAATTACCAGGTTAGAATTGTTGTATCGGGAAACCCCTTTCCCGATACCGAGAACCAATAGTTTAGGGCGTCGATTCACTCCCGAATCGGCGCCCTTTTTGGCGTACGGTGGCGGGTTGATGGAGGGAATCTGGGGGTCGAAAAAATTCTCAAAATAATTTTGCGTTTGCTATTGACATTGGGAAACTAGGCTGATAATATGAAAGACATCCAGTTGGTAAGTGAATGGATTCTTGGTGGGGACGTGGAGTCTAAGTGGCCATGGATGGCCCACCAACTGGTGGATTTGTGGAAATCGCATGGTAGTCTTGTGGAGGGATGGTGGCTAGGTAACCATGTTCGGCGGATCATACACCCACAGCCTGGACCCGGCAGGCAGGTTCGTCCTGCCAAAGAAGTTCCGCTTCGAGTTGGGAGTGGATTTCCACGTCACCAAGGGGCTCGGGTGCTTGTGCGTGTTTGGCGGCGACTGGAAAACCGAACTCGACAAACAGCTCAATGGATTGGGCAGCCCGCTCGAACTGCTCCTCAATCCGCACATATCCAGGCTCCACAGGCACTTCTTCGGAGGCATGGCGCCCGCGACCACGGATGGTCAGAACAGGGTGCTGCTCAGCCCCGAGCACAGGAGATTTGCCGGAATCGAAGATGAAGTCCTGATCTGCGGCTGCGGGAACTATATCGAACTGTGGTCGCCGAAGGCGCTGGAGGAGTATAACAAACTCAATGACAATGTCGATGATCTGATTGCCTCCGGGGCGGCGCTCCTGGCGTCGCCTCTCGGCAAGGCGCTGGGGGACCCGGATGACGGAGTATCACAGGCCGGTCCTGATTGACGAGACGATCACGCTGCTCAATCCAAAGTTGGGTGGCGTTTTTCTTGACGCAACCATCGGCGGCGGTTCAGACGCCGCCGCGATCCTCGAAAAAATAGGCCCCACCGGCCGATTGATAGGAATCGACAGGGACCCGGATGCAATAGAGTTTGCCCGTCAGAGGTTGAGGGAGTTCGGGGACAATGCGACGCTTATACAAGGTAACTTTGGGGAATTGGCGGAGATTCTGGCGTCGTTGGGTGTGAGCCGGCTGGATGGCGCGCTGTTCGACCTTGGCGTGTCATCGCATCAGTTGGACGCCGCGCGGGGGTTCAGTTTCTCGCGCGACGAGCCGTTGGACATGCGTATGTCGACCCAGGAGGATACGCCCACGGCCAGGGACATTGTCAATTCATATTCCGAACAAGAGCTTGCCGATCTGATCCGGCGTTACGGCGAGGAGAGATACTCTCGCCGGATAGCCGGGGCGATAGTAGAAAGGCGCGCCAATGCGCCCATAGAGACAACTGGCGAACTCGCGGACATTGTCGTCCACGCGGTTCCCGCGAAGTCCAGATGGCGGCAGGATATACACCCCGCCACACGCAGTTTTCAGGCGATCAGGATACAGGTCAATAACGAATTGGAGGCTGTCGAGAGAGGCATTTCGGCGGCGATAGAAGCACTGGGGCCGGGAGCCAGGATTTGCGTGATCAGCTTTCACAGCCTCGAAGACCGGATAGTCAAACAGACGTTCAGACGATATGCGGGTCATTGCCAATGCCCGCCAAAGCTGCCGGCATGTGTGTGCGGCGCGAAGAAACTGATTAGGACGGTGACCGCCAAACCCGTCACGCCCAGCGTGGATGAGATAATCGATAACCCGCGCAGCCGCAGTTCCAAATTGCGGTGTGCGGAGAGAGTCGATAGTCGGGAGTCGGGAGTCGATAGTCGATAGTCGATAGTCGAGAGTCGATAGTCAGTAGTCGGGAGTCGGGAGCCGGGAGCCGGGAGCCGGGAGCCGACACCAATTCTTATTGTTATGCCTCCAGGTATCCCTACCTGGAGGCGGGATAGAAATGCAGTAAGCACGCGAAATGGATTTCGAGGGGGATGCAAGGATGCCGCAATTAACCCAACGCGGCGCTGTCGAATCGAGGCAGCAGACAACCAAAGATGTGAAGCGAAAAGTCAGGCGCTCCAGGTCTCGGCGGGTGAGTCTTGGCGGGTCCAGGCCGGCTCTCAGGTACGGACTGATCGGTTTGTGCGTGATTACGCTGCTGGGCTGGATGAATGTATACGCTCAGGTGACCGTTGCCGGAAACACTCGCTGCCAACTGAGGCGCGCCTATGAACAGGAGAAGCTCAAGAACCAGAAACTGAGGATCAAGCTGGATGTGCTTCGCAGGCCCCAAAACGTGGTGGCTCAGGCGCGGACGTCCGGGATGGTCTACGCGACTCAATATGAATACATCGGCAGGCAGCAGAAGGTGGCGAGCGCCGAGAATGGGGCGGGCGATTAGAATTGCGCGGCGTCAACGCGAAGTCTTCGGGTGAGAACCCTGCATCCAAGCACCGAGCGTATGTGCGAAAACGCACGACCTGGTTGTTCGTCGTCTATGCCGCGCTGTTCGCGGCCTTGGCGGTTCGATTGTTCTATGTACAGGTGCTCGGCAACAGCTTTTACAAAGCAAAGGCCGATGGGTTCAGGTTTCGCAAGTTCGATATCCCGGCCTCACGCGGGATAATCCACGACCGAAACGGACGCGTCCTGGCGGTCAATATCAAGACGGTTTCGGTCTCTGTCGACACGCGTGAGGTCGTCGATATGCCTGCGACGGTCAAGAAGCTTGCACACATGCTGTGCAAGGATCCCAAGGCCGTTGAAGAGAAACTGGCGGGCAAGCCGCGCGTTGTCCAGTTGGCCAGGCAAGTCGATGCCGGCATCGGCGTAGCCATCAATCAGAGAAAGCGCGAGTTGCCCGGGGTGAGCTACACGGTCGACACCAAGCGTATCTATCCGGCCGGGCAGTTGGCGGCGCAGATAATCGGTTTCACGAACATTGACAACAAGGGCGCCGAAGGTATCGAAAGGGTTTATGACGGCGAGCTGACCGGCGCGCCGGGCCTATATACAGCGGAACTCGACAGCGAGCGGCGGGGG
>Ga0209777_10009310_pt1 | contig 10593 bp, 21 predicted proteins | sample FrelakmetHBP12HB_FD_187147 | JGI IMG/M metagenome (GOLD analysis project Ga0209777, IMG submission 187147) | Freshwater lake sediment microbial communities from the University of Notre Dame, USA, for methane emissions studies -HBP12 HB (SPAdes)... | ecosystem: Environmental > Aquatic >... | reverse complement strand
CTTACTGCACAAACCCGCCACACCAACAGCGGCGCACGTATGCCCTCGGGGATGTTCACTTATGGTGGGCACAGTTACATCCGCGGCACTTGCGTATTGCCAGATTAAGGTATACAACAGGTTGCAATGTGTTATAATATACACATTGCAACAAGGAGTAGTTTATGATTTACGAATTCAGAGCAGAAAACCTTACTTACCGCCAAATGGTCAACCTGGTGGCCGAACTGGAAGGTAAGGGTGTTGAAGTCGAGTATGCCAATATGGATGCTTGGTTCACTAACCACGCCATGCTTGTTATTACTTGCGGCGACGAAGCTGCTGCCAAGGTGGTGCGTGCGCGCATTTGGGAACTGAATCAAGGTCTGTGCTGCGATATGTACACAATCACACCCGAAGCCCTTGAATCTTATACGGAAGAATAATGTAGACAGATAGCATCCTACCTGTTATAATACATATATCGCAACAAGGAGTAGATATGCAAGTTTCCCGCAAAAGCCCACTCACTGGTAACATCAACACACTGGAAGTGAACATTACGCAGGAGCAGTGGGACGAGTTCAACAGCCCGAATCGTGAGCGCTTGGTGCAGGAGATCTTCTCTGATTTGACTCCCGCGCAGCGTGAATTCATTATCACAGGCTACACCCAAGAAGATTGGGACACGATGTTCGGTGGTCGCGATGCTTACGAAGACGCTGGCATCCCCGTCACTGATGATATGTTTCCCGCTGCAGACATCAGTCTTGCATCCAAACTTTGCTAAGGAGTAATCATGGCATTCATGTCTCAAGAAAAGAAGGCCCAACTGTCCCCTGCTATCAAAGCTGTGCTGAAGAAGTATGGCATGAAGGGCACTATTGGTGTGCGTCATTACAGCACGCTGGTTGTTACAGTCTCGCAAGGGCCGCTTGACATCATCGGCAATATGTACGAGATTGCAAAGCAGCGCCCTGACAACTTCTACTCTCGTGATAACCTGCCCAAGCCTACTCACCTGCAAGTCAATGAACACTGGATTGGCGATCATTACAGCGGCAAGGTTAAAGACTTCCTTATTGCGCTCAAGGATGCTATGGATGTTGGCAATCACGATCGCAGTGATACCCAGTCTGACTACTTTGATGTGGGCTGGTATATGGATATTAGCATTGGCAAGTGGGATAAGCCTTTCCAACTTACTGCATAAATGATTGACTGCGGATAGATTCCGCAGTATAATAAACACATCGCAACAAGGAATAAATTATGTCAACAGTTTACAAGGTTTCGTTTACACTTACAATCGATGACGAAACAAAGCATCCCAGCAAGTGGATTCCCAACGCAGTCGACTATGTCCTGGAAGACAGCGAGATCGCAGAAGGTTATGTGTTCGAAAAAGTCGACACACCCGAGTCCCAACTGACCAAATAACATTTGACAAACGGCCAAAACGGCCTTATAATACATACATCGCAACACACTAAGGAAGTTACTAAATGTCCCAAATCCAAGTTTCCATCGTTAAAGGCACTTACCGCGGCAAGACTGTTAGCGGCGTATTTCCCCTTGTGCAGGGTTATGTTGATGGTGCACGCGGCGGGTATGTGACGATTAAGAATGCAGACCACGCTGAAGGCACTCCAATGAACCAGCGTGTGCAAGTGGAACGCAATGCATTCACACTTGTTGATGCGCAAGGTGAAGCACTTGCTGAACACATTGTTGTTGGCACTTCTGCTGTTGCTGGCGGCGTGACTTCCACTACTGACTACGAAGCAGCGTTTGCAGCAGACGAAAGCGAAGAAGACGCAATGGAGCGCATTCGCAACACCTTCGCAATGCTGGATAAGATTACTGATGCAGCAGCACGCGGCGTGGTGCGTGGGCTTGTTGTTAGCGGCCCCCCTGGAATTGGCAAGAGCTTTGGCGTCGAAAAGCAGTTGCAAGCTGCGAACATGTTCCGCGTTATCGAAGGCAAGGATCCGAAGTTCGAAGTGATAAGCGGTGGCGTTAGCGCAATTGGCTTGTATCAAAAGCTGTATCAAAATCGTGCACCTGAGCAAGTGCTGGTGTTCGACGACTGCGACGGTGTGCTGGAAGACAGCGAAATGATGAACTTGATGAAAGCTGCGCTGAATAGCGGCGACAAGCGTCGTATTTGCTGGAACAAGGAATCCCGTGTGCTGTTGACGGAAGACATCCCCAACGCATTCGACTTTGAGGGCTCTGTGCTGTTCCTTTCCAACAAGGACTTTGAAAAGGAAATCGCACGTGGCTCGCGTATCGCAGTGCACCTGGAAGCTATCATGTCGCGCTGCCATTACTTGGACTTGGAGATTGGAGCCATGCGTGACAAGCTGTTGCGTATCAAGCAAGTTGTGAAAGACGGAATGCTGGCACCTTACAACTTCACTGCACAGCAGGAAGCCGATGTTGTTACGTTTGTGTTTGACAATGCAATATATCTGCGTGAAGTTAGCTTGCGCATGGTGAAGAAGATCGCTGACTGGGTGAAAGCGGACCCTGCTGCGTGGTACGAAACTGCTGAAGCTACGTGCTTGACTAAGGAAGCTTACTTCAAGCGTATGCTTGCAAAGCGCAAAGCGGCACTCAACATCCCCATGCTGCCCGCACCTGAAGGCACTCCAGCACTGCTTACTGAATAAGAAGCGTGGGGGTAGGCGCTATTTGCTGAACCCCCGATTATAACGTTTGGCATTTACGGGCCAAGGATTTCTTAGCAGACAATATCAAGTTCGCAAGTTCAATCCATTTCAAAGCACCTTCGGGTGCTTTTCTTTTGGCCGTGTATAGCCTCGCACGGGCATCAAGCTTGACAATCGTGATGCGAGATTGTATAATGAATACATAAACAAACAAAGGACCTATTATGGCTTTCACTAAACTTGCATCTACACAAAAGACTTTCTTGGAATCTCACCTTCGCGGCACAGGTGTCGCAATGAGCTCGGCCCAGGCACGCGAGACTTACGGCATTAAAAATATGCGTGCTCGCATGTCGGAGTTCCGCATGGCTGGATTAACAGTGCGTAAGCATACTAACACACGCGGGCGCACTGCGTATAGTGTTAGCCGCCGCGACGTTTTTGGTTTCCAAGGTAAGAACTTCGTTTAAGATAAAATAAATGCCTTAAATCATAGACACCTAAGCCGTTCTGCCATATAATACATACATGCACTAAACAACACAAGGTGCATAAGTTTAGTTTAACTGTAATCAACTTAGGAGTCTATTATGACACAAGGTATCCGCAATTTCGTCAATCAAACTTTCACCGAACAACTGCCCAAGCTGGGCGAACTGGGCAACATCGCATTCCGTCGTGAAGTGATGGACCAGGCTATCATGGCATTTGGCATCAGCGTTGGCTCGGCCGCAACGCATTACAACCATGCGCTGAAGCTGGCCAAGGTCAATACCCCCGAGCTGGTTGCCAACCTGGGCCGTAGCGAAGACAAGAAGGGTGGTCGCAAGCCCATCTACTTGGTTGATGTCATCAAGGTGAAGACCGGCGAAGTGGTTGCATCGGGCCTGTCCAAAGCCAAAGCAGAACTGCTGGTGACGAAGGCCGCTGCAACGCCCAACAAGCCACGCCTGGCTATCAAGGCCCAAGAAGCTGCTGTGGAAGCTGTGTCCACTGAAGCTGCTGTGGAAACGACTGCTGTTGCAGTGGTCGAAGCTGAAGCTGCACTGGTGTAAGCACAAGCAAGGCCCGCAAGGGCTTTGTTTAGAGAGTGTCCTATACTGAAGTCGGTCGAGTTGCAGCATGCCTCTGGTAGAGCTGCACAGTGAAGGCAAGCAGAGAAGGGCACTCCCTAAACAAAGGAACATATGGAAATCGAATCCTACCAACATAGCAACATCGAAGAGGGCGAGATGGGCCAGCTTCACGCAATGCATCTCAGCATGAACGCTGTGGCCAAGCATAGTGCCGCAATGGCTAAGCAGGCTGCACAACCCAGCCTCGAAGAATGCGAAGACTGTGGCGATGACATCCCCGAGGCACGTCGCATCGCTGTGCCTGGCTGCACAACTTGCATCTATTGTAAGGCACTGCGGGAAAAGCGGTAAATACATCCAATTAAATTCGCCTAAATTGTGCATTATAAATGCCTAATGCTTTAGTAGTAAGGCCTGGGCAGCTGACCTAAACATTATAACACGATTCATATCCTAAAATAAGAAATATATTTTGGGAAGATAGATTTACCTTTGCGCATAGTAATGTTACACTATGCGTATACACACAAACAGGAATCAATGATGCTGCTGCAAAAAGAACATGTTGTTAAGGCTATGCAACTCACTACAGGTGATGTGCGTATGGCTATGGAGCGTAGTGGTTACACTGATCCAATTAGCGCAGTGACATTCATGGGCATGACACCCAATGGATCTTTTGTTTACGCAACTGATTACATTGATCTTGATACGGGCGTTACGGATGCTGGCGCAGTGTATGTTCATTACAATGATCGTGGCCTGTTGCACGCAGATTATTAAACCTGTGCTATAATATAGCTAACAAGGAGTTAAAGTGTATAACAAACTGATGCAAGATTACCTAGCTAACAACAAGATGTATAGCTTCGAAGGCCCGCGTGGGCTGCGACACATGGAGCAGATTGCTACCGAAGTGTGCGGCTACACTCCCGACTATAGCGGGATAATGGCGAAGTTCTTCGAAGACAATCCCGGTGCTATCGAAGCTGTGGTGAATTGGGTTGGCACACAGGCACTGAAAGGTGATTGGAAAGATAACCTCGAAAGCTTGGTGGGCCCTGAAGAGGAACCCGAAGTTGGAGACCTTGCTCCGCCCGAGGGCCACACCTCCTCGGTAGACTGGATTGAACCATAATGCCGGCTATCATAATCTTCATCTGCGGTATTATCCTGTGCACGCACGGCTGGCCCCTTATTGGAGTTATTTTAATAATATCTGCGTTTGTTGGCTAAACGGTGTTATAATACATACATCGCAACACACTAAGGACACACAATGAGCCACAACAAAATCCAAGTTCGCTATGCTATCCAATACGCTACGTTGGAGGTGACGCAGGCAGAATACGACTTGGTGCACGCATTGTACCACCTGCGCGAGCCGCAGAATGTGTTGGCTATCAAGTTTATCCGCCAGCAGTATGGCATTGGCCTCAAGGAGGCGAAGGATGCGTGCGACGCAATTGGCGAGACGGAGCGCGTGCGTTCCATCTACTAAACAAATAGGAAGCTATTGGTAGACAGTAGCTTCCTATTGCCGTATAATACATACATGTTCAACACAGTAACTGATAAGGAGCTTAACATGCTTTTGAATGATCAACACACGGACTGGGACGCTGCTGACAACGATACGCGCCCTGCTATTGCAACGCTGCACACAAACGGCCGTGGCTACTGGAGCAGTGTAGCAAAAGCAGTGCAAATTACGGAACTGCGAGCTCACGTGTATGAACCCTACGAAGAGGGTGAAAAAGAATTTGGCGAACTGCGCGTGCATTTCAACACTGACAGCTGGCGGCCTGATAGCGACGGATTGATTTACACTGACAAGCAATTTAGCACGGAACTGAAAGCGTATTTGAATAGCGTGGGGCTTGCGGGCGACGATGTTAGCTACAGCGAGCAGGGTATGCAGGGCGACAACTACGTTTCGTGTGATATTGGGCACACGTTTATTGCAAGTTGGAAAGCACAGCAACGCGCAACAATGTAAACAAGTTAAGGGCTTCGGCCCTTTTCTTTTGGCCGTTAAGTTCTCGGGCGTAATCATCGGACCACCGAGTCGGCCTTGCGAGGCTATAAAATAAAGGCAAATAGTTGTTGACGGCGGAACCGATTCCGGTTATAATAAACACATAGCAACAAACAACCCGTAAGCAAAATGACTACTCCACAGCAGCAAATCATTGACAAGTGTAAAGCAGTGTTTACGAAAGTAAAAGAACTGTATGGATTGGACATGTCGCATGTTGGCATCCGCTTCGACCTGAAGGGGCGTGCTGCAGGATATGCACACCGCAATGGTGACCGCTTCTACATGCGCTTCAATAACGATATGCTTACACGCGAAGCATTCGAACATGTTATCAACGATACTGTGCCGCATGAAATTGCACACATTGTCTGCTTCACTAACCGCACGCTTGGATCTAAGCATGATGCAGGTTGGGCCCGTGTGTGCCGCGCATTGGGCGGATCGGGCGCTCGCTGCCATGACGAGGAAGTAGTGTTTGGTAAAGGAACTACTTACGAATACACCACGGATCGCGGAAACAAGGTGCGCGTAAGTGACAAACACCATAATGTCATCCAAGGCGGCCGTCCCGTTACATGGACCAAAGGATTGGGCAAAGTGGTTGCCCACAGTGCATACAGCATTGTTGGAGTGCAAGGGCGCACATTGGCAACTCCTGTTGTTAAGGTGCCAGTTGTCCCTGTTGCAGCAGTTAAACCTTTCGTTCCTACACAGCCTGCCCCTGGTGCTTGGTATCCTGGTGCAGTCAATCGTGCTGTCACTGTCCCAACCGTTGCACCAGTGCAGCAACCTGTAGTGCGAACGCCTGCCGTAACGTTTGCAGCAGGTGCAAGCAAAGCAAGCATCAGCCGCAGTATTATGCTTGCGGGGCATACGCGGGGTCTACCATACGAGCAGATCATTGCAGCAATGCAAGCAGCTTGTGGCTACGATCGACAGCTTGCGCGTGCCACATTTAAGGCCAACTGCGTTAAAGTTGGAATCCCTGTGCAATAACCGCTAGGCAAGTAGCAATACTTGTCTTATAATACATACATACACACAAAGGAGCTTGTATGGTAAAGTTGAAGAAGGTAGTGCATAACAAAGTGGTGCACGATGAATTCAAGTTGACGACTGTAGCAGGTCGCGTTGGATTGCTGGGTGGCATTACTGCAGGCACTGTCGGCCTCGCTGAAGTGAAGGCAGCAATGCTGCAAGACACTGAGAAGCGGCCTTATCGCAAGCCCGTTGTTGCTTATGGCAAGCGTTACCGCAGCATTTCCGAAGCTGCTGAAGACTTGTGCGGTTGGGGAGCTTCGTATAACGATATGGCTGCAATGCGTGCACACATTCGAAGCCTGTGCAACGAAGACAAGACGGTAGGCTTCTACTGGTCCGAATAAAGCGGCAAGGATAGCGTAATACCGTGCTATCCCAGCTATAACCTCAACCCTTAAAACACTATTAATCGAGCCCTTTGCGAGGTGGGCACCTCTGCAGTAAGTCAAAAACTTATATATTAGATTTTGCTATTGAAAGCCGGCCGCTAAACTATGCCGGCTTTCGCATGAGTGCAAATAGTTATTGACGGTTGGTAGTATTGTGTTATAATACATTATCGCAACAAGGAACACACAATGAAGACACTTACACTTAACGCAAACGAATACAACATGCTTTACAACGCATTGCGTAAAGAGCTTACAGTAAACGACGAGCTTGTTGCAGATGCGGAACATTTCCCTGGTGAAGTTGACGAATTGACTATTGTGTTTGCACAAGAGCAGGCTGTTATGTTGAATGCAATGCTTGACAAGCTCGTCGCTGCATAGTATAATACACTATGATGCAAATACACATACTTGACCACGTAGTCTTCAAAGACGGTATTACAATACCTGTCATTGTAAGAATCCTCCCACACGGTTGTATTGTGGAATACATCCCACAAGAGACCCCAGTGATGTGGGACGAAGCAAACGATGTTGAAAAGCTCAGTGACTTGTTTGCTGAATACCCTGTGTGTGCATTCAAAGTTATTGTGCAGATGCTTGGTAAGGTGTATGCTAATAAGGATGCATACATGATGGCATTGCAGGCCTAAACAACAGGTTCAGATTTCCAAACCAGATTTGGATTTCTAAATAGGAATCTTGCGACAGAATCCTGTTTTGGATTCTTGCCCATTATCCTAAAGGCCTATAGACTGTATTATGTGCGACCGCAGCATAAATACATCATGACCTATACTATAACATTATCAGAAGAACAGAAACAACTCATCGTATCGGCCTTAGCTAAGTTCTCGGAATACTCACTCGGGCAAACGACTACAGCACAAGAGGCTGCAAAGAAACTGGAGCCAATGATCAGCAAGCTCAGCCAATACGGTAGCAACGATATAACTAAGTAATACATCCCCTGGTATACGGGCCAGACAAACACGCACTGGTCGTCCCTACGATGTGATGGTAGCAACCTGTAATGCATAAGAGCTTGGGAAGATTCCATTGGCCTCTAACAGGATTGCTTTAAGATTAAGTATGCTTCATCCAGAAGGTTTTTAACACAGGCGGAATAGGGCCTGTGGTATCAACAAGCCACTACGACTTGGTAGGATATACCGTTACGCCGTTAGTGCGTAGTCACTATCCTACTTTTTCATTTTGGAGTATATCGCTTGCTTAACAGCTACGGTTCACAACCCGAATCCCTACTCCAACTTTTCATTCTCGGATTTCAATCCTATCCTGCAATCTTAAATCACATTACCTGATTTAAGATTGCATACAAGTTCTCGCATTCAACCTGCCATCTGCCACTGTCATTTGCGAGGCTTAATCACACCTTAGCCTCGCAGTCTAACTCTTGCGCCTAAATGACAGTTCCGAGGTAGCCCTGTTCTCGCACATATTGCTCTGTGGATCTAAGGTGTAATGCGAGGTTTGCATACGACTATGCACACAAGCTTTACAGCTTGCGTGCATTATAGCAGCTTAAACCCAGTACAGTTTTGCTTTTTTAGCAGCAGCAGCCTTTGCAACAAGCGCAGCAGCGTCTGCAAAGCACAGTCCCTCTGCAACTGTAATGCTGTCGTGTTTGCGTTTCACAACAAATTCAGTTTGCACAGCTTCCACATATTCTGCTACTTTAGCAGGAGTGTAGCCCAAAAGCAACACAGGAGCAGCAACAACTTTCACTTTGGGCTTGCGTCCGCCCTTTTTGTCCTCTGCACGTCCCAAGCCCACCAGCAGCTCTGCAAGCTCGGGCAGCTTCTTAGCTTCTTTAAACGCATGGTTGTAATGCGTAGCTGCACTTGCAAGCGTAATCTCAAACTCTTCCATTGCGTAGCCAATGACTTCTGCACGGAAGCGTGTATTACCCAAAGTAGTGCGCTGGGGCAACAGTTCCACAAACTTGTGGTTGACGTTAATGCGTATGCCTTTATCTGCCATTTTAAACTCCGTTTTGTTTAAGTAAGTGAATTATACTGCAAAAGAAACAACTTGTAAACAACTATTTGCAACTATTTTGCTTTGTTGTGTTTGCTGTTTTGTTTGCATGTATGAATTATATGACAAAAAGAAGCTTCCGTCTACACTTATTTGCCGCTTTACATATCTTTACAATTCGTCTGCAGTCTCGGGCCCAGTCGTTTGGTCAGCGAGTCAGCCTTGCGAGGCTAAAAATAAATGCAAAATAGTTTACACAAGCGTATCTATTTGCAGTATAATAATTACTTAGCAACAAAGGAACTGTATGAAAAACACAATTACTGTAAACGACACTGTGCTTACTATTGCGCAAAAAGAACTGCCGTTTAGCGAGCCGTTTACGCAATTGGAAGCACGCATTGTGCAGCACGAGGGTGTTGACGAAGTGCTTGCTTACGTTACTTGCACAGCGGAAGCAAAGCAGCCCGGGCGTATGTATGCGTGCTATTATAGCATGGAAGGCAAGCTTGAAGGCTGCAACACAATGAATTAAATAATTATTGCACAGTAGAAATACTGTGCTATAATATACACTTAGCAACAAAGGAAGTATATGGCAAAGTTTAAAGTTACAATTGTTTTGGAAGTTGAAGCAGAAGACATGTATGACGCACAAGCCCTCGCAGTGCAGTTTGCTGAACGCGGCAACGACAGCAGCGACGGCGAGGTGGGGGATGTGCTTACGCAAGACGTAGAAGAAATATTGTAAAGTTGTATGCACAGCAGAAATGCTGTGCTATAATATACACTTAGCAACAAAGGAATGTATGACAACAGCATTGCAAAAAGTAGTCCGCAGCAGCATTACTAAGCGTCAAGCAAACAGCCTCGATGCACTGCAAAACAAAGTGGAGAACAACCGAGGCTTCACTATGCGTGTAAGCGATGCACAAATGCGTGCATTGCAAGCAGCGTACGACGCAGCAAAGGCCTCGGGTATTGCACTTGACCCCACGATGGTAGCAACCGCGGCTGCGTTGGGCTTGAAATAATTGTGTAAAGTTATAGCACAGCTTCTAAACTGTGCTATAATACATGTATTGTAACAAGGAGCTAATATGCTTACAGCAAACGAAACAGTCCGCCTCAATCGCATTAAACAAGCAGCCCTGCGCGGGGATGCTAAACTGGTGTCTCGCGAAGACAAGCAGTGGTGCCTGGACATTGCTGCGCGGGAGAAGATTGCACAAAGCCCTGCAACGCTTGCAAAAGCAGCAATGGAGGGCTACGACGTTATTGCTAACATTGAAAGCGCATAAACGCTTGTAGCACGCTTAATGCGTGCTATAATAGCTTATCGCAACAAGGAGTACACTATGGCACAAGACGAACGCACTGCAAAGATT
>Ga0209777_10009309_pt1 | contig 10594 bp, 17 predicted proteins | sample FrelakmetHBP12HB_FD_187147 | JGI IMG/M metagenome (GOLD analysis project Ga0209777, IMG submission 187147) | Freshwater lake sediment microbial communities from the University of Notre Dame, USA, for methane emissions studies -HBP12 HB (SPAdes)... | ecosystem: Environmental > Aquatic >... | reverse complement strand
CGTTAAATGATAAACTAGAAGAGTTGGTTTCTCCAGCGGTAATAAAGAATCTAATAAGTACTAACGTTATTAAGTGCGTACCTGTTAATTTCTTAAGAGGATTAACGTTTAGAAATAGTTTCGTCATTGTTGATGAAGCTCAAAACCTAACTCTTTCAGAATTAACTACTATCTTAACCAGATTTGGTCATAATAGTAAGTATGTTATAGCTGGAGACTCATTTCAGGCTGATATTGGTAAAGCTACAGGGTTTCAAAAGATTCTAAATGCTTTTTCATCTCCTGAATGTACTGAAAAAGGAATCTATACTTTTAGGTTTACTGAAAACGAAATTGTAAGAAGTGAAATCTTACGGTTTATTGTCGGTAGACTTAAGGGCATTAGCTAACTCTTTTATAGCCTCTTCATAGCTAACCATTTTTACTTTATTAGCTGGTTGTAAAAACTTTTCAGGTTTTACTGGTTCTAACTTAGCAATTGCTTCAAACATTGACTTGTTAACTTGCTGTTCAAGTTTAATAAGCTTTTCATCTCTTTGTTTAATATACGGTACAACAGGGTTAGTAATATTAACATTACCAACAGACGGCGATCCAGCCACTTTAAAACCGTACACATCCCTAAGCTTCATTAAATTTATTTATTTAGGGTTGCCCCAAGAAGTACCCTTAAAAAGGTCTTTATATGTGTTTTTTGTTTTATCTGTATATTGTGGTATAATTCGTTGAGTGGGTTCTGGTACTACAGTAACTTGTGGAGTTGGTGTATCTTGTTTAACCTCTGTCAGTAAAACTGGAGGTTCTGTTGTATCTACTTTTGTAGTAACTGATTGAGAATAATCAAAAGTTAACGGTCCGTTTGTGTTATTAATAGGTGTAGCTATTGTTAAAGTATCAGTATTAAGTTTTTCATAAACAGCTGAATTACTTTCATGCTCCCAAACTTCTACTTTATCACACCAACATCTCTCCTGAGTTAACCTTTTAACAAAAACATTTGCAGCATTAAAACAATACTCAGCAAACTTTTCAATACCTACACCGTTTTCAAATATGCGTAGATCTACAACTCCTTTTTCATGTAATAGTTCAAACAATGGTCTTTGTGGATCATTTGCAGCAATACAAGTTGTATGGTCAAACTTTTCTTCAAGTATGGTCTTGAAATCTTTAAGTGCTCCAAAATCTACTACCCAATTGTTAATATCTAAAGTATTGCAGGAAAACCAAAATTTAGCCTGTAAGCGATAACCGTGGAGATATCTGCAATGACTGGTAGCGTAAGGTTGACGAAAAGCTGTAGAACCTAGAGGAATAACTTTAGTAGAAGAGAATTTTGAAGAGCTCATATAATATTATATTGTCTTATTATATGAAAGTTCCCTTTATTTTCAACTGCAAGGGAATTTAATTGTAGCCTAATTAAGGTTTTTTACGTGATCTTCTTCTAGTCACCGGCGACGTCGCCGGTTGTGGTGTTGCAGCTGTAGCATTAGTTTGGCTTGTATTTTTTGGAATTTTTAAAGCTCCTGGTCCGTAAGAAATTGCAATTTTTGAAAAATCTACAACATAGCTACCAGGTGTAACGTTAGCAGTTATTGATTCCCCCGTTTTAGTTACTTGATAAACAGCTGTTAATTTTGCGTAAATATCTACATCATTTTCTTGTTTAAAAAATTTTTTACGTATTTTTGTACGTTCTTGTGCATTTATTATATTTTTAAACTCCGCCCCAGGTTTCATTCTAAAAATAATAGTATGAGTTGCTTGTCTTATATCTAAAATATTAAAATTATTTTCATCAACTAAAAGTGGGTATTCAATTTTTTCTGATGGTCCATATTCTGATTTAAATCTAGATTCAAGTAAAAAGGCTTTAACCCTTGCATCGTATGAAAATTTTAAATTTGATGCTGTTAGTTGAGGTATTATGTTTTTTGCATCATAATAAAAATATACAACGCATTCATTTGTTACTACTCCATTTTCTAAAAGATTACGTGTTAAAGCTACATTTCGTATACCTTTATTAGCTAAAGCTTGTTTCACATCATCACGTAATGGGGTTAAAGTATAAAATTCTATTTTATTATATTTTTTAACACTAGAAAGTTTAAAAAACATATTTTCTTTACTAAATGTGAACTGCTGTTTTGTTTCAGGCGCTGAAGCTTGTGTAGGATTTTCTTGTGGCACTTTAGCTAAAGCTGCAGATTGTGGTGTTATACCCGGTCCTCCAATAGGAAATTCCCCTTGTTTGTCTTGTTCAAATATTTGTATTAATTGATTTACTTGTTTAACAAACCCTTCCTTAACTTCCTTATTATTATAATTGTTTAAATTTTTTAATACATGATCATCGGTTATTAAAACTGTACTAAAACCATTTTTACCAAATAATGATACTTTGGTGGTTTGTCTATCAATAATATTAGCTAACATACCTTCCCCAATTTCAGCTAAAATAGATAAATCTCCGTTACTAACTTTGTTTAAATTCTTATTAATATCAGTTAAAGTATTGTACGCGTTACCTATTGTACTTAGGGTTCTACCAACACCTGTTGCAAGTGCTTCTGGTCCTTCATTTACTAGGAAACCTTTATATTTTTTACTTTTTTTTGCAGGGTCACTAGATAAAGTAACTTGAATCATTTTTTCTTGATATTCAAAAATCTTATCTAGCTTACGTAAATTCATAATATTATTTATTGATTTTAAGATGGTTGGTAGTATAATCTAAGTATGTCAGAAGAACGTGTAAAATATCCAGTTATACCTACAGCAAATAGTAATTTGCCTAGATCCGAAGAAGAAAAACAAGCTATCATAGATAATGCTGCTAAAGCATATGAAGGCTTTTTAGATGCATTATGCATTGATTGGCGTAATGACCCAAATAGTGAAGGTACACCTCGTAGAGTAGCAAAAGCCTATGTTTGTGACCTTATTAAAGGTTGTTATGATCAACAACCAAAAATTACTTCATTCCCTTCTGATGGTTATGATGGTATAGTAAGTCAAATGAACATACCTTTAACTTCAATGTGCAGTCATCATCATTTAGCTTTTACTGGAGTAGCTCATGTTGCATACATTCCAAGTAAGAAAGGTAGAATTATTGGTTTATCAAAATTAAATCGTATTGTAGATTTCTACGGTAGAAGACCTCAAGTACAAGAAGCTTTAACAGTTCAGATTCATAAAGCTATTGATGAAGTGTGTGAAAAGAATAGAGGTGTTGCAGTTGTTATTAAAGCAGCTCACACTTGTGCTTGTCATAGAGGGGTAAAGCATTCTGGGTGTTCAATGATTACGTCAAAGTTATCTGGTGATTTTATGAATGAACCAGAATGTCGTAAAGAGTTTTACGATTTTATTGCTTCAGCTGAAAGAAAGTGATTTAACTGACGTTATTAGTTTTAGTAACGTCTATTAAACCACCCATTTTAACAATAAAGTCTTTACCAATAAGAACTTTTTGTTCGTTTTGAGCCCTATCCGCTATACTAAAAGGTGTATTTGGATGGGGCTCATTACCTATCTCTATATCAAACAATACAACTGGACGTTTTTCTATATTGCCAGAACCTATATTAATATCAATAGTTTCTTGTAATTTTTTAGAAAGTACTTTTTCTCCCACTGTTCTAAAAGTAACATTACCGTTGAGTACCTTAATATCTACTCCATGTAAGACGTTATAGGCCCCGTTGCCACTATCAACTTTGGCTTCCACGGGGCCTATCTCTTTAAACGTAACGGTCTCAATAAGACCTAAAGCTTTTTCAAAAAATAATTTGAATGGTATCACCAAATTATTTAATAGAACGTATTAAGCTTTAGCCTTAAGCTCTTTCTTACGTTCTTGAATCTGTTTACGTAACGCGCGCGTTAACTTGCCGATTTCAAGCAATGCCTTACGAGCACGGGCTGCAGCAGATGCGTTGTTCTTTTCCATAAACTTTGTAATTTCTTCTTGAAACGTAGCAAAGTTAGTTGCGATAGATGTAATATTGTCTGTCATAATACTTATATTATAACAGAGAATCTGTTAATCCACTACCGAGCGTTACTTTTTAATTGGGCGGCAATCATTAACCATTTTATTGCCTTTCTTTTTCATACCTACTTTTCTGTAACCTTTCCAACATTTCATTTCCCAAATTGGGAAAAATTCTTTAAAATTATTGTATTTTTCTTTATGTAAAAAATCTTTAATCTGAGAGGTGGTCATTTCTTTAGCAGCTTTAGCAGCAGCTCCTTTCACTTTACCTTTATGCTTCTTTGCACCCATTACAGCGCCAAAGAACCTTCTTTGTTTTTCAGATTTAGCTGGCATAGTATTATTTATTAATGGCAATGCCATTTACGCAATGCTAGAGCTTTTCTGGTAGGTTCTCCATTAGGTTTCTTCATTGGACCTTTATTACCTTTCATTCTAGCACAGAAGCTCTTACGTCTTTTAGCTGCTTTACTACCTGGTTTAAGTTTACTTGGTTTAGTTGTAACTGCCATAGATAAATGGCTGCCTGGATGTTGTCTGCGGTAACTTGCTATACCTTTTTTGTTTAAACCACCTGATGGACTTTTACCCGCTTTACGTTGCCACGCGTATGATTCATTTAGAATCTCTTCAACTAAATCATTAAATCTCATGAATATATTTATAAATAATAACATGAGAATAACTGGTGCTGATAAAAATGAAATTTATGGTAAATATGTTCAAATTAACGAAATGTTAAATTACGGTGTTGGAGTACCTAAACAATTACGTGCACCTACAATTGGTAATGAAGATAGTGGTGAAGCTGTTGCAAGAAGGCCAGCAGCTGCTACAGCAGGTTCAGGCAATCAAACAGCAGGGTTTCCAGGATCAATTGCACCGGGTGCAGATGAAAGTTGTGAAGAAGAAGCAGTGGAAATGGCAAAAGGCCAACTATTAGCCGCAGCACATAAAGCAGTGGAAATGTTTGAAAAACTACATTGTGGTTGTCAATTAGAACCCTGGGTAGCGTCTAAAATTACTTTAGCATCTGATTATTTAGATACTGTAGCTGATTATATGATGTATAATCAACAAGCTAAAGAACCTGAAGAACATGAAATGATTGAAGTAGAAACAGAGCCTGAAGTTGAGTATGAATCAGACGAAAATAGCATGTATTAAGCTAATTTTTCGTCAAATATTTTTTTAATATTAGGTAAGTACTTACCATATAAATCTGTTACAATTTGCTTACGGGTGTTTTCATCACCTTTTCTATACATATCTCTAATTACAGAAGCGTTTTCTATATTTTTACCCATTAATGTAAATTTCTCCACTGGCATAGATAAAATGTATGCATGTTTATCTAACGATTCACATTTATCTACATTTTTAAATGGTTGAAAATAAGATGATTCACCATTCTTTTTTGGTTTAAAACTAAATCTAGGATCTTCTTTCATATCTTTATCCCCTACAGCAAGTATTAAAATTGTATCTTGTTTTGGAAACCTATTAACAATTTCTGGTGCTTGATAAGGGTTGGCAGTTTTAATAACATCATTTGGGTCAATACCACTTGCAACAGCTGTCATTAATTTTTCATCAAAATTTAAAAAATGTTTAGCTGGATCAAATTTTGCTGGCCTATCTGATGTAGCTAAGTAAACTTTAGCTTGTGGAAATTTAGCTTTTAATTTTTGAAACACTTGTTCATGGTGTTTGCTAAATGGTTGAAAACGACCAGGATATAAAACTATAATTTTTTTGTTAAATGGTGTGTGATTACCAACTACCATATTAGTTAATTCATTAAACAATTTTAATTTACTTGATGTAACTAAAGCTTCCGTTGGTCCGTATGGTTTAGGTGTCATTGACATACCATTATCACCAGGCTCATATGGGGGATTTGAAAATGTACTTCTTGGAGGTAATCTTGTATTAGCAGGTCTATTAGGCGTATCAATATTAAACCCTTCATCGCCTTCATTATCCTCTTCACCTTTTCTAAATGGTGTTTCATTTTTTCTAGTCATGAATTCACCTGTAATTTTTATAGGATCAGGGGATAAAGTCTGGTTTCTAATAACTATACCTTCATTTTCTGTACCTTTACCTAAATCACTATTAATACAATTAAGCAATTCTGTACCTAAATTTTTTGTTGCTTCAAATATTGAAGCTCCATCAACTGCAGTTGTATAATCTTTAGAACTTGCAACAAAGTCTTCTACTGGAACACCTTTTGCAATATTATTATAAACTTCTGTACTTAATGGGCTTACTGATTTACCATTTTTAAGTAATATTTTTTTATTAAATGGGTTTTTGGCCTTTTTAAGATAGTTTATTAATGGTTCATTGTATGTAACCCCGTCTTTTATAACTATAAATGGTTGGTTAAGAACTTTATTAAAATTAGGAGTACCTTTTAATGATGCCGGTACATCACCATATACTACAAAATTATGATTTTTTGCAATTTCATTTACCTTTTCTATTAAAGTTTTTAATGCTGTTTTGTCATATAAAACTTCCGTGCTTTCTCTTCTTCTTGGAGTAACTTGATAAAACTTATTAACTCCATGAATTGCTAAAAAATTATAATTATAATTTTGTACATTAATTTTATCTTTTACATATTCTGTATTAAAAAATAAATCTGGATCTGAAAAAAAACCTAATTTTTTTAATTCTGGCATGATGCTAGATATTGATGCATTCATTATTGACAATGTTTCACTAGCAGCTGCAATTAACCCGTGCCCAGGTGTAAAATATTGAGGCAATTCTTGTTTTGTTATGCCTTTAACATCCATAGGTTTCATTGAACCTCTAGTTAATGCAAACTCGTATCTTGGTTTTTCTGGTTCACCTACGTTTACAAGTTTTAAACTAACATTAATACCATCTATTTTTATAGATGAGTTTTGTTTTTTAAGAATGCTAAAAGCTTTGTTAAAAAAAGCAACTAATTGATCACCTGTTTTAATATATGGCAATTCATACGGGTGTTTCATTCTACCTGCTGCTCCACCTTCTGTTATAAGAAAAGTTTTAAAATTTATCATTCGAATACCTTTCTTTTAATATGCAATGCAGCTCCGGTAGCATATATATCATCACCATTAAAACCTTCTGGGAATTTTTTCATATGTAACATATTATTTGTTACATGAAACCATTCAATTGTACCGGAAAGATCTACATTGCATATATAACCTCCAGGGCCTGGTTTAGAAAAGAGTTTAGCTTTCATTATTCTAAACATTAATTGAGTGGCATTAAATTTAGCAGTATCTTTTAAAATACCTTTACTACCTAACATACTATATACCTCATTAATGTTATCATTTAATTGTTTAAATAAAGTAAATTCATTTAATAAAGCTGTATCTGAACTTATGGCTTTATATATTTTATCAACTTTTTCAAATGCATTTAAAAAATCATCGTATCTAAAATTAGCACCATCTGCTATTTTTTGTCTTTTAAATTTTTCACTGCTTTCCTCATTTACTGACGATAATTTTGTTAATAATGCATTTATACCTAATACACTGTTAATAATAACATTGTTGTTATGGCCGTATTTTTCACCAGCACTTCTAAATCTACCAACTGGAATGTCTTGAATACCAATATCGTAAGATTTAACTTCTATACCAATATCACCAAACATTAAATCCGGTGCACCGGATTTTGCAGTTCTATTATCCCTAACATCTACCCCTGGATTACCTTTTTTAAGAAACCAATATAATGCCAATTCACCAAAACCAGAACCTTTGGTTTCTGTTTCACCTGATTTTTTAACTGGCATGTGTTTATAAAGTGTAGACCAAACATACCTATCATTAGCATTATTACTAATATGTGTTTTTAAAATACCGTTACCGGATGGAATTTTAATTCCTACTACTGCGTCTAATGATCTTCTTTCTTCTTCTGTTGGAAAAAATGAATAAATTTGTTCATCATAAGATTGACTAATTGTTGCTTTTTTATTAGCTTTTTTTGTTTTTGCCTTCAATCCAGCTTCTATTGGATTAATATTAGTCGGTTGAGTCTGCATAGCAGCTTGTAATCCGGGTGAATTAATTTTTTTAGCTTCATTAAATACACCCAAAACGTTTTGTAAATAAACTGTATCTAACGATTTGTACATTATGGATTATCTATATCAATATCTGAAGAATAAGTTTTCATTATAGCAATAAGCTGATTAATAACTTCAGAAGCATTTTTTTCATTTATTTCAGGTAACTGAGAAACTTTATATTTTGCATCATCATCTAGTTTTAATGTTAATGCCTTTTTGAGCAAATTACCCATAGTAGCAATGCCTGCAGGTTCATCTACTTGTACAGGTTCTTGTGGTTCTGGTGTGGGTGGTACTGGGTTTGGAGCTGGAGGGGAAGATGGTCCATCTGGTGGTGGCGCCGCAACTGGTGGTGGGTTATCCATTTCATTAATTAAACTCTTTTCAAACTGTTCTATTATTTGTAAAAATTTCATTATGCGTTAGGGTTGTTTATTTGATTAATTTGTTTTTGTTCTTGATTTTGCTGAGCAGCTAATAATCTTGATGTAATAGATTGTAAACTTTTCAATTTAGCTGAATTATTAGGATCCATTTGCGCTATTTTTAAAGCATTGTTGGTAACATTACTGTTTATAGGTGTTTGAGCATCTTCTTCATTATTGTTACTTTCATCATGTTCTTTTGTAGAATCATATATAATTTTTTCTTTAAAAAGTTGTTTTACAATATTGTTTGCTTTATTAGTAAATAGATCCATGTTATTATTTATTAAATCATGATCTGTTTAGTTTTGAATCGATTTAAGTAATCATTACTGAGAAACGTAAGTTCATTACGTTTTGCAAATTGTTTAATTTTTTCAAAAGTAAAGTTTTTATTATTAACGTTTTTTACTTTTTGTACACTTGCATCCATTACCATAGAACCTGGTGTATTTGCAGTAATATACACTACTCTTACTGGTATCATTGTTTCTAACTTGGCTATAATTTTAGTCACAAACTCTATCACCTCTTGTTCTTCATAGTATTTGCATATATCTAATTGCTTTCTAAAAAAGCCATCAGTTAATAAGAACACTGGCTTACCTTCATATGAACCGTTAAGTATAGTTTCCGTTATACCAAATATAACATAATGGTAAAATAACTTTTTTACATCCTTGTTAGTTAACTGTTTATCTAATAACTTGTATGTTTTTAGGTCTTTAAAAATTTTATCCCCTATTTGATGTTCAAATAGTTCATTAAAGTTAATTAATGTTATATTTTTTTCCGGAAACTCTACTATTACCATATAATAGTTTATTGCTGTTCCAGTAATAACTTAGGTGCTCTTCCTATACGGCAGTTTATAATTCCGTTATAAAATCCTGGCTTTAATAAAACATCATTATCAAATTGTAATTTGGCTTCAAAATATGCTAACTCAAATTTACTTTGGCAAAACCTTAATATTTCAAACTTAAATTTATCTTTACCAAATTTAACAATATCCTCATTAACATCATTTGAAGAAGATGTGTATGTCTTCCAATCTGTCTCTATGTCAAAGTGTCTTTTGTTTTTTCTTCCTTTGAGAGGTTTAAGTTTTTTAACGCTTTTAATCTGCTTTTTACCGATATATTTTTTACCAGTGAGTGTATTTGTAATGATATAAATAAAACCGTAAGGCAAAATATCGTTGTTGAAAGCTTCATTTGTTGTCCAGTGTCCTAAGTCCATTATTTCTTTTTAGCAGATTTACCACGTTTGGGGAACCTGTTTTGTATACTTAAGTTACGTCTGGCTATCTTTCCACCAAATATTGACTTAGGTATCCTGTAATCACCTGTGGCGTACGTATCAGTGCCTGTAGTTCCTGTAGCGGTACCATTAGTATACATTGAAGGGGAGTTACCTACTGCACCACCTCTACCAGCTGTGTTAGGAGATGTAGCTACATAATTTGGACCATCTTCATTAAGTACTTTTCGGAAAAATTTAATATACATGGTTGACTTTGTTATATTAGTATTTATAATTGTTTTATGGAGATAGTAGAAAAGTATATAAAAGAGATTGAAGAAGATCTAAAAATTGACGAATTCAATATCAAAGAAGCTTCTCTCAAGACTCCAGGACGTAAGCACTTCTGGGTTAGCAGACTTATCAATCACAAGCGCAATCTATACTTCCTTGAGCAGGAGTTAGAAGAAACCTCTAAGAAGTTAGTAACGGAGACAAGAGAAAAATCACCAGTAGCTATATCTTCAATTACTTTACAAAATGCAGTAGCAGAAAGTAATGTAATTAAAACTTTACAACTCAAAATAAAAGAAGAAAAATTTTTAATTGAGTTACTAGAAAAGACTGAAAAAACGTTTTCATCGCTTACATATGATATTAAGAACATAGTAGAAATTATGAAGCTTGAACAGATGTAATGATAACGTTTGAATATTTTCCAAATAAAAGACAATGTAGGATCATCGGAGAAAAGTTTGATGAAATAAGAGAGCATTTTAGTGTTAAAAACGATAATGCTTTTTTTATGAGAAAATTTAGAGGGGG
>Ga0209777_10009308_pt1 | contig 10594 bp, 12 predicted proteins | sample FrelakmetHBP12HB_FD_187147 | JGI IMG/M metagenome (GOLD analysis project Ga0209777, IMG submission 187147) | Freshwater lake sediment microbial communities from the University of Notre Dame, USA, for methane emissions studies -HBP12 HB (SPAdes)... | ecosystem: Environmental > Aquatic >... | reverse complement strand
CGTCACGACCCCGGCGGCGTGCGTATCATGCACGGGGCAGGCAGCTTCCAGAGCCTTCGACGCAGGGGAATGCAATGGGGTCTGGCAGGAGAGAATTCGCAAGGCACCTGCCGTTCCACGAAGATCAGGCGGTTTTGTTGTGGCTAAAAAACCCCTCTGCGCTCGTGCAATGACAGCACTATAAATTTTGGGGGAAGCCCTTTTATGTGAATCAGGCGGAGGCGTAAACATGAAGGTTAGAAAAATATGTCCGTATTGCTCGCGGGAACTTGAAGAATATAAAAGTCCTCAGGTTACCGTTGATATCATTATTGAGGTTGAAGGCGGCGGGATTGTTTTAATAAAGAGAAAAAACCCACCGCTCGGATGGGCCCTGCCGGGGGGTTTTGTAGATTACGGAGAAACGCTTGAACATGCTGCTGTCAGAGAGGCAAAGGAAGAAACTGCTCTTGACGTTATCCTGAAAGGCCAGCTTCATTCCTATTCTGATCCTGCCCGCGACCCCCGGTTTCATACCATATCGACGGTATTTTGTGCCGCAGCGCAAGGCGTTCCCGCCGGCGGTGACGACGCCTCAGATGCGCGGGTATTCACCAGGCACTCTCTTCCTCAGCCCCTGGTGTTTGATCATAAGCAGATTCTTGAGGATTATTTTGCCGCACACGATACACTACAGGAAGCGTAAGGGCAGTAACCGTATAATTAAACAGCCTCCACGCATTTTACTTCAGGGATTGCTTCTTTAAGAACCTTCTCAACGCCCATTTTCAGGGTCATCTGTGCCCCCATGCACCCTTGACATGCACCCAGCAGCTTGACTTTTACCACGCCGTCAACAATGTCAATCAGCTCAATATTACCACCGTCAGCCTGCAGCGCGGGCCGGATTCTATCCAGAACTTTCTGTACTTTTTCTTTCATTCATTTCTCCTCTCGTTAATTATGTTCTAACCATCAGAGCCAATTGCAAAAGTCTTCAAGAAACGGGATTGTTTCGCTTCGCTCGCAATGACAAATTGCGTCTTTGCTGTCATTGCGAGGAGTTCAGCGACAAAGCAATTTCAGAAAATATGACTTTTGCAATTAGCGCATCATTTAAAAGATAACGTATAAAAATTACTTTGTCACGCCAAATATCATAACACCTCCCCCGCTCTGCCAAACAGGAGGAACTTCATGGTAAACGTGGCTCTCCCCTGGCTTGACGACCTGAGCGAAGTTGAGTAGCCAAACATATTGACCAGTGATACGCTGGCCCTCATGATCCGTGTCTTGCCCTTATTTTCTATCATCTCAATTTTACCCTTGCGGGAATTAATATCTGCAATAATTTCTCCCGCAAATTCTTCCGGCGTGACTATCTCAACTTCCATGATTGGCTCAAGAAGCACCGGCTGCCCCCGCTCAACAGCATCCCGCATGGCCATGGCAGTTGCTATGGTGTAGCCCGTTTCCGTTGATGACAGTTCATGAAAGGAACCATCAAAGAGCGTTGCCTGTATATCCACCAGCGGGTAGCCCGACAGCGGCCCGTTGAAGCACGCTTCATGAAAGGCCTTTTCTATAACAGGATAATAGAGCTCCGGTATCTTTCCGTCCTCAATGCCGAGCACAAATTTATTGCCCTCGCCGCGGGCAAGAGGCGCAAGTCTCAGCCAGACATGGCCGGACTGTCGCACTTCATTTATTTCCCTGTCGAAGCGGCCCTCGACTGCCACCGCAGTGCTTATGGTTTCTCTGTATACTACCTGCGGTCTTCCGGTCTTGATGGGAACCCGATACTCGCGGGCAATCCGGTCGGCGACGATTTCCAGATGCAGCTCCCCCATGCCGGAGATTACCGTCTGCCCTGAATCTTCATCAATCTTAAAATAAAAGGTGGGATCTTCTTCTGAGATCCTTTCCAGGGCCAGGATGAGCTTTTCCTGTTCGCCAACCGCTCGGGGCTCTATAGCCATGGAGATAACCGGCTTATAAAACTCTATTGATTCAAGCAGTATGGGGCGTTCTTCGTCGCACAGGGTGTCGCCGGTTGTCGTTTTTTTAAGCCCCATGACCGCTACGATCTCACCCGCCCGGGCAGCATTAACTCGCTCTTTTTTATTGGCATGCATGCGGAAGATGCGCGCGATTTTTTCCTTCTCTTTTTTTGCAGCATTGTACACGTCATGCCCGACTTCCAGCTCACCGGAATAGATGCGCAGGTAAATAAGTTTTCGCCCCTCATCCATTGCTATCTTGAAAGCCAGTGATGCAAACGATCCCCTATCATCACAGTTAATCTGTATCCCCTTGCCGGTTGCCAGATCCGTTCCCATTATGGGCGGGACGTCAAGGGGCGACGGCAGGTAATCTATCACCGCATTCAGGAGCGGCTGAATCCCTCTATTTTTCAGGGCGCTGCCGCACAGCACGGGAACTGCTTCCATAGCAAGAACTGCCTTCCTCAGCACCGCCTTTATCTCGCCCTCCGAAATCTCTTCCCCGTCCAGGTATTTTTCCATGAGGGCATCGCTGCGCTCGGCAACAAATTCAATAATCTTATCACGATAATGCCTGGCTTCAGCGTAGCTGCTTTCCGCAATCTCTCCATAATTCCAGTTTATGCCCAGCGAGGTATCATCCCACAGGATAGTTTTCATTTGTATCAGATCAATGACACCGGAGAAATTCTCTTCCGCACCCAGAGGCAGCTGTATGGCTATGGGATGGGCGCCTAACTTGTCACGCATCATCTGCATGGCAGCGATAAAGTCCGCACCGATGCGGTCCATTTTATTTATAAACGCAATGCGCGGGACATGGTATTTATCCGCCTGATGCCACACGGTCTCCGATTGCGGTTCAACGCCTCCAACCGCGCAAAAAAGAGCAATAGCTCCGTCAAGCACCCGCAAAGACCGCTCAACCTCAATGGTGAAGTCAACATGTCCGGGGGTATCAATTAGATGCACCTCGCAGCCATTCCAGTCAAAGGCGGTCACCGCGGAGGTTATGGTTATGCCGCGCTCCTGCTCCTGCTCCATCCAGTCCATTATTGCCTGGCCATCATGGACTTCTCCCATTTTATGAGACTTGCCCGAATAAAACAGTATCCTCTCGGTTGCGGTGGTTTTGCCTGCATCAATATGCGCCATGATGCCGATATTTCGTACTCTGCTGAGGGGTGTTTTTCCAGCCATACTTGTTGCGTGCAAGGGCGAGCAAGCGTGTTATGTTAATTTAATGAACCAGTTCCTGCTTTGGGTAAATCGGGCTGCTGCAATCAATGTGGCCGGCAATAGTCTCTATCGCGTTACCATTAAACAGCAGCTGGACTTTTTTTACTTCCGGTATATTGGTCGTGATTGTATTAACAATAGCATATACGGTAAGAAGTTCTGCGGTGCTTCCTCCCGGGTGGTACTGAACCATTTCCGACCCGAAATTTATGCTCAATAAACCGTCATCTCCCGTTTTTATCCCGATAAGCTTTGTCTGCTTTGGCAAAGTCCGCACCCCCCGGGCTGTCGGACCCCGGATAAGCTCGTTGACCAGGGCTTTTGCCTTTTCTTCCGGATCAGCTGAGGTGGTAAGCCGGCGAAACTCCGTTATAAGAACATCAGCGCGTTCATCACCAAAATAGAGCGTTGCATTCCAGGTGCCCGACTGGTCCATAAACAGGGAACGGGTTTTGCCAGCCAGCTCTTTATTATAGTAATAGAGCGCTGCAGCAGCTATAGCTACACAGCACAGGGTTACAACGGGCCAAAACATAGCGCCCTGTTTTTTTTGTTTCTGCTTTTTCTCTTTATGCTTTGCCTCGGCCATAGTGCTGCCTTTAATGATACGTTGCCGCTGATTGCAGCTTTTTAATATTTATTATTTTCTCGCCAAGGCGCAAAGGCACTAACTTTGATTGTTAATTTGTTTTCTTGCCAAATCTTTTCTTTGCGTCTTTGCGAGAGATAGTTCAAATTTATCTTTAGTTACAGAATGTCAACCAGCTGCACCGCCTCTATTGCTCCGCCCAGGAACAGCGTTCCGGTTTCAATAAAGCGGTGCGGAATATCAGTAACAAAGAACGAACAGGTTCCTGTCCCCGTACGCGCCTGTAGCAGCCCGTTTTCTTCAAGGAGTTTCTCAACCTCGCGTGCTGTTTCCTCTGCCGAATCTATGAGGGTAACAGGGTCTCCCATCACCTTTTGAATCACCCCTTTCAGCAGCGGGTAGTGCGTGCATCCGAGCACCAGCGTATCGATGCCGTGGCCCTGCAGCTCTTCGAGGTAGCGCAGCGCAATTAAACGGACAATCTCATCCTGCGGGTCGCACCAGCCCTCTTCTGCAAGCGGCACAAATAATGGGCAGGGCCGGGTGAAAACTTCAATCTGCGGGTTTAAAGCTTGTATGGCTTTCTGATAGGCATTGCTTTTTATTGTTGTCTCTGTGCCGATGATACCAACCTTCCGGGAACGGGTTGACCTGACCGCCCCGCGCGCGCCGGGAGTTATAACCTCAATAATCGGGATAGCATAGCGCTCCCGCAGCGCATCCGTAGCTACTGCAGATGCCGTATTACAGGCAATAACAAGCAGTTTGATATTCTGTCTGAGCAGAAAATCAGTATTGGCAATGGAATATTTTAAAACAGTTTGTGCCGAGCGCGTGCCATAGGGGACCCGCGCGGTGTCTCCCAGATATATGATGTGCTCCTGCGGCAGCAGCCTCTTAACCGCCCGCAGCACCGTAAGTCCGCCGATTCCTGAATCAAAAATACCTATTGCATGGTCACTGTTGAGGTTATTCATTTTTTAGCTTTGTCTTGTGCATCACGTTTCATGGATGCCAGCAGTTCATCCCTTCGGTCATAGAGCTTTTTGTGTTTCCGTTTTCTGCCGCGCTCCATAGCATAGGCGGTTATGACGGGAAGCGCAATTGTGGTATCAGCATACACCACCACGGTATCGGGAAGTGAACCCGGATTGATCTTGCCCCAGGTAACTGCTTCGTTCGGCGTTGCGCCTGAAAGTCCTCCGGTGTCCGGCCGGGCGTCAGTTATCTGAATAAAGTAGTCATGCCCTGTTTCATTGAGGTTTAAAATCTCCTGAAGATGCGGTTCTGTTTGTAGGATAAAATTTTTCGGTGAGCCGCCGCCCAGCATAATCACGGCGCTTTTTCCGCAATGCTTTTTTATGTCATACACTAATGCAGCTGTTTCATTAACATCACGGCTCATATCAATGCTGAGCGCGCTGCCCATAAGCGAAAGCGCTGCTATATTCATGCCTATCCCGCTGTCTCCAGGGGATGATGTATAGAGGGGGATTTTATTAGTGTAGGCTGCTGACAGGATGCTCCGGTCTTTAAGCCCGAGTTTCCGCTCCCGCGCAGCGCTGTATTTGCCTAGCAGATAGTGCAGTTCTGCCGAACTCATCTTTTTCTGAAACTCAGGCGCTGCAAGCACGGTGCGAATAAATTTGTCGGTTGACATGAGAATATCGTAATCAAAGAGAATATCATAAATGCGCACGATCTTCTCCTGTCTCAAAACCGTATCATTACAATGGGGAGACCCGCGGTAGAGTGATTTACCGAGGCTGAAATGCAGGTCATGATACAGGTTTGCCCCGGTGCTCACGATCCAGTCAATCAGGCCGTTTTTCATCAGCGGAATAAGGCACGATATGCCGAGCCCGGCAGGGGTAAGAGCACCGGTTATGCTCATGCCGACGAGCACGTCTTCCTTGATCATTTTATCAGTGAAAAGCCGGCAGGCCTCGCGCAGCCGCCCCGCATTATAGGCAAGAAATGTTTTATCAACCAGGTCTGCCACGGTGATTTCTCGGGCAATGGGGTCAGGATTTATTTTTGCCTTCCGCGAGAAATATTTATTCATGCATGCTCCTTATCAGTAGAACTATTAATTTATATGCAAGCGCATGTAAGTGAGACACTATTATGTATAAATGACGGGTTGTAAAGTAAAAAAATAGCTGCCTACCAATATCGTTATTGTGTAATAAAAATGGCAATTGGTAAGGTAAGCGTTTGCCGGTGCAGTAGCATGACAAAGGTAACGGGGAAGAATAAAGGAAGCGAGCTTTTATACGACGCTGCCACACAGCAGCCCGTACGTGATGGCCTGCTGCTGCGGGCGTTTACAATACAGTGCCGCCCCTTGGCTCAGCACCCGTGAGGAGCCTCCTCTCTGTATTAACGATACAACAATACCGGAATCTGAGCTTTTCTCAGGATATATGCAGTAGTACCCCCCAGGATGAGCTCTCGTACCCGGCTGTGGCCGAAAGCTCCCATAACAATGAGATCAATATTGTTTTGCTCGGCATGTTTGAGAATTTCTTCGTGCGCCTCACCCAGCACCCATGAGGCTACTGCACTCAGATGATAGGGCCGGATGAATTCCTCAGCTTCTGCGGTGATTTCCCGGCATCTCTCCTCGCTGTGACCGGCCACGAGTACCGTAAGCGCGCCCTTTATAGCGTGGACAAATTCGCATGCAAGCTTCAGCGCTTTATTCGCCTCGCTGCTGCCGTCATAAGCACTGAGAACGTTATGCAACGGGCGGAATTTCTGTGGGGTAACCATAACAGGCCGCGGCGACTTACGAACGACCGATTCTGTGGTTGATCCCAGCAGGCCCGATGACCATTGTGCATGCTCGCCGCGCTGTGCCATGATGACCAGGTCAACCTTTTTTGCTTCTTCGGCTATAATATTGGAGATGATGCCGGTCAGCCGTCTGGTTTTGACCTGGGCACCCTTCTCTGAGCACACTTTTTTAAACTCTTCCAGGATTACATCTGCGCGCTCTTCAAGAATGCGCTGATAATTGGGAAGGTAGTTTTGATAGGGAATAAACCCGAGGGACCCTGAGATATCACTAAAGAATGGTCCCTCCAGCGCCCTGATGTCAATTACATAGAGCCCAATGAGTTCAGCCCCGAACTGCTCGGCCAGATGGAGGCCGCAGTCCCGTGCTGTATTACTGTTAACAGAACCATCGGTCGGTATGAGAATGCTTTTTATCATGGTATCTCCCCTCCTCCTGTGGTTATTACAACTACCGTTTGACTGCTGTTACCCCTATTGTACAGAAATACTTTACCATGTAAATACTAAAATGTTGTTTCTATAGCACGAGCAAACTACCGCAACACAATTTCTTCCACAGCACTTCAGAAAATATTTTCAGTTTAATAGGAAATCTTTAGGGACGTTGTTATTTACGTTGCGATGTGGTTCAGCTCTCTATTTTTTCAATCGCCCGCGTAATGCTTGATGTGACCCCTATCTCACTTTATCAATAATAGAAAATCACGTTAAAATTGAGACAGGCAGGGGCAGCAATAATGTCCCTGCTTTTTTCTTATCTTGGGAGGTATTTGCTGTTTAACTTACACGGTTGACATCCAAACTGTAATTCTTTATATTGTCCCCAGAATGTCCTCCAGTACTTTTTGTTATTTATAACCAGCATCTTTAGGTGATAGAAAAAAAGGGTCAGCGCCCTTTTCTATGTTAAAAGCAGAGACAGCTAAACAATAATTGAACAACTGATACCATCACATGAAGTATAGGGAGAATTGCATGAAAAAAGGTCTTATTGTATCTGACCCTAAAATTCTTAATGGAAAGCCTGTAGTCAAAGGTACCCGCATATCAGTTGCTTTAATATTGCAATGCCTGTCATCCGGCATGTCAAAAGAGGATATTCTCCGGGGCTACCCGACTTTGTCAGAAGAAGGCTTGGAAGCAGCACTTGATTTTGCAGCACGGCAATTTCAGGGGGAGGAAGTGAGGGTGTTTGAGGTGGCAAAGTAATGCGCCTCATGGCTGATGAAAATGTTCATATTGATATTGTCCGGGCACTTCGACAGAAAAACCATGAGGTTCTTTTTGTCCCGGAGGTTGGATTGGCCGGGTATGATGATAAAGATATTTTAGAATATGCTGAAAAAAATGATCTGGTATTGATATCCGGCGATAAGGATTTTGGTGGCCTTATTGAATTTGGAACATTGTGGGGCCGCGGTAAGGTAATATTGCTGCGTTACCACATTATTAATATAAATCGAATAGTGGAAAATATTTTGCAGGTCTTGAGTCGGGAAGCAAGAGTTATTAAAACGGAAAAATCTGTTGTCTTTGTGCTTTCAGAATCAGGGTATCGTATTCATAAAGCAGGAAATAAAAAACTTTAAGCATCTACCGGACATGCACGTTCTGTCAGAAGCAATATCCTGTGCTGTCTATCATATCTCCTCCCGCGTAAGCGTTATTTAAACAGACTTCTATCAAGCTGACTATCCGACCAAGAAAAAATCAAGATGAAAAGAGCAAGAGATGAAATAAGCATTCTTTAGGGACGTTGTTACTTACGTTGCGATGTGGTTCAGCTCTCTATTTTTTCAATCGCCCGCGTAATGCTTGCTGTGGCTATGCATAGACGATCTCATTTATTATATACGGAATAATCCTGGGCTTAAGGGTGTCGGCTATAACCAGGTCAACAGGTGTCTGGAAAAGATCTTCAAGATAGAATTTAAGATCCATATAATTATCAAACGTTGGATTTATAAATTCTACCAGCACGTCCACATCACTTCCCGGCAGCGCTTCATCCCGGACATAGGAGCCAAACAAGCCTATCTTTTTTACCGAAAACTGGTTTCTCAGATCGTCATTATATCTGGATAATAAATCAAGAATGTCTTTTCTGCTAACCATACTCATTCCCCTTCGAATACTTTCCGTTATCATTTGAAGTATAGGCAGGAGGATTGGATGTGTCAATATAAACATTTGGAGTTTTAAGACACAATTGTGACGCTCACGCTTTTTTAGCAGGTCTTGCGTAATACATCATGAGGGAGTATATTCTGATTATACGGGTCCGGTATCAAGTGACAGATGTAAATGCGACCCTATTACCTGCGAGTAAAGATACTATGAAGTAATATTTATACCCTGCGCTGTGATGCAGTCCGCATCATTTCAGTAAGGTGTGCAAGAAAAAAGGAGGCAACCCTTTATGAAAAAGAGTAAGGCAGCCAAGAGTAGTGCGGAATTTGACCGGCGCTTTGACGCTGGTGAAGATATCCATGAGCTCATAGATATGACGCAGGTCACGGTGCTTAAACAGGGGAAAAAGGTGCGTATTACTCTGGATGTTGCAGAATCAGTGGTAAAAGATATTGATAAGCTACGCACAAAAAATCGGTGTTGACCTTGGGGCGCTGATAAAAATATGGCTGCATGAAAGAATAAAACAGGAAAAATCCGCTTAACCCGCCTTATGCTTTCGTCACATATTATTATTGCCTGCCCGCATGGGCTGGTGACAGTTACGCCACCCGATTGAGGGATGAGAAGATGATAACTTTAGACGAAATCAAAGACATTATCAAACAGCACCGCGTCATTCTTGCTGAGAAATACGGTATTGCCGTCGTGGGCATTTTCGGTTCATACGTAAGGGGCAAACAGGAGAACGAAAGCGATCTCGACATGCTGGTAGAGATTCTCCGACCCATCAGCTTGTTGGAACTTGTTGGGGCTGAAATCTATCTCACTGAGGTATTGGGAATAAAGGTTGACATGGTGCCGAAACGTGACGTTCGGGCCGAATTGCGCGACTTTATTCTCAAGGAGGCGGTGGCTTTATGACGGGATAAAGGGGTTTAATTGAACAACTGATACCATCACATGAAGTATAGGGAGAATAGCATGAAAAAAGGTCTTATTATATCTGACCCTAAAATTCTGCAATGGAAAGCCTGTAGTCAAAGGTACCCGCATATCAGTTGCTTTAATATTGCAATGCCTGTCATCCGGCATGTCAAAAGAGGATATTCTCCGGGGCTACCCGACTTTGTCAGAAGAAGGCCTGGGAGCAGCACTTGATTTTGCAGCACGGCAATTTCAGGGGGAGGAATGTAACCCCTATCTCATGGTTTAGAGCCTCAGAGTGCCCGCTACATTCAGACCGCAAAACCCAGCCCATATCTTGCCACGGATTCTTTATTGACACACAATCATCACCGGCCTATGCTTCCTTCATCCGCAAGCAAGTTCTCCTATCAATCCGCAGTGTTGTTTTACAAATATACTGGGTGTAATCGTGGATAACATTGCAATGTAAATACTAAAATGTTATTTCTAAAGCATAATCCTATGGGAAGCGGGCTCCAGGTAATTGTACCATATTGAGAAGGCAGGTTGATGATGACATACAATAAAATAACACCGGCAGTATTACAGGATATAAAAAATATCGTTCAGGGTGAAGTTTTTACCCAGACTGAGGATCTCATCTGTTTTTCCTACGATGCGTTGAATCAGAAATGCCTTCCCGAGGCAGTCGCTTTTGCCAGGACTGCCGGTCAGGTTTCCGAACTGCTCAGGCTGGCAAACCGACATCTCTTTCCGATCATTCCGCGCGGGTCCGGGTCCGGGTTCACCGGCGGCTCGGTGCCGGTCAAAGGAGGGCTGGTACTCTCCCTCACGCGGATGAACAGCATTATAGCCATTGATACGGATAACCTGGTTGCAGAGGTAGAGCCCGGTGTTATCACCGCTGAGCTGCAAAACGCCG
>Ga0209777_10009307_pt1 | contig 10596 bp, 8 predicted proteins | sample FrelakmetHBP12HB_FD_187147 | JGI IMG/M metagenome (GOLD analysis project Ga0209777, IMG submission 187147) | Freshwater lake sediment microbial communities from the University of Notre Dame, USA, for methane emissions studies -HBP12 HB (SPAdes)... | ecosystem: Environmental > Aquatic >... | reverse complement strand
GCAGATTCAATTGGAGTGGCGCGGTGGGCAGTCTTGCCCACCGCGCATCCCCCGCGCCACGGCGCGCGGCGGGCAAGACTGCCCGCCGCGCTTATGCGGTCGGGGCTCGAAGGGCGCATCTAAGATTGAGTAATCCTCGACGAAAACCTTCACCTGCCGCGGCGTCACGAAGCGCGGGCCGCCGGCAGGACGGCGCAACTGCACAGCGGCATCGGCGCCCCCAGGAGCGCGGCCTTCATGACCGACCCGAAGCCGCGCTCGCCCAGATGCTTGACGAGCCAGTCGCGACAGATGAAGAGGTGAATCAGCCCTGCGGCCAGTATGCCGAAAATGACGTAGAACCCGGCATCGTAAAGAATGCCCCACGCCGCGTCGGCTGCACGCACCAGGATCTCGCTCACGTTCGCCCTCTCGCCCGCCCTGCTTATTTATCGGCGGTTCCGCTTCATGGATTGTAGGCTTCCCGAATAGGACAGAGAAAGGGCGGCAGACCAGCGCCTGCCGCCCTTCACTGTGATCAAGAGATTACTTCCTGCGACTTCTGCGCAGAAGCGCCAGCCCGCCCACGGTCAGCAGCGAGAGCGTCGCGGGCTCGGGAACGGCCCCGACATTCAGCGAGGTATAAGTGGTGTCAGAAGTCCCGTCCGCCAAGGACACACGAAGACCTATGAGGTGGGAGCCCTCACACAGTTGCAGAACACCTGTCAGGTAGTCGTATGAAATCGATGGCGTTGCCCCGGTGAGGTCCCCAAACGCGCCGTCGCTATCGATGTCCCACAGCCAGGACACTATGGGGGCCGATCCACCGGACTGCGTTCCGTCGAGAGAAATCGTCTGTCCCGGATCGATCAAGTAGGGGCCGCCGGCCTCGGCTTGCACCCAAGGGGCATTGGCGTCATAGATATCCACCAAATCAGTTAAGCCACCAGCCTGTGATCCACCGCCGAAGAGAACCTTGCCGTCGGCCGACGCTGCCGCGAGACGGAATCGCCCCTGTGAGAGCCATGTCATGGACTGGCAAGCACTGGCCGCGTCAAAGAAGTCGACCGCCCTGCTATCGAATTGCTCTCCTCCCCCCACACACACACCGCCCCCAAAGAAGACTCGGCTTCCTGAGGAGGCAGCAGAGAGATACTCGCGGCGTTCCCACAGACGTGCGGTCGACCAGAGGCCGGTTGCGGTGTCGAAGATGTCCACGACGGAACTGAATCCGTTAGAACTGTAACCCCCCGCAAAATAAACCTTGCCTCCGGCTGAGGCGGCAACGAGGGACCTACGTGCTTCTGACAAGATGGCTGTCGACCAGACGCCGCTCGCCACGTCGTAAATGTCAACCACGTCGCTAAAACCACTGCCATTGAAACCCCCAGCGAAGAACACCTTGTTCCCCGAAGAGGTAGCCGCAAGGTCCTCACGCGCCTGGGAAAGGCCCGCGACAGTCTGGGTTCCACTGACTGTATCATAAATGTCCACGACGGGGCTGACGCCCGCGAAGTAGTCGAAACCGCCAGCGAAGAAAACCTTGCCGCTAGCAGAGGTGGCCGATAAGAAATCCCGTGAACGCGACAAGGAGAAGGAGGTGGTGGTCCAGATTCCGCCGGCTGCATCGTAGACATCGACCGCGTACTGATACCCGCCCCCAAAGAAGACTTTGCCGGCGGCAGACGTGCCTACTAGCCGGCCCTGCACATGCGGCAGGTATGTGGCAGTCCATTGCCCAGAGGCCGTGTCGTAGATGTCAACCACGCTGCTGGGTCCGGAGGTGGAATACCCACCGGCGAAGAGGACCTTGCCGGCCGCGGAGGCGGCCGCCAGTTCGCTGCGCGGTTCCGAAAGACGGGCGGTTGACCAGTTTGGCAACGAGGCCGCGACCGCCGTGCCGACCGAGCAGACGGTCAAAGTAACCGAGGCCACAAGACAAACGACCGTCCCGATCATTACCTTCATCGCATGTACCCTTCCCTTCCGCTAAGCGCCCAGCGCCAGCACCCGAGCAAGCCAACAAAGAAGGGCCAGCTTCCGGCCTCTCTGCCGGAGACCGGCCCTGAAGGGGGCGAAGCGCTGCTAACTTCACATCACCCCTACAAAACAAGACAGGCCGGACTCCGACGTTCGGAATCCAGCCCCGCAACGGCGTCTTCAGAGCGTTTATACGCCCCCTCCGCTCTTGCCCGATACTATACCACAAGAAAACCTTCTTGTCAAATCGGGGAGGCGGGTTTTCTATTTTAGAGCACGGCAAACGTTACTAAGTTCGACCACTTTCGACGCTCATCCGCCGGATTGGGATTTACGCTTCGCGCCCTTGATGGATACAGACTTCGCGGTCACTTCAGGCTCGGCGCGAGCAGCCCCACCGCCCAGACGCTCGTGCGGGCCGTGATGAAGAGGGTCTTGCCGTCCGGCCCGCCGAAGCACAGGTTCGACGCCGCCAGGGGCGTATGTATCTTGCCGATGAGTTTGCCCTCGGGGCTGAAGACCTGCACGCCGTCGCCGGCGGACGAAAAGAGCCGCCCCGCCTTGTCGCACCGGATACCGTCGGGCCCGCCGGGGCTGATGGTCACGAAGACCTCGCCGCCCTCCAGCGTGTTGTCGGGCTTCACCGTGAAGCGGCGGATATGGCGGGGCTTGCCGGAGTCGGCGATGTAGAGAACCTTCTCGTCGGGCGAGAAGGCGAGGCCGTTGGGCATATCGAAGTCCTCCGCCGCCGCAGCGGGCTCCTTCGCGCCGTGGTCGAGGCGATACACGCGGTTCTTCTCCTGCTCCTTCTGTTCGCCCTTCGGAATGCCGTACGGCGGGTCCGTGAACCAGACCGTGCCGTCGCTCTTGACGACCACGTCGTTGGGCGAACTGAGTTTCTTCCCGTTGTAGGTCGAACACAGGACCACGACCTTGCCGTCCTTCCCGGTCCGCACGATGTCGCGCGCCGTGTGCTCGCAACTTACGACGCAGCCCTGCGGGTCCACGGTGTTGCCGTTCGCGTTGTGTGACGGCTGCCGCCAGACCTTCAGGCCCTCGGCGGCGGTCCACTTGTAGATCGTGTCGGTGGGGATGTCACTGAATAGGAGGCACTTCTCGGCCTCGTACCACGTCGGCCCCTCGGTAAACTTCAGGTCCTTGGCGATCTGGCGCACCTCGGCGTTCGGCGCGACGACGTCCTTGAACGATTCGTCGATGACCTCGATGCCCGGCTTCGGCGGCTCGCCCTTGGTGGCGGGCCCCTTTTCAGCCGATACGCCGGCCACCGCCGCAATCGCCACGAAAAGACCGGCAATCAGATACCTGCCCATGTCTTCCTCCCTTCCTGGAGTGACCTGCCGTCTGCCCGGCCGATAATACGACCCTTGGCGGCCGTGCTCCTCTCGCTTCAGGCGTTACCTTACACCACTCGGCCGAACGCGGCAAGAAATGCTTTCCGCAGAAACGCCGCCGCGGGCTTCCCGTCTGCCGCACGGATGATTACTATAGCGTGATGCAAGAACCGCGTTCACCCAGACCGGAGTTGCTTTCCCCCGCGGGCGAGTGGGACGCCCTGCGTGCCGCCGTCGCCGGCGGGGCAGACGCCGTCTACTTCGGCCTCACGAAATACAGCGCCCGCCAGCGGGCCAAGAACTTCACGCGAGAGGAACTCTCCAAGGTCGTCGCCTACCTGCACGGCCACAACGTGCGCGGGTACGTCACGTTCAACACGCTGGTCTTCCCGGATGAACTGGCCGAGGCCGCCGGCTTCGTGACCGCCATCGCCGAGGCCGGCGCCGACGCGGCAATCGTGCAGGACCTCGGCCTCGTGCGGCTGATCCGGCGCCTGGCACCCACGCTGCCCATCCACGCCTCCACGCAGATGACGCTGACCGAGCCGCGCGGCATCGAACTCGTGCGCGCTATGGGCGTCGACCGCGTGATCCTGCCGCGGGAGCTGTCGCTCGACGATATCCGCAGCATACGCCAAGCCACCGCGATGCCGCTGGAGGTCTTCGTCCACGGCGCGCTGTGCATGTCGTACAGCGGGCAGTGCCTCGCCAGCGAGGCGCTGTGGGGCCGCAGCGCCAATCGCGGCCTGTGCGGCCAAGCCTGCCGCCTGCCCTACCGCCTCATCGTCGGCGGCCGGCACCGGAACCTCGGCGACCGCCGGTACCTCTTAAGCACCAAGGACCTCGCCGCCTACGACTACATCGCCCAACTCGTGCGGCTGGGCGTAGCTGGCTTCAAGATCGAGGGCCGCCTAAAGAGCGCCGCCTATGTGGCCGCCGCGACCCGCGTGTATCGCGAGGCGATCGACGCGGCCGTTGAGGGCCGCCCGTTCTCGCTTTCGCCGGAGCGCCTGACTAGCCTTGCCCAGAGTTACTCGCGAGGCTTTACCCGCGGGTTTCTCGGCGGCACGAGCCACCAGGACCTGGTTGACGGCCGCTCGCCCAAGAGCCGCGGCGTGCGCATCGGAAAGGTCGTCGGGAGAACCCCGCGCGGCATCGCGGTCGAGCTTGATCGCGCGGCAGGGCAGGCTCCCGGCACCGTCAAGCCGGGCGACGGCGTCGTCTTCGATTCCGGCGCCATGGCCGAGAACGAGCAAGGCGGCCGCGTGTTCGCAGTCGAGCCGGCGGGTAAACGGGGCGCGATGCTCCTCGGGTTCGGCACGGGCGACGTAGACCTTGCCTCCGTTGCAATGGGCAGCATCGTGTGGAAGACGGACGACCCGCGGCTCACCCGAGAGTTGGAGAAGTCGTACGCCCGCGACGTGGTCGTGCGGCGGAAGGCGATCGCGGTCAGCGTTGTCGCACGCGCCGGCCAGGCGCTGCAGGTGACCGTGCGAGACAACAACGGCAACAAGGCCCACATTGCGTGGGAAGGGCCGCTGGCCAAGGCCCTGAAGCAGCCGCTCACCGCCGAGGTCGTGCGCGAGCAGTTCGGCCGCCTCGGCAATACGCCGTTCGCGCTGGGCGAGGTCACTATCGAGAGCGACGCCGGCCCGGCAACGCAGGCCGACGTGATGGTCCCGAAGAGCATCCTGAACGACCTCCGCCGCCAGGCCGTCGAGGCGATTCTTGAGTCGCGCGAGCGCCGGGCCCGTCACGCGGTAGCCGAGCCGGACGCCCTCGCGGCCATCCGGCGAGAGATCGCGGCGCGACGCGAGCTGGCTGACGGTAAACCGCTCGCGCCCTCGCTCTGCGTTCTCGTTCGCAGCGAGGAGCAGTTGGAGGTTCTGCTAGGCTGGCAGCCCGCAGGGGACTTAAACCACCCGGCAGTCGTGTACTGCGACTTCCCCAATCTCAGCCAGTGCAAAGACGCGCTCGCGCGGCTGAGGCAGTCGGGGCATACCGCCGCCATCGCCACGCCGCGCATCGCCAAGCCCGGCGAGGAGCGGTTCCTCCAGATGATTCTCGACTGCGGGCCAGACGCCGTGCTCGTCCGCCACCTGGCCGGCCTCACGTTCTTCCGCCAGCACGCCCCGGGCCTGCCGCTCGTCGCTGACTTCTCGCTAAACGCGGCCAACGACCTCGCGGCCGACCTGCTGGCCGAGCAGACCGTAAGGGTCACGCCGAGCCTGGACCTCAACCACGGGCAACTTGCGTCGCTGGCCGCGCTCTTTACGCCCGCGCGGCTGGAGCCGATCGTGCACCTTCACGTACCGATGATGTACACGGAGCACTGCATCGCCGCGGCGCGACTGGGAAAAGCATCGGAGCAGACGAGTTGCGACCGACCGTGCGACCGGCACAGGTTGGAACTGGAGGACCGCATCGGCGCGCGGCACACGCTCCGGTTTGATGCCCGCTGCGGCAGCACGCTCTTTACGGCCCGCGCCCAGACGGCCATCGAGTTTATCCCTGAGATGCTCGAGGCGGGCGTGCGACATTTTCGAATCGAGTTGCTCGGCGAAGACGCCGTCCGTACGCGGGCCGTCCTGGACCTTTACAGCCGCGCCGTCGCCGGCCGCATCGACCCTGAAGAGGCGTTGCGGCAACTGGAGGAACTCGTGCCCCAAGGCGTCACGCGCGGCACATGGGAATTCGCGTGAAAGGTTTTTTCGGCATGACGACGACCGACTTTCTCATCCCCGTGCGGCGACTGGCGCCAAGGGCCGGCCGAAGGAGATTTCACGCACCGATCTTGCTCTATCGAGTTGACAATATACTGCACTTGGGGTACAAGAACATCGGGACCATCAACGTCTCTGGTTAGGAGTACCTATTATGCCCGGCATCGTGAAGCAGATTGCGGCCGAAGCCATCAAGATACTGAAGGCCAACCCGGACGGAGTGCACTATAACGACCTGGTCAGAAGAACCCACAAGCAGCTTCCCGACTTCAAAGAAGGCACGGTGTTTGGCGCAGTGTACGCACTGCCCATAGAATACCCACAGGAGGTTTACAAGCCTACGAGGGGCTTGTACCGGCACACGGATTTCAGGGGAATTCAAGAGCCCCCAGAGGCACCTAAACTACCCGGGGAAAGGTTTGCTGAAGAAGCATTCTACACGCCGTTCGCCAACTGGCTCGTTCAGGAATCGGAGGAATGTACAAAGGCCATCCCGCTTGGAGGAAATAAGTTCAAGGACAAATGGGGTACTCCTGACGTGATCGGCATTCTCGAATCCCGAAAAGGCGATCTAATTGAGTTCGACACCGAAGTCGTCTCTGCGGAGATCAAAACCAATACGCAAGACTTGATTACAGCATTCGGGCAGGCATGTGCCTATAGGCTGTTCAGTCACAAGTCTTACATCGTGGTTCCGAAAAGCGCCTCGGAAGAAGATCTCGACAAGATTGACTCGCTTTGCCTGATTTTCGGCATTGGGCTGGTGCTCTTCGACAACGCCGATGCTCAGAACCCGCGATTCGAGATTCAGGTCAGGCCGAGCAAGCACGATCCAGACATGTTCTATGCCAATCATTATATGCAATTGATAAGAGACGAGTTATTCGCATAGAGACTCTAGTGCTTGGTGCGCGGCGGGCAGGACTGCCCGCCGCGCGATCATGTGCCGAAAGCCGGTTCTGAAACAGCCTCTTAGCGCGGATGTGATTCCATCGCCTTGCGTAGCGACTGGCCGCACGAGACCAGGAGTTTCCTGGCGCCGTCGAAATCGACCTTCCGGAAGTGCATAAGGATCGCCACCTTCGCCCAGCCGCGAGCTTTCTTCAGGAGCGCCCGGGCCTGCGGCCTGGTAACGCCGGTGACTTCCATGACGATCCGCTCCGCGCGGTCGCGAAGTTTCGCGTTGGTGGCCCTGAGGTCCACCATGAGGTTGTCGTGGACCTTGCCGAGGCGGATCATCGCCCCGGTCGTCAGCGTGTTGAGCACCAGTTTCGTGGCCGTCCCGGCCTTCATGCGCGTGGAGCCCGTCACCACTTCCGGCCCGACGACGGGGTTGATAACGATGTCGGTGCCAATGAACTCCACCGCCTCCGGGGCGCACGTGACGAAGATCGTCGCCGCGCCAGCCTTGCGCGCCGCCGCAATCGCGCCGCGCACGAAAGGCGTCAGGCCGCATGCCGCGATGCCGACCACGACGTCTCGCTTGCCGACGCGCCGCCGCCGCACGGCCGCCGCACCATCGGCCGCGCGGTCCTCGGCCCCCTCGATCGAGCGGACGAGCGCGCGGCGTCCGCCGGCGATGATCCCCTGCACCATGCCGCGCGGCGTGCCGTAGGTCGGCGGGCACTCGGCAGCATCCAGGACGCCCAGCCGTCCGCTCGTCCCGGCCCCGACATAGAAGAGCCGCCCGCCCTGCCCCAGCCGCTCGGCCACCAAATCGACCGCTGCCGCCAAGGCGCGCCGCTCGCGCCGCACGGCCTCGGCCACCTTGCGGTCCTCGGCGTTGATGATATCAACGATCCGCAGCGCCGAGTGCCGGTCGATGCCACGGCTGCGGGCGTTGCGTTTTTCGGTGGTCAGTTTGGAGCGATCTTTAATCATTTCCGGGCACGACCTTTCCCAGGACAACCGCGCGGCGTGCGCCCGTCGCGGAAGGCACGTTGTTAGGTATCCCTTCGACCGTCGCATAGGCCAGGATGGCAAAGGAGACCGCCTCCTTCGCGCGCGGGTCAAGGCCGAACTCGTCCATGCGCGCGACCCTGGCCGGGAGCAGCTCGCGGCGAAGCATTCTAAGAAGCGTCGGATTCTCCGCCCCGCCGCCGCAGAGGATGACCTCCTCCGGCATCGCAGGCAGGAACCGCCGGTACGCCTCGGCGATGCTGCGGGCCGTGAGCGCGGTCACCGTCGCCAGGATGTCGCGCGGGGCAACGCCGCGTTTCCGTGCCCGGTGCCAGAGCGCATCGGTCAGTTGCACGCCAAACACCTCGCGGCCGGTCGATTTCGGCGGCCGGCGCGCCAGGTACGGATGCCGCATCAACTCCGCCAGGAGCCGCTCGTTAATCAGCCCGCGGGCCGCCAGCCGGCCGTCCTTATCGTACCCGGCCTTGCCGCGCGTTGCGTGCCACGCAATGCGGTCGATCATCATGTTACCGGGGCCGGTGTCGAAAGCCAAAACGCTTTCCGGTCCGCCGACGGCCGGCAGGTACGTGACGTTCGCGATGCCGCCGATGTTCTGGACTGCCCGCGTCCGCCGCTGGTCGCCGAAAAGGATGTAATCTGCGAACGGAACCAGCGGCGCGCCCTCGCCGCCGGCGGCCACGTCGCGCGGCCGGAAGTCCGCCACCGTGGTGATGCCGGTCCGCTCGGCAATGATCGAGGGCTCTCCAATCTGGAGCGTCGAGCGCACAACCTTGCGTCCGCTGCGCCGGCCCTCCGGGATGTGGTACACCGTCTGGCCGTGCGAGCCAACCAGGTCGATCGACTCCAGCCCGACGCCGCTCCTGCGGGCGAGCCGCACGAGCGCCGCGGCAAACGCCTCGCCGAGAACGAAGTTCAGGTGGCAAAGATCGTCGATGCGGGCCTTGCCGGGGTCGAAGAGGCCGAAGATCTGCCGCCGCAGGGCCGGCGGGTGCGGAAACGTCTCGAACGCGAGCAGTTTCACGCCGCGCGGGCCGATGTCAACAATGGCAACATCCACGCCGTCGGCTGACGTGCCGGACATCAGGCCCGCCACCCTCAGCCGCCGCCGGCCGAATTGGGGAACGCCCTTGCGGCTCACACACCCGCCCCTTCCAGAAGCGTCTCGGGATTCTCGCGCAGCCGCTTCAGATCCTGGAGGAACCTCGCCGCCCCGAGGCCGGCGATGACACTTCTATGATAGCGACAGGCAACCGGGGATGCACAGCGCTTTACGCGGCCACGCCGGAAACGGGTGCAGCCCCCGTTTGCTTACAGCGCCGCCAGCACGCCGCCGTCGACGTAGATCACCTGGCCGTTGACGAAGTCGGATGCGTGAGATGCCAGGAACACGGCGGCGCCGATGAGTTCTGCCGGCTCGCCCCACCGCCCCGCGGGCGTGCGGCCGCGGATCCAGGAGTCGAACTGCGGGTCTGCGGCCAACTTCCGCGTCATCTCCGTCAGGATGTACCCCGGGCCAATGGCGTTCGCCTGGATGTTGTGCCGCGCCCACTCGACCGCCATCGCGCGGGTGAGCATCTTCAGGCCGCCCTTTGCGGCGGCGTAGTTGCCGGTCGTCGGTCGGGCCGCCTCGCTCATGAGCGAGCAGATGTTGATGATCTTGCCGCGACGGCGCTCGATCATTCCGCGGACGATGCGGCGGGCCACAAGGAAGGCCCCCGTCAGGTTCGTGTCGAGGACCTCGCGCCAGGCGGTCTCGTCCATCGTCTCCAGTGGCCCGCGCCGCTGGATGCCGGCGTTGTTGACGAGAATGTCGATCGGGCCGACGCTGCGCTCGGCGGCAGCGATGGAGCGGTCGATGGCGGCCCCATCGGTCACGTCGAAGGCGAAGCCGTGGACGCTCAGCCCCTCCGCTTTGAGGGCCGCGACCGACCGCACGAGTTTCGCCTCGTCGCGCCCGTTGAGGACCACGGTCGCCCCGGCTTCGGCCAGGCCGCAGGCCAGCACCAGGCCGATCCCCTGGCTGGAACCCGTGACGATCGCGCTGCGGCCGCTCAGATCGAAAAGTGCGCTGCCCATGGACGTTCGTCCTTTTCGCGCCAAGGATGATTGACAGGGCCCATTGCCCCGCGTAGTTTACCTAAGCAGGGACCCGGGAGGAAGCGTTCATGGACTACCGGCGGATTATTCCGTGCCTCGATACCAGGGACGGCCGGCTCGTGAAGGGCGTCCACTTCGTCGACCTCAAGGAGATCGGCGACCCGGCCGAAGCGGCGGCCGCCTACAGCGCCGCTGGCGCCGACGAACTCGTGTTCCTGGACATCACCGCCACGATCGAGAAACGCAGGACCCTCATCGACGCCGTCCGGCGCACCGTCGAGCGCATCTCGGTGCCGCTGACGGTCGGCGGCGGCATCAAGGCCCTCAGTGACGTCGCGGACATCCTGGCCATCGGCGCCACGAAGGTCTCGATCAACACGGCGGCGGTCCTGAACCCGCAGTTTCTCGCCGAAGCCGCCGAGGAGTTCGACAGCGAGTGCATCACCGTCGCCATCGACACCCGCAAGAGCGGCGAGACGGCTTCCGGCTTCGAGGTGATGATCAACGGCGGCCGCAAGGGCACCGGCATCGACGCAGATCGGAAG
>Ga0209777_10009306_pt1 | contig 10597 bp, 13 predicted proteins | sample FrelakmetHBP12HB_FD_187147 | JGI IMG/M metagenome (GOLD analysis project Ga0209777, IMG submission 187147) | Freshwater lake sediment microbial communities from the University of Notre Dame, USA, for methane emissions studies -HBP12 HB (SPAdes)... | ecosystem: Environmental > Aquatic >... | reverse complement strand
CCCCCAACCGCCAGTGCTGCTTCCGTGCGGAACATCACGCCGTGACCGTAGCAATACATGAAGCCGGCCCAATTCCTGGCCGGTAAGAAGTAGTCCCAATGCAATCCCGCCCCGTCTGAGATGAAACGGGCGAACTCCGTTTCCGCGTATAGATCGTGAGCCGCCTGCACGAAGCCAACACACGGATTTGCTTCAAGAATACCGATGGTCTCGCGAAGAAACTCGGGCGGGAGGATTTCATCTGAATCGACTACACTCAGATATTTGTAGTGGCCATCGAGAACGAGCAGAGCATGGTTCAGATTCCCTGCTTTGAAGCCACCGCGATCATCTCGTCTCAGGACACGAATGCGAGGCGAGACCTGCGCGGCCAATGCATCGACCCGTTCACGCTCGCCCGGGGTCGTTGAATCGTCGAGGAGGAACACGGTAAAGTCTGGATAGTCTTGTGACACACATGCTCGAAGGGTGCACTCCTTCAGATCATTCATGCAGGTGCAAAGCACGGCAACCGCGGGCTGTGAAGCGTAAGAACACGGGGGCGCTGAGCCGAGGACACGGACCAATAAGGACAGCGTGAACGACGTGATGTGGTAGCTGGCAAAGAACGACACGAGAAGTATCCAGGCGAGTCCTAGGCAAACTGTGCACTCGGAAAAAGTGCTGGACGCCGAGGAAACAACTTTGTAGTAGGCCGAGAAGAACGGGGCATTCATGGCTAGCCAGAGGCCTACGACGGCGACAAGTAAGACCCGCTCGAGAGGGTGCGATGCCGGAGCCGGTGTCGATGCCGAGCGCTGCGCCCTGGCGACGTGAACCCGCGTGACCGCTTTGGCATTCATTGGTGGCCTCTTTTCTTGATGCTTCATTCAGTGTTGCCGCTGATTGGCAGGCACTCGGGCGCGGAACGCAGACCGAAGTCCTTGGAGGACTCCGAGAGTCTTCTGCACCTGGGATTCGACTGAGGGATCTTCCAGCGACCAGCGAATGTCCTTCTCTACCGTTGACATCTTGGTGTTACCAACTGTTGTGTCTTGTTCCAGTTTGACTTCATGAACGAAGGTGACGGTCCTTAGGAGCCAGGTTCGACTATCGTTTACGTTCCCGCTCAGCTTCTCGCCGATCTCTACTAGGTGCTCGATTTCGGCAAGAGCTTCGACTCCAATGACGCGTCCAATTAGGTCTTGCTTTAAGACGTATGAGTCCTTCGGGACAGTATCGAGGTGCGCTATCTCGAGAATGGCCCGATAGGAGCCGAAGCCCGCTCCGAAGCAGAGAGCCGCGCCCGCGAGAGCCCGGAAGACGGGGTTGCGGAGGAATTCGGCTACTTTCGACATAAGGCGACTCCCCGGCTCAGAAGTCTTCCGTGACCGGCGAACATTGTTTGACCCGATCCGCCTAACACCCCAGACATGGATCGGAGTTCCGCATAAGACACCAACAAAACTTGGTAGGGCCGGTCCTTGGGACCTGCCTTCACGATCATCGTGCAGCGGTAGGTCGATGACTTGCCCTGCTACCAGCCACATGCGCGAACCGCGAATGGTAATGGTCCCGGCGCGCCGGGACGAGCACCCGCCATACCTGCCTCAAGCAGTCTTCGGCAGTCGAAAGTCGGCCAATACCGGCAGATCGACGCCCTGCCCGCCCTTCATCCGCGCCGAGAAGAAGAGGATTTCGAGGTTCTCCACTTCGCGGGAGGCGGGGTTCAGTCGGGCGATGACGCCGTAGTCGAGTTCCTCCGATTCCTGCCCGGCGTAGGGAGGGGTCTTGCCCAAATAAAGGATGTCGCCCACAGCGTCGTATTTCACCGTCAAGGACGCGACCATTCGATGATCCCTTGAGTTATGCGGCGGGTGACGTAGGCGGTAACGACCCAATGCCGGGGCGATTCCGCTTGAACCTCATCGGTCACCACCGCGACCACTACGATCTTACCACCCAACAGGTCATCGAACCAGCGAGAAAAGAGCTGCATCCCTGGAAACCGCGAATCGCGGCGGATTTCGTCGGGATCGCCAAGCGTCCGGGCGATCCGGTCGCCGGTAGCATGGATCAACTCCGGGTGCCCGGCCTGGATATGCGCCAGGCGTTCGTCCGTTAACTCCACGCAAGCTGCGAGGTAATGGCACGGGAAGGAGATCATAACGATCCGTGAAGCCTGGCAGGCCGGGTCCTTGGGACCTGCCTTTACCATCATCGTGCGGGGGCAGGTCAGAGACCCACCCGACTACCCGCCACGTGCGCGAACCGCGAATGGTAAAGGTCCCGGCGCGCCGGGACGAGCACCCGCCATACCGAACCGGCTTTCAACCATTGCCCGTACCGTGGTCTGGATGAACCGGTGGTGCGACTCGCTGACGGGCTTACAACTCGCGCATCTGCGCGATTAGGTCGTCCACGCTGACGCCCCGAAAATGGGCATCGCGCCAGGTCTGGTAATCTCGAGGCTTGCTGCGCAACCAACTCAGAAAGCGGAACGTCTGGGTCGGACCCAGGCGTTCGGTCAACACATCCAGGGCCTTGTCACGAAGCTGATCATCGGTGAGTTCGTCAAGCATCGCCTACCTCGCTCCAGTATTCTACCGGGGTCAGGATCCGCATCAAACAGCCCGTTCGTCCGGCGCGCCCGGCGAATCGGTCGTCGCACGTGAACAGCACATCGCAGAAGGCCGCTTCCGCGAACGCGAGATGCGCCGCATCCAACGGCCGAAGCCCGGCGGCCGTGAATTCGCTTATGCGTTTCTCGACCTGCGGCGTCAACGATGGCGAACCGGCCGCGCGCACCGCGTATTTCGCGACTTCGATCCGCGGCTCGGGGTCGGTGTCAGCGTCGTTCTCGAGCGTAAGGGCGGTTGACCGGACCATGCTGTCCAAGCCGCGTTCGATTCGCCCCATGATGGCAAGACCGCGTGCGTCTTCGAAGCAATCCGCTCCTGTGTTTGATCGTCAAATGGACGCTTGAGCGCACACATATCGAGATACAGCTTCATGGCGGCCCCGTCGGCTCACACCCCAATCGTCGCTGTCGCCGTCTCGCTCCACGGACCCAACCCGATGGCGGATGCTCGATGTCTGATGTAAGCGAGCAGAGACACCGAATCTTCTCACACCCCACATCCCACTTCCAACATCCGACATCGCCGGAGACTATCGCCGCAGGGGCTGATGGGCTTCGTACCGGGCGATCTCCTCTTTGAGCTGGTTGATGAACCGTTTGAGCGATTCCAACTCCATCTCTCGAAGTTCCTCGTCGTCGCCGGTTTCGGCCTCGGCAGCCTCGTAAAGCTCCTCCAAGACCCGGAGCTTATTGCGTGTATTGGCTACCTCTCGCTCGCTTCTCAGGTCCACTGGACTACCTCTATCATGCCTTTCCGCTCGCCGGTCCGGTCTGCCGCAAATACGCTGTGAACATACTCGTCGAACGCACGCTTCCGCACCACAGCAATATCGAGAAACGGCAAGCCCTTTCGCAATTCGCGGCGGGCCGCACGGTTTCCTTTGCCGGGCTCGAAGAGTAGCACGCAATCGACATCGTTAGGTTCTATTATATCCGTGACGAAGCTGCCGTTCAAAACGATCCGCTGGACGCCCGCGTGGACGGCCAATTCGACCATCCACCGAACGGATTCCATCTGGACCCGGCGAAGCTCCGACTGACGGCCGAACCGTGCCTCGATCTCCGCGAGCGCTGCGCCGTGTAGGCCGGGCGGAAGGCAGCCGGATTCGTCGAAGGGTGGAATCATTCAGTTCTCTTGCTCGGCGCCGCGCATGGTCACCTGCGATGCCCAGTCGCACAGGACCAGAAACGCTCCGCCAACGACAAGGATGCCCCTTTCAACCGTCAACGCAACCTGGACGGAGCACAAGCTGCCGATGGGTCCCGATTTTAGGTCCACCGGGACCGTTTTTCGGACGAAAAGAGGATACGCCACATTACCGGGCCGAACCCGGTTGCGGCGGAAGCGCGGACATGTGGCAAACGCGGCCATGCCTCGCCAGCGGAGCAGCCGTTTGGACATCCTTCTTATCAACCCACCGTGGCTCACCAAGGACGGCAACATCTGGCACGGCGTAAAGAGCACTTCGCCGCCGCTGGGTCTATTGTGCATCGCCGCGTACGCCGAGGCCCGAGGATGCTGCGTTCATGTAATGGACGTAAACGCCGAGCGACTGAGTTTCGAGGACATCGAGGCGTTTATCGCAAATCGCCGCCCCAAATGGATCGGTCTCACCGCGGTCACTGCCCAGATCATCAACGCCAAGCGGATTGCCGGAATCGCCCGGCGAGTCTCGCCGGATTCGAAGATTGTCGTCGGCGGTGTTCACGCGACGGCCCTGCCGGAAGAGGTCCTGCGCGACCGTTGCGTGGACTTTGTGATTCGCGGCGAGGGCGAACTGCCCTTTGTTTCGCTCATCGAGGGCGAACCGCCGGTGACCATCCCCGGGTTGTCATATCGCGGAACCGGGATAATCCAGCCGATCCAGCACAATCCCATTGGCGAACCCATCAAGGATCTCGATTCCCTGCCCACCCCGGCGTATCACTTGATCCGCTTCGACTTGTACAAGCCGGCCATTGGCGCGTACCGCCGCCTGCCCGCGATCAACATGACCATGACCCGCGGCTGCCCGGGCAAGTGTACGTTTTGCAATTCCGCCGAGACGGCGCTCCGCACGCGCTCGGCTGAACATGTGGTGGACGAGATTCAGAGACTCCAGGGCCGATATGGAATCCGGGAGGTCAGTTTTTACGACGACACGCTGACGATCTTCAAACCGCAGGTCGCTCGAATGTGCGACTTGATCGTCGAACGCGGGATCGATCTGACATGGTCGTGCTTCGCGCGCACGGACTGCGTTAGCCCCGGGCTTTTGGGGAAGATGCGTGCCGCGGGGTGTCACCAGATTTTGTTCGGCATCGAATCGGCGGATCCGGAAATCCTCCAAAATGTCCGCAAGCCCATCGACATAGATCAAACACGTCGCGCGGTGCGAATGGTCCAGGAGGCGGGCATCGCGGTGCGGGCCGCGTTCATGTTCGGCAATCCCGGCGAGACCATCGCCAGCATGAGACGCACGATCGACTTCGCCAAGGAGCTGGACCCGGACATCGCTCTCTTCAACATCACCACCCCCTATCCCGGCACGCAGATGTTCGAATGGGCCAAACGCAACGGATATTTGCGAACGCTTGACTGGAACGATTACGACCTGGCCAATTCGGTGCTCGAACTGCCCACTGTTTCGAGCGAGGACGTGAACCGAATGTACAAGATCGCCTACCGCGAGTTTTACTTTCGCCCGCGATACCTGCTCCGCCGCCTGACGAAGTTGCGCAGCTTCGAGGACTTCAAGGCGAATCTTCAGGCGTTTCGCTCGATCCTGTTCACCCGCGCGACCGCGCCGCGAATTGCTCCGCGCACACGGACTGCCCATGCGGAATCGATCCGACCTGAGGCGGCTACGCCCTTCGCCGGGGCGACCTGCTGACACGCGATCTGTGGCGACGTCTACGCTCTCGGCGCCGTTTATCGCCCGCCGTCGGCTGGTGCGATAGTCTCGACTGAGACGATGTGCCGCAAACTGATGATCTCGACGTCCTCGGCGAGAGCGCTGTGCGGTTTTGCACGAAACGCGTAAAGGCCTAGTCGGGCTATGAAACACAGCCCAGGGTTCCCGATGTCAAACGTGCGCCCGTCGGATAGTCGAAGGCGAAGCGGTATGAACGGCTCCCGTTCCAGTTCCTGGGCCAGCGCTTCCGGGTTCATACCATAATTATAGCCGCCCGCCGGATCGCCTACCAGCGGCGCCCTGGAGCGGGAAGATCGCATCCGTTCGGCGGGCAAGCCGGCTTCGACGCACGTTCCTTCGACTCCGGCCCGGAGATTACCGATAAAACTCCATTCAGGAGTGGGCTAATGCCCGCAGAACGCACTGAAGCAAGCCGCGGGCGGCTCCCCTTGATGCGAAGAGTCGAGGGTTAGCCCGCGGCGGAGTGGCGGATGTTGGGAACGCGTGTATGAAGATCCCCTTGGTCAACCTGAAGCGACAACACGAAGCCCTGCGAAGCGAAATCCAGGAAGCAATTGGCGGGGTCATCGAGCGCGGCGATTTCATTCTCGGTCGTGATGTGATCGCCTTCGAGGAGGAGTTTGCCACCTATTGCGAAGCAAAACATTGCATCGGTGTCGGTTGTGGGCTGGACGCCCTCACGCTTACCCTTAAGGAGCTGGACATCGGACTAGGCGACGAGGTCGTCACCGTCGCCAATACCTTTATCGCCACCGCCCTGGCGGTGCAGCACGTCGGGGCAACTCCAGTCGTCGTAGACTGCGATCCGATCAACTTCAATATCGATGTCGAACGACTTCCCGCGGCGATCACACCCCGTACCAAGGCGATCATCCCCGTACACCTGTACGGTCAACCGGCGGACATGGACGCGATCCTCACTTTGGCCGACGAGCACGGCATCGCCGTGATCGAGGATGCCTGCCAGGCCCACGGGGCGCGATACAAGGGGCGACGCTGCGGATCGCTGGCTCACGCGGCCGCTTTCAGCTTTTATCCCGGCAAAAACCTTGGTGCGTTGGGCGACGCCGGAGCGATCGTCACCAACGACGACGAACTGGCGGCACGGCTCCGCGCCGCTCGCAACTACGGTTCCACCGTAAAGTACCTTCACCCTACTCGCGGTTTCAACACGCGGCTCGACAGCATCCAGGCCGCAGTGCTGCGCATCAAGCTACGCAGGCTTGACGAGTGGAACTCCCGGCGACGCGAGATCGCGGCGCGATACCGCGACCGGCTGGGGTCAATGGATGTGGTGCTTCCTGTCGAAAGCGCCGGTTGCGAACATGTCTATCACCTTTTTGTGGTACGTTGCAGGAACCGGGACGCGGTTCTCCAACGCTTGCGCGGCGAAGGCATTGAAGCGGGCATCCACTACCCGGTGCCGATCCATCGGCAGGAAGCCTTTCTGAGTCTCGGACGCACCGCCGGTTCACTTTGCCTGGCGGAAGGCGTTTGCGACGACGTGCTGTCGCTTCCGGTTTGTCCTTTCGTTGGCGACGACGAGGTGGACGCTGTCGCTGGCGCCCTCGAACGCGCACTGAACGATTCGCCCGAATACGGACCGCCGACGCGGGCGCCACACGAACGCGCCGAACCGGTCCGCGCATAGCCGGAGTCAGGAAAAGAATCACGGCGTGGAGGTCGGTCATTACCAACCTCCACGCCGTGTTGTTTGCTTTCGACCCCCGCGTTACGACTGCCGGGTCACGGACCCGTCGTGCTCGGACAGGCATCCAAAGTCGACCCGTTGTAATTCGGGTAACCGCTTGCACCATTGAGCAAGTCGATTTCGGTTAGGATGTCCGCCGGAGCGCACAATGCACTGCGGTCGATGTCGCATTGGAATATCGCCAATGGCGGATTGCGCACGCCGTTCAAGTTGTCGATGATCTCAAGAATATCGACAGGCGCCGAGGTGCGGTCCCCGTTCGCGTCCGCAGGAAGAAAACCTAGGCATCTGCGCGTTTGACTTGCGTTATGCATGACGCAGGTCCAGCGCTTGGGCAGAATGGGTAGAGTGAAGGTGATCGTCGCGTCGTTCCCGCCGATGACCACGCTTTGGATCACTGTCGGAACGAGGGGCGGGAACTGCTGCACGGTGTAATCGGACGGGCTATCCTCGGTCGCTCCGGCTGCTCGATCAAAGGTCAGTGTGATGGTCTGGAAGCCACGCTTTTGCGACTGCTGACCTTGCGGCCAAGGGACGCGGGCGTCAATCGCACAGTGCGCCGGATCGCTCGAAACGATGTGTATCCCGATGCACGGCGGGTTCAGTGTGGCACAAGTCGATCCCGCGCCACCCCAACGCTGACCGGCCGCTTGACAGTTGGATTGAGCGACCCCATTTGTGCACACTCCGGTGCTCTCAACACAGCACGCACCCGGCTGCTGGCATGGCGGGTTCAGCGTGGCACAGGTCGAGTCCCGGCCACCCCAACGCTGACCGGCTGCTTGACAATTCGCTTGAAGCACACCGTCGGTACACACGCCGGTGCTTTCAACGCAACAAGCGCCAAGATCGGGACACGGCGGGCCGTGAATCACCAGCGGCTCAAGGATGGGGACCATACTGTACGCGATTGGCAACGGATTGTTGATGAAGGTCACATTTATACTGTTCGTGAATCTGAAAGTAAAATCGCCGCACATCGCTGGGTATCCATTCCACGCGCGCTTCGCCACCAGGTTCAATGTGCCGCCATAGAACATGCCAAGTTGGCACGTACCGCTGGGGCAATCTGTAGGTAAAGCGCAAGGGAATCCGGCGTTACCTCCCCCGGCACATTGACCATCCGGGTTACCGTTGCTCTCCTGGATCGTCGCGCCCCACTTCAAGTCGAGAGAGTCCACTGCGACTCCGGGATAGTTCAAGAAGGTGCTGAGGATGAAATCGGGGCGCGCCGTCGTGATCGAGGCCATTAGTGTCGGGTTGAAGGTCGGTCCGACGCACCCGTAAGCAGGGTTGCATACGGGATAATTAGGATCAACGTTGCATGGACAATTAATCCTGATCAATGGCGCATCCCATCCATCGGGCAGGACAAGGCCATGACCGGCACCGCTGCTTTGCACGCCAGCGCGACCATCGAGTTGGGCTTGATATGTGCGCACAAGCCCGGTGTCTCCGTTACCCGCATCGAACTTTGGATGCCCCCATCCGAAGGCGCGCAATTCCGCCGTGATGGTATCGCCGGGCACTACGCTGATGTCGTTCGTCGGCGCGATCGGGACTCCGTTCTTCTTCACCGCCTTAAGAGAAAAAGTTGCGTTGGCCAGAGCGTCGGCCCCACTCATCACCACGCCAATACAGCAACCCAACCATGCCGCGCGCCTAAAAAACCTGAACATTTCCTCGTCCCCTTCTTAGATACAGCCCACGCGGAAAGAGGCATACGCCACGATCCGCTTTGAAGTCAACCCTAGTTTAGCCGATTACCCGGCGTGACTCAATAGTTGTACGAACTCAATCTGGAATAAGGACCCCAGCGTCCGAAAACAACGCCCCACTCCCCCCGGGGCACAATGATCCAAGAGAACTAGCCCCTGCAAAAACTCGATTCCTGCCCATTCCGGCCTCTTGCACCATCCCCGCGCTTGGCCCCCACTAACCCAAACTTCAGCGCCCTGAGACAGATACAACAACCACAGCATGTCCCGGTTTCTACGAGACACCAGCCGCTCCGCTGCCACGCCGGTCCAAAACCCACACTGACCATTATAGGTCCGCACCCTACACCCTGTCAATATGTGTCTTTGGATGAGTCCGCGTGTCTCCTATTCGGCTCCCGGCTATAGTCGCTCTCCTCCGCGTCAGACGCAGGTTGCGTGCCCCAGCCATTGGGCTGGGGGACTGAAAGTTTCCACTCTTCGTCCGTCCCCTGCCGCAAGCGGCGCGGCACCCTTCCCTTAGCGCCATTCGACCCTTCGCACTCTTGAATGTTTGGCTGCGTCGGAGCACCAGGTTGTAAACAATTCGAAAACGGTCGGCCTTCGGATCCCACCGAGTCCCACCTTGCTGAGCGAGGAGGCACATTGAAGCGTCACACCGCGGCGAACTGGACTCAGACCTGTTCGCGAGTGTAAGATCGCCGCTCAATGAGTTGCCACAACGATCATCAGTCGCACGACAGGCTTGGACACGACGCCTGGCTTGACGCCCCGCCGATCAGGGCGATGGCGCTGCCAGGCAATGAATCCGTCGCCGACCTCATCGACAACGCCTACGCCCACAGCGGTTTTAACGGACGACGACTTGCGGAAGGCGCCCAGCTTTACCGCCGGATGATCGAAGCCAACGCCACGGTGGCCATGACTGTCGCCGGCGCGATGACGCCCATCGGCCTGGGCGGCGCGGTCGTTTCGCTGATCGAACGCGGCTTCGTGGATTTTCTGATTGCCACCGGGGCGAATCTCTACCACGACTTGCACTTGGCCTACGGGTTTCCGATGGTGCAAGGCAGTCCGGACGTGGACGACAACGCCCTCGCCGAGGACGGCGTATCGCGAATCTACGATGTCTTCATCGGCGAAGAAGACACGCTGATGGCCACCGACAACCGGGTGCTCGAACTGCTCAAGGGGTTCGATTTCAGTCAACCGTTCTCGACGGCGACGATGCACCACCACATGGGGCAGGCGCTGTGGGACAATGCCCCCCACCCCGAAAGGTCGCTCGTCGCTGTCGCGGCCAGATACGATGTGCCGATTTACACCTCGTCACCGGGCGATTCCTCGATCGGCATGAACCTGATCATCCCTCACTTGTTCGACAAGCCGGTGATGCTGAATCCGGTACTCGATGTAATCGAAACCGCCGCGATCGTCCGCGATGCGGAGCTCAACGGCGTGGTGGAGATCGGCGGCGGTTCGCCGAAAAATTTCTATTTACAGACCCAACCGACTCTTCACCAGATTCTGATGGATAAGTCCAAGGGCGGGCACGATTTCTTCTTGCAGCTCACCACCGACGCGCCGCACTGGGGCGGACTTTCCGGGGCCACGCCCAGCGAGGCCCGAAGCT
>Ga0209777_10009305_pt1 | contig 10598 bp, 10 predicted proteins | sample FrelakmetHBP12HB_FD_187147 | JGI IMG/M metagenome (GOLD analysis project Ga0209777, IMG submission 187147) | Freshwater lake sediment microbial communities from the University of Notre Dame, USA, for methane emissions studies -HBP12 HB (SPAdes)... | ecosystem: Environmental > Aquatic >... | reverse complement strand
GTGGCTCTCGCTCTTACGTGACTACTGTGAGCGCCACATCCCACATGACACTGGGCTACGCGCTGAGTGCCATCGCGGGGGCCTACGATGGTACAGGCCGCGATACCTTCATCATCAACAACAACGGCACCATCTTCCAGAAGGATCGCACCTCGGCCACTCTGACGCACGAGACCTTGTTCAACCCGGACACCACCGCTACCACTGGTGGCTGGACGCCGGCGGACTAAGGACTGGCCGCGGAGAAGAAGCTCTTGCTCTCTTTCCGTGTGCTCTGTGTTCTCTGTGGTGGATTTGCGGACCAGTAAGAAGGGCGGCGAAAGCCGCCCTTCTTATTCCCCAAGAGCGGAGCCTTGGTGCCGCTCTGTCCGCAGTGAAGGGCCGTGACACGGTATAGCGCACGGCCATAACAGGCGCACTCGGTCTGTGCGCGCGTGCATGCAACAGCCAGCAGGGCATTATGCAGGTCTGAAATGCCACTCACCTGTGCCTTGTACAATCTAGTTGGCGGATAGATGTTGTAAAAGGCCAATCTGTCTGGTAGTTAATGGGGTGTTCGGCCGTTGAGTCTGTGCCAACCAGGTGCGCGGGTTCCCGCAGTCTGCTTGCGGGCCAAGAGCAAGGGCTAACTCACGGCCGACCAACTGATAGCTTGGCTTGGATGAGAGGAGAGAATAAATGAGGAGAAAGGGCTTCACGCTCATCGAACTGATGATTGTGGTGACGATCATCGGCATCATTGCGGCAATTGCCATTCCCAGCCTGCTGCGTTCACGCATGGCTGCCTTTGAGACTTGCGCGGTTGCCGCGTGCAAGGCTTTTGCAGAGGCGCAGGAGGTCTACCACCGCACGGACTACAACCATGACGGTGTGCTTGAGTACGCCACGGCGCTGAGGGGCGTTAACAGCCTCCTTGAGACCAGTTCGGGCCTTGGCGATCTGGCCTTCGTTGACAAGGCCTTCGCCTGGGCCGAAGGAAACCCGACGGGCGTAAATGCGGGCATCCCCAAAGCCGGCTACGTCTTCACTGTGCTGACTTCACAGGGCTCCGCGGCCACGGGTGGCTCGTGCTCTTACGTGACGACCATCAACAACGTGTCGCACCTCACCCTGGGCTACGCGCTGAGTGCTGTTGCGGGGGCCTACGATGTGACGGGCCGTGATGCGTTCATCATCAACAGCAACGGCACCATCTTCCAGAAGGACCGCACCTCGACGACTTTGGGGCATGAGACTTGGTTCAACCCGGACACCACCGCTAGCACGGGCGGCTGGACGCCGGTGCAGTAGAGGCCCCTCACGAGCCCTGACCCCCAGGCTGCGGCCGTGGAGCAGGCGGGCACGGATGGGCGAGAACGGCCGTTCACGGCCCTTTCCCAGCCTGCTTCAGTTCCGCCATCTTCTGCTCTAACTCGCGGATCTTGCGGCGCAGGTCCTTCACTTCGCGCAGGGGTTCCTTTACCGCTGGGTCGGTGCGCATAACGCCGACGTCGGGCGCGTCGTCCCAGCACTTCAAGACCGCCTCGCCGAGTCTGGACTGCGCCCCCTTCAGGTCCAGGCGCACCTTCTCCACGCTCGCGGCATTCACTCCCATGCGCGCCAACCGTTCGGCGGCTTCGCCCGCGGCCTTAATGCCTGCCCCGATGGCCCCAAAGAAGCTTTCCGTACTGGAGCTTGCCGGCTTCTCCTTTTCCTCGGCCCGCTCCGCATGTTCCTCCTCGCGGGCCTCTGCCTTCTGACGGCTTGCGGGCTTGCTGGAATTGCGTCTTGGCTTGGCCATCGTCTCCCCCCGGCGAATTTACCCCGTGATTGCGCTAATGCTGTTGCTTTTTCTTCTCTTTCTCGGTCTCTCGCCTTTCCAGCTCTAGCCGTTCCTTCTCTGCCTTTACCTCTTGGGGTGTCAGCGGCCGCAACAAGGACGACCACGCAAACCACAACACCCCGACCCCGAGCAATATGGCCCCGATAAGGCCCAGCTTGCTCTTCGCAGGTCCTTCCTTTGTGCCGCCCTTCTTGGCGTTCGTCTTGTTCTCTGCCATTAACCGCTCTCCCCTATAGTTCGCGTATCAGTTTACGCCAAGCGCGCCCGAAATCAACTGGCCATTTGCGCAAGGATGAAGGCGGAAGGATGAAAGATGAATTCTTTAGCGCAGTTCCTTCCTCCTACATCCTTCATCCTTTAGTTTCACTTGTCCATTATCGGCTCACGCTCATACTCCCATGCGCTGAGGACCCCGCAGATCAGCACATCCTCCCCTAGTGCGTGCACCGTGGGCCCCCGAAGGGCGTGAGCTTCCGCAATGCGCGAAACGCCTTTGCCGCCCACCGCGGGAATGCCCTCCCGTCCGCCAATGACCTTCGGGGCGACGAATACGTAAGCCATGTCCGCCAGACCCCCATCCAAAACGGCGCCCAGCACCTCGCCGCCTCCTTCGACCAGTACCGACAAAACGCCGCGCTGGGCCAGCGCCCGCAACACCTCTCGCACCGGCAAGCGCTCTTGCTCCGCCGCGCATTGGATTATGCCGGCCCCTTTGGCGCGCAAGGCCGCTATGCGCTGCTTGGGCGCGCCATGGCCGCAGGCCACGATCACGGCGCCTGCGTCCGGCACGTTCCAGAGCGGCGCATCCGTGGGTGTCCGGGCAAAGGTGTCGAGGATCACGCGCAGCGGCTGCTTGGGTGCTCTCCCGCCGGCCCCTGCGGACACCAGCCGGCAGTTGAGCTGCGGCCCGTCGGCCAGCAGTGTGCCGATGCCCACCAGCACCGCGTCATGCTGCGCGCGCAGGCGATGCGCCAGCCTGCGTGCTTCCTCTTGCGTGATCCATTTCGAATCGCGCTGCGCTGTGGCGATCTTCCCGTCCGCGCTCATCGCCCACTTCACGCTGACCAACGGCAGTCCGGTGGAGACCCACTTGAAGAACGGTGCGTTAAGCTTGTGGCACTTGTCCTCGCAGACTCCGGTGCTGAGGCTTATGCCGGCGGACTGCAGGGCTGCCACGCCGCCAGCCGCGGCGGGATTGGGGTCCCTCGAGCCCAGCACTACCCGGGCAATGCCGGCACGGATCAAAGCCCGCGTGCACGGCGGCGTCTTGCCCGTGTGGTTGCACGGCTCCAGAGTGCAGTACAAGACCGCGCCTTTGGCTCGCTGGCAGGCTTCCCGCAAGGCCAGGACTTCCGCGTGCGGTCCGCCAAACTCTCTGTGCCAGCCGCGCCCGACGACCTTTCCGCCCTTGACGATGACCGCGCCAACCACCGGGTTGGGGCTGGTCCAGCCCCTGCCCAAGCGGGCCAGGCCAAGGGCTTCCTCCATGAAACTCTCATGTTCGCCCATAGCCTGCATCTCCCAGCACCCATTCACCGCGGAGAAGAAGAATTTAAGATTTTTGATCTGCGATTTTCGATTGCCCGGTTGCCGCCCCGTCAATCGAAAATTGCAGACCGCAAATCGCAGATCAAAGATTCCTTCTCTGCCTCCGCGGTTGCTGTTCAATCCAGAATCGAAAATCGCAAATCCAAAATGTCAGCCCCGGTTCTCTGGTTGCGGCTCGGTCGCTCTATGTCCCCCGCGGTGAGAAATCCGGGTTAGTTGCCCTCGGCCTCCGTCTTGAAGATCTCGTCCACAAAGACCTCCGCGTCGAAAGGCTCCAGGTCCGTCATCTTTTCTCCAAGGCCGATCCATTTCACAGGCAGGTCTACCTCGGCGCGCATTGAGATCACCGCTCCGCCCTTGGCCGTGCCGTCGAGTTTTGTGATGATCAGCCCTGTTACGTTGGCCGTGTGCTCGAAGTTCTTCGCCTGGCGCACCGCCACCTGGCCGGTGTTGCCGTCGAGCACCATCAGTACCTCGTGAGGCGCGCCGGGAAGCTTCTTCTGGATCACGCGCGAGATCTTTTCCAGTTCGTCCATCAGGTTCTTCTTGTTGTCCAGCCGTCCCGCCGTATCCACAATCACCACGTCGAATTTGCGGGCCACTGCCTTCTCAATGGCTTGGTACGCAACCGAGGCCGGATCCTGGCCCTGTTTTGCCGGCACGTACTCCACCTGCACTCTGTCCGCCCACAGCACGAGCTGTTCCACCGCCGCCGCGCGGAACGTGTCCGCCGGCGCCAGCAGCACCTTGCGGCCCTCGTTCTTGAAGCGGTGCGCGAGCTTGGCGATCGAGGTCGTTTTGCCGGAGCCGTTGACGCCCACAATCAGGATCACGGTGGGCTGGCCCGCCGGACCCCAGACAGGCTGGCTGGCCTGCGGCGGAAACAGCACCTTGATATGCTCTTTCAGAAAGGTCTCGATCTCGTCAACGCTTTGTATCTCGCGGTCCCGGTAGGCCGCCTGCACCTTCGCCACCAGCTCATCTGCTATGGAGGCCGAGACGTCCGCGCCGATCAGTATCTCGCGCAGCTTCTCCGCCGTCTCTTCGTCAACCTTGCGGCCCACGATGAACGTCAGCCCGCTGCGCAGCGCCTTGGCGGTCTCCTGCACGCCTTGCGCCAGTGTCTGGCTGGCCTTCTTGGCCATCCCCGCCACGGCTTCTTTTGCTTTCTTGAAGAAATCGCCGAATGCCACGCCTTTACTCCGGTAAGGGCCGAAACTGCCTGCTTGCGCTATCATGATAGACGAATCGGTTCGCGGCACAAGGACGCGGCTAATAAAAGAGCCGGCGCAAACCGCCGGCGCCGGCCCACACCCTTCACCCCTCACCCGTCACTCGTCACAGATTGTACGCCACTTCTCCGTGCTCGCTCAGGTCCAGGCCCTGTATCTCGTCGTCCTTGTCAATGCGCAAGCCCACCGCCGCGTCAACGGCCTTCAGGAGGACGAACGACCCGCCCGCGGCCAGCGCAATTGTTATCACCACGGCAACGGCCTGATTGAGCACTTGGCCGGGGTTGCCATGCAGCAGCCCGTTGGCCCCGCCTGGGTTTACCGCTACCGTGGCAAACACGCCCGTCAGCAGAGCGCCGGTCGTGCCACCCACGCCGTGTACGCCGAAAGCGTCCAGTGAGTCGTCGTAGCCGAACTTGGCTTTCACCACGCCCACTGCGGTATAGCACGCCGCGCCGGCTGCAATCCCCAGCCACACGCCCGTGATCGGCTCCACGAATCCGGCCGCGGGCGTTATGACTACCAGTCCTGCCACCGCGCCCGAGATCCCACCCAGCACGCTAGGCTTGCCGCGGTGCGCCCACTCGATGAAAACCCAGGCCAGCGTCGCCGCCGCCGCCGCCAAGTGCGTCGCCGTCAAAGCGCTCGCGGCCAGACCGTTCGAAGCCAAGGCGCTGCCCCCGTTGAACCCGAACCAGCCCACCCAGAGCAGGCCCGCGCCGATCGTGGAGAGCCCCAGGTTGTGCGGCGGCATCGCCTCCTTCTCGTAGTTAAGGCGCTTCCCCAAGACCAGACAGCACACCAGGGCCGAGACTCCCGATGAAATGTGCACCACTGTGCCACCGGCGAAATCCATGGCTGGGAAACGGCCTGTCTCGGCGTTCGCCGTGCCGCTGTTTTCCCAGACGCCGCGCAGCAAGCCGCCGCTGCCCCAGACCATGTGCGCGAGAGGATTGTAGACCACCAGCGCCCAGAGCAGTGAGAACAGGAGCATGGCCTTGAACTTCATGCGGTCCGCCACCGCGCCGAAGATCAACGCCGGGGTGATGACCGCGAACATCATCTGGTAGGACATGAAGACGGGGTGCGGGATGGTGTCGGCATAGCCGTACGGCGCGCCTGCCTTGAATTGGTCCCACGGCAACATGGCGAAACTCAAGCCCCCCAGGCAGCAGGACCCTTTGTCGAAGGCCATCGAATAGCCTATCAGCGCCCACTCGACGGAGACCAGCCCCATCAGGATCCAGCTCTGCATCATCGTGCCCAGGACGTTCTTACGGCGGACCATGCCCGCATAGAAGAATGCCAGCCCCGGCGTCATCAACAGCACCAGCCCGGTGCTCACCAGCATCCAGGCCGTATCGCCGCTATCGGGTTTCCAGTTAGTCATCGCCGGGGCAGGTGCTGCCAATGTAGGTGGCGCGTCCAGCCCCGCAACTGCGGCTGGCTTGTCTTCGGCATTGGCGGGTCCAGTCAGGCACATGCAAAATAACAGAACCAGCGCGGGGACGACAGACAGCCCCCTCCTGCTTGTGCAAGCTCGCATCGTCTTCGTCTCCTCAAACCTTCCCCCGGCGTTCGAGGAGTTGCAAATGCTCTGCCATGCCGCGTAAAGATGAGCAGCACAATGTTGCTCACTGTGATTGTCTGTGCTGCGCCTGGCGTCAGGCCCATGAGCAGCTTGCGCCCAGGCAGCCAGCCGTGGCTGAATTTGAGCAGCCGGCTTCAATTGTACTGCGCATCTTGGCCTCTTTTAACCGCTGCAATACCACGCATTCGTCGTGCGCCACGTGTTGGGCTGCCGCTGCCGTCCGGCCTTAAGGCCGGGCCGAAGGTGGGAATGGGCCCGCGTTGGCAGGCTGGAAGCCCGCGCTACAACCCCAACTCATTCGCGATAAACGACGTGTCGTATGCGCCGCCCAGGAATTTAACATGCCCCAGGATTTGCCGCAACACCCCGACAGTTGTGGGCACGCCATCCAGGATTAGTTGCGAGAGCGCCAGACGCATGCCCCGCGCCGCCTCCAGCCGGTCGGCGCCGTGGACTATCAACTTGCCCAGCAGCGAATCGTAGTTCGGCGGGACCGCGTACCCGGAGTAGATGTGCGTATCCATGCGAATGTTGGCCCCGGTCGGCGGGGCGAAGATGCCGACTCGCCCAGGCGTGGGCGAGAAACCCCGCGCGGGGTCCTCGGCGTTGATGCGGCATTCGATGGCATGTCCGCCGATCTTCAGTTGCGCGTCAATATCTTTCTGCCGCCAGCGCAGCTTCTCCCCGCTGGCGACGCGGAGCTGCTCCTCCACCAGGTCCAAGCCCGTCACCATCTCCGTGACGGGATGCTCGACCTGCAACCGCGCGTTGACTTCCATGAAGTAGAACTTGCGCTTGCGCACGTCGTAAATGAACTCCACGGTGCCGGCGTTGCTGTACTTGGCGCTTTTCATCAGGCGCACGGCGGCTTGCTGCATGTCGTAGCGCTCGCGCTTCTCAAAGCCCGGCGCGGCGCACGGCGACTCCTCGATCAGCTTCTGGTTGCGCCGCTGGATCGTGCAGTCCCGTTCCCCCAGATGCACCACGTTGCCGAATTCGTCCGCCAGCACCTGCACTTCCACGTGGCGCGCGCCCTCGAAGTACTTTTCCATGTAGAGCTTGCCGTCGCCGAAGGACGCCGCGGCCTCATTGCTCGCCTGCATGAAATTCGCGCGCAGCGAGACATCGTTGTGGCTGACGCGCATGCCCCGTCCGCCCCCGCCCGCCGAGGCCTTCAGCAGCACGGGAAAGCCCAGTGCGTTGGCCTCCTTCAGCGCCGCCTCCACATCCAGAACGGCGCCTTCGGAACCGGGTATGATGGGCACGCCTGCCGCCTTGGCGATCTGCCGCGCCTTAATCTTGTCCCCCAGGTCTTCCATGGCCTGGGTGGCCGGCCCGACGAAAGCTATTTTGCAGGCCCGGCATACTTCCGCGAAATGCGCATTCTCCGCCAGGAAGCCGTATCCCGGATGGATGGCTTCCACGTCCGCGATCTCCGCGGCGGCGATGATGTTGTTGATCTTGAGATAGCTCTCGCGCGCCGGCGGCGGCCCCACGCAAATGGCCCTGTCGGCCAGCTTCAGGTACAACGCGTCCTTGTCCGCCTGCGAGTACACCACCACGGTCTCGATATTGAGCCGTTTGCAGGTGCGGAGAACCCGCAGAGCGATCTCCCCACGATTGGCGATGAGAATACGGCTGAACATGTATCTTGAATTATCACCCGATCTCCACCAGGAACAGTGGCGTGCCAAATTCCACGGAGGTCGCGTTCTCTGCCAGGATCTCGCGGATCGTGCCGCTCACCCCCGCCTTGATCTCGTTCATCACCTTCATGGCTTCCACGATGCCCACCACGTCGTCCGGTGACACGCGGTCGCCGACTTCCTTGTAGGGCGGCTGTTCCGGACTGGGGGCGCGGTAGAATGTCCCGACCAAAGGCGCAGTGATCTCTTTGCTCTTCTCCTTCGGCGGCGCGGCCCCGCTTCCGGTGCCTGCGGAAGGCTGCCCGGCACGGCCAGCGGCCGCGGCTTGGGCCGCGACAAGCGCGGGCTGCCCCGCCTCGCCGCGCCGCGCTGAAAAATGGAAGTCCCCTTCTTTGACCTGCAGCTCACTGAGGTCGTGCTGCTTCATCAGCAGGATGAGTTTCTCGATCTCTTCGCGGTTCATAAACCGTTCCAGCGTAGGCTCCTCTGCAGCCGGCTTAACACCCGATGTCCGCCGGGCGTCACCAGCACATCATCCTCGATCCGCACGCCGCCCAGCCCCGGAAAGTACACGCCAGGCTCAACGGTCACCACCATCCCCGCGTCAAACTCGCCCTTCTCCCGCGCCGACAGAGCCGGCGGCTCGTGTACGTCCAGCCCCAAGCCGTGACCTGTTGAATGGCCGAAGGCCTTGCCGTAGCCGGCCTTGCGGATGACCTCCCGCGCTGCGCCATCCACCTCTGCAAAAGACACGCCCGGCGCAATACGGTTGATGGCCCCGCCTTGCGCGTCCACCACGACATCGTGGATCTTCCGCAGCCGCTCAGGAATAGTACCGAGAAAAAACGTGCGCGTCAAGTCGGAGTGGTAGCCGGCCTTCTTCGCACCCCAGTCAACCAGCACGATCGCATCTCCGTCCAGCACCCGCGAGCCTGCCCGCCCGTGGGGCTGGCTCGAATGGCTGCCCACCTGGAAAAGGGGCTCGAAGGCCTGGTCATCCGCTCCCGCACGCACCATCATGTAACGCAGCTTCACTGCGGCCCCGCGCTCGGTGGTCCCCTCCTCCAGCGACGCGAACAGCTCCAGGAAACACCGCTCCTGTATGCGCAGCGCCTTCTCGATCTGCTGCACTTCCCAAGCACTCTTGAACAGGCGCAGCCCGCACAGCAGCTTGTCCAGCGGTTTCAGTCTTGTGTTTCGGGCGGCCTTGCGCAGGGCACGCATGTCCACCACGCGCATGTCTTCAGCTTCGACCGCCAGCGTGCGCAGCCGCAGTTTCTGTGCGAGGTATCCGGCCTTGTCCATGAGTGCCCGCGGAATCAGCTCCTTCTCCTTGCCATCCCTGGTGCGCGCGACTCTCTCAACAACCACGCTCCAGGCCGGCAGGTCCCTCCGGGCCTCTTCCATGTAGCGGAAATCCGTCAACAGGAACTTCTTGTCGCGCGTAATCAGCAGCGCGCTTTCGCTCCCGGGGAAGCCCGAGAGATACCGCACGTTGCGTTCATTGGTGACAAGCGCCGCCGGCAGTTTGCGCTGCTTGAGCTCCTCGCGAAAACCAGCCAGACGGGAGCTGAGTTCAGCTACTGGCGGCGTGTCTCGCATGGCTCTGGCAAACTCCTGCGCGTCAACGGAGGTGGACGGGCCAGTGGGTATAGCGCATTCCGGCGCCAATGCCAGTTTTCATTGCCATTTCCAGAAAAGGTGCATAATTATGTAAGGGGCAGTCAGCGCGCCGAGGGGCGCGCTCTCCTGATGGCGCCCACGGGCGCCAGGGCCAAGGAGGGAGCAATCTATGATTGCAAGAAGCAGCGCGGTGCTGGCGCTGGCTTTGTTCTTCTCTGGAGCTGCCATGGCGGCAGAGGAGCCAGGCATCGCCATCGGCGCAGCCGCTCCGGCACGACCTGGGTGACCGCGAACGGCAAAGCGCCAGAACTGCAAGGCAAGGTGCAGCTCGTCCATTTCTGGTTTGCGGGGTGAGGTGGATGCGTTGCCTCGGTTCCCAAGCTCTTGGCCCTGGAGAAGAAGTATGCTGCCAGCGGCTTGGTAATCGTGGCTCCGACGCCGGAGGCGGAGGAGAAGGCAAAGCAGTTCAAGGAAAAGCTCAACATTGATTACCCCTTGTTGGTTGGCGCCCAGAAAACGATGCAGGCTTACAAGGTGAGGGCCTTTCCCATGATGTACCTAGTGGGCAAGGACGGCAAGGTGGCCTGGAGTGGGCACTTTGAAGACGCCTCGCTTCACAAGGCCATAGTAGTCGCAACTGGCGCTAAGTAGGACTGTCCCCTGTCAGCACACGCCCGGCTCTCATCGGCCGGGCGTGTTTTTTCCGGATCTTTCACCGCCAACACGCCAAGACTTCCCAAGGGCGCCAAGTCTTTTCACCTCTTCACCCCTTCACCTGTTCGCCTCTTCCCATCGGCTTTGGGTGCGGCTTAGCCGCGCTGCGCCATCTGCGCTGAAGACTTCGGGCTACCCCTGCGCCTCGAATAAGAGTATGCTTGCCGCCACGGCCGCGTTCAGGCTTTCCGCTTGTCCCCTCATCGGAATGGTGACTTTCTCCCGGCAGGCCGCTTCTACCCTCTCCGGCAAGCCCTTCCCTTCGCTGCCGATGCACAGCGCCAACGGCCGCGTGCGCCAATCGAACTGCTTGTAAGGAACGCCTGCGCGCGCCGTGGTGGCCACTAGCCGCACCTGGCGCTTCGCGGCCTCGTTGAGAAACTCCTCCGCCTTCATGCGCAGGACCACTTCCGGTTTCGCGG
>Ga0209777_10009304_pt1 | contig 10598 bp, 8 predicted proteins | sample FrelakmetHBP12HB_FD_187147 | JGI IMG/M metagenome (GOLD analysis project Ga0209777, IMG submission 187147) | Freshwater lake sediment microbial communities from the University of Notre Dame, USA, for methane emissions studies -HBP12 HB (SPAdes)... | ecosystem: Environmental > Aquatic >... | reverse complement strand
GTCTGGAAAGGAATGCGACCTAGACAGTCTTCGGGACCTTGCCCAGCAGCTTCTGCCAGCGCCGGTCAACTTCCTTCTGGAATGCCTCAATCAGGTGCTCGTTGCCCGGCTTGAACAGATGCCGGAACCGGTCCTGGGTCTTGAGCCATTCGACCGCCGGTATTTTCTTGTCCTTCGGGTCATAGTTGACCTTGTAGACGCCGTTCTCGCACTCGTAGAGCGGCCAGAAGCAGGTATCCACCGCCATCTTCGACTGCTCGACCGTCTTGTCGCTCGGGTACATCCAGCCCAGCGGGCACGGCACCAGCAGGTTGATGAAGCTCGGGCCGTTCACCGACAGCGCCTTCTGCACCTTGTTCGCGAGGTCGCTCCAGTTGTTGATTGCGGCCTGCGCAGCATAAGGGATGTCGTGGGCAATCATGATTTCCACGATGTCTTTGCGCCACTGCACCTTGCCCGGTATCTTGTTGCCGGCCGGCGAGGTTGTCGTATGCGCGCCCATCGGCGTTGCCGATGAGCGCTGCACCCCGGTGTTCATGTAGGCCTCGTTGTCGGTGCAGACATAGAGCATCCGGTGCCCGCGCTCGACCGCGCCCGACAGCGCCTGGAACCCGATGTCGTAGGTGCCGCCGTCACCGCCGAACGCGATGAAGTTGATGTCCTTCGTGATTTCGCCCTTGCGCTTGAACGTCTTGTACGCCGCCTCAACGCCCGAGAGCGTCGCCGCCGCGTTCTCAAACGCATTGTGGAAACACGGCACCTGCCACGCGGTGTGCGGGTAGAGCGTAGAGATTATTTCCATGCACCCGGTCGGAATCACAATCACGACCGGTTTCTGCGCCGCCAGCAGGACCTGGCGCACGCCGAGCGCTTCACCGCAGCCGGCGCACGCCCGATGGCCGGAAGAGAAGAGTTCGGGTTCTTTGCAGAGAGCCTTGATTGATGCCATGGCTACCTCACTCCCACGTACCCGGTTCCGTCGGGCGCCTTGCCTGCCTTGGCGAACCCGAGCAGTTCTTCGAAAACCTTCATCGCGTCTTCCGGTTCGAACTCGCGCCCGCCCAGGCCGTAGACGTAAGAGGGCACCATCGGCTTGGGCGCCTGGTCGTACAGCGCCGCGCGCACTTCGACGGTCAGCGGCGTAACGTAGCCGCTCACGCCCTCCACGCGGTCCAGCACGCCCACCACCTTGTACTTGCCGAGCACCTTCTTGAACACGTCGGCAACCAGAGGCCGGAAGATGCGCAGCTTGAACATGCCCACCTTCTTGCCCTGCTTGCGCAACTCGTCCACCGCGATGCGCGTGGTGCCCACCGCCGAGCCCATGCAGACAATCACGGCCTCGGCGTCTTCCGTACGATAACCGTCAATCGTCTTCCAAAGCCGGCCGAACTTCTGGCCGAAGTCCGCGGCGACCTTCTCAATCACCGGCAGCACGTCGTTCATGCCCTGCGCCTGGGCGCGCTTGTGCTCGAAGTACGAATCCGGCAGGCAGGCCGGGCTCACCGTAACCGGGTGGTCCACGTCGAGCAGGTTGTAGTTGGGCTTCAGCTTGCCCACGAAATCCTGCACCTGCTTGTCTTCCAAGACCTCAATCCGGTCCATGCAGTGGGAGAGAATGAAGCCGTCAATCGCGACCATCACCGGGATGAACGCGGTCTCGGCAATCCTCACCGCCTGGACTACGCTGTCGTAGCCTTCCTGCGAACTCTCGCAGAAGATCTGAATCCAGCCCGAATCCCGGGAGGCAACCGAATCCGAATGGTCGCAGTGAATGTTCAGGGGCGACGAGAGCGAGCGGCTCGCCAGGCACAGCACAATCGGCAGCCGCAGCCCGCCCGCGATGTGCAGCATCTCGTGCATCAGGGCCAGCCCCTGGGACGCGGTCGCGGTCATTGCCCGGGCCCCGGCGACCGAAGCGCCGATGCAGGCGCTCATCGCCGAGTGCTCGGACTCAACCGCCACGTACTCGGTGTCCACCAGGCCGTCCGCCACGTACCCGGAGAAGATCTGCACGATTTCGGTCGAGGGCGTAATCGGGTAGGCGGCAACCACATCCGGGTTGACCTGCTTCATGGCATACGCCATCGCTTCGTTACCGGTCTTGGCGACTACCATGCCGCACCTCCCCCGCTCTTCGCCAACCGCTCACCGCTGACCGCCGAGAAAGAGGAGGTCCGGCCATTTTGCAGTCTGCAATTTGCAATTTGAGATTTGAAATCCCTCATCATTTCTCCTCCTTCCCCATCGTTATGGCCTGCACCTTCTTGGGACAGACGTCGGCGCAGATACCGCAGCCCTTGCAAAAGTCGTAGTCGATCCCGACCACGGTCTCTTCTTCTTTGCCGGTCCGGGCGTTCTTGCGCTTCTCCAGCTTGATTGCCGCATCCGGGCAGTAAATCCAGCAGCTCAGGCAGTTGTTACACTTCTCGGCGCTCCAGTGCGGCCGTCGGCTGCGCCAGGCGCCGGTCTTGTTCTCGCGCACCTTCTTCGTATCGCGCAGGCAGGGCCCGCACGGCAGGTCCTTCCACGTCTTCGGCAGGACCTCGGCGCCCGGGGCGTCGCACTCGTTCTGCACGCAATACGCCTTGGGCACGCACTCCGGCACGCCCGGGTCGTCCGAGGACTTCACTTCATTGTATGCGCGCTTCACCGCTTCCAGGTTCTGGGCCACGAGCTTGTCCTTGCCCCGGAACTTCTTGTTCAGCTTGTCCTTAATGGACTCGATGACCGCGTTGTATTCGAGCACGCCCGAGACCTTCACCAATGCGCCCAGCATCGGCGTATTGGGAATCGCCTTGCCGAACGAGTCGGTGGCAATCTGGTTGGCATCCACCGTGAAGACCTTGATTTTCGAATCGCCCAGCCCGAGCTCCTGCTTCAGGGCCTTCGGGTTGTCCGCGGTATTCACGAGCAGGATGCCGTCCGGCTTCAGCCCGTTCAGCACCCGGGCGACCGTAATCAGCGACGGGTCGAGCACGACGACGATTCTCGGGTTCTTGATTCCCGAGTGGACCTGAATCGGCTCGTCGGCGAGCCGATTATACGCCGCGACCGGGGCGCCCATCCGTTCCGGACCGTACTCCGGAAACGCCTGGATGTACTTCCCGGTCTCCAGCGCCGCCTCGCCGAACATGAGGGCAGCGGTCTTTGCGCCCTGCCCGCCGCGTCCGTGCCAGCGGATTTCCAAGACTTCGCTCAACTATCCTCCTTCAATTATCGATAATTCTCCATTGGAACGCGCACTCTGAAAACTGATAGTATCGTCAGGGAAGGGGAGGTTCGCGCTCACTATTCACAATTCACCATTCGCAATTCACTACTCCCTACTCACTGTTAGGTTGTCCTGGCGGTTCACTATTGTAAGCCACGGGCCGCCAAAGTCAAGGCGGCGATGCGGTCCGTAATCCGTGATTCGTCACTGCTCGCCCGGCCAGTTGCACCGGAACACGGCCATGATTGTCCGCTGCGGGATGACCGGCAGGTCAAGAACCAGGATGCCGGCAAAGGTCCGAGTCTGGGGCCGGACATCGAACGCGGTGACCGTATTGTCCGGAAGGTCAATAACGTGCACCGGCTCAAGATACTGCTCATCCTTCAGGAAGGGAAACCAGGCCGGGAATATCGCCACGTAATCCGGCTTCTTCTCCCGGATGAATGCCTGCGCGGCGAGGTTCTCCTGACCCGGCGCCTGCTGCCGGCGATGTGGAATTATCTCCGGCGTTACCAACCCCATCAGGTCGAGTACCCGGCGCTGCCCGAAATAGCCGATTGCGCCGATGTCGTTGCATGCGACCACGGCTTCGGCTGGAGCGTTCTCATGAAGCCAGCGTCCGACGTCAACCTGCGTCCGGTTGATGGACGATTCGGCTCGCGCCACGTTGCCCGAGGAGGCAATACCGGTTGAGACCGTGTTGAACCCGGCGAGCACGGCAAGCGTGGCGCCGACTGCGTACCGCGCGCCGCGGTTCCGAATCAGTCTGAGGCCGAGTGCCGTTGCGATGACCGCGACCAGCGCGGCGACCGCGACTATGTTCCCGACGTAGCGCCCATTCTGGAATCCCGGGCCGGTGAACGGCACGAACACACCCATCAGCGGCACATAGAGCAGCGCGACCAGCGGCAGGAGCAGTGACGACCCGGCACGGACCCGGATTGCCTGAATCACAAGCGCCACGACTCCGACACCGGTCAGAATCGCCAGCACCGGATTCGCCTGCCAGACCAACTCGGAGAACTCGCGGAAGTAGAACCACGGCGCCCGGGTCAGCAGGAGCCTGACCTGATTCCACTTGCCAATCGCCAGTGCTGTGAACATGCTTATGCGGCTGGCCTTCGCCAGATACGTCATCGGGAACGGCGAGTGTGAGAGCGTGTAGTTGAGCATGAAATAAGGGAGCACGGTTACCACATAGACCGCCAGCCCGCGCCAGTAGGTGACCTTCTGCTTGAACCACAGCTTGCGGAGCAGCGCGTCGAACGTGACCAGTCCCAGGAGCAGGAAGCTCTCGGGCCGGGCATAGACCGACAAGCCGAGCAGAACCCAGGGAACGACGAATGACCGCTTGCGAGGGATTTCGCGCCCGGAGGGTATCTCAGGACTTCTCGCCTCGGACACCGATTCAAGATAGTAGTGAATCGCGGCCAGGGTCAGGGCCGCGGACAGGGTCATTTCTAAGCCGGAGACCATGCCCCAGTCAAGATGGCACAATGTGACGACTGCGAGTCCGGCCCCAAGACCGGCCCAGCGGTTCTGCGTGACGTTCTGCGCGATTCGCGGCGCGAACAGGCCGCCCACGCAAAGGAAGACCAAGCCTAATGCCTTAGCAACCCAGACCATCGCCGATGCGCTCCGGAACAGGATGTGGAAGAACGCGAGCAGCAGGGTCCAGAGCGGCGCGGTCGACCCCGCCACCGGTTCACCCGGGTTGAAGACAAAGCCCCGGCCCTGGGCCAGGTTGCGGGCGAAGGTCAGATGTATCCAGGAATCGTCAAGCGGAAAACCCAGCGCGCCATTGCGCCGCAGTTCGACCGCGATGTAGCCGACGAAAACCAGGAGCGCCGCAGCCGCGACCGCGATGTCGGACCAGTGACGACTGACGAATGAAGATCGGCGGTTGGCAGGCATCGGTATCTCAAAACGCAAACATCAAGATGCAAAGTGCAAAATGAACCGGAGCATCTTGATTTCTGCAATCCGTATTCTGCAATCTGCAATCCCCGGTCAGTGTGCCTTGCTCCAGTCCGGCTGGTACACGACCATGGTTGACCGTATCGGGTCCAGTTCCAGACCCGTGACCAGAATGCCGAGGACGGTCCTGACCCGGGGGTGGAAGTCCCACTGGCTCGCGTAGTTGTCGGCCAGGTCAACCCCGTGGACCGGAACCAGGAAGTCGGCCTTCTCCAGGTTCGGGAACCATGACGGGATTATCACGAGGTAGTCCGGCTTACGGGCAAAGACAAACTCCCGGCCCGCGAAGTTCTCCTGACCGACCTGGTACTTCTTCCGGTATTTCATGACCTCCGGGGTCACGAGTCCGAGCAAATCGAGTATTTTCCGGTTCGCAAAGTACCCGATGGCGCCGACGTCGTTGCAGGCGATGACTGCGTCCGGCGCAGTGTTCTCTTCCAGCCACTCCCCGAGCGCAACCTGTATCCGGTTGATTGAGGACTCGGCCTTGGCAACGTTGCCGGCAGTGGCAATGCCGGTCACAGCCATGTTGGACAGAGTCAGCAGCGCAAGTGCCCCTGCCACCGCCAGCATCACAGTTCGGCGCCTTATGCGGCTCAGCAGGTACGCCGCGCCCGCGATGCTGAGTACGACGGCCAGGGCAAGCGGACTCCCCAGATATCGTCCGGTCTGGAATGCCGGGCTGACGAACGGCGAGGTCATGCCCAGGAACGGCGCGTACAAGCAGACCACCAGCGGAATCAGCAGACTGGCCGACCCTTTGCGTGAGATGAACTGGACCACGAGCACGACCAGTCCCACGATACCGAGCAGCATCAACACCGGATTCGCCTGCCAGAAATGGGTCACGAATCCGCCAAGGTAGTAGGTCGGCATCCGGAACAACAGGAATTCGACCTGCGCCCAGGTCCGGGACGCAAGCGCGGCAAACATGCTGGTCCGCCCGACCTTGGCGACGTAGGTCTGCGGGAAGATCGAGTGGGTCAGCGCGAGGTTCAGGACCAGGTATGGCGCGACGACCAATGCAAACGCCGCCAGGCCGCGGCCGAGCATCATCTTGTACCGAAACGCCCAGCGCCGGACGAGAATGTCAACGACTAGGAACCCGACGAGCAGGAAAGCCTCAGGCCGGACATAGACCGCCAGCGCGAACAGAATCCAAGGCAGGTACTGCCGCCAGTCGCGCCGGGAAACCACATGATAGTATGCGCCGGCCAGCGTGAGCGCCACGCTCAGCGTGACCTCCATGCCCGAGACCATTGCCCAGCCGAAATGGCTGAGCGTCGCGACCGCGAGCCCGCACGCCAGTCCGGCCCAGCGCAGCCGGGTAATCGCCATCGCAATCCGGGCCGCGAACAGCGCAGCGACATAGAGGAAGACCGCGCCCAGTATCTTGGCAATCCAGACCATCGCGGCCGCGCTCTTTGTGAACAGGTGGAAGAACGCCAGCACGAGAGTCCAGAGCGGCGCGCTCGAACCCTGCACCGGCTCGCCCTGATTGAAGGCAAAGCCCCAGCCGCGCGCCAGGTTCCGGGCAAAGGTAAGGTGTATCCAGGGGTCGTCGAGCGGGAAGCCGAGCTTGCCGTTCTGATGCAGTTCGGTCAGGACATAGAACAGGAAGACGGCCATTTGCGCCGCCGCGATGGTCACCGCGTACTGCCATGACAGCCGCGCGGGCTCGGTCGCAATGCGCGCTGCGGCTGGCGGTTGCGGCTGGGGCTTCCTTGGTTCGGTTCGCATCGACTCTGGATTATAGGCCGGGAGCATGGGGCGTCAAGAGGTTGTCGAGTGTGACCGAGTGGCCAAGGAGGAAGTGACCTAGTGACCCGGTAAAGACGCTGGACCACTCGACCACGCGGCTACTCCGTTCAAAACACTATTCATTCTTGACAACCAGACTCAAGCCGCTACACTTTTGCCGGAGGCGGATGGGTGCTGGTGTGCCTGGCGGACTTCAAATCCGTATGGTCTGCGATAAGTGGACCGGTAGGTTCGATTCCTACACGCCTCCGCCATGTCGCCCGCCGCATGCCGCCGACCGCTGAATGAAAAAGGAGGAGTTCTTGCGGAAACTCATTTTGGGTTTGTTGCTGGTTGTGACGTGCAGCTTCGCGCAACGCACGCTGTTCACGCAGCCGATTGGCTCGGACACGTTCCGAGTCAAGGGCGATGCCTGCCTCTGGACCCGGTACTATTTCCAGCAGACGACCGACAGCCTGAGTGCGAAGAGCTATGACAACAGCTTCGGCCGCGCCTATGGTTTCATCGGCGCGACGGTCCAGTACGGCAGGTATGCCTATGCCCGGTACTACTATGACCTGGGCGAAATCAACGGCAAACCGGCTTATGACTTGATTGCCGGACTTACCTGCCGCAACTTCGACCTCCGGTTCGGCCAGTTGAAGCCCCCGACCGGATACGAGAACATGGCCGCGCCCTGGAAGGTGGATTTCATTGACTACACGATGGCCGCGGCGAACCACACTCCGACCGGCGCCACGCGGGACATCGGGCTCCAGGTCAGCTACAACCACAAGTACTTCCAGCCGATTGTCGCGCTGGTCAACGGCAACGGCCGGAACATGACCAAAGACAACAATATGTTCAAGGACGTGGTGTTCCGGGCCATGATTACGCCGCTCGGCAAACCGACGCTTTTCATCGGCGGCAATGGCTACATTGGCAACGACACATTTGCCGCCAAAGGCAAGGCGCGCCCGTTCACGCGCTACTCGGGTGAAGTCTGCTGGGTCGAACCGAAGTTCTTCGTGCGCGGCGAGTACCTGATGGGAAAGGATACGATGGGCACGCCGGATACTCTTGGCCGGCCCACCGCCCGGAAGCTGAACAGCTTCTATGTCGCGGCCGGATTCCGCGCCGCCAACGTCCAGCCGGTGGTGCGTTATGAGCAATTCACGCTTGCCGGCAATAAGACCACCACGCTCGCTTTTGGCGCCAACTACTTCGCGTTCCATGACATGGTCAAGCCCATGCTCAACATCAGCCTGATTCGGGACGCGGCCAGGAAGGCCGACTACGCCAAGGTGATGTTCCAGGTTCAGGCGGCATTCTGGTAGCAAGCGGTGAGTAGGAAGCAGTTAGCAGTGAGTAGGGAAGGGCTGGAATTCGGGCTTCGGATTTCGGATTTCGGATTTCGGATTTGCGCCTTCGCGGCTGCTATCTGCCTACTATTCTCACCTGTTCTTGCCCAGCGCACGGTCGCCCGGATTCCGGTCGCGGGCGACTCGCTGCTGCTCAAGCTCGACGTCTGCCTTCAGCCGCAAGTCTATTATTCGCACCAGGCCGACTACATGGCGATGACTCCGCTGGTTAGCGAGGAACTCGGTTTCTCCCGCGTGGCCAGTCTGGCTGGGCTGACCGCCGAGCTTACCCGGCATCTCTCGGCCCGATTCTACGGCGACCTGGGTGACATCAAGGGCAAACCGGTCCTGGACCTCTACGCCCGCGCCGGCGGAAGAGGCCTCAGCCTGCAACTCGGCCAGTTCCGGCCGCCCCTGAGCTCCGAGGTTCTGACCCAACCCTGGAACTCGGACTTCGTTGACTACAGCCTGATTGCCCGGACCAGCACGCCAACCGGTGATTTCCGCGACATCGGCGCACAGCTTGCCTATCGCCGCGAGAGTTTCCTGGCCGCCCTGGCCGCGGTCAACGGCAACGGGCGGGAGACCAGGGACAACAACCGGTTTAAGGATATCGTCGGTCGCATCGTCGCCACCCCGTTCGGCAGCATCGGCCCGTATCTGGGCGGCCACGTTTACCTCGGGAGCGACACCCTGGCCGGGAACTCGCTCAACCGTCCGTTCCGCCGTTACTCCGGCGAACTCGGACTGAACACGCGCGTAATGCTCCTGCGCGCGGAACTGGTCAAGGGCACGAGCATCAACGGGTTCAACACCGCCCTGGGATTCCGCACCGGCAATGTCCAGCCGGTCGTCCGTTTCGAGCGCGTGGTTGACGAGGTCTCAAATCTGCCGGTGAATATCCTGACGTTCGGCCTGAACGGTTTCTTCGCGGACGACGCGGTCAAGCCCATGCTCGACTTCTCCTGGACCAGCGATAAGGTGCGGGAACAGGAAACCTTCAAGCTGACATTCCAGCTCCAGGCCGCATTCTGGTAGCGCAGGCCGCAGACGGCTTGCGGCCCACGGTTGTCGGTTAACGCCGGCTATTGCCCGGATGCGGTCACCAGCCAGCCTTCCGGGAACTTGTCCAGGGTGATGACCAGCTTGTCCTGATACACCGGGGCGCCGTCGCCCAAACCATCGTCGCCACCGCCCCCGCGTCCGTACCCGGTGAACCAGAACACCAGGTGACAGACCGCATGGCGGCCATGAACCTCGACACTCATCAGCGGAATCGTGCAACTGATTCGGTCATAGGTCTGGAACTGGTCGTGAAACCACCCGCGCAGGGTCGCGTAGTTGAACCCGAAGTCATCGTCATAGGTCCGGTCGACGATTGACATCACGCCGTTCAGGTTGCGCTCGACGATTGCCTGCCGCCCCTTATCAATCAACTTCCGGATTCGTTTGGCGTCGGTCGGAATCAGCGCGCTGACCCCCAGATACACCGCCAGCACGCCCACCAGCGCCAGCAGGATCAGGCGAGTTCGGGTCATGTCGATGCGGAATCCAGCAAACAGATCAAACCACAGAGAAGGCACAGAGAACACAGAGGATCTTTGTGCCCTTTGTGTCTGCTTTGTGCGCTTCGTGGTTCATCTTCCGCAATCCGCACTGATTATCGGAGCAGAATTGCCTTCTGCGCTGCCACCCGGCCGCCGCTGCGCGCGGAAATCAGGTAGATTCCGGGATTGCATCTTCGTCCCTGCTGGTCCCGGCCGTCCCAACGGAGGGATGAAGGGATAGAGGGATGGAGGGATGAGGCCCGAAGTTGGCGGACGAGCCGGCCCGAGGCATCATAGACCACAACGCCGTTCAGCAAGCGGTCGCACGAGATGGCGAACTCGGCCCGCGAAGGATTCGGAAAAACCATGAGCGTCATGCGTGAAGCGTCACGCCTCACGTCCGCCTCCGCGACCCCGGTCGGCGGCAGAGTCACATACCGGATGACCCTGCCCGCGAGCATCGATTCGGCCAGCGGGTTGTAGACCCCGTCGAATACGTACTGAATGCCGATGGTCCTGGTCGGGTCTTGAATCCCGACCGTGGCGGAGGAGTCACGGATACCGTCCAGGTATTGCACTTCCAGGACATTATCGCCGGTCCCGGAAGACACGGTCGAGTCATAGACAATCAGCTCGAACTTGCGCATCAGCGAGCGCGGGCGGAAGTAGGCAACACTGTCATACTCGACCACAAATCGGTGATTCGCCGAGTCGCCAAAGTAGTAAACCCCGCCCGACGGGCTGTCGTTGAACGGATAC
>Ga0209777_10009303_pt1 | contig 10599 bp, 12 predicted proteins | sample FrelakmetHBP12HB_FD_187147 | JGI IMG/M metagenome (GOLD analysis project Ga0209777, IMG submission 187147) | Freshwater lake sediment microbial communities from the University of Notre Dame, USA, for methane emissions studies -HBP12 HB (SPAdes)... | ecosystem: Environmental > Aquatic >... | reverse complement strand
GTAATTGCATCAATTCAGGTGTTTCTCTAATGAGGCGGACTTATACTGGGTAAGGACATAAATGCGGCGTAACCCTGAATTGATGCAATTACTGAGCGTAAAATCAATAATCCTATATATGCCTCCGAAGGGCACCGCGGGCTTGGCGCGGTCACGGGTTAAAGGAAACAACCTTTCACCTTTGCCGCCGGCCATAATAAAGGTTAAGACGTTTTTCATTTATTCTAGCAATAATATCCCGGATACTCCCCGCCTGACCATCATCACCCCGATTGCCGCAAGCAGGATATACATAATCTTAGAAAATGCGCGCGCGCCGCTTGAGCCCATCAACCTGATAATAAAGTCGGCCTTCGCCAAGGTCAGCCAGACAATCAACATATTGAAGACTAAAGATACAAAAGTAGGCACAATACCGTAACTATCCAACATCATCAAAGTGGTAGTAAGCACAGCCGGGCCGGTAATCAGAGGCGTACCTAAAGGAAAAACCCCCACATTCTTATCGTGGCCGTTAGAAAAAATAGTTTTATATGTGCCGGGAAGCAAAAGGCGCATAGAGATAATAAACAAAAGGGCTCCTCCGGCGATTTGAAAATCCGGAATAGTTATACCGACAGCCCTTAAAACTAATTTACCGATAAACATAAAAAGAATCGCTATTGCAGTAGCTGTAACCACTGAATCAATGATAATCTTGCGCCTTTGCTTCTTATTTGTCCCTTCTACCAGGCCGATAAACAAAGGGATATTACCTATGGCATCCACTGCCACAAAAATGGGGATGAAGGTTAAGATAAAAGGTTCCCAGATCTTTAGCATAACTTCTTATTATATAGGATAGGCTAAGAAAAGGCAATTAAAATATTTTTGGTAGGCAGAGGGTAAAGACTTACTCCTTCCACCGTGCCCCTCTTTGAGCCTCAACTGCCAAAGGGGTAAAAGGCGGCGGGGTGTTTGCGAGGTTTGTATCATAAGTCCAGACTCTGTTCGGCGGATTGTAGATAGTGCCTGTATTTGGCCATTTTCCCTGCGCAATCTGGGTATTCCAAAGCTCAACAAAGGATCCGCATATGTTTAGATTTTTACCGCTCCAGTCTTCAAGTAGCCTGGGATAGTTTTCTAAACCACCGTTATATTTTCGCAAAGCTGGATCAGAATTAGGAATCGTAGTATCTACACCGGCAATAAAGGCGGTATTAATGGTGGTTTCCGAGGCGCTACGCTTATCAATCGTTTTGCTGCTGTTTCCGTCTTGCCAATTGTTTGATAGTAGGTTTACTGAATCGCAGATTACAGCAGAAGGCACTTTCGTCACATTATTATAATCGCCTTGTATATAAAGCGGGTCATTGGTAACTACGGTTAAACCCGATGCTAAGCTAAAAATTTGCGAACCGTTTTTAAGGCGCACTCCCGGATGCGTATTACCATTAGTAGCATAGATTAAACCATTTGCATTCTGTTTTAGGTAATTCGTATAATTTGCGTAGCCGCCATCAGCACCAGCCAATTTTTTAAGGTCTATGGTTGTCATTGATATATTAAAGCCTTCTCTGCCATCAGAAACGTTGTTTGAAGTAATTATCGTCCCATTAGGTATCTTATTTACCCCTACAGCACCTTGCGTCAGCATGTTGCCATTGCATTTAATTGTACCGTTAATCACTAAGATACCGGTACCGGTATTATTGACAATATTGTAATAGTATCCAGTGTTATTGGCAGCAATAGAGCCCACAACAGGGACTGCTTTTTTTGTCACTCCGTTCGCACTGGTTTGTACTGTTCCGTTCCAAGCGGCTTGTGCATCGTAAAGCCAGTCTGCATCAGTGCTATCAAGGTGGTCTGGATAAGGAAAACCCGGTTTGTACATACTAACATAGCTAGGGCCTGTTGAGCCCGCTACTTCAATGTTCACTTTCCCGTCCGAATTAGTCCCCCCGTCTTTACGTACATTGTAAACATCAGCGGCGCCCCGGAGATATGCGCTGCCGACTGTACTTTTGCCGACTGTGAGAGTGGAACCATCAGACCCCAAATAAATATCTTTGTTGCTGAAAATCCTGCCGTTAAATATCATTGGCTTCCCGGGGAATACCTCTAAGTCATCATTATAAAATACTGCGTATTGAAAAGCGCTTGTTAATCTGATTGCAACAATTTGTTTAACAGTTACCCTAATGTTAGCGTTTAAAGGATGCTGGCAGGTAGAGTTGAATATATACGGCCTAACAATGACGTTGGTGCCGTCCGGGTCAATTATACCAGCCTGGCTATTAAAGGAGTCTATAGTCACAGTGGCATTTATGCCATTTGCATAATTGCTGACATAGTTAATCGGGACTGGAGTAGCAAAATTGGACTGGAAATTTGCTATCCTACTTATAAACCAGTTTATTCCATCCTCTATCCCGCCTTCCGCATAATAAGAAGCTTCTCTTTGCAGCCTTTGTCTATTTAGGATTAAGTTCTCGTTAAAGATCTTATGGAGAAGCGGCAGAAGCAGCACTACAAGAGAGGCGATAACCATATAAGCTAAGATTAAGGCCTGGGCTTTTTTCTTGGCAGGTTTTAAATTCAATATTTTTAACCACATATTCGCCATCCTTTTTTACTGTTGGTTTCTTAATTTTACAATACCTGTTAAAGTTACGGCTAGAATATTGCCAGCCAGCATAGGCCGTGTAAGAGTCAGGGTAATCTTTATTTCGTCAATATTCAGGTTGGAATTCATAGAATTGTCTTCAAATTTTACGCTGGATACATCGGGGGATATGACATGTGAAATGACGCCATTAACCAGCCGCTGTAATTGGTTATTGCTGATGGAATACTGAATCGTATTATTCACATTCCATTGGGTATTTCTATTAGCGTCAACTAACGGATAGTGCGAATATCCGGGATCAGTAGCATTAATAAAGGTCCTAATAGCAGGGGGGACTTGACAACTAATGCTAGCACTAGCATTATTACAAGGCAAATTAAAAGTGATGGAATTGTTATTCGGCGCACCCGGAATAAATATATTCCCAGCCTTTTCCAGTTCTTGCACCATATAAAGGATATCATTGCGGCCGGTTGAGCGTAAATCACTCTCATTTGTCAACCGCCGCCAGCTATTCATACACTGGGTGTAAAACAAAATCGTAATTGTCCCTAAAATAGAAAAAATCCCGGCAGCTACAATTATTTCCGTCAAAGTAAAACCGTGGTTATTTTTAATCCGTTTTATATACATTGTCTTTATCTTGTCTTTTTAGTAACTAAGGAGGTGGTCTGCCAATTTCCCTTTCCCCCCTTCCAATTTAAAGTTACATTTATTTCTAATGGGTCGGTATTGATGCTTTTGTATGTTACACTGATAGTTTCATTCTTTATGGTGTAGTTACCTGTAATATTTGTATAGGGATTGCCTCCCCCATCTTTAGTGCCATTGGGAAACTTCGCGGTTATATCGCTAAAAGGAGTGCTTATGATTGCTTCCATCATATTGCTTAAATCAGTCATTGCGGCAGTCCTCCCCCTATTTATTGTGGAGAAATAAGCCTCAACTATAAAGCTTTGCAGTATTGCCACGCTGGCAATTACAAGGATCAATGTCGCAAGCAGCAACTCTACAAAGGTAAACCCACGGGAATTATTTTTCTTTGAAAAAATTCTGTAAATCATATTATTTATCATACTACCGTTTATCCTTTTTAGCAACAAAAAACCCTAAGAGACTTTTCTTAGGGCTTACTTAGCCTCTTTGGTAACGCAGCCCCCCACACTCAAGTTACTGGGTGTGGGGCTGTCGCTTTGCGCCCCAGCATTACTGCTGGTTTGCCTTTTTCAACAGGCATACTTTCCTACTTAAAGCATAACATAAAATCAAGCTTATTTCAACATCCAACCTATTCAATCTTATTGATTAAGGGCAGGCATAAAAAACTGGTTAGTGCCGATAAAACGATCAGCCACGATAACCCCACCTTAGGGAGTAAAAATGCCCCGGAGAGGTTACTGGCGATGAGTGCTAGATTACTTATACTGCAAAGCAAGGCAAAAGAAGTAGCCTCTAAGCCTTTCATTGTGCTTCTGGCCATAAAGTCCATAATCATCAGGAAGATGAACATCCCCATCAGGCTATATACTACATCATAAATAACCGCGGTGAAAGGTTTATAATAAAGGTAACTTAATGTGGTAACAGCTCCTAAAAAAACTGAAAAATAGAGCCACTTTTTGATATTTATCCTTTGGCTAAACTTATAATATAACAAAGAGCCGATAATGCCAAAGACCGTGCTAATCGTGCCTAACGTACCGATCCAAATCTTGCTCCACTTAAAGCTATCCCTTTGGATAAAGAAAAGCGGAGTGCCAAAGGAAGGTGAATATTTATAGAGAAAGATAAACAAGCCTACAATAAGCAGCCTCTTATCGGTAAATAATTTCTTTAAATCTGAAATGGATGTTTTTGCAGTGGATTTTTTGATTTCTGCATCCTCTTTGTAAAAGTACGCCGGGATCCCTACTAACAGGTAAACCGGAATTAAGCTTAAAAAACCCACTCGATATCCCCATTTTTCGGCGATATAACCGCCGGCTATACCGGTAATCAGAAGTGCAGCATTGATCGAAATCCATTGGATGCTTTGGATTTTACCGGTGGCTTGATATTTTTTACCTTCCACACACATAATCCCATCTACGGCCACGTCGCGAAAGGCGGCATTCGTAGAATTTATGATCAATATCGCTACCAGGATAAAAAGAGGCAGGGGTACCAATCCTATAAATAAAACTAAGATTATATCCAGGCCTAAGGCAATAAAAATCCAGGCATTTTTATGGAAAAAATTATCAATCACGTACCCTATCAGCGGCTTTACCAACCAGGCAAATATGGTTAAGCTGCTTAAAACCATGATTTTTTCGGGAGAAAAATGCAGGGTGTCTTTGAGGTAATAAAAGAAGCTCTGGGAAGGAAGGCCTTCTATTCCCTGGGTAAAATAGACTGCGCTGCTAAGCGCATAAATCCAGAAAAGTTTTTTATTCAGCCTTGGGAGCCTCTTGTGGTTTCGGACTTTCAGTCTTTTGAGATTGCGTAGTTTGTGACGCTGGTATTACCTCTTGTTGCGCAGGAGTAGTAGAAGGTTGCTTTTGCTCTTCCCTTACCGCAGCCTTTACATCTATTGCCGCAGCCTTTTCGTCTACCACAGGCACCTTTAAATTTTGCATCAAAGACCTGCTTTGCCTGGCGGATAAAATTGCCAGGCTCAAACAAGTAAGGAAAAATATAACGGATAAAATAGTTGTAGTACGGGCAAGAAATGCGCTAGTCTTTGTGCCAAACATTGACTCTACACCCGAGAAAGACTCCACCAGGCCACTCCCCCTGCCCCGCTGAATTAAAATCATAAAAATTAATAATGCACAAGCAATTATATGTATCACAATAATGAGCCCAATCATTTTTTTATCTCTGCTCCCTTTTTAAGAATTTCCGTAAATGCCTCTAGCTTCAAGCTTGCCCCGCCTACTAAGGCGCCATCCACATCCGGCTGCTGCATTAAATCAGCAATATTTTCCGGTTTTACGCTGCCTCCGTACTGAATTCTGATAACTTCTGCTACTTCCTTATTATACACACTTTTTAATAAATCACGAATATATTTTTGCGCCTCTTGCGCTTGTTGGGAGGTAGCGGTCTTACCCGTGCCAATTGCCCAAACCGGCTCATAGGCAATAACCACCCTTATGATCTCTTCCTCACTAATATCTTTAAGGCCGTTTTTTACATGGTCATCTAACACCTGAAAGGTTTTATTTTTTTCTCTGTCGCTTAAAGTTTCTCCTACGCAGATAATCGGCGTAAGGCCATGTTTTAAGGCTGCCTTGGCTTTCCTATTTACAGATTCATTTGTCTCTCCAAAATAAAGCCTGCGCTCAGAATGCCCGATAATCACAAATTCACAACCGGCATCCTTAAGCATTAAAGGAGAAATCTCCCCGGTAAAGGCACCCTCATCCTGCCAATAGGCATCCTGCGCGCCCAGTTGGATATTGGATTCAGCGACTACTTCTGCAACTTCGCTCAACGCGGTGTAAGGCGGACAGATCACGATATCAATATCTTCTAAATCAAAGCAATCCCTTTTTAAGCCATTAGCCAATTCTATGGCTTCGCTGATCGTCTTATACATCTTCCAGTTTCCGGCAATAATTGTGCGTCTCATCTTATTTTTCTGAAAGCGCGGCAATACCCGGCAGGGTCTTTCCCTCTAAAAACTCAAGGCTTGCTCCGCCACCGGTGGAGATATGCGTCATTTTATCCTCTAGTTTGAATTTAGCCATTGCCGCGGCAGTATCTCCGCCGCCGATAATCGTAGTGGCTTTGAGCGTTGAAATAAACTTGGCGATTTCTTGCGTACCTTTACTAAAAGGGTCCATTTCAAATATACCTAAAGGGCCATTCCAAACAATAGTTTTAGCTGACTTTAATTTACTTTCGAATAAAACTATGGTTTTAGGCCCGATATCTACGGCGATTTTCCCTTCAGGAATATTCTCTCCGACAATTTCTACCTTGGCAGCAGGGTCGATTTTATCTACCACCAGGTGGTCTATAGGTAATACAATATCTTTACTTAATAACTTCGCCTTATCTAAAATTTCTTTGGCCAGATCGAGCTTGTCTTTTTCCAGTTTTGAATTACCGATGGATTTTCCTTGCGCCTTTAAAAAGGTATAGCTCATCCCCCCGCCGATTATAATCGCATCGCATTTAGGGAGCAGATTTTCGATTACCCCTATCTTATCTGAAACCTTAGCACCCCCTAAAATTACCATAAAAGGCCTCTGTGGATTATCGATAGCATGGCCTAAATATTGAATTTCCTTTTCTAAAAGAAATCCTGCGGCACTTTTTAGATAATGCGCCACCCCTTCTGTAGAGGCATGCGCCCGATGGGCGGTGCCAAAAGCATCATTGACAAAAACATCAGCTAAAGAAGCAAGCTGCTGGGCAAAATTAGCATCATTTGCCTCTTCTTCGGGATGAAATCTTAAGTTTTCCAAAAGGACCACTCTTTCTTTGGAAGCGCCGACTTCTTCCTTTATGGTATCGCCTACACAGTCATTTAAGAAGCTTACGGGCTCCCCTAGTAGCTCTTTTAATCTTTGCGCCACCGGCTTAAGGCTGTATTTGGCTACAACCTTGCCGTCTGGCCGGCCTAAATGACTGATCAGAATCAGCTTCTTTGCCCTGCTTTTTAAAATATATTTTATGGTGGGTATTGTTGCCCTTATTCTGGTATCATCGGTAATATTTAGGTTTTCGTCCTGCGGTACATTAAAATCTGCGCGTACTAAAACCGATTTATTTTTTAAATCAATATCTTTTAAGCCCAACTTTCCCATATCTCTCCTTATAATTACAGGCTAATTTCTACCATTAGCAGCGTCTATTTTATCTGATTCCTGCTTTTTGTCAAACTTTATTAAAAAAATATCTTTTTTTCTTCGGCATATTTTATTCCTATTAAATTCTATTAATTTGTTCTTCGATAACCCGCAGCTTTTCTATAACGCGATCAAATGATGGTGGCTCTTCAAAGAACATTTGTTGCATCTGACGATAATCGTTTTTCAATTGATTCACTTGATTATCACGAGGCACCAAACGCAAGGTACCCGGCTTAGCTGTATCATAATGCGCCCAATTCGCTTTAAAAAATAGAGATTTATGATCAGACACATGTTTTAGTAACGAAATGCTCTCTAATGCTCTTTTATATATCGACGAATCCGCCATCGCGTATATATCGTAATAATGACGCGACATTCGCAATGGCGCGTTCTTTTCAGATGGATAATGATATATCATATGCAAGATCGTCGCTTTCTCCCAAAAAGTCCGTTCCGCGGCTAAAACACGTACAGAAGTTCCTTCAACGGCCCGCTCACCGGAAACGTTCGCTATATATGGGGCGATTGTCGCGGTTTCAACCGGCCAATGATCAGCTCGAGCGCCAAATTCAATTTTAACCGAGGATTTTACATAGCTTTCCGTAGTACTCGTCATGGCATGAGGAAAGATAAATAAAACAGTTTGTCCGTCCGCATCTTCTGGATCCAATTCTATTTTCCATTCCCCATTATCGGAAAAAACCGCCGCGATTGCTTGCTTTAAATCGGGAAGGATCATTTCAGCAATTTTCTTTCTACAGACCAACTGTAATTCTTTAAGTCTTTTCTGATTTTCCTTATTGCTTTTTTCTTTATCCGGTTCGATAGCGTGAGTTTTCGATAAAAAAGGCCTTTCTATTGAAATGTCAATGTCTTCCGAAAAACGCTTAATAACGTTATAACATTTTGAGAGGGATGTTCCTCCTTTAAAGGTCAAATGCGTGCCGATCTCCGGTAATGAAAAAATGATTTTTAATATCCAGCATACCCAAAAATCCTTTTCAACCAGTTGCGGCATTATATTCATGTTAGCCGCGGCCACTTCAAAGTACGCGCGTTTATCTTTATGCGTCAACAATACGAATTTATCCATAGCCCTTTATCCCTGTAGTTGTCTAAATATAAATCCTATCCACGCGGGTGCATAACGAAGATCGCGCATAATCTGGCGCTTGTCATCCCCTGTTAACCTCTTCTTAAGCATTCCTATTGTTTTATCATCTACGTGACCTTTTCCTAAATACCGCAAAGCCTGAATGACCAAGCCGCTGACATTACCGGCAGTTGCCATATTCTTGGGTGTTGTTCTTTTTAAAACAATCTGCTGATTTTTAACCTGTACTATCCTATTGGCGCCATCTGTCAGGAAAACAATTCTCGCCGGCACCTGTTCGGTTAAGCCCAAAAGATTGGCAGCATATGCCCCGGAAGGTTGAATTTTCAAATTATCCCTTCCTGCTAACGCTTGAGCAATACGCTCATAATTCGCTGGTAATTCCCCTAATGCGGGGTGTTTCTCCGGGTAATCATACAGGCCACGCGCGAGCCGGCGAATAATTCCGGAGCCTGCTAATCGCTCTAAAGCTTTAGCCACAGCCGTACGGCTTCCAAGATCAAGAAAATGACTTTTCGTAAAAACAAAGCCTCGGTTCTTACTGTGTATTCTTTTTTTTATTTTAGTTACAATACTTTGCATTATACTCTCCGCTCTATTGATGTCGCAAAAAGTATATACTTTTTGCGACATTCTGTCAAGCCATTTTTATGCCTTATTGGCGCTTTTTGTGAAACTGAAAATAATACGCTTCGACATCCGTAAAATATAAAGAGCGGCATTTCTGCCGCTCTTTTTTACCTGGCTTAAAGAAGATAAATTTTTATCTTTGTAAGATTATATCCCTTTTTCAACCAATAATTGCGCTAAATCTATCACCCTGCAGGAATAGGCCCACTCGTTATCATACCAAGCGATTACCTTGATGAAATTTTCGCCAAGCACTTTGGTCATTTTTGAATCTACCGTAGATGAAGGGGTAGAGTGATTGAAGTCAACTGAAACCACATCATCACTGGTATAATCAAGTATCCCTTTCATTTTACCGGCAGCGGCAGCCTTAAAAGCGTTATTTAACTCCTCAACCGTGGCCCCTTTCTTTAAAACACAGGTCAAGTCAACTACAGAAACATTAGCCACTGGCACCCGCATGGCAAAGCCGTCTAATTTTCCTTTAAGTTCAGGGATTACCGCACCTATTGCTTTAGCTGCTCCGGTAGAAGTAGGAATCATCGAAAGCGCAGCAGCCCGGGCACGGCGCATATCAGAATGCGGCAGATCCTGTATCCGCTGGTCATTGGTATAGGCATGTATTGTAGTCATTAAACCTTTTTCTATGCCCCAGATGTCATTGAGCACCTTAGCTACCGGCGCCAGGCAATTAGTCGTACAAGAGGCATTAGAAATTACATGATGATTCTTGGGATCGTATTTATCATCATTGACGCCTAAAACAATAGTGATATCTTCACCTTCTGCCGGAGCACTAATAATCACCTTTTTCGCCAGGCCCTTGGTAATATGGTTTACCGCGCCTTTTACCTCTTTACCTTTTTTATTTACCCCGTCATTTTTAACCGTAAATAAGCCGGTAGACTCTATCACTATCTCCACCCCCAACTCTTTCCAAGGCAACTCGCTGGGGTCTTTTTTGCAAAGCACTTTTATTTCTTTTCCGTTAACAATGATCGAATCTAAGCCTGCCAAAACATCCCCGCCGGGGAAACGCCCATGGATAGAATCATATTTTAAAAGATGCGCCAGGGTTTTAGCGTCAGTAATATCATTTACCGCCACCAGTTCTAAGTTTTTTCCCAGCCCCTCAAGGATCCCCCGGCCAACCATGCGGCCTATCCTGCCAAAACCATTAATACCGACTTTTACTGCCATGAAACACCTCCTATTAAAATTAAATTATACTCGGCGGTCAAACTCTTCCGTACCCTAAAAGGCGCAGTTTTTGTCCGCCGAGTATTCCGCCCATAGGCCCAGCCTGACTAAAGTCTCGGATGGGCTCCATTTAAACATCGAAAAGTATTTTTTAAGCGCGCAGGTATGTTGCGGCTAATTCCGGCGGGGTAGGCACG
>Ga0209777_10009302_pt1 | contig 10599 bp, 9 predicted proteins | sample FrelakmetHBP12HB_FD_187147 | JGI IMG/M metagenome (GOLD analysis project Ga0209777, IMG submission 187147) | Freshwater lake sediment microbial communities from the University of Notre Dame, USA, for methane emissions studies -HBP12 HB (SPAdes)... | ecosystem: Environmental > Aquatic >... | reverse complement strand
ACTCAAGGGCGACGAGCCGCAGCTCAAGTGCCTCACCGGCAGCCTTCCCGCAGGCAGCGTCAACTGCCCGGACCTCTCGCACGACGGCAGGCGAATTCTATTCGCCTACTGCCGCTATTATCCCGAAGTCGCCCGGATGCGGAAACTGGACAAGAGCAAGCTGCCCGAGGAGGCGTTCTATCACGTTTACGAAGTCAACACCGATGGAACCGGCCTGCGCAGGCTCACCAAGGGCCGCTATGACGACATGTTCCCCAAGTATCTACCCAGCGGGGAAATCCTGTTTCTTTCTACCCGGCGCGGGCAATACGTCCAGTGCGACCAGGCCAACACCATGTCCACGCTTACCGCCGACATGCCTGACAGCTACGTCCGCTGCGGCGGCGACGCGTGGCGGCCGGTCGCCATCTACACAATGCACACCATGTCGCCCGACAGGGCCACTATCCGCCCGGTGTCGGCGTTCGAGAGCTTCGAGTGGACCCCGATGGTCGACACCGACGGCAAGATCACTTACACGCGCTGGGACTATGTGGACAGGAACAACATGCCATACATGAAGCTCTGGTCCACCCGCCCGGACGGCGGCAACCCGCGCATACTCTGGGGCAATCAGACGACGAACCCGATGTCCATATTCGATGCCCGCCGCATTCCGGGGACGGGCAACTACATAGCCATCGCGTCGGCGCACCACTCGATCACCGGCGGCAGCCTTATCATCATCGATCCCGATAAGTCCCTCGAAGGCCTTTCGGGGATCACTCGCCTGAGCCCGGAGGTCTGTTTCCCGGAAACCGAGGGCTGGCCGTCGACCTATTTCACGAACCCCTACCCGCTCTCGCGGGATTACTATCTTGTTTCCTGGAGCAACGCGGACCTGGCCCACGAAAACACGTCCAACCCGGTGAATGCGCTGGGGCTGTATGTTTATGACTCGTTCGGCAATCTCGAACTCATCTACCGCGACCCGGATATATCCAGCATGTTCCCGATCCCCCTGGTCCCGAGCAAACCCCAGGCGAATATCGCCCACGGCGGCGACTGGTCCGGCCCCCAGCAGGGCACGTTTCTGCTCGCGGACGTCTATCGCGGCCTGGACAACATCGTTCGCGGGACGATCAAGAGCCTGCGCATCGTCGCCATGCCTGCAAAGACCCAGCCCTGGATGAACTCGCCCCAGCTCGGTGTCACTTCCGACGATCCCGGCAAGTGCGTGCTGGGAACCGTGCCCGTGCAAAAGGACGGATCGGCCCATTTCAAAGCGCCGTCGGGCGTCGCGGTCTTCTTCCAGGCGCTCGATTCCGAGGGCAAAGCCGTGCAGACCATGCGCAGCCTCACTTATCTTCAGCCCGGCGAGAACCTGAGCTGCGTGGGCTGCCACGAAAGCAGGTCCACGACCCCGCCCAATCGCAGGCCGATGCCCATCGCTTTCACCCGCCCGCCGGCCAATCTCAAGCCCGGCCCGGAGGGTTCGTGGCCATTGCGCTACGACCGCCTGGTCCAGCCAATCCTCGACAGGCAGTGCGTGAGCTGCCACAGCCCACAGGGAACCAGCGAACAGGCCCGAAGCATCGATCTGACGCCGGCCAAGTCATGGGAGACGCTCGTCAACTTCGGCAAGCCCAGCGTCCGGGAGGTCGTCCGAGCCGCATACACCCGGGGATCCTCGCTGCCCGGGGATGGGCCGTCGTTCACAACGCAGCTTCTCCCGATGCTCACGAAAGGCCACTATGACGCAAAGCTCGACGCCGACGCAATCGATCGGCTGACTCTGTGGATGGACCTTTACGGCCAGAAGCAGGGCAGCTTTAGCGAAGAACAGGAAAAGAGCCTGGAGAGGCTGAAAACGCAGTGGGTGGGGATTCTCGCCAGATAGCGGGCCGGAGCAGCGCGGGTTCGACTCAGTGACTCACGCTGGCCTTGATTATGAACTGATAAGCAAACGCGTTTCGCGCCACGCGCCCCAACGCGCGGTCGACTCTGCCACGAAATGTCGCCTGCATCCGTTCGACCCGATAACCATTGCATTCGAACAGCGCTCGGGCGGTCTTTGCCGTGAAGAAGCGCAGGTGAGAGTTGTCAAGAATGCCGAAGTCGGTGTAATTGAACCTGCCGAGCAGGATCTCCTTGCGGACCTTGTAGTAGGCAACGTTGGGAATCGACGCGAGGACCGTCCCGCCATCATCCAACACGGCCTTAGTACGCTTGAGAACTTCCCAGGGGTCGGAAACGTGCTCCAGCACGTCGGCGAAGATCACATAGTCGAACTTGCCGTCGATCCGCGCCCATGTCCCGGCATCCATGATATCCCCGACGATCAGCCGCTGGGCGTGGGGCTCGGCTTCGCGGGCTTGCGCGGGATCGATATCAACCGCGGTTACCGAACAGCCGAGGTCTTCACGCAGGCGCCTGGTCATATATCCGGTCGCGCAGCCGATCTCGAGCGCTCTGGCCTCCCGCCTCACCATTCCGAGTATCAACTCGTGAGCCGGACTGAGTTGGCTATGATGATAACTCTTAGCTTGCATTGAGTGGATATTCTCCATCGAGCAACACTCGTCAACATGCGAATTGGGGCGCTTGCTCAGGCAAACTCGGCGGCGTCATCACTCGCGCCGCCATCATAAAGCTCGCGCTCCGATTGTTCGAGGTATTCCTCCATGCCCTCATCGCCTTCGTCAGCCATCTCGCTGCCCATCTCACGCAGGAGCCTGCTCATCGAACTCGGATCGTCCCCGCCGGCAAGCGCGGCATCTTCGAGAGCATCCAGGCGCTCGTCCTCGCCGCGGAGCCTGGAGAACCTGGAAATCAGCCTCTCAACATCCGCGCCGCCGCACTTGGGGCACTCGATTGCATCCGACGAGGCTCCCGCGACCATCCCCACGAGCTTGGCGAACTTCTTACCGCAGCTCGAACAGCGGTACTCATACACAGGCATAAGCGGACCACCTCCGCCAATATTATATATCGTATGACCGTGGTGTAAAGTCGACACCCGTCCGCTCAATACTTCCTGCAACCTTTCCCTGGCCAGTGGCGTTATAATGCATGAAGTCAACAAGCGCCCTATATCAATACGTCAATCGACCTGAAGTAATGGGAGGATGCGATGAGAAACCGAAAGAAGTGGATTATCCCGGCAGTCATTTTGGCCTGCGCGGTCGCCGCGATCGTGATTGTCGTGTCCGGCAGCCGAAAGCCGTCGAGAGTCGGGACGATTCTCCTGGAAGTGAACTGCGTTGGCGCCGATCGGCTATTTCGCATCAACACCGACGGCTCCAGCTTCGAACCGGTCATTTGGGACTACTCGGACTTCTCGATCAGTCCTGACGGGAAGCACATCGGCGTGAGGGACGGGGAAAGGGCGTATGTCCTGAACCCCAAGAGCAGGCGATTTGTCATAAAGGACGACTACCTGATTGGCCCGCCGGAATTCAGCCCCGATGGGCGTAGGGTGACCTGCTTTCTGTCCGGATACGAGGGCCACAAGTTTCTCATCGAGGATGTGGACGGCGGCAACCGCCACACAATTCCGCTGGGATACGGAACGGGCGTCGCTTTGAGCCCGGATGGCAAACACATAGCATTCACGGCAGGTGGCTATGACAGCAACCGGGTGCTCATCGCCGATCTTGACGGACGCAACCAGCAGTTTCTTGCAAATGGAAGATTTCCCGAATTCAGCCCTGATGGCCGAACCATTGCCTACATCAGCAACCGCAAGGATAACCAGGACCAAGTCTATCTGATAGACGCGGACGGCACGAACGACAGGCTGCTCACAAAACACAGCCACTCCGCGTTCTGGCCCACGTTCAGCCCGGATTCCCGGAAAGTTGCATTCAAGGCCGAGGATGCCAAGACCGGTCCCAATAAGAAGCTCTTCATCATCGGCGCGGATGGCAGCGGCGAGACGAAGCTTTCGGACGACCCGTCAATCGAGGGTGTGACGTTCAGCCCCGACGGGCAATACCTGGCGTATTCGACAGAAAATGGTGGAACGTACATCATTCCGGCGACCGGCGGCAAACCGAGGCTGCTTACTAAGCTCGGAGGCGGGGACCTCTACTGGGGCCCCACGTCCTTCAGCGCACAACCCCGGCCCACGTTCCCGGGGCTTCCCAAGAACTACTATGTGGATAAACTCGTCAGCGCCGACTTCGATGGCGATGGGCGAAACGAGCAGGCCTGCATCGCCGGCCCGGCCCTGCCGTCGGGGATGGACTGGATGGACGGCCCGCCGACACCCCTTCTCGTCCTCGTGGCGAAGGACGGCAAGCTTATATCGAAATTCGCCTACAAGGGAAAGAACGGGATCGACCGGCTCCAGGCCATCGACCTCACGGGGGATGGCGTGCCCGAGGTTACCTACGACCTGGTGACCTATGGGGGAGACAACTGCCAGTACCAACTCCGCGCGCACCGCTGGGAAGGGCACGCGTTCAAGAGCATTATCGGAACCAATGACGGGGTGCTGTTTCACTGGGACCTGGGCGGCGCGGCCGCTCTCATAGGCAACAAGGGTAACCCATCAAGGATCGTCCTATACAACTTCACCTGGGGAGACAGCGAAAGCCACGCCGACCCTCACCATTATGCAGTGGAATGGTATGATCTCGTGAATGGGCGATTCGTGAAGACCGCGATTAAGCAGACCAAGCACAGGTACTACGACAAAAACCCACTTGCCGAGTTCGGGATCAAGGTGCCGTCGGCGAGGGCGAAGGAACTGTAGGGGCCGACTATCGGCCTAACATTTTGAACCCGAGCCGAACGTGACCCCAAAACTCCCTTCGCTTTACGCGCTTTCGCCCTTTCTGGTTTTCGCGATTAGTCCCTTCCCAACTTTTAACTTTCAACTTTGAACTTTTAACTCTCCCACAAACATCCGTTCGTCTTCCCGGTTGAATGCCCGCCCCCGGAGTGGTAGAATAGTGCGAGAGAATGACGGAGTGAAGATGGGGCAAAATGAGCCAGGATAAGATCATCATAACCGGCGCGCGGCAGCACAACCTCAAGAACATCAACGTCGAGATCCCACGCGACAAGATGGTCGTCATCACGGGGCTGTCGGGCTCCGGCAAGTCGTCGCTGGCATTCGACACGATCTACGCCGAGGGGCAGCGCCGCTACGTCGAATCGCTGAGCTCTTATGCCAGGCAGTTCCTGGGGCAGATGGACAAGCCCGACGTCGACGACATCACCGGCCTCTCGCCCGCCGTCAGCATCGACCAGAAATCGACCACCCGCAACCCGCGCTCGACCGTGGGCACCGTCACGGAGATTTACGACTACCTGCGACTGCTCTTCGCGCGAATCGGCCACCCACACTGCCCGCAGTGCGGCCGGGAGATCGCCCAGCAGACCGTCGAGCAGATGGTCGACACGATAATGGCGCTTCCCGAGGGCACGCGGATTCAGGTCCTTGCGCCTCTCGTTCGCGGCAGAAAAGGCCATTACACGAAGCTCATCGAGGACGTCCGCAAGGAGGGCTTCGTGCGGGTGCGCGTCGACGGCGAGATGCACGAGGTCACCGATGACATTGAAATGGACCGCTACAAACAGCACACCATCGAGATCATCATCGACCGCCTCGTCGTCAAGCCCGGCATCGAAAAGCGCCTCAATGACTCCGTCGAGACCGCTCTCAAGAAGGGCAGCGGCGTATTGGCCGTCGACGTGATCGGTGAGGAGGAGATGCTCTTTTCCGAGCAGTTCGCGTGCACCGAGTGCGGGATCAGCCTGGAGGAAATCGCGCCGCGCAGTTTCTCGTTCAACAGCCCCTACGGCGCGTGCCCGGACTGCCACGGCCTCGGGTTCCACAAGCGGCTGAACCCCAACCTGATAATGCCGGACAAGGACAAGTCCATCGAGCAGGGCGCGCTCGTGCCGTTTACCCGCAGCGCGAACGAGTGGATGATGGCGATGCTCAGGGGCCTGGCAGAGCAGCAGGGCTTCACTCTCAAGACGCCACTGCGGAAGTTCACCGACGCGCAGATGGACATCCTGATGTACGGCAGCCGGGAACCCATCACCATCACCTACACCAGCCGGTTCAGGGGCCGCAGCCGCACGTATCGCACCCATTTCGAGGGGATTATGCACCTCTTGGACCGCCGGTATCGGGAATCGAGTTCCGAGATGGTCAAGGAGGAGATGGAGCATTACATGTCCGACATCCCCTGCTCGGGGTGCGGGGGCAAGCGGCTCAAGCCCGAGAGCCTGGCGGTCACGATCAACGACCTGGACATATCGGACGTGTCGGCCAAATCGGTCACCGCGGCTTACGACTGGTTCGCGGGCCTGCGCCTCACCCGCCGCGAGACGATCATCGGCGAGCAGGTCATCAAGGAAATCCGCGCGAGGCTCAAATTCCTGCTGGATGTGGGGCTGGATTACCTCACCGTGGACCGCGCGGCCGCGACTCTCGCGGGCGGCGAGGCCCAGCGTATCCGATTGGCCACCCAGATCGGCAGCGGGCTGATGGGGGTGCTTTACATCCTCGACGAGCCCAGCATCGGCCTCCACCAGCGCGACAACCGGCGGCTGATAGACACCCTGCTTGCGCTGCGCGACCTCGGCAACACGATAATCGTGGTCGAGCACGACAGGGAGACCATAGAATCCGCCGATCACATCATCGACATCGGCCCGGGCGCTGGCGAGCATGGGGGTGAGATCGTCGCCGAGGGCACGCTGGATGAGATAAAGAATTCAAAGGATTCTTATACAGGTCGTTACTTGACCGGCGAGCTCAGCATCCCCGTTCCCGCCGAAAGACGCAGGCCGAATGGCAAATCTGTTAAAGTTAAAGGCGCAAAGGCACACAATCTTAGGTCGATAGACGTGGATTTCCCAATGGGGGTATTTATCTGCGTGACCGGCGTGTCGGGTTCGGGCAAGAGCACCCTCATCCAGGAGACCCTCTTCCCCCGGCTGATGTATGCCCTCGAGGGCAGCCATCGTGTCTGGGGCGATCATGACGAGATATCCGGCCTCGAGAACATCGACAAAGTGATCGACATCGACCAGTCCCCCATCGGCCGGACCCCTCGCTCGAACCCGGCGACATATACGGGCGTGTTCGATATGATCCGGGACCTTTTCAGCAAGACCCCCGACGCCAAGGTCCGAGGCTATCAGCCCGGGCGGTTCAGTTTCAACGTCAAGGGCGGCAGGTGCGAGGCGTGCAAGGGCGACGGCATCGTCAAGATCGAAATGCACTTCCTGCCGGACGTCTACGTCCCCTGCGAGGTCTGCAAGAGCAAGCGTTACAACCGCGAGACGCTCGAAATCAAGTATAAGGGCAAGAGCGTATCGGACGTGCTGGATATGACCGTCAGTCAGGCGCTGGAGTTTTTCAAACACATTCCGAAGATCGAGCGCCGCCTCAAGACCATCCACGACGTCGGCCTGGACTACATCCGCATGGGCCAGCCCGCGACCACTCTTTCCGGCGGCGAGGCCCAGCGCGTGAAGCTCTCAAGCGAACTCGCCAAACGCTCGACCGGCCGCACGCTCTATATCCTGGATGAGCCCACCACCGGCCTGCACTTCCACGACATCAAGAAGCTGCTCGAAGTCCTCGGCAAGCTCGTCGACGCCGGCAACACGGTCCTGGTGATCGAGCACAACATGGATGTCATAAAAACCGCCGACCACATCATCGATCTCGGCCCCGAGGGCGGAGACAAAGGCGGCCTCGTCATCGCCACCGGAACTCCAGAGCAGATTGCGGCGAATGAGGGATCATATACGGGGCAGTTTTTGAAGAAGGTGCTGGGGAAGCGGAAGGCAGAAGGCGGAGAGCAGAGGGCCGGGAAGGGAGGAAGGAAGAAGAAGGAGAGTGTGGGGGCGGGGTAGAATTAAACTCTTATAGAATGCTCGCCAGATAGCCGCTGATGGCAGGTAACGGGGGCAACGTGACTGAGCTTCTCCAATTTGCAGCAAAATGGGGTAGTATTGCAAGCCTAGTGGGCCTGGGCGTTGGCATGTTGGCCCTTTGGCAGGCGTACTCCGCTGCGCGAAGCGCGAAGCAGGCCGCAGAACGTATTTTGGAGGTAAAGCGCGATCTTGCCAAGAGGACTCTCGCGGACGAACTGAGCAACGTGCGGCAACTACTCGCCCCGGCCATACTGCTTATCAAAGAGAACGCCCCTCGCGCTGCATCGGAACTGATAAGCCCGTCCATTTGTACGGTCGTGCACCTGGCGGCGCGCTGGAAACCTGTCTTGAGCCAGACACAAACGGATGGCTTGAGCAAAGCAGTGGCCCAGTTAAAATCGGCCAACAAGTTCCTCGTGGCCGCCGACCTTGAGACGGAATCGACGCAACGGTGCCTGACGGCGACGGAAAACGCTTTGCACGCTGTGGTCGAAGTGCAGGGTTCGGCCCTCGCCGAGGCGGACCATCTACTTGAAGGGAACACAAAATGAACGCCACGATGATAGTAGGTCAAGTTGTCCTCAAGACAAGAATCGGCAAGCTCCAGTGGGAACCGACGGCAGACCCAAACGAGATGATCGCTGCCTTCGGCGGTGGCTACGTTTTGCGGATGGCAGGTCCGCGCGCATTACCGATGGGCGACTACCCTCCTACCCTGTCCGTAGAAACAGCAGGTGGCCAGGTGGTGGTCAGCATAGCGGCCGATGATCGGGCTACCGCAGGCAACGCCGAGGAAGTCGGGGTGCTTTGGGAAATGATAAGATGTGGGGGCAAGAGCGCTGAAGAGGCGGCCGATGAGGCACTGAGCCGCCTGATGGAGCTTTAGCCTTGCGTCAACCCGGTCGGCGGGGGAATCCATCCTCGGATGATCGAATAGTCGTGTCTGGCAGCCATCGTCAGTGCTGCATGATATACTAATGATCTTCAGGTAATGTCGTAACGTACTGGCGGCTGATTTCGTGCTCAAAAAGGGCTGCCTGTAAGTTAGAACAGTATGCGAAACTCATTAAGTGGTAAGGTGGTATCCTACTTTTTGGAGGACTGGGCTATGCGTTACATTCAATTGCTTTGCATTGTTAGTCTGCTTCCTGTGCTCTTTGGTTGTGGTAACAAGACACCTTCGTATGTTAGCACTAATAACCCTGTGGTTGTTGGAGGGAAGGCCATAGTGGATTGGCCTACTACTAAGTCATCTAGCCTGTTCAGTGACTATTCCTCTTATCGGCGTTTCGTAGAAACCACGAATACAGACGAAGCTATCCAAATCCAGGAGAATAATACGGTTGAGCTGCCCAACGGCACGGAATTGAGCGTGATTTCTTATCAACCGGGTCAGGACGCTGAAGATGGAGCTTATGAGGTGCGCGTATTAGATGGAGATTACAAAGACAGAACAGGATGGATTTTCAAGAACGTGATATCAGGTAAGTGATACCGACAGGTATTCACACCCCTCCGATACTCCGGCACATCCATGTGCCGGACTTCCCTTCCCGCGCATCCATGCGCCCTGCAACCCTCCGCACCCCACCCACGCCCGGGGATGAACATGCCAAGACAACAAAAGAAGGACATCCCCGCCGGCCAGTCGAACCAAATCCGCGGAGGTGACACGCATGCCACAGCGGTCCAAAGCCGATAGTCCGGCACATCTTGATAGCCGATAGTCCGGCACATCTTGATAGTTGATAGTCCGGCACATCCATGTGCCGGACTTCCCCTCCCGCGCATCCATGCGCCCTGCAACCCTCCGCACCCCCCCGAGCCCGGGGATGAACATGCCAAGACAACAAAAGAAGGACATCCCCGCCAGCCAGTCGAACCAAATCCCCGATAGTCCGGCACATCTTCATAAAATGATAGTCGGGCACATCCATGTGCCGGACTTCCCTTCCCGCGCATCCATGCGCTGCTCACCACTCAATCGGCTGCAAGGGTATCGGCGATGTCTGCTCCAGATAGTAATAGCCGGCGCTTGAATACTTCCATGCGCACGGGTCTTCGACAAAGCCTGCTCTGACCGGATTGTTATGCATATACTCAAGCTTCTGGCGAAGAAACGGCTGTGTGTGGACTTGCTCGGGATGGAACTCGTCCTGCCACACCTTAATGGCAGCACGCCGGGGATCGGCCTTTCTGAAGGCGTCCAGCCACAATATGCGCCCATCTGCTTGCAGCTTGGCAGCGAGCAGGCGGGAGGTATAGCCCTTCATGTCCCTCATGACAGCGGAAATGCGCCCCTCGTCTTGAGACGCTGTCAAATGGAAGTGATTTGGCATCAGCACATAGCCGTGGACTATCAGTCCCTTTGATTGCGAGCAGTAGGTAAGGCTGTCGGCAAGGATGCGGAAGTAATCGTCCCTATTGAAGATTGGAAGCCAGTCCGTGACCGTGATCGTCATGAAGTGGGGATAGGCCCCATCGTATACTTTGAACCGCTGTGGCATGTGCGTCACCTCCGCGGATTTGGTTCGGCGGGCGGGCGGGGATGTCCTTCTTTTGTTGCTTTCGCGGGTTCATCAACGGGCGCTGGTGGGGTGCGGAGGGCTGCACGGCGCATGGATGCGCGGGAAGGGAAGTCCGGCACATGGATGTGCCGGACTATCGGGATGGCGCATGGATGCGCGGGAAGGGAGGTCCGGCACATGGATG
>Ga0209777_10009301_pt1 | contig 10601 bp, 8 predicted proteins | sample FrelakmetHBP12HB_FD_187147 | JGI IMG/M metagenome (GOLD analysis project Ga0209777, IMG submission 187147) | Freshwater lake sediment microbial communities from the University of Notre Dame, USA, for methane emissions studies -HBP12 HB (SPAdes)... | ecosystem: Environmental > Aquatic >... | reverse complement strand
TGACATGGGGATTTTACTTGGGGAAAATCGAATTTTAGTGCGATACGGCCTACAGCAGCTCCAGAAGACAAAAAGGATTGGTCTTGCAAGGCTGTTGCGCCTGTGTGAGACCGATATTACCGATACATCAACCTCGATCATCGCCTCAAAAATTGCCCCGCGCTTAAATAGCCTTGGCCGCATTGCCGAACCCGCGCAAGGTGTTGAGCTGTTGCTGATTCGTAATGCCCTTGCTGCCGAAAAGCTTGTGATCGAGATGAACCTCCACAATATTGAGCGGCAGAAGATTGAACGGCAGATGACAAAGGATGTTGAAAGGATTTTGCAAGACCATCCAGAGCTGCTCCAAAACAGGGCGATTATCTTAAGCTCTCACAAATGGCATCCTGGTATTGTGGCGATTTTGGCGATGCGAATTTCGAAGCAGTACAACCGCCCCGCGATCGTCTTGTCTTTAGACGGCGAGATCGGCAAAGGGTCACTTCGCTCAATTCCTGAATTTCCAGTTTTGCCCGTCTTGCGCGAGCTGTCAGACATGCTGCTCAACTTTGGCGGTCACAACATGGCTGCCGGCATGACGATCAAAGAGAGCCTGCTCGAGGAGTTTACGAAGAAATTCATCGCTATTGCCAATGAAAGGCTGCAGGAGCAACAAATTGTTCCGAAACTGCATCTCGACTCAGAGATTTCCTTTACTGATTTGACCTTTGATCTGATGGAGACGATTAAGCTACTCGAGCCCTATGGCAACGGCAACCCGCCGCCTCTTTTTTATACGGATGTGGAGCAGGTTCAGCTGCCAAAGCTGATCGGCAAGCAGAATATAAAATTCTTTCTCGATCAAAAGGGACGTGCGATGGAGGGGCTTGGTGTTGGCTTCCCGTGCCGCTTCCGCGAGCTTCAAAAGCTGCCACTTCGCCTCCGCATTGCCTTCACCCCGCAAGTGAGTGCCTCGAGCATTCAGCTTCTCATCAAAGATTTCCAGGTTCTGGATAAATAATCAGAGCCGCTGCTACTGCTGATGTCCCTCCATTATATTGAGAGCCTGTTCTATGTTCTTATTGGCTACAGATAGTTTGAAAGAGGCGGAAAGAAGAGAGGTAAAAAAATGATGAAATCCCTTGTACAAAGCAAAGGCGGCAGTATTTGTTGCGAGATTCGCCAGAAAGTTCAGTGCCGTGTCGTTGGCGCTGTAAGAAGATTTCAGAAAGGTCGTTAAATCAAAATCGTCTCTATGATGGTTAAAAACATTTCCGGCACATTCAAAAATAGAGAAAGCCGAAGCCAGCAAAATGAGAAAGTTTGCTACCTTATCTTTTTTCTCTGAAATACTCACAGGGCCGTAGAAAGTCATTTTTTTATCTGCAACACAACCATAAATAGCGTGAAAAAGAGCATCACAGACAACGGCGGCTTTAAAACCGGTATTGGCAAAAACGCTGTTCACTACTTCGAGGGCATTTTGACTGGTAAAAGTATCTACGATGTGTTTCTGATCGCAAAGATTTTTTATGGCCATTACAAATGATTGAGCGGTTTGCCAGTAAGAGTCTGAAGAGAAAATTTTATTCAGGCATGCAGTTGATGTTATATTGTATATCACTGACTTTAAGAGCCAATCTGGTGATAGAAGCTTAGAGGTAAATAGGTATGAAAGTCCGCGAACCATCACGTCTCCGACCACACAGCTTACTCGTACAATGAGGGAGGGAGGTTTTGGTTGAGCTGCCTCGTGATTTAGGTAATAGTGTAGCCCTGCAAATGGATTGAAGTGGTGGACTTGAGCTGCAATATTGTGGGCTGGTAATTCTGAACGTAAATGTGCCATAAATCCTTTTATATTTGTTTTATAAATTGTGGCCTTCCCGATTAAATTTACACCCAATTTGCTCCAGTGTAAACTTGCACAGTTCGGTTATGAAATAATGACCTCCTCGGTACAGAACAAAAGAGCCAAAATTCAACGCTACATTTGTTAAAAAGTTAAACTCCAAGTCGTTTAATTTGTAAGAAAACTTCGTGGAAGCAGTCAAATGAGCATAGTTACTAGGATATTCGAAGGTCTTTGAGGCGTTATGAAAAATAGCAGCTGCTGATACAAGCCATGAGACTATGTTTGCGGCGCTATCAGATAGCTCATTTTTTCGGATCCAAGCCACACCATAAATACTGTGAAAGAGAGCATCACTGATAACGGCGGCTTTAAAACTGGTATTGGAGAAAACACTCTTTAGTACTCCGAGAGAATATTTGCTCGTAAAAACATCTGAGATATTTTTCGGCGGGCAAAGATTTTTCGTTGCATTGATTAACTCTTGAAAGCTTTTGCAGCAGGTCGGGAGCGAAGAGAAAATTTTATTTAAGCATGCCGTTGGCGTTAAGTTGTAAAGAATGGATTGCAAGAGCCTATTTGGAGATAAGAATGTGGCCACTCCTAGGAATGAAGAGGCGCGAGCCAGTGTGTCTCCAAAAACAGAAGTTATTCGTTTTGTGAGGGAGGGCGGAGATTTAACTGATTGATCTGCAAAGGGATTAAATTGAAGGGCGTCCGCTGCAATAATGTTGTTTGCGTTTGGAACTAAACGTGAGACTGGCATAAAAACCTCTTATTTCTAGTTTTATACATTTATCGGCATCTATTCTAAGCTATGAGGTCTTGATCTACAACTTCCGTTAAATATAGATTTTGACGACAGGCCGCGCTATTCCTTCCTCTCATGAAAATGTGAATTCTCGATTCAATATTACATTTCATGCGGCAAATCAAGATCAGGATTTTTGCAGGCTTCAACCATCTTGCCAAATAGGGAGGGGATCTTTTGTATGAGAGCAAAACCAACTGTGTGGCAAGCAGAGTATGCCTCAAAAGCAGCAAGATTTAAAGCAGCTGTGGCAAGTCTCGCTGTGAGTGCTTCAGGACGATTCAAATGGAATTGAGGAATCCAAGTGGATGGGCCGAGGAATTGAGGAATTCCAGTGGGTGCACCTTTGTCCCAGGGAAGATAAAAGGAAACAAAGAACACCATTGCTGTTGATGCAGCCGTACGAGCAAGATCGAGCCATTTATTTTTGTCTGAAAAGAGATGAGAAGCAGCATAAGCGGAGATATCCACAAGGCAGGCGCATTTAAAAGAATCAAAAACTGTCTGGCCAAGATAATTCCAATTCCAAGGCCAATAATCTCTGTGATACAACTCAAAAAAATTGCGCCGTGCATAAGGCTTTTCTAAAAAAATGTCCCTTTCAATATCGAAAGCTGGTGATTTCAATCGAGTATGAAAGACCTCCATAATTTTTTCTGCAGCCAGATATAAAATGGGTACTTCTTTCGAAATAATCGCTTTCAAGCCAGAACCAGCATGCTCGGAAATGAGGAGAGCCGCGCCTGAACGCATCAGAGTACTTGCAGCAACCATTGGAAAAGTTTGCTTGTTGATAGCGGCTTGATTGCCTGGATCTTTTACTTTTGGACAAAAATATCCTTGGACATAATGGATAATATTCATAAAAACCTCCTAATTTTTTATCAATATAGGAGCAGAATAGACTTTTTTTTGTTTATCTGTCGATGTGGAAATGGTATGTATTCAGGGGGTATGTAAGCGAAGTGGCTCTAGATGCAGGTGAGGCATCTTCTGCAGATCTCCCCCTTGTAAAGAGCCCTTGGCTATTTACTTCGGTGGCGGTCCGCGCAACTGACCCAGCTGCATCAAGAGGAGCGGCGCTTATATACCCGTGAACACATACCTGGCTCTTTTGTAAATAGCATTTGGCTAATAACTTTAGTGAGTGTTCCTTACATATGTCAGGCTAGAGATGCTTCGCTTACATAGCGTAAACACATACTTAAGGATTTCTAATCGATATCTATTGTTATCTGTATTTTGCCGAGCTCCTTAAATATATTTGTAGCGACATGATGGATGACTTTATAGAGAGCAAAAGCTTCCAGATTCTGTACAAAATTTGTTGTAAAATTCAGCGACATGTTGTTGTCGATGTATGAATCTTTCGTTTGGTTATTGAGGAGGCTAGGATCGCCCCAAGGAATGGTATAAGGGCCGCAGCAATGCAACAGTATTGGCATAATAGATGCCAAAGTTATAAGGAAATTTGTAAATTTTTCTTTTTTATCGGAAAAACACCCATAAATACCATGGAAGAGAGCGTCACAGGCGACGGCAGTTTGAAAACCCGATTTATCGAAAAGAGCATTGAGAGCATTGATAGTAGGGTCACTTGCAACAGTATCTAAAATCTTTGTGTCATTGCAAAAACTGGCAATGGCATTTTTTATCTGTTGAGCTGAAGAAAAGGCAATTGGCGAGGCTGTAAAAATTTTGCTTAAACACGCCTGTGGAGTTGCGTTGTATACAATACTGGCAACCAAACCTAGACGGTTTGTGACTAAATTTGTTACCAGATAGGAACCAGAACGAACAAGAGTATCGGCGCAAGCGGAACCAAGGCGTGACAGAAAAGATTTAGGTTCTTGTATATGAGCGACGGGATGCATAATAACTCCTTAATTTTCTAATTTAAATTAATTCAGCAAAGTTGCCAACGGCTCTACATTTAAGTGCCATTTGCGAACAAATAAAGCTTAACGAAATGCGCACTAAAGTGTTTCCTGATTATTACTTACGTAGGAAGCGATTTTATTGATGAGGGCGGAGCCTCCTCGGTAGAGGGCGAAAATTGCCAAGTTCCAAACGAAATTGCCAGTTTGAGTCATCGACTCTTCTTTTGTTGCGCCGTTTGAGAAAAATCCGCATGTTGCGACAATAGATGCTATTGACCCAGCTGTGATCAGAAGATCGCAAGATTTGTTTTTGCCTGTAAATAAACCTAAAATGGCCCGACTGAGGAGATCGATGGAAACTCCAGTAGCCGCACCAGTGGAATCGAAAAGTTGGCCGAGTTTTGCCGCGTTACCGAAATCGCTCGTCGTTAGGGGAGAAAAACAACCGCAAGGCGATTGTCCAGTATAAAGTTGGATAGCTTTGGTTGGGTCATTACACAGCGTTTCAATGGCTTGTGTGAGGTTGACAATGGAATCAGTATTGAGTGAGGAGCGGATTTTACTTAAGCAAGCTTGTGGTGTAACAGTGGTTATAATTGCCTTAGCGAGGGACCTAATAGCGGCGCCCGTCGCGTAGATTGAAAGACAGCGTGCGCCTGCTTGGACAACAGTTGAGGTGAATCGCTGGCAAAATGATGCAGGCTGGTTGATCTCATTATGAGTTGGTACCATAAAAACTCCGTTTTATTAAAATTTTCAAAATTCTACCTGATAAATCAAATAAGTTCAATGACTTTTTTATTAATAAAGCGATATTGTAAATTCGGCTTAATAATTATTCTCATTAAAAAATGTTCGAGATAATTATGAATAATAATACCCATTTTCCAAATATTCGGTTTCCGCATCCTTTCCGCTCCAGAATTCTAGCCTGAGTTTACAAGTTAGGAGTTGGCATCAGAAGCTATGTTGATTTGCTGATGATGCAAATTTTGGACAAGATGCCGAAACCGCCAATTATTTAAAAATAAGGCCTAAAAGTGTATCGCAAAAATGATGCAGGCCTTTGTACACAGCAAATGTGCCTAAATTCCAAGCGGCATTTGTGACAAAGATGAGTTCCAAATCGTTTGTTGCGTAAGACTTTTTCATTGAGTCAGTAACATTCTTATCATCAGCTGAATGAGACAGAACATTTGCAGCAAATAGAAAAATAAGTAATGACGACGTAATTGTTGTCAGAAGATCATGCATTGTATTTTTTTTCCCCACAAGACAGCCGAAAATACCATGCCAAAGAGCATCACAGATGACGGCAGCTTTAAAGCCGTGCGTGGTAAACATACTCGTCACCATTTTGACGGCCTTTTCAGTGGTAAAAACATCGAGAACCGTTTTCTCATGGCAAAATTCTTGCATGGCTTGCAATAACACTTGAAGAGAGCTGCAGCAATTTGGACTCAAAGAAAAAATTCTATTTAAACAGGCTGTTGGAGTTACGTTGTAGACAATTGCTTGTAAAAGCCTATTAGGAGATAGGAAGTTGGCCGTGACAAAATAGGAAAGTCCTCGAACAAGGGTGTCATGGGCGGTGTTGGTTATTCGTTGGGTGAGGGAAGGGGGAGGAGATCTGAGCCTTGCTTGAGCTACAATATGCCTGATTAAATCAATATCTTGAGGATCAGGGATTTCCACGATACTCGGCTGGTATTTATTGGAACAGGGACGTACCATAATAACCTTTTTATATAGTTTTATAAGTTATTCGCGATAGAATAGCCAATTCACCTTTATCGGTCGATCTCTTCTTGGACAAAGGGAAAAGCCTTCAATAATTAAAAAACCAACAAATAATTATAGCTTTTTAATTATAATTTTGGTTTAATAGATGAAAAAGATTTAAATATAGTAAAAATTTATGAATAATATGTCTTTCCCAAATATTCAGTTTCCAAGCCCCTTCCACTCAAGTTCGGGATCAGATCCGATGGAATCATTCGTTCGAAGTGGCATAAAAAATACCATTGAATCGATGCGGGCTCAAGTTAAAGATAAAATGCCAAAGCCTCCCTTTGCTCTCCCGACTGCACCAGCCAAAAAAATCGATCCTGCACGTGTCAAACAGAGCAGCCCCGTTTCTTCAACATGTGAGCCAGCCAAAAAAAGCGAGCCTGAGCGTGTCAAACAGAATCCGTCAGTTTCTGCAACGAGTGTGCCAGCCAAAAAAAATGTGCCTGCTCGCATGCAACCCTGCCCTTTTGAGCCCATGTCAGTCGATGAGATTGCCTATAATTTATCGATCATGAAACAAACAATCGATGGGGGAAAGGGAGCCGCTATTGACCTTGGCTTTATTGAAATTTTTCATACCGCTATTGCCGATCAAAAAGGCGCTAAATCCAATGAAATCGCCCTAAAAGAGCTCACCAAAAACCTAGAAGCTCAGGAGAGACGACTTTATGAGGCCAAATTTGGTAAGCTTGAATCAGAAGTAGCCGTCAGAAAATGTGTCGAAAATAAAGCCTCTTTAAATGCTCTTGCAGACAGCTACGGAAGCTGTGCTGTGAAAGAAGGGCTGAAAAAACTTCATAAAGAAGGCTTTTCTTATAGACCCGTCATCGGCGATGGCCATTGCCTTTTTCGCTCTGTTGCCTCTGGCTTCCTTTCCGATTTTGCCTCACAACCGAAACAGGCCCAAGATAGGTTTTTAGGCTCATTTTTTAAAGATATTGCCTCCTTGAAGTCTCCCCGACTCATGGAGTTGAGTCGTCATTTTGAAACAGCGTTGCGCGATATCCAGTCAAAGCGCAAAACTGTCGACAGTGTCCTTACAAACCAAGCAACTTCAGACTCTTTAGTTGCCTTTTTACGTCTGCTTGCGTGCGACTATAACCGTAAGTTTGGAGGCCGTGAATTTGCCGCCTCCCTCGCTGGAATTTCCAACGTGGCCCCGGCTCAATATTTGGCTGATATGGCTGATATGAAAAAGAAGGAATATGGTGATGAGCTCGAAATTGCCGCTCTATCGAAAACTTTGAGGAAAAAAATTAAGGTTCTTGACGCTCGATCCATTGGACAGGGCGAGGCGATCGATTCACTCCACACGCTCTATGGCCGCAGCCCAGGCGAGCCCATCTATCTTTTGAACCGTCCAGGCCACTATGACCTGGCGTGCAAAGGTCAACCAGTGCCCAAAAAAGCCCTCCCAATCGTCGAAATCAAATAAGGCGCAGCTCTCTCTTTTTAGTCCGTTTCATTCATATATCTTAATGCTGCACCATTGGCGAGGTGCGCTCCAATCATAAATAATTATTTTAAAGTAACCAAGAAGGTGCTATTTGTCAGGTAAAGAAAAATTTTAAATTAAGGCGAATTATGTCCGAGCCTACTGCTATGGGGCCAAAGCCCGATTTTAACGTCGAACAAGCTATTGAGGGAGCTTTGAATAAACCAGGGGGATTCGATGTTAAGACAGGCGCATTGACTATAGAACGAAAAACGAAAGATGAAAAGGGCCAAGAGATCACAATTCAATACACCATCACCGTTACAGTTGGTGTGGATGCGATTCGAGATAAAGCGCTCGTTGCAAAAATAGCAAAACTCTTTAAGGAGGCAATTGCAAAAATCGATCGAACGGTTGTAGATCCCAACAATGTCCACATAATTTCGAAAGGTGTACCTCTAGTTTTCACTTCAGAATTCACAAAAGATGAGGCCACGGTTAAAAGACAGGCGCAACCGGCGCTGGAAACAACGCTGTCAGCAGCGGATCAAGGAGTTTTGACTGGTCTAAACGAGTTCAAAATTGGCGCTGGCACACCAGATGAGCGTGTAGCAATTCTTCAGGAAGCCGGAAGGTATGCGAAAACCTATAATATTTTGAAGGACAATCTTGCTAAGGCCAATATTGTATCTTCAGCAGAAAAAAATAAAATTCTAGCGGAGATATTAGGTAAAATAAAGAAAGAGCCAGGTGTTGAAGCAGCATTTACTGTTTTTCAAGAAGAGTTAAAAACTCCGACTCCAGCGCCGCCGCTCAGTCCAGCCCCTGCAAAAGAAGCCATTGAGAAAGCTGCGAAGCAATTACAAAGTGATCTTGAAAAAGCATTCTTGCCAGAGACCGCTTTGCCTTCTGCCTCGACAGTGGTGAAACCTGACACAGGTGAGAAAGTATCAACAACTGAGAAACCCGCAGCAACATCAAAGCCTCCTGAGATTTTGACAGCAGTTCAAATAACAGAGCAGGCACTAAAAGAGCTACAGCTTGCGGCAGAGCTAGCAATTCAGCAGCAGGCTAGCAAGGACAAGCTTGAAAAAATAGCTAATGATTTAGAAGATATAGCTGATGCTTTAGACGAGTTTAATACGGATAAAAATAATGTAGACCCAACTTTACGAAAAAATGCATTTGTTATTTTAGATTCCATAAAAAAAGAAGAGTTAACCTCATATCTGACTCAACTAACTGAGCTAATTAACAACGCAAAAAAAAGGAATGATAACGAACAAGTAAAAAGCGCGGAGAATTTGGAAACGAAGGATAAAAGTCTTTTGGACTCTTGGAAGCAGGCGGTCGAGGAAAAAGCCAAGTTTGAAAAACAAGCACCTATTTTACAGCCAGTGAGCCCTCAGCTACAAACAACACCATTGACAACTATGCCTCAAACACCTACTCAAACAGCTCAAACCGGGTTAACTGAACAGGGGACATTGTTCACTTCAACTACCACGACGCAACCTTCACAACCACAACCCATTCTCCATCCTCAAATCATGCCCCAACAACCGCCACCGCCACAGCAGATCCAGCCGTCTCCAGTTCAGCCACAACTCCAGCCACAGCAGCCCCAACAGCCTCAATCTCAGGTCCTGCAGCCTCCAGTTTCTGCGCGGCAGGGCCCCTCCACTCAACAACCTAGTTCGAAGGGAGCTCCAAATGTCGTGGTATCTCAACAGGGTTCAAGCGAACAAGTTTCTCAAACGTCTGTTTTGCAATCCAAACCCGTAAGAGCCACTCCAAGAGTGCAAGTGAAGATAGATAAAGAGAAGGATTTAACCAATGCGATTGAAAAAACTCAGAAAACCCTCAAAGAGTTAACAAGTGATTCTGAGAGATTTATTTATCCTCAAGAAAATGAACCACCCATTGTGCTGACGGAGGATAAATTGAATTCGGTAAAAACTAAGCTTGATGAAATTCAGGAAGAAATTAATTCTATGTGGAAATTCGTTATGGTGAAAGACATAGCGGATGTGGAAAAAGTATATCAACGAAGAGCGGCTGTTAGTAAATTGCAAATTGACCTTATAAAATTCTGCGTTAATGACTATGGACCATATTTGCAAAATAAAGATTTCAGAGTTGGCAAAAAAGATTCTTATAAGCCGATGCAGCCAGAGGAGTATGCTGGAAGAGAATATTCTTACCATCTTCCCTCAACTCCAACTAGTGCAGGAATAACAACAACGCCACGTTTTACAAATTTACAAAACGAGAAAAAAGGTATCGAACAGTTGAATGATTCTTATACATTTTTGCCTGTGCCTCCGGATGGCAATTGTCTTTATTCAGCCTTTTCTGCCACTCTTATCAGGCAGCTGATGCTCAAAAAGCAAAGTGGTGGTGATCTGACTGGGTTTTTTAATACGGTCCGACAAAACTGTCAGGCCAAAGGCATAAAAGACGAACAAGAACAGTGGATTGTAGCAATGCAAAACGCTGTAGACACTGCGGGTGATTTGCCCACGGTTATGGAAGGAAATTACGATAAGCTTGTCTATGCAACCAGACGCCTAAGCGTTGCCGTCCAAATTTCAAATCTTAATAAACGTGCCGAACTGGAGAAAACCAAAAATCAAGGTAACGCAGTAGAAATCGGTAATATAGAAAAAGAGAGCGTCGCAAATAAAGAGGCAATTCAAAAAAAACTAAAACCAGGAGAATATGGGGACGAGAGTGATATATACCAACCTCAAGTTAAAAATTCTCATTTAAATATAAATTACTCCTGTTGTAAAATATTGAGGTATTTTATAAGGAGTACCTATGCTCAAAGTATTGTTCTCTCAAGATGTT
>Ga0209777_10009299_pt1 | contig 10601 bp, 7 predicted proteins | sample FrelakmetHBP12HB_FD_187147 | JGI IMG/M metagenome (GOLD analysis project Ga0209777, IMG submission 187147) | Freshwater lake sediment microbial communities from the University of Notre Dame, USA, for methane emissions studies -HBP12 HB (SPAdes)... | ecosystem: Environmental > Aquatic >... | reverse complement strand
GCTACGTGTACGCCGGCAACCTGCCGGGGCGCACGGGGCGATGGGAACACACCTGGTGCCCGGATTGCGACGAGCTCCTCGTGGAGCGGTGGGGCTTCCAGATCCTCCGCCAGCGCGTGACGCCGGCGGGGCTCTGCCCCTCGTGCGGGGGCCGCATCGCGGGCATCTGGTCGTAGGGAGCCGCCCCCGCTAGGTTGCGGCATTCGTCACAGGAGCACGTCTATGCCGACCGTCGAGCAGGTGCGCGACGCGTTGCGCGCAGTCAAGGACCCCGAGCTGAACCTGAACGTCATAGATCTCGGCCTGGTGTACGAAGTCGAGGTGGGCGAGGGCGGCGAGGTGCACGTGGAGATGACGCTCACCTCTCCCGGATGCCCGGTGGGCCCGGAGATGCTCTCGGAAGCCCAGGCTGTACTGGAGAAAGTCGAAGGCGTCACGAAGGCCGACGTCGAGCTCGTGTGGGAGCCCTACTGGACGCCGGAGAAGATGGATCCCCGGGTCCGGTCCCTGCTGTGGGGCTAGTTGCCGAGCGCTTTGAGGAAATCCGCTCCGAGCACTTCTACCTGCCAGCGACGCACTTCCGGAATCTCGCCCAAGGCCGCGGCCGACTTCGGCCGCGCGCGCGCGACGGCTTCAAGCGTGCCCTTGGGGCAGAGGACCCCGGGATCCAGCCCGAGCTGCTCCGCCGCGGCGTTCCGCACGCCCTTCAGCCGCTCGACCGCCTGATCGAACGCGGGATCCGCCGCGTGTCGCTCGGCGTGCGGGAACCGCGGCAGCTCTTTCTCGGGCACCGCGAGACCGCGTTCCACCACCGCCAACAACGAGTCGCCGCGCTCCGCCACCAGCCGCGACGAGATGCCGCCGACCTTCTCCAGGTCGGCCTGCGTTCGGGGCGGCGCTGCGCTGAGAGCCAGCAACGCCTCGTTCGAGATCACCCGGAACGTCGCGCGGTCGAGGTCTGCTGCGATCTGATCCCGCCACGGCACCAGTTCGCGCAGGATCGCCAGTCCGCGCCGCCCGAGCTTGCGCGCCCCCTTCATCCGCAGATACGCGTCGTTTCCGTTGGATTCCGGCGGCGTCCAGCGCACGCCTTCCAGCCGCTGGAACTCCTCCTCGGCCCAGGACAGGCGGTGGCGCCCCTCCAGCAGAGAGCGCAGCTTCTCCCGCAGCTCAAGGAGATACCGCGTGTCGGTTGCCGCGTACTCCAGCATCTCGGGCGGCAACGGCCGGCGCGACCAATCCGCGCGCTGATACTTCTTGTCCAGCGTGACGCCGACGTGCTTCTCGAGCAGTGCCGCCAGCCCCACGGCCGGCTCGCCGAGCAGATGCGCTGCGATGCGGGTGTCGAAAAGGTGGCGCGCGTGAAAACCGTAGTCGCGATCGAGAATCCGGAGATCATAGTCGCCGTCGTGGAACACGACCTCGACCGCCGGGTCGGCCAGGACCGCGCCCAGGCTCGAGACGTCGTCCACCGTCAGTGGGTCGATGATCGCCGTCTCACGGCGGATGGACAGCTGGATGAGGTAGATGCGATCGACGAAGCGGTGAAAGCTGGCCGCTTCCGTGTCCACCGCCACCAGCGGCTCGCGCGCCACCCGCCGCATCAGGTTCGCAAGCTCGGCGCTGTCGCGCACGTAACGGTGCGGCGTGAGCCGCGTGGGGTTCCGCACCATGCGACTTGAACGATTGTCGTGGGGGGAGAGCGGCGCAACTGGCGGGGTGACGGTTGTGCACCTCTCCACACAAATACGAGCAAAGTATTCAGTGATACTATCTTAGATAGCTGCATCTGTGTGGAATGTCGCCACATATGTCAATAAACTGTCTTGAAACCATCACGACTGTAACGCCATGTCGCGCGACGTGCTTCCATGGAGCCTCGCAGTGGACTACCTTTGCGCGCGGTCCCCGTGAGCCAATTCCCCCCCGTTGAGATCACCGTCTACTCGTACGAGTGCGACGCCTTCGGCCACCTGAACCAGGCGGCCTACCTGCAGGTATTCGAACGCGCGCGCTGGGAGATCCTCGCCCGCGGGCCCGGCGCGGACCTGTTCGAACGCAACCAGGTCTGGCCGGCCGTGCGGCGGGCGACCGTGGACTACCTGCTCCCGGCTTTCCCAGGGGACCTCCTGAAGGTGGACGCGGAGGTGGAGAAACTCGGCGAGACGTCGCTCGAGATGCGCCAGCGGGCCGTGCGGGCCAAGGACGGGAAGCTGCTCGCCGAGCTGCACATCGTGTTCGTGATGATCGACAGAGAGGGGAGGCCCAGGCCGATCCCCGCCGAGGTCGGTTCCATCTTCAAGCCTCGCGGGTCGAGGCCCGCCGAAGTGGTGCGGCATGGCGTGGGCGACGTCTCGCTCGCCGCCGACGTGAGGGGCGACGGCCCTGCGCTCCTGCTGATCCATGGCTTCCCGCTGGACCACTCGATGTGGACCCACCAGTTCGCGACGTTGAAGGGCTGGCGCCGCATCGCACCGGACCTGCGCGGGTGCGGGCTCTCGGACGCGCCGGGCGACGACTATTCGATGGCGACGTATGCGGACGACCTGGTCCACCTCCTCGACCAGATGCAGGTGAAGAAGGCAGTCGTCGCCGGACTGTCGCTGGGCGGTTACGTGGCCTTCGAGTTGCTGCGCCGTTACCGCGATCGCATCGCGGGCCTGATCCTCCTGGACACGCGCGCGGAAGCCGACACGGCGGAGGGCCGTGCGTCGCGCGAGACCATGATCGAGGTGGCGCGCAAGGCGGGGCCGGGCGCGGTCGGAGAGCGGATGCTCCCCCGCCTGCTCGGGCGCACCACGCAGCGCACCCAGCCGCATCTCGTCCCGCAGGTGAAGGCGATGGCTGAGCGCTGGAGCGTACCGGGGATGATTGGCGCCTTGAGCGCGATGCGAGACCGGCCCGATTCGACCGCGTTGCTTCAGACCGTGGATGTGCCGACGCTCGTCGTCGTGGGCGAGGAGGACGAGGTGACGCCGCCAGCCCTCGCGCGGGCCATGACCTCCGCCATTCCGTCGGCCGCCATGACGACGATCGCCGCCGCGGGGCACCTCTCAGCACTGGAAGCCCCCTCCGCCGTGAGCCGGGTGATGGCGGAGTTCCTGGAAGCCGTTCCGAAACCGTGACTACCGGTGCACGAAGAACGAGCCCCGGGGCCTGCGCCCCGGGGCTCGTGGTCTTCAGACTCTCGTCGTGCCGCTACGCGCCCTTCTTCTGCGGTTTCCCGGGCGGGTTGGGGCCGTTGAAGACGTCCTTGTTCTTGGCGATGTAGTCCTTCCACTGCGGCGGCACGTCCTCCTCGGGGAAGATCGCGGTCACCGGGCACTCCGGTTCGCAGGCGCCGCAGTCGATGCACTCGTCGGGATGGATATACAGCATCAGGTCATCTTCGTAGATGCAGTCCACCGGGCACACCTCGACACAGGCACGGTCCTTGACCCCAATGCACGGCTCGGCAATCACATACGGCATGTAACGGTCCTCCGGAGGGACGGCGGCGCTTCATATGGGAGTGGCGCCGCGCAAATTGCTGGCGCCAGAATCGCCCGTCAAGTGCGCCGCTGGCGCCTGTCATCCGGGTAGGCTCGGGGAGACGGGCTGGACGTCGAAAGCCCTCTCCGGCTTCGGAGAGGGCTTTCGTTCGCTTCGCTGTCAGGCGGGCGCTAGGTCGCCCGACCTGCGCCTCCGAAGCTGGGGCGGCCCGTCACCGGGGCGTCACCAACGCCGGGGCGTTCTCCGCCGGCGCGGGCGGCGCGGCCGCAAGCTCCCCCTGGATGGTCCGCGTGACGTGCATCGAGCAGAACTTCGGCCCGCACATCGAGCAGAATTCAGCGGACTTGAAGTACTCGGCCGGGAGAGTCTCGTCGTGGTACTCGCGGGCGCGCTGGGGGTCCAGGGCGAGGCGGAACTGCTCGTTCCAGTCGAACGAGAACCGCGCCCGGCTCAGGGCGTCGTCCCGGTCGCGCGCGCCCTTCCTGCCGCGGGCGATGTCGGCCGCATGGGCCGCGATCTTGTACGCGATCACGCCTTCGCGGACGTCGTTGGCGTTGGGCAGGCCGAGATGCTCCTTGGGGGTCACGTAGCAGAGCATCGAGGCGCCGAACCATCCGATCATCGCGGCACCAATGGCGCTGGTGATGTGGTCGTAGCCGGGCGCGACGTCCGTGACGAGCGGGCCCAGGGTGTAAAACGGCGCCTCGTGGCAGAGTTCCTGCTCGAGACGCACGTTCATCTCGATCTCGTGCATGGGAATGTGCCCGGGCCCCTCGATCATCACCTGCACGTCGCGCTGCCACGCCCGCTCGGTCAGCTCGCCCAGAACACGGAGCTCGGCGAACTGGGCCTTGTCCGACGCGTCGGCCAGTGAGCCGGGCCGGAGACCGTCCCCGAGCGAGAGCGAGACGTCGTGCGCGAGGGCGATCTCGAGCAGCTCGTCGAAGTGTGTGTAGAGCGGGTTCTGCTCCCGGCGCTGCACCATCCACGCCGCGAGCAGCGAGCCTCCGCGGCTCACGATGCCCGTGACCCGCCCCATCGCCAGGTTGATGTGCTCGCGCAGGATGCCGCAGTGCACCGTGATGTAGTCCACGCCCTGGCGCGCCTGATGCTCGATGTTGTCGAGGAGCATCTGCGGCGTGATGTCCGCCACGTCCTCGACGCTCTGGATGACCTGGTAGATCGGGACCGTGCCGATGGGGACGGGGCTGGCGGCGACGATCGCCTCGCGGATCTCGTCGATGCCGCCGCCGGTGGAGAGGTCCATCACGGTGTCGGCGCCGAAGTGCACGGCGAAATGCAGCTTTTCCAGCTCACCCTCGACGTCCGAGGTCACCGCGGAGTTCCCGATGTTGGCGTTGATCTTGACGCCCGCGACCGTGCCGATCGCCATCGGGTCGAGCCGGCCCGCGAGGTGGTGGATGTTCGCGGGGATGATCAGGCGGCCGCGGGCCACCTCGCTTCTGACCAGCTCGCTCTCCAGGCCTTCGCGCTCGGCGACGCGGCGCATCGCGGCGGTGATCTCGCCCCGACGGGCGAAGTACATCTGGGTGACTGGAGGCATACGCGCTCCCGGTGGCCCAAGCAAAACGCCTCCCGTGCGTTCAGGGGTCCGCACGAGAAGCGTCAAACCTGGAGGTGACTCCCTACGCCGGTCTTAACCGGGTCAGGTTCGAAGGGTCTGATCTCAGCCCGCTGGTGCGGGCACCCCTGTCAACAAATCCAATGTAGGCCGCTCACCTTTTGCCGACAAGCGGCCTCAATGCCCTGCCCGGCGGGCGATGAGGGAATCGCGGTCCACGATCCCCACCGGCACGGCCACGAGGGGCGGTACCTGCTCACCGTGGAGCGTGCGGTAGATGGTCTCCATCGTCCGCCGTCCGATGACCTCTGGATACTGGATGGCGTCGGCCTTGAGCGGCCCGCCCTGCTCGATCGCCGAGCGCGCCTCGGGCGTCGCGTCGAAACCGACGATGAGCATGTCGTTGCGGCCGGCCGCGCGCACGGAAGCCAGGGCGCCGAGCGCGCAATCGTCGTTGCTGCCGAAGACGGCGGCCAGCGTCGGGTGCGACTGCAGCAGGTTGTCCATCTTGTTCTTCGCCACGTCGCGAAGCCCGCGCTCCACTGCAGGCGCGGCCACGATGTGGATGTTCGCGTACTGCGCGATGGCCTCACGGAACCCCCGCACCCGATCGATCACGCTCGCCAGGGTCGGCTGGTCCAGGATGGCGATGTCCCCGCGTCCCTTGAGCAGCCTGGCCAGGTACTCGCCGACCAGACGGCCTCCCTGCGCGTTGTCGGAGGCGATGTGCGAGGTGACGTGCCCGCCCGCGGACGAGATGTCGGCAGTGAAGACCGGGATGCCGGCGCGGTTCGCCTCCTCGACCGCGGAGACGATCCCTCGGGTGTCCACGGGCGCGATGACGATCGCGTCCATCTTCTGCGTGACGAAGTTCTCGACTTGCGACGTCTGCCGCGCGAGGTCCCACTCGCCGGCGACCACGTGCAGGTCCATCCCCAGGCTGTCCGCCGCCTGCTGGAGCCCGCGCTTGAGGTCCTGGTAGAAGACGTGCGCTTCCGTGAGGAGCGTCACGCCGACCTGCGGCCGGGTGTGCGCGCTCTTGCGGGCGCATCCCGCAAGGAGCAGCACCGCGGCGAGAGCGGGGACCAGCTTTCTCATCGAACCTCCACGACGACGGTGGCGATCTCGTAAGGTCTCAGCTGCACGCGCAGGGTGTGCGCCGTCACGGGGACGGTCTCGCCGGGATCCTCGAGGAAGTTGCTCTTGTGCGCCGACCCGATCTCGGGCCGGAGCGTCACGGTCGCGGTGGCGGGACGCCCGTACCATTCCACGAGCCGCAGCACCCAGGCGTCGGAGTCCTCGGCGCGCTTGACCCAGGTCAACTCGACCCCCGGCGCGTCGACCGACGCGAAGCTCACGGCACGCCCCAGCGCGCCTCCATGCGGGGCTTCGGCGGCCGCGACCAGCGGTGTGTTGTACTCCGCCGCGAGCCGCTCGGTGCCGGCGGCGCGCCAGTCACCGGCGTGCGGGTACAGCGCGAACCGGAAGTGGTGCCGTCCGCGGTCCGCCAGCGAGTCGGGCCAGAGCGGCGAGCGCAGGAGGGAGAGCCGCAGCACGTTGCCGTGGCAATCCCAACCATACTTGCCGTCGTTCATGAGGCTGACGCCGTAGGTCGAATCGGAGAGGTCGGCCCACCGCTGTCCGGCGACCTCGTACTTGGCCCGCTCCGCCTGCGTGCGTGGCCGGCACGAGCGGCCAATGGTCCCGTACGGGATCTCGTAGGTGGCGGAGTCGGGGCTCACGCCAAGCGCGAAGGCGACTTTGAGCAGTTTGTGCGTCTCGTGCCAGTCCACGTCGTTGATGACGTCCACGTACGGCGTCTCGCGCCCCAGCACCAGCGTCTGGTGGAAGCTCGAGTTCCCCCACCGGCGCGTGAAGCCGAGCCGAGCCGCGTCGGGCCCGGACGAGCGCTCCACCCCCGAGGTCTGCGTGACATCCCATTCCTCGCCGGTGTAGCCGATGTCCCAGGCGTCCCACTCGCGCGGGATGTCGCCGAAGATCTGGAGCACGTTGCCGCGGGCGCCGGCCGCCAGGACCTCCCGCCGGCTGTGCTTGTCGTACAGGCGCGTGATGACACCTGTCGTCGTGTCCACCTCGACGCGGAGGAACGCGTTCTCGATCCAGGTCGCCCCCGCGGTCGGCGCTGGCAGCCGGCTCGCGATGGCCGCGCCGGCGCGGACGGGGAAGACCCGCGCGCCGAGCGCGGGGACGTCGCCGGCGAGGAACGTGGCCGTGTCGCCCTGCGGTAGCGCGACCCGCACGACGCCGCTGCGCGGCCAGGTGAGCGGATTGAAGACGACCACCGGCACGGTGCGGGCGGTCCCGCCGCGCGTGTCGAGCTGCGCGCGCAGGCCCGCGAATGAACGCGCGGTCATCGTGTCCAGCGTGGCCCACGCGCTGTCGTAGTTGGCGTCGGCGTCGAGGTAGACAGGGTGGATCCCCGAGCCCGGCAGAATGTCGTGGAACTCGTTGAACAGCACCCGGTGCCAGACGGCTTCGAAGCGGGCGCGGGGGTAGGTCGCGGTGTCCACGGCCGCGAGAGCCTCCGCCGTCCGGAGCAGCGCGTCGCCGTGGCGCGCCGACCACTTCTGGCGCGCCTGCGTGGTGTACGTGCCCCGGTGCTTCTCGAGGTAGAGCTCGTCGTGCCAGACGGGGAACGTGCTGTCCGGCATCGAGCCGCGCACCGCCGCGAGAGCGTGGTCTGGGTTGTCGTACACCATCGTCGAGAAGGTCGGCACGCGGCGCAGCTCCTCGGCGCGCTGCAGCATCTCGATCGTGGGCCCGCCGCCGTGGTCCCCGACACCGTAGAGCACGATCTGGTGGCGGATCCCGTTGTTGCGCCGCTCGTCGTCGAGCCGGTCGCCGATGAGCCGGCCCGGCTCCAGGTCGTGGTCGTATCCGAACGGGTTGTAGGTGAACAGCCGCGTGCCGTCGCGCCCTTCCCACCAGAACGCGTCGTAGGGCAGCTGCGTCGAATCGTTCCAGCGGATCTTCTGGGTCACGAAGTAGTCGAGGCCGGCGAGCTTGCAGATCTGCGGCAGGGTCCACGGATAGCCGAACGAGTCGGGCGTCCAGCCGACCTTCGCGCGGTGGCCGTAGCGGCGCTGGAAGTAGCGCTGGCCGTACAGCCCCTGCCGGGCCAGGTCCTCCCCCGACGGGATGTTCTGGTCGGGCTCGACCCACCAGCCGCTGACGAGGGCCCACTGCCCCGCCCGCTCCGCCGCGCGGAGCGAGTCGGCGAGGGTCGGCTGCAGCCGGTCCATGGCGTCGTAGTACGCGGCGGCGCTCGCGGCGAAGACGTATCCCGGGAACATCGCAGCCAGCTTGAGCGACGTGCGCCAGGTGTTCGGAATGACGTCGCCTTCGGTCTCGCTCCACGGCCAGAGCCACGCCGCGTCGATGTGCGAATTGCCGATCAGGTGCAGCGTGTCGCGCCTGAGCTCGGCGGCGAGCGGTGCATACGCGGTCGCGTAGCGGTCCAGCAGGCGGCCGTAGGCCGTGCCGCCGCCGATGGCGGCGAGCCACTCCCGTGGGTCGGGCCGGTCGATTGCGGGTGCGCGACCCGCGAGCCGGAGTGCGTAACCGTAGCCGTCCGCAAACTCCTTGTAGCCGAGGTCGCGCACCCGGACCTCGGGCAGCGTCCACCATGGCCGGCCCGGCTCGAGCCGGATCAAGACGCCGAGCGTGTCGCCGGTGTGGCACGGGGCGCACAGCTCGACAGCGCCCGCGCGCCAGGTACCAGCCCTTCCATTCACGGCGTACTGCGCCCGCGGCCCGAACTGGGCGGCCAGCAGATCCACGGAGCGCCCGTCGAAAGCCGAGGGCACGATCAGCGTCGTGTGGAGGTGGCGAGTGCCGTCAGCGGAGGAGTCGCGCACCCAGGAGCCGACCGCGAGGCGGCTTCCCCAGACGCGCAGCAGCCAGTCGGCGTCCACGGCGAGCGCGGCGTTGCGCGTCCCGCCGGGCCACGTGACGGTCACGGTGAGCGGTGCGACGTCGAGCGCCGCCCGGCGCAGCTCGTCGAAGGTCGCCTGGAAGCGCAGGACCTCGGAGTTCGCCGGTGCGAGCGAGGTGACGGTGTCGGAGGCCCAGCTCGCGCCCGGCTGGGTCACACGCGCGATCACACCCGCGAGGCTGTCGCGGCCCCAGGCGGTGAGCGCCAGGCTGGCCGGAAGCTCCAGGCGATCGCGATTCCAGGTCGCCGCTCCTGCGAGCCGGAGCGCGGACGCGGTGATCGTACTCGCCGGGTAGAGGTGCGTGGCGGCGAGTCCGCTCGGCCGCCGATACGCGGTCCGGCCCCCCTCGAGCGACGGCTCACCGGGAGCGCGCGCGAGGCGCCCGAGCACGCCGAATCCGCCGGTGCGGTTGACGGGCTTCAGCAGCAGGCTGTTCCATCCGGCGGCGAGACGCACCGGCACCGTGTCGCTGCCCGAGCGCAGCCCGCGGGCCACGTCGTTGAACCACACACGCTGTCCGTTCAGCCACGCCACCAGATCGTCGTCACTGTCCATCACCAGCAGGACGGTCCGGTCTTCCGGCGCGTACAGGTACGCGTGTGCGTAGACGGCGGCGTAATCCGTCCCTGCGGCGAAGACCTTGAGCAGGTCCACGCCGCCGAGTGAGTCGGCGTCGACCGGGACGAAGGCACCGCCCGCGATCACGTCCCCGGAGTCGGGCAGAACGGTCGTTTCCCCGCCGAGATAGTCGCGGGTGAGCCGCGTTGCGCCGGTGTCGGTGGGGATGGGACCGCGAACGAGCCAGCGGGTGATGGGCAGGTCCTGCGCCCGTGCCGTCGCTGCGATCAGCGCTCCGGCGCACGCGAGGTGCGCCGCCCGTGTCAACCAGGACATCATCGCCGTCTCCCTTCGTCAGGACGCGACCGCGCCGCCGCTCTCTCCTGCTGCGCCTCTGCTCCCCGCCCCGCTCTCTCTCCAGCGCCTCGCGTCCATGCGCTTCATCCACACGTCGAACAGGACGGCGAGCAGGATGATGATTCCCTTCGCGATTTCCTGCCAGAAGGCCTGTACGCCGAGGAGGTCGAGCCCGTTGTTCAGCACCCCGATGAGGAGCGCGCCGGTGAGCGCGCCCCACGCGGTGCCGATCCCGCCGAACAGCGACGTGCCGCCGATGACCGCGGCCGCGATCGCGTTCAGCTCGTACAGCATCCCGGCGTCGGGCCCGCCGCTGCGGAGCTGGCCCACGAGCAGGACGGCGGCGAGCCCCGCGCTCGCGCCCGCGATCGCGTACACTCCGAGCTTGACCCATCCCACCGAGACACCCGAGAGCCGCGATGCCTCCTCGTTGCCGCCCACGGCGTAGACGTGCCGGCCGAAGCGGGTGCGCGTGAGCACGAATCCGCCCAGCGCCACGAGCGCGAGCATCACCAGCGCAGGCACCGGGAAGCCGGTCGGCAGACCCGGCACCGGAATGCGCCCGCCGCCGACGGCGTGCAGCGCGTCGAGCGCCGCGATCTTCCGGCCGTAGAGCGGGTCGCCGGGGTCGGGGAACCCGATCGGCACGCCGCCGG
>Ga0209777_10009298_pt1 | contig 10602 bp, 8 predicted proteins | sample FrelakmetHBP12HB_FD_187147 | JGI IMG/M metagenome (GOLD analysis project Ga0209777, IMG submission 187147) | Freshwater lake sediment microbial communities from the University of Notre Dame, USA, for methane emissions studies -HBP12 HB (SPAdes)... | ecosystem: Environmental > Aquatic >... | reverse complement strand
ATTGGCGATGACGAACAAATCGTTGCGTGTGAGGTTTTCCCACTTCCAAGTGGTGGAGTACAGATTATTTCTCAGCCGAACCAGCAAGCCCTGTTTAACATAGCGGCTGCAAAACACGCGGGCGGAGGCTGCCTGAAGGCCAAAGGCCTGCGCTACGTCATCGAGCGTAAAGTAGGCGTTCCTGCTTAATATCTGCAATTTTTCAATAGTTTTACTAAGCATATAATATTATCTTTTATGATAATTATATATGCTTAGCAATATTTTGCAAGCAAAATCATTTAGAAGATTAGCCGTGCCATTTTTTCGCCCAGACACCAGACTTCCCGGCCGTCATTCAAACTTTCCAGATACTGCTCGACGTTTTAATCATAATATTCTTTCCTTTTTATATTGAAAAGATTAATCCCTAAGTATCAACAGCCGAAGATCGCGCATTAGTGCAGTTTTTGGCCGCCCTTTTTCATATTCAGCATTTCCTGCATAAGCTCGTTGATGTTCGACCCGGGGGTATAACCGGATTCCTGAAGCACAGCGGCATCGAACGCTTCTTCCAGTTTCCGCAGTTGTTTCATAGCGGTTTCATTCTGGCTGAAGGACTTGTCCATCATCTCGACCAGGTTGTCCCCGGATTTTTTGAGATCGCTTAAATCGATATTCAGGGGCGTAAGGGCGAACACCTTTTTCAAAAGATCGTAGCACGCTTTGGCGTTAAAAATCTGAATATACGGCGGGACTCTGGCCGTTATGCCGGCCGCCTCGATCCCCTCCCTGCCCGCCTGGTTCAAAAGCATTGTGGAGAAACTGCACGGCCCCGCGTAATTCAGAAATGGAAACGATTTAAATTCGCTCTTCAACTCCGGACGGCTCAGCACGGCAAAGACCCCTGTTTCCCGGGTATGGGGAACCTGGTCGTAAACGCCGCCCAGAGAATATATCCTTGGAACCCGGTAACGTTTGGCAATGTTCAGAATGGCTGATGCGTATTCCGGCCACCTCAGATTCGGCTCAAAGCCCGTAAAAAGAATCAGATCGTGTTCAGCACCGCTCTTCCAGAAAAAGAATTCACTGGCGGGCTCGGCAAGCGACCTGATCAGGCCTTCTTCGATTACCGCATGGGGTCTCATGGTCTGCGCCGGATCAAAGCCCGGGACCTGCCAGATATGGAAAGGCCGGGAATCGATGTGGGCGAACTTTTGGGCATTAAGCTTGCGGCGCAGGAAGTCAATGCATCCGGTCGCAACCTCGCCCGCATTCAACCAGCCGCCCAAGCCTATCAGAATGTATGGATTTACAAGGTCGGGCGTATCCTGAAAAATGAGACTGTCGTTCATAAGCACTCCTGTAGCGTGATTATTGTTTGCCCGCTCTTCGTAGTCAAGTAATTTTTAATGAGACCCAAACTTCAGAAACAAAGTGCATAACCTAAAGGTCACCGTCGCTGAAGCTTGCAGGTCGAATTATCCCGCGAAGCGGAGGGTTTAATACCCCGCAGCTTACTGCGAAATCTGTTTCCAAAGCTTGCTTTGGGGTTCATACCCGTGATTTCTAAAAAGTTTAATCTGTTCCTGATAGATACTCATCTCTTCAGGAGTGACTTTTTCCAAAATACACTCTTCTACCATATAACTTGTTACTTTATCATCAAATTGTATCCTGGCGCTCCTGTTCCCGGTCACCTCAAGTGCTACTCTGTCTTTTACATATAAAAGCGTTCGTCCTCCGGATTCCAGTTGGTGATAAACCATATTTTTTTTCGGCGTCGGCAGGCCCATGATTTCAGTGTGTTCTTCAAAGTTCTGACGACCAATTTCCGTTTTAACCCCATCCACAAGAAATAGAACTACGCCTAAAGGCATCATTGTTACCATGCTGGCAACTGTAGTTGTCATACCCACGGCAAAACTCGAATAATCCGTAAATGTTCGGGTACGAAGCTCTAAAGGAGTCAATTTACGAAATTTTAAAACAATGCGACAGCCATAGAAATCCTTAAAGCTTTCCTCCAACTGATAATATTTTAATGCACGCACAATAAATTCGGAGACATGACCAAGATAAAGTTTTTCACCGGGCGGCAATTTTACCGATTCCGGATTAACATCGCGCGACAACTTCAGACAACTGAAAAGTGTATCCTGCGCTTCCGGTTGTGTTGCGCACCCAGGCAACAGAATCGCATTGATTTCACCTCTGGTGGCACGCGCTTTTACCTCATCTTCATAAGGGTCCATAGTTCTATCAATATAATTCTGATAAAATGCACCACACCCTGACAAATTAATAACAAGAATGATGCTGCTCAGCAGCAAAATTATCAATCGTACCGGTGTCTTTTTTGTATTTGGCAAAGAATATAATTTATACTTGAGCATGGCAGGTTCTACTTATTGGATTTTATTGTGAAACTCCAATTACGAAAGTGAAATCCGGCGCATGCCGGACGAAGCGTATCGGAATTGGTAAGTTGAACAATCCCGCAAAGCGGAGGGTATAATACCCCGCAGCGAGCTTTGGGGTTCATACCCGTGATTTAGGGTAAAAAATATATGAATAACGTCTTTTTGTCAAAAATATAATGAGACTCGCTGAAAACGAACGAAGTGAAGTTTGAAGCGTTAGTCGAATTATCCCAGAAGCGTAGTACCCTGAAGGGCATCTACGACGACGTGGGACTTCTACCTTATGTTTTCCCGATCCAGAAATTCCTCTGTCTGATGACTACTGCCGTTTTGGTATTTTTGTAGATAGCTTTGGTTATTCTGTAATTAGTCTAGAAAAAATAGAATCGTCCCCATTATTTTTGAAACCGGTAAGCCTATAATTCCATAAACATTCTGACATTTAATTGCCACAGTAAATATCGACAAAAAATACGTTGAAGCAAAAATACTCTTGACAGTTTCATAATGCAACTGTAAAATAGACCCATGAGAAAAGAAAATTTTAAACATCTCGAATGTCCTCTTGCCCGGTCACTGGATATTATCGGCGAATGGTGGTCTCTGCTCATCGTCCGGGATTTGTTCTATGGTATCAACACATTCGACTTAATCTGCGCAGATCTGGGCATCGCCCGCAATATTCTGACGGATCGGTTGAAAAAACTCGTGGACAGAGGCATCATCGAGAAACACGAAGATATGACAAAGCCGCGGGGAGTGGCCTACCGCCTTACTCAAAAAGGGAAGGATTTGTTCCCTATCATCATGGCTCTTGTCGCCTGGGGAAACAAATGGGAATCACCTGACGGACCGCCGATCATTTTCAGGCATATGCCCGAAGGTCATCCCGTACAGCCCCTACTCATCTGCAAGCAATGCGGGAAGCCAATCGCAGCCAAAAATATACTTGCGGAAAAAGGCCCGGGCGTCTCAAGGCAAGCCGCACTTCCTTTGCCGTTGAGGAGTAATGCCCCGACCCCTAAGCTAATTACGGGAAAAAAGAAGTAAAGCGTAACTGATTTTGGACATTCAGGAGATGGATATGAAGAATAATGATCAAGCGTATTACGCACTCATCGAAAAGCAGCGGAAATGGATATATGGACTTCCCGAATCAGAGTATCTGCTTCCCCTCATGAAGCTTCGGATGAGCGAGGAAGAGGCGGCATTTCTCCTAAATGTTCCCCATTTTCCCCAGACGCTCGAACAGCTCCAGCCGGTTACAGGCATGGATTCGGGAGAGCTTTCGACCACGCTTGATGCCTTGGCCAGGAAGGGTCTGGTCATGAAGATAGCCAGCTCAAAAGGGGCGCGCTACCTGCTGCACGATGCATTCTTCTGGTTTTACAGGATGCCGGGATATGAGGGGAAAAATGACGAGTTCAACAGGGAGATATCTCCTCTTCTCAACAAATATTACCGGGATGCAATGGCCGCAAGTGCGCACAGATACAAACACAAGGGATTGCGCACCATTCCGATTAACGCAAGCGTTGAAAACAACCAGTCCGTCCTGCCCTTTGAAGACGCGGCAACCATCATCGACGCAAGCAAAATTGCCGGCGTCTCAACATGTTCGTGCCGGCACAGAAAGAATCTTGATCCCGATGAAGAAAGCTGTAAGCATGAGACAAGAACCTGCCTGCACTTCGACCTCCTGGGCAGATATCTGGTGCAGAACGGTCTGGCGGAAGAAATCTCGAAACAGGAGGCCCTTGAGATTGCCAAAAACTGCGCGGATGAAGGACTTGTCCATGCCGTGTCCAATACCATTGAAGGGATCGACACGATCTGCAACTGTTGCTCCTGCTGCTGCGCCTTTATCGAGACAAAGCTCTATCTCCCGGAACCTTTGACGACAGGACATCAGCCATCCAACTACATCGCTTTTGTAAATCATGAGATATGCAAAAAATGTGGGTTATGCGCAAAACGCTGTCCGATGAAGGCCGTTGTGCTCCTATCCGAAGCGGATCAGAAAAAAGAAGTAATATTGTCCCGGGAAAAATGCATTGGGTGCGGAGTTTGCGCCCATAAGTGCCCCACGGGCGCCATTCGTTTACAGCATCGTGAAAATGCTGAACACTATCCGGCAAACGTCACTGAACTGGTTATGTCTATGTTGAATGATCAGGGCCATTCTTGAAATGAGGTGGTTTTGATTATTATGTAACCAGTCTAGAGAAAATGGAACCGTTCCCATTATTTCTATTATTTTTTTCTAAAAGTTGAGCAAAAGTTTCATTTATTCTTAACGCCACTTTTGGCAAACTTTTCCAGAATTACTGTACTAGGATGGTTGGACAAAGAAACCAGCTTATTAACCAACGCGATTGGTATAAGAGCGTCATCATACATGTCACATTTAAGCTTTTCAACATTTACAAGTATCGTATTAATGTTATGAAATTTATCCTTTGTAGGCTTCAACACTACTTTCTCATCATGCACTGGAATTGTAATAACATACATTTTTTCATCGCTTGACCTGAAGAACAATTTCGCACTGTAATAAGATGTTCGCGCATAAGGATTTTCAGGATCTGCCTTACCTGGTATTATATATTTATAAATATAGTCGTTATCCAATAATAAAAACTCACCCGGCTTCAGCTTTTTTTCAATTTCTTGTGCATGCTCAACGAAGGCACCACTTTTTTCCATTCCTGAGAGGTATAGATTGTGATTTTTAATTAAATAATTTGTAAGATTTCGCATAGGTTTATGCATATTCGCAGTCTGGCCGAAAAAACCTAATGGCCCATCTTTTATGAATAATGTTTCATCTAACAACGCAGCTTTTGTATTTAAAATAATTCTGATAATATGAATTAGAAGCATGTGCTCCAATGTTGTCGTTAAATACCCGAGAATACCACCTGCCCCTTGCTCATTATCAATTACTTCATGCAGACGAAATACGTCAGTTAAATATACTTTTTTTGAACATGTGGGACATATACATGTATAATCTTTTTCCAGACGACTTCTCGCTATTCTAATCCCATGACCAGATGCGTCAACAGATGCTGGACATTGCGCGATGAACCATTCATTATTTGGTTCATGATATTCCTCAAAAATAAACCATTTTAATGTTTCGATGAACAAATCCTTGTCTGGTTTGCTCATGAAGAATTCGTAAATAGTTTTCCTTACTGATGAAACGAGATCAGGTGCATCCTTGTAAATTATATTTTTAGTTGGTATCGCAAGTTTCTGACGTTCAATTGATTTAAGTTTCTGCATATCCTCAGGATCGATGAAAGGTTTTTTGGCAATACCCTCTAAATCTTCGATGCTGAAAATTAATGCGCCAAATTGAAAAAAAGATAATGTGGCTGATGGGAATTCTTTTTGCACAAATACTTCATTATAACCGCCATCAACTGCAATGATATACTTGACCGGATTGCGTGCTATGGGTTCTATTAGGTGTCTTAATTTTTCATCGATATTTACATCTGTCGATTTTTTCGGCAATTGGCATTCGTCAATAAATTTGCATACAATATCATCTTTTATAATATACCCATGGGAAGCCTTGCTTGCATACTCCATAGGGCGCTTACCATACCTACTCATATAACTCATAACTCATGACTCCTATTTAACAGTAAAACGATCTATCTGAACAGGAACCACAAAGGGATTTGAATAAGTTTTCATTCGCACGAAACCTCTGTCGCTACGTGAACTGAATCTTATTAAACTATCTGTAAAATCTTCAAAATCGTAATATTTTTTTAATTCCTTTAATTCGTCGTCATTGTTCAAATGTGCAATAAACCAATTTTGAGTATTTTTTAGTATGTTTGCGCTTATTGAACTAACTTCTTGTGTCGCATATATCACACCCAGATTAAGCTTCGCGCCTTCCTTGGCTAGTCTATTATATATTTGGCTTAAATCTTTATCGTCTTTTTTAGGAAAAAGATTATGTGCTTCTTCAAAATAAAATTGAATAAAGTTGTTTGGTTTGTTTTCTACAAAATTGTTCATGGAATCATAAAAAACTTTTAAGCATATCCGTTCCGAATATAATCGCTGTATATCAGGATCGCCTTGAGACAAATCTATAATTACGATTTTCCCATTTCTTAAATACTCAACAATATCAACTTCAAAAGATTGTTTTGATTTTTCACTATGCAAGTTGATAAATCTTTTTAATTTATTATAACCACTCACCAAAGATGATGAGCCCGGCTCTTTATGCCTGCTGAGCATTCCAAGAACAGCCCGTAGTTCCTCATCTGCCCATTCATGTCCTTTTTTATCTGGATAATCCTTTAAATAATCCCATTTCTTATAATTATCCCATACTCTCGTAAACCATGTTGTAGCTTCATCTAATGTTATCCCTTTACTTGGGTCGATTATTTTGTCCTTTATTACCAGTTCATTAATTTCCTTTGCTCCTTGAAATTTAACTTTAAAGTTTTCTGGCACAGGAAAACCAGCGCGATGCAGACAACAAAAGTAGGCTGCTTTTTTCCTATCGTATCTTGTTTTAGCTGAATGATCAGTTTCATAATCGTCGGGTTGTTCTAACGATATTGCAAGAAAACTGCTCACATAGTCGGCTGTTTCGCCGATTTGTCTCAAATTAGTGCTTATCAGTCCAAAACCTGATTCCACATCCGTGTAAAAATTTACTTTCATTATTTCAAATCCAGGCTTTTCAAGGACACTATACCTTATCGTATCACGCACATATAATTCAAAAATGGCTGTCCCCTCGTCCTGCAAGTTTGCATTTGCATATTCACCATTTATATCAAAAATTATCTGCCCCACTGGATACTTAGGCAAACCATTCTTTTCAAATGGACTTTGATCGCTTTCTTTATCAGTTATAGTTTCATCTAGCTTATGCTTTGCTTTGTTGCTTATCTCGACTGTAGACTGAATAATCTTTTTAACTGTATTTGATTTACCCGTTCTTGTCATACCAAAAAGAGCTGTACGTTTTCCAAGAAAATCCTGCGGACTTATATAAACGGGAACATCATCTTTTTCGTTTCCTTGAAATCGGATACTGGAACTGTAACGCACTTTTCCGATTTTAACATCAGTAGTGCCGCCAGGAATGACACCACCATCTCTCAGATTAGCAATGTACTCAAGGACTTTGCCAGTTGGCTTAAAGACACTATAATTATGGGAACTATAAAAATTCTCTACATCAGCCCCAAAGTCAACGGTGCTGTCATTTTTCTTATAAAACGTCCCCAAAATACGACATTCCAATCCTGAAAAGCTATATTCATACCGAGTAAAGTCATCAAGTTGACTTTCTTTACCTGAAGTTTTCAAATTATCCTTGTAGTATTCAATCATAGAACCTATTACATCGCTGTCAGTTGGCAACTTTGCTGGTCTTAGAGCTCTTAGAAGAAGTGATTCTTGTACTTTTTCCTCATTTTCATAAAAAGCTAGAAGAAATGTACCCTGTGGTACACCACCTACTCTTGTTTTCCAAGCATCGCATATAAGAACGTTAGCTTTTTCATAGTCAATATAGAAGGGCCGTCCAACAAATGTTGTAAGCTCCTTACCCTCTCCGAATATATCTACACTTGCCAACTCTTTAATAGCACTTGTTATACTCATGATTATGCTCCTTATTTAAATGATACTTTAGAATTTAGTTCAGGATCATAAAATCTATATACAGACTGCCTTGCATATTCTTTATTTACGTCTATCGACATCCATTTACGGTTTAATCTTTCGGCACAATATCCAGTTGTATTGCTACCAGCAAACGGATCTAATACCAAGTCGCCAGGCTCGGTAAGAAACTCTATGAAGTATGCAGCGAGCTCCAGTGGCATGCGCGCTGGATGCGGCGAAATGCCATTTTCCTTACATGCTTTCATGAAATAGTCATTAGCCCCTGTGTTTGCAATGCTTAAAACATTGCCTGGCATACGGATCGATTTGTTTTCTTTAATTGGTTCAATCTCTATTAGGTTATGAGCAATACTGCCTTTATGTTTTTTCAGAAAACCTTTCTTACTTATTCTATGCTCGGAGGGTCGAAGTCCTGAATTGAACGATTGTCTTTTAAGAAGCTTTTTCATGCTGTCACTGTACGGCCTCAATATATTATTATTGTTTGCTTTAGGGTAATCAGATTTGGCCATCCACCACACATGGGTAAAACTATCTATAGTGCGAATTCTATTAATTGTTACCCATTGCGCCGGCGAAGGAAGACGTGATGGGTTATAACAAATGAACTGCTGGCAGAGCCTGAGATTTGCTTTTGGATTTCTCACAAAATCAATTAATGATTCTAAGTGCAGCAACGATTGTACAGGTCTTTTCGATTCCCACGCGTTACCCAATTCAATAACTATTGATCCATCTTTAGTAAGAATGTCCGAAAATAATTTTGCTAGACCTACAAACCACTGCTTATAGTCCTCGCCATTTAGATTGCCATATTTTTTTTTATTATTAAGAGGAAATGGAGGTGATGTAAATAATAATTGGACTTTACCTTTTATGTCTTTATAAAGTTGGTTAGCAAGTAAAATATCTGCATTACCAAGATAATACTTGCCGAGTTTTGTTTTATAAAATTCTTTTTTTCTTGGCGGCATGAACAATAGAACCATTCTTACTTTATAAAGACATTCTATTTTCTATCTGTATTTATTAAAAGCATCCGCAATATTCATTTAATCTTTTCCCGTATCACTTCTATTCTCAATACTTTTTCACGAATAAAAAACTTCGGGTTCCTAGACGCACCGCTAACGGCCCAATGCCGAGGCAATACCTTTTATTTCTTTATTGTGTTCTTTTAGTATAAGGTTAAGAATACGATTTATGTCCGCATCACGCGGTACCTTACCTTTCACTTTATTTCCAGGCAGCTTAACCAAATGCGTAATTAAGGTTTCAATATCTTTTAGATAATTTATTCGTTTAATTCTGAATATGACAAAACTATCCCATTTCTCCGCATGTTTGTCTTTCAAATGCCAACTAATACGCCCGAACAAATTAGTGGTTAGCCCTACATAATAAATGCGATCTTTGCGGTATAGGGCATATATCCCTGAATAGCCCTTCATTACTTTTCTTAGACCTTTTTTAAATACAGGATTAGCAAGTATTGTACTTGGTAGCTGTTTGGTCATTCCCTTTATAAGTGCACCTTTGGTCGTTTTCTTTTTCTTTTTCTTCAAAAGTGATTTTTTATCACCAGCATCTTTTTTATTCATTATTCTATCACCTCTTAAATTAAGAAAGCTTAAAATAATTGTACGACTATTAATTTTTATCTAATAACAATGGTGTCTATCTTATCTCCCGAAATTTGGCTTCGCTGGCAGTGATATCGTCAATACGAATCAGATCATCAGAAAAATATTATTGATGAAGATGTGTCGTTAAGCATAGCCAAAGCCCTCCGATAGCGCAGGATCGTTCAGCCAGTATTTAGAGATCAGAATTGTAATTGCGTAGATGCTACTACTTCTGCAAGATATTGCAAGAAAAATCACGGGTATGAACCACAAAATAAGCTTTTGCCAATCATATTTCTAAAAGGTGTCATTAATCCCCATACGCTACGCTTCGGGGATACCACGGAGGACTGCGTCATCCTCAGCCGGTGGCTGGATAATTCCACTTGCGCTTCGAACTTCGCCAGGCTCGTTCTTAGCGAGTGTCATTAATTCGGCTAACAAATTTCAATGCGCCTATAGTGACCTTCAGGTTATTTGCTTTTGAAATTTGAGCATCATTACCTTTTTTCTCTCTTTTGTAAATCCTGCTTTTTGTCAGGGTATCGAACTTGTCTTTTTTCTCATTTAAATTACTTCGATGCCTTCTATGAGAAACTCCGCGCCTGAAATGAGCGTGTAATTTTGGGTGGAACAGTTTGGGCAGAGAATCTCTTTTCCTTCAAGGTAATTCTCGTTGATTTCAAACTCCTTGCCGCAGTCCCGACAGCTGCATACGATGGGATTGAGCATGATCATGATCTCAGCTCCCTCGGCTATGGTTCCTCTGCTGATATAATCGAAATAGCGTTGAACCCACTCTTTCTTGATATCGCGAAGGATGCCCAGTCTAAGCGCAATGGTTACAATCTTCCGGGAATCAGTTTTTTGGGCGTATCGTAATGCCGTATTCA
>Ga0209777_10009297_pt1 | contig 10603 bp, 11 predicted proteins | sample FrelakmetHBP12HB_FD_187147 | JGI IMG/M metagenome (GOLD analysis project Ga0209777, IMG submission 187147) | Freshwater lake sediment microbial communities from the University of Notre Dame, USA, for methane emissions studies -HBP12 HB (SPAdes)... | ecosystem: Environmental > Aquatic >... | reverse complement strand
GGTCGGCAGAGGTCGCGCGCGGCGGCCTCGTGGAGCTGGCCGCGGTAGACCCGCAGGCCTTGCGGGATGTCAGGTTCGTTCATGATCCTCCCTCTCCTTCAAAGGTGGCGTGGAGTCGACGCAGGGCGCGTGAGACGCGCAGGCGGGCAGCCTGCTCGGAGCAGCCGATTCGTTCGGCGATCTCCCGGTAGGGACGCTCCTCTACGACTCGCAGTCTGAGGAGCTCGCGTTCGCCGGCCGGCAGCTCCCTGGCAGCTTGCAGGGTCGCCTCGGGCAGCGAGAGACGCTCCTCGACAGCCTGGAGGTCCCCGTCGGGAGCGACCGCCTCGGTCAGGCCAAGCTTGCGGCGCGCCGCCGTCTCGACCCGCTGCCGGCGCAGCGAATCGCGAAACACGTTGGCGGCGATGCCGTAGAGCCACGGCGCCGCCGAGCCGCCGGATTTGTCATGGAAGCGTTTGCGCCGTAGCCAGGCGCGGGCGAAGACCTCGGCCGTCAGGTCGGCGGCATGCTCGCCGACCCGCCTGCGGGCCCAGGTCAGGATGCGCGGCAGGTAGCGGTCGTAGAGCTCGACGAAGGCGTCAGGATTCTGGGCCTGCAGCAGCTCGGCGTCGGTAAGTCTGCTCAACTCGCGTCTCACACTTGTTACATTGCGCCATCAGCGGAAACGTGTCATCCGCGCCGCGGGGTTCTTGGTCATCCTCATGGCGCTCGGCCCCGCAAGGCGCGAGGGAGGCCGAGGCCTGGTCCGGGCTCTGGTCGTGCCCGCCTCGTCGTCCCTGGCGCAGGCCGACGGCTCGTGTGGCCGAACCAGCGAAGCAACTCGGAGCCGACATACTCAATCGCGACTCGCCGATCCTTCCGGGACCGTTCATCGAGCGAGGCGCGCCGCCGCCTGAGCGGGGAGGGCGTAACGTAGCTGCCGGAGCCGGTGTCGCACGGCCGCCGGAGCCGCGTCCCACAGCGCGCTTCCTGCAGGTTTAGCAACTCATTAGCAACTCTGGTATCCTTGCCGGGACCGATGCCGGGACAAAATCCCTGCAAATCGGCACTTTGCCCTCGTAGCTCAGTGGATAGAGCACAGGTTTCCTAAACCTGGTGCCGCAGGTTCGATTCCTGCCGGGGGCACCACTTCTTGCCTGCACCTGTGCACTTTCTGAATCGCGCCTTCGCGTCTGATCGCCCCGAAAAGGCCGAAATGCCGACATTTTGCCGACGAGACGCACGCTCACCATTCGGTACAACCGCACACGCCTCGGCACGCCGGCGGCCAGTCGTCCCAGTCGCGCACCCCGATGGTGTGACCCGGTATGGGTAAACGCGTAGACTGGGACCGACCTCTCATGCAGCCTGCAGATTCGTTGTCAGCTGGGATGAGCCAAGCGTGGGAGATGATCCTGGGGGGAGTCATGGTTAGAGGGCGTGCAATCGCTCTGCGCCTAGCTCCGGTCGTCGTTCTGTGTGGAGTCCTAGTCTCGGCCTGCGCGCAAGGTCGTGTCGGAAGCCCTTCCCCGACCGTAGCCAGGCCTACGCCTACGCCTTCCAGCTCCGAGACGTCGACTGACGCGCAGGTGCGGGCGGCCGCTAACGCCTACCTGCAGGCCCGCACGCAGATGCTGGTGCGCGGTGTACCGGACAGCTCACTGCGCGACGTGTGTGCGCCTGGTTCTGGGCTCGCCGACCGCGTTCTGTGGTGGGCCGCCGGCACACGCTTGTCCGCCCGCGGTCGGGAGATCGGTGTGCCCAGGTGGGGCTATGCCTCGGCGAGCCTCAGCGTGATCGTGCGCCACGTGACGATCGATCAGGAGGCGGGCACGGCGAGCGTGCTCGACTTTACGAGACCGGGGCCAGGCGACAGGCGGCTCGTCGACAGCGCGCCAGCCTACCACTTGGTGAGTCTCGTGCGCACCGAGAATGGTCGCTGGCTGGCGCAGGCTGACACCTCGACGGCCTACGATCCGGACCTGCCGACCTATCTCAGAGCTGGCGGAGCGCCGCCAGCGGTGGTGATGGCGGCTCGCGCTGAGGTCCGTCGTGCGCAGCATCCGGGCACACCGCCGGTTGGCAGTCTGACGCCGCTGAGGGCCTGGTGCGCGGCCATGAACGCCCATGAGGTGGCCGCTCTCAAGGCGACCTTCACCCCGGACTCGGACATTCAGACCGCGAGCGACGCCCAAATCGCAGCATCCTTGTTTGCCGCGACGTCGCCACCGCATCGACGTGACTGGCGGGTCATCGGGATGAAGCTCCTGGGAACCCAGATCCCAGGCGTCGCCTGCGGCTGGGTCAGCTACCGCTTCATGAGCGATGAGGCCGCCAGTCTGCCGGGCAGCCGCGGCTATGCTGCGTTTGCCTACCTCGAGCGGCAGGCGGACGGGCGCTGGCTGATCTTCTTGCCTCCTGATTGAGCGGCGAACACCGGCTCAGCGATGAGCACCGCTGCCTCTTCCTGCATCGCTGGGATGGCGCGCGAGGAGGTGTCAGACGGAATGGATACGGTGGCCCGTTGTGGCTGGCGCCGATGACGTGAGAGGAGCAGAGCATGCGAGGTCGACTGAGCACGTACACCGTCTACAGCATCGCGTGCTTCATCGTCTGGGGCCTCATCTTCGCCATCGGCGCGGCGCATCCAAAGAACACCGGTCATACCGTCGTCCTTGTCTTCGCCGGATGGGCTGTTGGCTGGCTGTCGGCCACGATCGCCCGCTATGTCTACCCACCGCCGGCGCGCTGGCGCCATCAGCACGCGGGATCTCGCCGCCCCTCGTGACCGGAAGCCGCCGAGTGGCCCGAGCGCAGGCAGAGCGCGGGGACAGCCGGTTAGTCGGGGAACACCAGCCCCGCGATCAGTGCTGCCGCCTCCTCCTGCATCGCCGGGACGGCGTGCGAGTAGGTGTCGTCGTGTCGTCAGTAGGCGATCGCACGGGCTTGGCGAACCATCACGCTGCGAGCGAAACCAAGGAAGGGAGCTGCATGAACAAGCGGAGAATCTGCATGGTCCTTCTCATCATCATCGGTGTCGCGCTTGCCGCGCTGGCCGTCTACTACTGGGTGACACCTGCCGGCTCACTGCCCAGCTTCTTCCCCGGACATCTCGCCGGTTCTGCACACAAGCACATAAAGCACGGCGTGCTGGCACTGGTCCTTGGAATCGTAAGTTTCTTGGGGGCTTGGATGCTGTCCGGCAAGAAGTAGGAGTCACCCAGCGATTCGCCGCAAGCCTAGCTGGCGAGCTCGTGGAACGAGTCGAGAGGAAGTCGGCTTCGCATCGGCTCGGTCTCTGCCGCGAACACCAGTTCCGCGATCAACGCCGCCGCCTCTTCCTGCATCGCCGGGATAGCGTGAGAGTAGGTGTCGAGCGTGATCGAGACGGTCGCATGCCCGAGGCGCTCTGAGATGACCTTGGGATGGACGCCGGCCTGCAGTGCCAGAGTGGCGTGCGTGTGCCTGAGATCGTGCAAACGGATGATCGGCAGCATCGCTTTCTTCACTGCTTGACGCCAGTAGCGCGAGACTGATTCAGGGTCGAGGGCCTCGCCGTTCTCGGCCGTGAACACGAGCCCTGAGTCAGTCCAGGCTTCGTCCCACTCTCTCTGCTCATCGAGTTGCCGCGCAGCTTGAGCCTTGAGAACCTCGACAGTCGCTGGGTCCAGGGCGATCATCCGACGTCCCTTGGCGGTCTTAGGCTCTGAGACCACGACCTCGCGGTTGATGGGGATCAGGGCACGACGCACCGACAGCCGCGCGTTCTCGAAGTCGACATCCTGCCAACGCAGGCCGATTGCCTCACCCCGTCTCATGCCGGTCATGGCGATCAGGTGCCAGAGGGGACAGAGGCGGTCCTCGCGCACCGCGTCGAGGAACGCCCTGAGCTGTTCGCCGGTCCAGGTCCGCATCTCCTTTGTGCCGTCGCCCTGCCGGCGCGGCGGGTCGGCAGCATCGAGCGGGTTGCGCGAGATGTGCCCCCACCTCACCGCGTCTTTGCACGCTTTGTGCAAGCAGGCGTGCACGTGGCGGATGGTCTGGGGGGAGAGGCCCTTCCTGCCGTTTCCCGAGCCGCTCTCGGCGAGCTTGGCATACAGGGCGTTCACCTGGCTGCCTGAGAGCTTCTGCAACTTGACGGAGCCGATGTGCGGGCAGATATGGCACTCGACGTGCTGCACGTAGGAGTTGTAAGTGCTGGGACGGATCGTTGCCTTGATGGCCGGCAGCCACTCCTTAACGAGGTACTCGCGCACCGTCGCCTTGGTTGGTGCGGAGTAGCTCTGTTGCTCGACGGCGACGAGGATCTTGTTCATGGCCGCCGCACACTCCCTGCGCATCGCAAAGCCGCCCTTGATCGCTCGCCGGCGCTCCTCGGTCTCTTTGAGCTCGCCACCGCAGGCCGGGCAGCTCTCCTTGGGCCTTCTCTCGACCCAGAACCTGCGGCCACAGACCAGGCAGCGCTGGGCCGCAAACATGCCGATGTCGACGATGTACTCCCAGGAGCCGGGATCGCCGCGTCTTCTGATGTGACCTCGCATAGCCTCGATCGCCCCTTTCCCGACGCGCAGGCGTCAGTTAGCAGGAGAAGGAGCTTCGCTCCGATGGCGCCGTCCAGGAAGCTGGCCAGGCGCACCGAAAGCACGGACATGACCTGGCGCACGCACCGTGATGGTGCGCGCAAAAAGCTCACCTGCTCCTGCTGCGAAGTTCCTCTTACAGAGGCAGGTGAATGACAGGGTGGGGTGTCATTCTTCGGTCGGCCGCTTGCGCCGGCGCCCGCGCATCTGCGGCGGCTTCTGCTCGCCTTTCGCCGTCCAGGCTGCCTTATAGGCGCGCTGGATCGCGCGCAGGCTGTAGCGCTCTGCGGTGTGCGCCGCGTTCCACTCCCTGACGATGTCCTTCCACGCCACCGGCGGGGACTGTAGGCGGCGCTCGACGACGAACTCATAGAGCCGCTCGAGCTTCTGGCGCTGCGCAGCCGAGGAGCTCGTCGGCGTCAGGACCCCCTTGCGCGTGAGCGTGCCGAAGACCTGGCGGATCTCCTGATAGGAGAGCCGCGGATCGCGGATCTCGATGGCGCAGCGAAAGGGCACCCTGGGGCGCGGCAAGAGCGCGATCTGCCAGGCGCGCACTGCCGCCGGGCGGCCGACGAGGATGGCGCAGGTGGCCTCAGAGACCCCGATGCCGACCTCGGCTGCCAGGCGCTGGGTGGTGTCGGAGAGGTGCGCCAGACGCTCTGAGCGACCGACGGGATAGACCCAGATCGGCACCACCTCGTGTCTCGCCCGCTTGCCCGTCGAGAGCAGTGGGCGCCGGGCTGCGTCGATATCGGTGAGAACGACCTCGCGCGCCTCGGCGTTGACCCGCAGCGCGGGGCTGCCGGCGTTGAGGCCTTCTGCCAACTCCTTGTACTCCTGGGTCGAGAGGGCATGGGCGCTGGCCTCTTCTTCTGCCCAGGCAGCCGCCTCTGTGAGGGTCGCAAACGGTATCTCGGCTGAGCCGAACAGTTCCTGGCGGCAGTCCTTGACCTGGCGCTCCAAGTAGTCGGCCAGTCGCCGTGTGGCCTCGAGGTCGGCGATGGTCGGCGCCCAGGTCGGCACCCCGGTCGCCAGCTCGCGCTCGTGGCCGGCGAAAACGCTGACCAGGCTGTCCATCCCCCTGCCCGTCACGTAGTCCCCCGTGCAGAGCGGCAGAAGCTTGCCGATCGCATGCTCGACCTGCCTGGGGCTCAGATCGGGATGCTGAGCAGCGAAGAGATGGGCCAGCGCTTCCTTGCGCGTCAGGGGCTTGTCGGCACTGGCGCGATAGGACTCCGCGTGCAGGTCCGCCTCCTGGGCAGCAGCCTTCGAGACGTGGTCCTCTTGCGGCTCTGCTGCCCAGGCGGCGTTCGGCTGGTCTCCGAGAAGCTCGTCGCGTAACTCACCGTCATCGTGGTCGAACGAGGCGGCGCCCTCGGCAGCAGCGGGCGGCAGGCGCACGATGCGCTTTGTATGACCTTCCATGCTGACACTCTACTTCCTGTGACGGACAAGCACAAGCGGAAGTGAGGGTTGCCATGGAGTACGACGATGAACCGGTTCTTGAGAGCGAAGGGCTAGTGGCGCCGACTCGCCGCGCCGCGCCTGACCCGCAGACGATCTCACGCAAGCAGCTCGCCAGCTACCTGCGCAGCTGCAGCACCGTCTCGGTGCCCTTCGCCGGGGCCTGCTGCGGTATCTCACGGGCGGCGAGCTACGGCGCGGCGCGCGACGGTTCGCTACCCACCCTGCGGCTGTCGCACCGCTTGCTGGTGCCGACGGCCAAGCTGTCGGTGCTGCTCGGCTTCGAGGAGGACCAGTGAGATGAAGCGAGCGCGATTGGACACTGCCCCGTGAGCGAACCGACCTCCACTTGGCTGGCCGAGGCCTGCGCCTCAGCCGAAGGCGACGAACAAGCCTGCCTCGGAGCTGCACTGGGCAACTGCGAGGCGGCACGGGTCGTCGCCTGCGAGCTCGAATCCGATCAGTTTGCGCGTGACAGCCACCAGCGCATTCACGCTGCGATCGCGGCCCTAGTGGCGCGCGGCGAAGGTGTCGATGTCCTCACCGTGGGCGCCGAGGTCGAGCGCACCTCGGGCTGGGAGGGCACGCGCAGCCGCGACTACCTGCACGTTCTTGCTGAGAGTACACCTGCAGCCGCCCATGCGCGTCAGTACTGCGCTCGCGTCGCCGAGCTCGCGCGTCAGCGCGATCTGCGCCGCTACTTGCAGCGTGCCTGGACGACTGCTGACGATCTCGTTCTGACCGCCGCCGCCCGCGAGCGGCTGCACGCTGAGGTCGAGGCAATCGCTGGCCTGCTTGAAGGCGCGACCGCCGGCGGAGAAGACTTGCCTCTCTACGATGGCCCCGAGCTGGCCGCCATGCGGCTCGATGAGCCGCAGCCAATCTGCACCGGGCTCATCTACCGGGGCTGCAGCACCGACCTTGTGGCCGAGCCCAAGCGTGGCAAGACGACGCTGTTGCTTGATGTCGCCGCGGCGGTCACCGCGGGCGAACCATGGTGCCAGCGGGCCACCGCGCCGAGCGGCGTCTTGTACCTCTCCGAACAGTCACCGCATTCCTTCAGCCCGCAATGTGCCAGGGCTGGATTGCTCGGCGAGCGGCGCTTCGTCGTGCTCTTCCATCGTGATGCCCTTGGCCTCTCCTGGTCCGAAATCGGCGACCGCGTGTTGCGCGTTGCCGAGGGTCGTGACCTCGCCGTCGTGGTCGTCGACAACCTCAGCCTCTGGGCCGGCATCGCCGGCGAGGAGGAGAACGATGCTGGGGTGGCCCTGGAGACACTGCGCGTGATCGAGCGACTCACCGGTGCCGGGCTGGGTGTCGTCTCCGTGCGCCACGCACGCAAGAGCGGCGGCACCATCCACGAGGCCGGCCGCGGTAGCTCGGCCATCGCTGGCGGCTTCGACATCCTGGCGCAGCTCAGGGGCGACGTGCGGCCGCGGCGCCGGACTCTGGCGACGACGGGCCGCATCTTCCCTGAAGAGCCCCTGCCGCTGGTGATCGAACTGGGCAGCGATGGGCACTACCGCTACGTCGGCGAAGGCGCGGCGGTGCTGCGTGGGAACGCCCGCGAGTTCCTGCTTGGGCTCCTGCCGCAGTCACCTGACGAGGCGCTGGCCGAAGCTGCGATTCTCGCTGCTGCGCGAGACGAGGGCATCGGCAAGTCCGTCGTGCAGGAAGAGTTGCGCAGGCTGTGCGCGGACAGCGATCCCGAACGGCTGGTCGAGCGCGCCAAGGGCGTCGGCGGCCTCTCAGCTCAGGCCTACGGTTACTGGAGGCGCGGCGATGCGATCTAGCTACCTGCCCTTAAGGAAGTGGCTCAGGCAGGTAGTCCCCGGGACTGGTGCCAGAAAGCGCACCACCCAGACCCTAGAACCGACAGGAGGTAACCACAGACAGAGAAGCAGGCAAGCTACCTGCCTAGCAAGATCCCCTAGGGGCAGGCAGTTGGCCGGCCGTCCCGACATCCGCCTCATCTTCTCGGTCGCCACGCGCGATCGCACGTCAAACAAAGGAGTCTGATTCGCTATGGCAGTCACCACTAAACAGTCACTGTGGGCTAACAGGATCGTCGACCACGGTCAGGAAGCACCCGACCAGCTACTCGCTAATCCAGGCAACTGGCGCATCCACCCCCAGGCGCAGCAGCGTGCCCTGGCGAGCGTCCTTACCGAGGTCGGCCTGGTGCAGGACGTGATCGTCAACCGCACCACCGGTCGCCTGATCGATGGTCACCTGCGCGCTGAGCTCGCCATCGCCGAAGGCCAGCCCGAGATCCCCGTGGTCTATGTCGAGCTCTCCGAAGAAGAGGAGCGCATCGTCCTGGCCAGCCTCGATCCCATTGCCGCGATGGCCAGCGCCGATCGCGACAAGCTCAGCGAGCTGCTGGCCGGCATCGAAAACCAGGACCTGGCGGAGCTGCTCGAGGCCGTGGCACGGGCCAATTGCCTCGCCTTGGACTTCGGCAGCAGCGGCCTGACCAACCCGGATGAAGTTCCCGAACCGCCCGAGGAGTCCGTCAGCAAGCCTGGCGATCTTTGGCTTCTGGGCCCACACAAGCTCCTCTGTGGCGATTCGACGCGCCCAGAGGATGTAGCTCGCCTGATGGCCAGCGAGCGCGCCGTCTTGATGGCTACCGACCCCCCGTATCTGGTCGACTACCAGGGTGGCCAGCATCCCGCTAGCGAAGCCAACAAAGGTGCGCCTGGCAAGGACAAGGTCTGGGACACGTATGTCGACCACGAGCACTCGGTGGCCTTCTACTGCGACTTCCTGCGCACCGCCCTCGAGTGCGCTCTGACCGAGGACGCCGCCGTCTATCAGTGCTTCGGCATCATGAGAACCGAGGTCATCTGGCAAGCCTGGAAAGAGGTCGGGCTTCTGCCCCACCAGGTCTGTGTCTGGAAGAAGAGCCGCGCGGTCTTGACCTACTCCTGGTTTCTCTGGGACTACGAGCCCGTGATGGTGGGCTGGTCGCAGGGCCACCAGCCCGAGCTGAAGCCGCCGACCGAGACGAAGGCGGTCTGGGAGATCGACTCCACTGCCGGCAACGAGGCGGCCATCGCGTCGCATCCCACGGTCAAACCGGTGGAGCTCATCCGTCGCCCGATCGAATGGCACACCCGGCCCGGCGAGCTGATCTACGAACCCTTCAGCGGCAGTGGCACGGCCTTGATCGCTGCCGAGATGACCGGTCGGCGCTGCTATGCCGTGGAGCTCTCGCCGATCTTCTGTGACGTCGCTGTCGAGAGATGGCGTCGCTTCACAGGCCAAGAGCCAGAACTCGTACAGGAAGACAAAACCGGACAAATAAGGTCGGGAATATGAAGAGCCAGACCAGAACAGTGAAGGCCCACGACCGTCACCTGCAGGCGCTGGAGCTGCGCAAGGCCGGGGCCACCTACCAGGCGATTGCTGACCAGCTCGGCTATGCCAGCCCCCACGGCGCCCACGCGGCCGTGGCCTCAGCCTTGAAGGCTACCCTGCGCGAGCCGGCCGAGGCGCTGCGCGAGCTGGAACTGGTGCGTCTCGACAGCGCCCTGTTGGGCATCTGGCGGCGTGTGCAGTCGGGCGACTACAAGGCGATTGACCGTCTGGTGCGCATCATGGAACGGCGCGCCAAGCTGCTCGGCCTGGACACACCCCGGCGCACCGAGTGGCAACCGACCCTCGACGACATCGACCGCGAGTTGCGTCGCATGGAGAGAGAATCTGGGATCCAGGCGAAAAGCGAGGGAAAGGAGGCGCCGTGAAGAGCACACTCGTGTCGGCAGCTCGTCGGCGGCGAGGCGCTGTGCAGCATCTTCTGGCGCGCTACATGTCTGGCGGTCATGTATTGACCAAGCTGCCAGCGACGTCAAGAAGGCCCGACACGGACGTTGTCAGACCTAGCGCCGTATCCTGCGAACCGTGACGACAAGCGCCATCAAGGCGACCACACCGACGTCGATGAGCAGGGCGAGAAGTGGCGAGCCATCCGGCTTGAGGAGGCCGGAACGCGTGTCGGCAAACCAGAAGACGAGGACGATGATCGGTACGGCCGCGACCCAACCGAGGAGCCTGTGGGTTGCCTTGGGCGATCTCCTGCGCGGCGACGGCGGATGGCGACGACGATAGCGGCTCCGGCCCAACTCCCGGCATACCTCCTTCCTCTTGCCGGCAGCCTTTGTGCCGGACGAACCTCGATCCGCCTCGCTTCCACAGTTCTGACGAAAGGCTGGCGCTGGCGGCGGCCGGGGTGTGACCCTCGCAGGGATCTTGCGGAGGGCACAGACCGAAGTCAGGCGTCGTCTCCTCCGCCGGCCCTCCGCGCCCTCAGCCGTTCAGGAGGGCTCGAGGGTCACTGTGATCGCCTCCGGGTCCTCGAGGCGATGGATGGCCCATTTCTGCACGTAGAGCGTGCCGATCACCAGCGGCTGGTCACTTTCGGGCTCCTCGTAGCGCACGGTGTTCTTGGTCTCCTTGGCACGTTGCAGGGTCACGTGCAGAGGCTCCATGGTCTCTCCTTTGGGGCGGGGCCACGCCAGCCTATCATCGTGAGGGAGTGTGCTCCTGCCGCAGTACGCCGACTTCTGTGGCTTGCG
>Ga0209777_10009295_pt1 | contig 10604 bp, 1 predicted proteins | sample FrelakmetHBP12HB_FD_187147 | JGI IMG/M metagenome (GOLD analysis project Ga0209777, IMG submission 187147) | Freshwater lake sediment microbial communities from the University of Notre Dame, USA, for methane emissions studies -HBP12 HB (SPAdes)... | ecosystem: Environmental > Aquatic >... | reverse complement strand
GGCCGCCGCCATAGGCGACGCTCGCGACGCCGGGAGGCGTTATTGAACCATGCGCGCCTGCGGATGCCGTAATCCGGAGCAGGAGCGGCTGGTCGGTTCCCGCGCTTGCCGGCATCCAATCATAGAGAATGAGGCTGGAGACCGCTGAGCTCCTGGCGAATATGTTTGAAAGAGAATAGGCCGCAGCTGCGGGACCGGCGAGTTGAGACGACCAGGCGACCCTGCCCGACGATGGCGATCCCGGACCGAAACAATTGTACTCCGCGTACAACGCGGGGGTCACATTCCAAGCCAGCCAGCCGGCCGCATTCAGATTGGACGGTTCAGAGCAATTGAGGAATACGGTTCGGGGACTGCCCTGCCATGGTCTTCCGAGATAAAATGAAGTGAGCGGGTTGCCGTCATAACCGACCGCGTCGGCGAGAATGGTGCAGTTGCGGAACACATACCCGTAGCGAGAGGCGGCATCGGTACTTCCGGCGGTCACTGTTCCCCCGTTTCGTATTTCATGAATCGTGCAACTGTCAAACACAACGATATTACGCCCAAAAATGAAGTCAACGCTTCCTTCAATGAAACAGTTCTTGTGGTATTGACGACCGGTGGCGCTGCCGCCCCACGTATAGTAGGTATCCTGGTAACCGAGGATTTTGCAATTGACGTATTCATGACGGTCGCCCTGCGTCCTCAGAGCAACCGCTTGCGTCCCGGTGACGCCGGACTGTGGAGAATATGTATTCCGGAATGTGATATTCTTCGCCGTGAAATCGCTTGCATCGACCGCGATAGTGAATGAACCGCTGGTACCGGGATTGCCGGAACCGTATCTGTCCGCATAGTCGTCGTACGTTATGATCGTACTGTCTCTGTCTTCGCCCATGAGCACGACGTTGATTTTCCCGCTCGCCAACGTATCTTTTTCATAATACGTTCCCTTCTTCACGAAAATCGTCCATTTGCCGGTGTAGTTGGCGGGCACGGCCCTGAATGCCGCCTGTACCGTTGTATAATTGCCGCTGCCGTCTTTCGCGACGATGACTGTCGTATCGTTCGCCGGCGTTTGCGTGGTGAACGACACCGTGTCGCCGTACCCCGTTCCGGCGCTGTTCGTAGCGTAGGCACGGACGTAGTATTTCGTGCCGCCGGCAAGGGGCGATAAACCGCTGGCAAAAGAACCTAAGCCGCTTCCGTCAACAGAATGATTGCCGCTGAGTGTCGGGCTGTTTGTGATGCTCCAGCAAACCCCTCGTGCGGTCACCGAATCCCCACCCCAATCAGTCACATTGCCTCCGCCGATCGCGGTCGTAACCTGAATGCTGGATATCGAAGTCGTTGTGACGGTAGGAGGAACGAGTGACGCAAGCGTCGAGAAGATCACCTCATTTCCATATCCGGTACCGGTGGAGTTTGTCCCATAGGCACGCACGTGGTATGTCGCTCCCGGCGTAAGGCCGGTAAGTGAGCTCGTAAAGAGTCCCGCGCCGGTTCCATCGGAAGTTTTGCTGTTAAGAATCGTGGGTGTTCCCGTAGTATTCCAGCACACCCCCCGGGCCGTAACCGCACCACCACCGTCGTTCGTTATATTCCCGCCGCCGGCAGCAAACGTCGTTGAGATATAGCTCATCGCGGTTGTTGCAACCGTCGGAAGAACCGCGTGTACGCTCGTGTCGGCCGTCGCCAGGACAAAATCGCTGAATGAAAAGAAAGCGTTGGAGGTAATCGTACCGGTCGTATTCGCCGTTCCGCTGCCCCCCCCGTTGATCCAGTTCCCGGCGCCGTCATCTTTCGCGACACGCAGAATCGTGGCGTCGGTTACAAGGTCATCCGTATCATAACTCAACTGGACGGTCGCGCCAAGTGTGGGAGAGAGATTGGCTCCCGCGCCCTTTGCGATGTGATAATATCGAACGGAAGAGACCGCGCTGAGAGCGGGCGGAAGCGTTCTCGCGGCCGGCGCCGTATTGAAGACTTCAGCGGTATACGTGGTAGCCGTGGCGGCATCCTGGTTCACGCTCAGTGTAATGGGCCGATAGCTCGTCCCTTTTCCGACAGGAAATGTCTTCACCGTCGGCGATGAAGAAGCGACGATCAGGGCAAGCGGTCCATTGACGTAGCTCGATGAACTTCCCCCGGTGACGCTGCCGCCGGCAGGAACCGTGATGAGATTCGTCGCTGTTGTAACAAACTGCCCCCCTGCGAGACTGAGTCCGCCGGAGGCCATCAAGCTGAAGGGGAAATTCACCTGGACGACGGAGTTGTTGCTGACTTTGAACGTCGTTGGAGCAGTTCCTATCGTTCCGGGAGCTGACACTGTGAAGGCCTGCGTTCCCCCACCGGCAAAGTTCAATGTGCGTCGTCCATACCATCCGCTCGAGCCGCTCTGGAGTGTACCGCCGGTAATATTGATGTTGCCGCTCACCTTCCACTCGGTATAAGCGGCGGAGCTATTGTTGAGACTCCATTGTCCGGCGGAAACGTTCACATCGCCATTCACGTTGATAATTGCCTTCGCGAGAGAATCAGCACCACTCCCCGTGGCCGTCAACAACGCGGTCGAACCATTCACATAGATATTGCCGCGTATGTACACATTTTTCGTTTGCCCTCCTGACAGATTCACGATCCTCCATTGAAAGCTTTTTGTGCTGGTGACCGTCAAGTCGCCATAAATCACCGCTCCGTCCCCGAAATTTGGGCCGCCGTTTGCACCCTGGCTGGTGGCATTCCACGTGAGATTGTAGAGGGCTTGCGTGTTAAGATTGGTAGGAGAAGAACCGGAACTGCCGTCTATTCTGCAGGTGGAACCGACGCGCCATGTGGAGGAAGGGAGGGTTGTTCCGCCCGATGGAACGCTGTGAATATAGAGTCCGCCGTTTTCGAAGCTCAACCTTCCCGTCGGTGTGACGGTGCCAAAATTGTTCAACGTACCGTTGACGACCATGTCAATGCTGTCGACACCGTCCGCCACAGTCAGCGTTTTCCCGGCGGCCACGATGACACTACCATTGGCATTGACCACAACCTGGTCCACAGTTACATTCGTATCCACCGTAATCGCATGGCCGCCAAGGATTGTGATGGCTCCATCGGAGGAAGTCGGCACGCTGGGGGCGGGGTTGATCCACGCAGAACCGTCAAACCGTTCCCAGGACGCGACATCGCTCCAGTTTCCCGATTGATGTGTACGGAATGACCCGGTCAGCCCGACGATGACCGCAAAGTTAGCCGTCACTGTCTTGTTTCCATTCATCAGGATAGTATCCGGATTCTCTGTGCCGGTAAGACCGTCGGCCCAGCCCACAAAATAATACCCATCCGATGGCACTGCCGTGCACGGCACCGCCGCGCCGCTGTCATACTGCGCGAGGGCGGGATTCTTCGTCACCGATCCGTTGGTGGCATTCACCGAAAGCGTGAACTTTGGCGCTGCCGGACCGGGGCTTTCGAATGCGCCCAGATCCGGCGCCGGACCGTTGTAGGGAATCCAGGCATAGACACCGGCATCAATCAACGAACTGCCGGAGGCCAGGTGAAAAAAATCATTGGACGGGAGACTGCCGTCCGGATTTCTCGGCGCCGTCGCCAGCGACGTGTCCATACTTAAGAAATCGGCAGTAGTGACTGTAAATCCCTGCCAACTATTCGCGGCCTGTACGGTAAATCTACTATTGAACGATGTTGGTGTCGACGTCGCCTGGAAAGAGATATTGTTCCTGATGACGTTTTCGCCGGACCGGAGGGTATCGGGAAACCAATAACTTCTCTGGTTCCTCCATGCAATGCAATTCGAGACGGTAACTCCCCCGGCGTTGTGGTTCTGGTCAAATCCTTTTACAGCGTTGTCAAAAGCAACGCAATTCGTCACCGTGTGAGCGGCTATTGTATAGTTCCCGCCGACCTTAAAACCATTGCCATTTCCGGCAAAGGCCGCATCACCCCAGACATTGATGCCATTGCGGAACGTCCAACAGCTTTCGATAATCGAGCCGTAATTCGCCCCGTAACAATCCCATCCGTCATCCGAATTGTTCCACGAACGGCATCCATGGAATTCATTCCCGGGACCGACGTCGAGTTTGGGAGCGAAACCGTCTGCGTTTCCGCCATGAGTGGCAGAATCATAATTCAGGTACGAGTCGCAATTAATGATGAGATTATTGTTTCCCGCTCCGCTGATCTGCACGCCGGAATCCTGATTCTCATGAATCACACACTGTTCCACTTTGTTGTGACCGCCACTGATGTAGATTCCGTTATCTCCCGCGTTCTTAATTTCCAGACCTTTGAAGTGCCAGTAATCCGCCGATACCAGAATGCCGCGAGACCCGAGGGATTCCGTAGAGAAGTCAAGAACGGGTGTTTCTCCCGGGTATGCCCACACCTTGATATATTTACCTGCCAGGCCGCTCTTCGTCGTGGTGATCGTTGATGAAATAGAATAGGTGCCGCCTCTCATGTAGATCAGGCTATCCGGTCCGGCCGCCGTAATCGCCTTCGTCAGCGTCTTAAAGGGAAGGTCAATCGTACCGGGATTCGCATCATCGCCCGTCGGTGAAACGTAGATCTGTGCTTTCGCAATCACTGACACCATCAACAGCAGCACGATAACCCGGAAGTTCAGTTTGCTCCTATAATCGTAGTATCTAAGATTCTTCATTTCAAATGCATGTACCTTCTTCATCAGTGCTCTCGCCGGCACCTGTCGTTGTTCCACGAGCAACAACGTTGACCGTGCTCTTCTCTTCGTGTGAAAAGAGAAGAACACGGTCAAACACGATTTACTTCATCATCATGATCTTGTGGACGGCAGAGAATTTCTCGCTCATCATCCGCACAAAGTACACACCGCTTGGTGCCATTGTGTTGTTATCCGTGCATCCGTTCCACTCAATCGTGGAGTAGCCGGGTGACCTCTCCTCATTCAGCAGGGTTTTCACCTTTCTTCCCAGAAGGTCGTAGACAAGGATTTCGACATGCGCCGTCTGTGGAACCGCGACTATAAATCTTGTCGACGGGTTGAACGGGTTGGGATAATTCGCTCCGAGTGAAAACTCCTTGGGCAACGCTGAACCATCCGATGCTATCAGCAATAGTCCTATCACCGGCTTATCGAGGATCAGGCTACCCGTTCCGGTGAGAGTCTGCCGAAGATTCGTCTGGCCCTGGGACGTAGTGGTGAGTGTGAACGACTTGGGGTCATCGAGAACCTTCCATTGGACCGTGATGGGGTACACAGCGGATTGGAGGGTAATGGGATAGGTTTGTTCTTTCTCGCTCGCTGCAACGTAAGTCTCGATAAAGCGCTGCGACGCAAAGCGAACGTCGAAGACGCCTGCCTGCGGCAGAGGCGGCATCTCACACATGGAAGGCAGCAAGCGTCCATTTTCCGGGCCCAGGTATAGAGTCGCCTTGTTACCATCCTTGTCGGTGATAGTGAGCGAGCTGAATTGCGAAGCGAAGTCCGCAGAGGTCGCACCCTTCTTCGCCATCGCCCCGGTCCCTTTCAACACCAGCTTCCCTCCACCGTTTGTCTTCACCCAGTATGCCTTGCCGGGTTTGATGGTGTCGGCCATCCCGTAACCGCCGCTGTAGCCGAAATATTGTGAACTTACAATGCCGCCAGGAATTTGCGTGATGGCGCTCTTCAGGACGGGGCGGCTGATGGAGCCAATCATATTCCAGCCGTTCATGACGTTGAACGTGTCGAGCATGACGTCGAATCCGGTAACGAGGACGGTCTCCTTCGCGGCAAATTTAAGCCAGTATCCCACACCATTTTGCAGCGTGTCCTTAATGACGTAGCCATGAAAGTACGTGAAGGCATTCGAGTTCGCGAGCGGGAAGACTGTCACCTTCCGCGAATCGGCTACAAGGTACGGCAAAGAGATCATGTTCCAGCTCTGATCTGTCATGATCTGACGGTTAAGCATGGACAACTCATCTGCCGCGTCAGCGAGAGTCCAGCGTGAAAAGGAATTGACGCCGGCGGCCGTGAATTTGCGCTGTGCGATATTGTTGGATGCCGGCACATAGGTCCATGTTGTGCCTCCATCCGTTGACTTCCAAAGCATCAGGGTTACAACATCCTGCCCGTTGAGCTCGGTCGAATCGTACGAGAAATCGAGTGTAGCGTTAAGACCCGCATTCACCTTAGGAGCGATGTCAAAATACCTCAGGATGGAGGGTCGCCCGCTGCCCGTTTGTGCAGTGCCGGTCAGGCGGAGGACAGTCGTGGTATCGGGTGCTACGGCTGATGACGTCAGAGCAGCACCGATTCCGCTAAACGTCACGGTCGACGACGCTCCCACCTTCCGCGTTGTTCGGACTTTTCCTACGACCGTATGGGCCGGTGTCTCGTTTAACGCACCTGTCGGGCCGAGCGTCACTATGGCGGCTCCGGGCATCGTGAGCAAGCCGTTCACGACAAAGAGCGTATCGTTCACTGTAAAACCTGCGGTTGAATCCAGCGCAACGCCTGCCGCATTGTTGATCGTCATCCTGTTCACAGTATCCGGAAGACCGCTGCCCGTCTTTTGTCCGGCAACACCTGCGTATATGTAGTTTGCGCCCTTGGCATAGCTTCTGGTTCCGCTTACCTGGACAGCACCCGAACTACCATGACCCGTAGCCCTGATGCCGTTGGCAGGACCAATAACCAGCGTACTGCCGTTTTCGAGGGTGAACGTACTTGGTACACTACCGGAGCTTGTTCCGCCGCCAATAAAGCCCGTCGGTCCGACGATGACTTTCGCTTTGTTCTTTATGACCGGCGTGCATGCTGAACCGGCTAACTGGCTGGTGCCGATATTAACAACCGTGTTGTTGGTTGAATCGCCAAATTGCCAATTGAGTCTTCCTGTTTGGGTCACGGCACCCGCGGTCGTGTCGATGTTGAGTGTCTGGGTGTGTCCGGACCCGACAAAGACAATTTTTGCGCTCGGCAGGGGATTTTCCAGTATCCCGCCCGTGGCGGTGAAATTTCCCTTCAGTTTCCATGTCGGCTGGTTGGTGCCGCCGCTGCTTCCGTACCAGGCGAAGTGAGAATTCCCGGAAACGGAGATATTGCCGCCGACATTTACGGTTAGTATTTTGCTCCCGCTGGATGTCGACGAGAATCTGAAATCTGTCGTCACGGCCGGGTCAGCGCCGTTGAGAATGACGTCACCGAGAATATTGATCGTAATCGAATCGGCTGTGCCGGCGGGAGTGTTACTTGTCAGCCTGTACTGGGCACCGCCGGTCGCAAGAATTGTCACATTGCCGTGCACCGTATTGCCATACCAGGCAGTATTCATGTTCGAGACCTGGCCGGGACAATTCCACGTATAGTTGTAGAAGTTCTGGTTGACGTTCGCAGGTTGGGTCGTCGCCAGGCCTGTCATGAGACACAGGGAACCCGTACCCCATTTGCCGGTCGGGACCCGACCGCCATCGAGCGCGTGTACGTACACTCCACCGTTTCCGACAATCATTGTGTCTGTGGGATTCAGCGTGTCGCCGTAGACGATCACGGTTCCATTCACCGTCACGTCGGTCACGACCAGTTTCACCGAGTCGGCCAACGTCGCGCCGGATTGCACGGTCACCCCATAACAGGTATCGATCGTCGTCACATAGACCGAGTCCGGTCCGCGGATGACGACGTTGTCGGTAATTCTGGGGACAACTCCACCCTGCCAGGTACTCGGGGCGTTCCAGGATGCTCCGCCCGAATGCGTCCCGGTGCTATAGATGGGCCCAACTCCATAACCGGTCAAGTACACCGAATCGGGAGACGTGCCGGCGTTACTATAGAAAAGCACAAGGGCCGATTGAGCACCTCCCGCTGTCGGTGTAAATGTCATGTAGAATTTCCCGGTGGCTGCCGGGGAAAGCGTAACGGGTCCGGTCGGATTCACCGAAAAATCCGCAGATAATCGGACACGGATTGAATCGATCACCAGGCTCGTGTTTCCGATGTCCATCACAGTGACACTGTCCCGCCTCGCTGCCCCAACGAGAACCGTGTCAAGTCCAATATTCTTTCGGTTGACACTGAATCTCGCACCCGAAAGCAGACCTACGCCCGACACCTGGACGGTATCCGGAGAAGTTACGGCGTTGTGTATAAAGACAATATTGCCGCTTGTCAATCCTCCGGCTAACGGCGTAAACGTGATCGTGAACTTGGCGCTATCGCCGCCAACAATCGTTTTGTTGCCTGGCGTCACAGTGAAAACAGGGTTGCTGGAGACAACCGACGTCACGCTGAGCGTCTGAGAACCTGCGTTCTTCACGAACACGCTGTCCGACTTGGGACTACTCACATTGACGCCTCCGAAGTTCAGACTTGAGGGTCTTGAATGAAAACTCGGAAATGCACCATTCTGGACGATAAAGTTGGAAAATGATGTAAAGCCGGCTGCCGTCGCAACATACGGGCCCGTGCCATTTACAATTGCCGGGGAGTCTACCCATGCGGAAATCACATACCGGCTGACCGCGACCGATCCATTGGGATCAAACCCCGATGCCTGGTCCGCACCATTCCACTGTAATTTCAGCGTCACATTGCTTCCACCCGCGACTCCTTCGGTGACCGTCCACTGGCGGTTGACTACTTTGTTGAGATCCGGTGGAGGGTTGTCAAACGAGCTCTTTACTCGAACCGAAAAACTATCCACAGTTCCGGCATTGTTAACGATGGCAGGATTGTAGCTTGAAGCGGTGCCCACTGCAAACAGGGTATCCCCTGCGCCAATGCTGTTGCGGGTTAACACACCGCTCCCGTCGGTCACTACATAGCTTGCATCTGAACCTCCTGAGATCGTGCCCGACGAACGAATCGTCAGATTGTTGGAGCCTAACGTCAGCTTGCCATTCGTGAGTGTGAGAATTGTATCAACGGCTGTAGATGCCGACAATGTCACACCCTTGCTGTTATTGACGGTGAGACTCCTCACGCTCGACGGTAAACCGCTGCCAGTCACCTGCGCGGATGTGTCGACATACACATAATTGGCTTTGGTGTCAAGAGCCCTGGTGGTCGTTTGTATCTGTCCGGTGGCTCCGGAAGAAGTAATACCCTGGGGATGCCCGATGTTCAACGTCGCCGCCGGTGATAATACAAAGGAACCTGTGCCGGTCACCGTCATTCCGGGATTGCTAAAATCCGCCGTGCCATTGCACGTGAGTGTGCCGGTGCCGGAAATACTCGTTACGGTCGGACTGCCGCCATCAACAGTCCTGGTCGCGAGGAAATCACCAGCGACCGTTACCGATCCTCCGTTATAGATACGCAAGGTATCCGCATGTCCCGTTTTCACTCTGAAAACCAGATCACTGCTGTCGGCAAGTGTTCCATACACGTTGAGAGTCACTGTGTAGGGAGCCGCACTGGTGTCCGTACCAACAGATACACCGGAATTCGTCGCAAAGGCAAGCGTATGGCCGGAAGTAATGGTGAAAGTCGAGCTGTCTCTATTTGCTTGTAGACCATATCCCCCACCGCCGCCGCCACCGGCGTAGTACAGTTTAGCATTCATGGCGAACACCACTGTATTGCCCCCGGTGTACATCCTCACTCTTGCAATGTCGAGTGTGCCTGAGCCTGAAAACGTCAACGTCGTTCCGCTCCCGGCGTAGTCGAGATTAATGCCATCACCGACAACCGGCACGCCGAGCGTCCCGTTAATCGTCGCAGTGGTGCCAAACACCCTGAAAGTCACTCCAGTGCTTCTGACAGATAGGTTATCGCTCTGCAGGGCTCCGTTTGCTTCGATCGTCAGGTTAAAGCAGCTTGCAACACCGCCCGCAACGCCGATCGAAATCGTGTCGCCGGCTCGAATTGTAACGTTGTTCGTCTGACCCGGTGCATTGACGGCAGCAAGCCATTTTACGCTGTCAGTATTGTACGTTTCCCAATTGCCGGCAGTAGCCCAGTAGAACGGCGGCGAGCCGGAAAGATTAGAACGATAATCTCCGTTACTCTGGCTGAAAAGCGCGCCGCTAAACAAACAAAGCAAGGGGATCAACGTGATCAAATATTTTGGATTTTTCATAGATACTCCTATGTAGTAGCTTGTTATTGAAAGAGGCACACAAAACACTCATCGCGTCTCAGATTGATGCAGCCCTCGGAGAGAGGGCTGCATCACTGAGTTCTTCAGGTCACTTCTTCGTTTGCACGAAGATCATTTGAGCAACACTCCCGCAAACAATATGCGGGATTACTCCTTCTATGCTCCACTTATTTGAGGAGCATCCCCGCGGAAAACACGCGGGTTTACCCACCGAAGTCCCGACGGTAGTCGGGACGCAGGTGGGATTACTCCTTCTATGCTCTGCTTATTTGAGGAGCATTCCCGCGACAGAACGCGGGACTTCTGCTCAAGTGATTTCATCACTTGAGCATCATCATCTTCTTTACCGTCACGAACGTCGACGTCTTCATCCCGTCGTCGTTCATTCCATCGGCGATCATCCGGTAGAAGTACACCCCCGACGCCAGCCGCGATGCATCGAATTGCACTTCCTGCGTACCGTTGTCCATCTGCTGATGGTCGAACAACGTCGCCACTTCCTGGCCCAGGATGTTGTAGATCTTCAACGTCACCACCGCTTGC
>Ga0209777_10009294_pt1 | contig 10605 bp, 8 predicted proteins | sample FrelakmetHBP12HB_FD_187147 | JGI IMG/M metagenome (GOLD analysis project Ga0209777, IMG submission 187147) | Freshwater lake sediment microbial communities from the University of Notre Dame, USA, for methane emissions studies -HBP12 HB (SPAdes)... | ecosystem: Environmental > Aquatic >... | reverse complement strand
ACTAGCTCCTGAAGCTAGCGTGTTTGCCAATTTCACCACCGCGGCAATTTTCACTGAAATATTACTTCCAAACCCTATGGGTTTGCACGTACCAATTTGTTATGTTTTCGAATCTTTTTGCCGGATCAACTATTTTTGTCGTGTCGATCCCTTTTACTTTTTCAGAAACCCAATAAAGATAATCGGGATTGTACAAAAATAGGGCAGGGGCGTCGCCAAGTATTACATCCTGCAAGCTTTCATATTTTTGAGCTTTCGTCTGGTCATCTAAAGCTTCTCTGGCATCTTTCAGCAGTTGGTCTGCTTTTTTATTCTGGTATTCGGAAAGATTTAATCCAGGGTCATTTATTTGTTCAGAATACCAGAACGGGTATAAATCCGGCAAGCTTCCAAGCGCTTGGCCGTAAAGCAGGGCATCGTAATCTCTGTTTTTAATGATATCCTTTAATTCTGAAAGTTCCACTGTTTTTACCTGGACTGATACTCCGACTTTCTGCCAGTAATCTTTCAAAAGATTCGCTGTTTGTACTAATTGGGGCTGGTTTATCGTAGTCAAGGCGAACTGAAGTGGCACGGAAGTATTTTGCGGGGCGAGGCATAATGCATTAAGTTCTTTCCTGGTGCCCGATCCGACTTCTCCGGTGGTCGGCACATCCGGCAAATATTTTTTTTGGAATGCGGTGACTGCGTCTCCGGTTCCTGTCCCGTATTTCCCGCTGGTTTCTCCCTCTAAAATAGTTTTAAAACTGTTGTCCAATCTTGCCAGGCATCCCTGGAGTTCTACAACATCGTTTCCTTTAGATCCTACAGACAGGTAATTTTTAAATTGGAAGGCGGGCTTTTTATTGTTTGCTTTCGACCGGGTTCCGTTGCCCGAGTCCACAAATCCCGATTTGTCTAGAAGTTTGTTTGCTTGGTCTACATTAAAATTATAGGTTACCGTGGGAGCCGAATAACCGAAATAGTCAGGCAGAATCGGAGAATTGACGACAGAAATTTTTTCTTTGAAGGAATCCTCTATCTTAGATAAAAGCTCCTGCTTGTTGACTGAATAATTGAGAGCCTGCGTTATATTATTGTCAGACAAAATTTTAGATGAGTCAGTGTTGAAAAATACGGCAAAATATCTTGGTAGGGAAAAAGAATAAACGTCAAATTTTTCGTTTGTAGTCCAGCCTTGTCGCACCTGCTTTTCTACCGAGGCTTCATTGTCTTGTAGGGACGAGATATCGAACCCGTCGATTGTTTTTTGGTTGGCGGCGCTTATCAGGTCGTCTTTACTAGCAAAAAATTTAAAATAAATTTCGGATATATAGGGCAATTTGCCGTAATATTTATTATTGACCGCCAGCATCAGGCTTTTTATAAAGCTATTATTGGTTTCCTGCATATTGGAAAGTGTGTATGGCCCTGATCCGATGGGCTGGAGATTATAAGGGGATAGGGCAAAACTTTCCGGCAGAACATTTTTCCAGATATGCTGGGGGATTATTTTTAATGTGCAGTTCTCCAAAAAAGAATTATAAGGCGCATTTAGGGACAAAGCAAATGATTTGTCAGACAGCTTTTTTATGTCGACGTCTATCCAGTTTGCCCTTAAGGGACTTTTATAATCTGAGTTTTGTATTGTTTTTATCGTGTAAACGACATCATCGGCTGTCAGTGCTATTCCGTCCTGCCAATAAAGATTATCTTTTAATTGGAAGGTGTAAGTTTTCCCGTCGCCTGAGACCTGATAGCTTTTTACCAAATCATTTGCTATTTTTCCATTTTTGTCATAAGTCATCAGGCCGGAATAAATCAAGTCAATCAATGTCCTGTCGACATCATTTGTTTCCCCGTAAATAGGATTTATAAATCTTGGCTGGCCGACAACCCCCTCTGTGTATGTCCCGCTGTAGGCAGGAGTCAATTTTGTATTGTTTATATAAAAATCAATCGCAAGGTATACTGCAGATGAAAGAGCTAAAACAACAAGAACTAAAAAAAATATTCTTTCAGTTTTTTTTAATACTTTAAAAAGTTGTTTCCACTGAGAGAATTTAGGAAACTTTGCCATTTGTTACGGTATCAATATATTTAATACGCCCAAAACAAGAAAAATGGTCGTTGCTGCTATTGTGGCGTAATATATTTTCTTTTGTGCTCCGCGCTTGGTGGAATAAATTTCTCCGCCTCCGCCGAATCCGGCACCCAAGGCCGCGCCTCTTTGCTGGATTGCGATAAGCACAATTAAAATCACAGACACTGCAAGCTGAGTATAATATAAAATTGTATTCACCCCCACACCAAACGAGTTTATATTTTTAAAATTTTCACTCGTTGGTAATATTTGTTTAATTTATATTTTCATTTATTCGCCCCCATTCGTTATGGTGTGGGGGTGAATTTTTATAGTATTTTAATATTTTTTTACTAAGAAGAATCCGATGATGATATTCAGCCCCCAAATAATCAGGGTTGTGTATAAGAGCGGCAGGAAGAAGGGGACGGAAAGCTCGTCAAACATTAAATCTAAAAGCCATATCAAAGCCATGTTTATAACTATCGTGAAAAGCCCAAGCGAGATCAGTTCCAAAGGCATAGACAAGCCCTTTAGAATCGGCTTTAAAAAATAATTTAAAAGGCCCAGAACAATTCCCAAAATTACAATAATCTCCCATTGGTATTTCAATACAAAACCAAAAAAGTTTGATGAGGGATATGTCCTGATTACTACCCCACGCACAAACAATGTCGCCAGCCATAAACCCAATATGGCCGCGATAATCTGAGAGAGTAATTTATTCATCTTTATTGTATAATAGCCGATTTTTGAAAGAGAGTCAATTGATTTACAGTAAAAAATGAGCGCCTACCACGATACTGCTGTGGTAGGCGCCTGAGGAGGAGCTAACTACGTTAGGCCGGTCATATCCGGGCGTTCCAGCGACTTTGCGTGCGCGGCCGCGGCGACTAGCTCGGCATTGACCCGAATCTCTTCTACTGTTGGTTCTTTCGGTTTCGGCCGTTTGCTCTGTCGGTTAGACCACCACATCTTCAGAAAGTACGAAAGTACCCCTAACGTCGGCATGCTGATCATCATCAAGGTGAAGATCAGCATATCTGTATGGCTTTTGTCCATGGAACTTCCCTCCTTTTGCCAAAGCCCTGCAAACCATCACATTGGTTGCAGTTTTGAAGCCTTCAATATTTCATAAAATAGGGTAGTACAGAATAAATCTATCATTCCCGTGATGAAGCGCCTCAAAATTGCAACCAATTATATTTTATATATAAAAAGAGCTTGTTTGTTGTATACTATGTAGGATAGCATACTTTCTTATAAAAGTCAATATATATGACTTTCAGTATAAAAAAATGGCGCCGCTAGAAAGCCGCGCCATGCGGGAAGAAAATCGGTCTTCCTTGCTCACTTCTCGGAGATTCTGATGGCCAGGAACGCCACCAAGCCTATCCCTAAAACAGAGCTAAGTGTCGCCAGTCCCGGGTATCCGAAGCGTCCGAGCAGTTCTTCAATCAGTATGACCACACCAACGCCAAACAGGACTATCACCGAGACAAGCATCAGCTTTTTCATTTCGTCAGCCTCCTTTCTCCGGTGGTTTGTGCTATCGTTATATTACATAAAATATCCTATTCTGTCAAGAGATACTCCTTTCTCAACTTCTTATGGTAGGTTATGGCAAATCTGTGGCTTTCATCGCGGATTTGCAGAATCAAGTTAAAAATTTCGCGGGGTAAATTTTTAAGCAATAGTGCGTCTTTTTTGCCCCTTATAAACAATTCATTGTTCCTTTTTGCCAGGGCGCAGACAGGGATTTCCTTTATTATTGCTAAAGCGGCGTTAAGCTGTCCTTTCCCGCCGTCAATAAAAATCAAGTCGGGAAGGGGCCATTCATTATGCGTTATTCTTCTGGATAAAGCTTCTTTTATCATGGCGGTGTCGTTCGGACCTTCAATTGTTTTTATTTTAAATTTCCGGTATTGGTTTCTGTCAGCTGCGCCGTCAACAAAAACTACCATTGAGGCTACGGCCTGGTTCCCTTGTATATTAGAAATATCGTAACCTTCAATCCGGCCGATTTTTTTATTAACTCCCAGTATAGTTTGCAGAAACCCCTCGGTTTTTGGCCAGCCTTGTTGTATTTTGTTTGCTTCGAAAATGTGCGCATGGGAAATTATTTTTTCTAAAGAAAAAATCTGGTCGCGCGCTTTCGCGGCATTTTCAAAATCATTCTCCGCGGAATATTTTTTCATGTCTTTTTTCAAATCCCGCAAGACTTTTTGTTTTTTCCCCTCTAAAATCGCAATCAGATTATTTATATTTTTTTTGTACAAATTTTTATCAGGATCCGGCCCCGGGCATAGGCCCAGATGGCAGTATGTGCATTTTGTTTTAGGATGTTTTTTTGCGGTGTAATAGGGAAATGCCCGCCTTAAAAACCTCAAAGTTTTTTTAAGCGATGTTCCCTCTACAAACGGTCCGATATATTTCACCTTTTCGTTACGTTGGTGCGTTATATAAATATAAGGCAAACCGGCATTATTTTTTGCAATGGCGACGAAGAAATAATTTTTGTCATCCCGCCAGACTACATTAAATTTCGGCTGATATTTTTTTATTAAATTGGCTTCCAGAATTAAAGCCTCAATTTCCGAATTTGTTTCAAAAAAGCCGATCTTATTCACCTTATCTATAAAAAGATCGTCCCTGTACGACGGCTGCTGAAAGTGATTTTTTACCCTGTCGCGGATATTTATAGCTTTTCCGATGTAAATGGGTTGAGTTTTGGGTGTTGGATTTTTCTCATAAAACGAATAAACCCCGCTTGTTTTCGGGAGGTCATCTATTTTTTCCTTTGGCAGGAATTTAAATTTATCCATAATTACAAATGAGGGAGTAGTGGAAAAATTTATAATTACTAGCGAGGAAAGAATGAAAATTTATTTTCATTCTGGCCGAGCGACGTAATTAAATTAAATATTTTTACACGACGACCGAATGCCGTAATTATATAAATTACGTCAGTTATTTCTATATTTATAATTTAACACAGAATAGCTGTTTTTCAATGGATGAAAGGAGACAATAGCAAGGCATTGACTCTTCAACCAAGGTTTTCAAAAACTTGGGTGAAGAGTTGACTATTCTCTCTTTTGGGGTATTGTTAATTAATAATTTGAAATTTTTAATTTTTAATAATATGTTGCCAAAGTTTTTCTTCGGGAAAAATTTTGCTATGTTTTATTAAAGGAATTTTTCATGAAAATTAAGTCCCTATTAATCACAGCCGTTTTAACAACAGCAGTTTTTGGATACTGGACGCCAATTGTTCACGCAGCTCAAGATATGAACTGCATGGAGGTAGTCGGCGGTTCCAACTATAGCACAGAAGAAAGGATTACGTGCTTGCAAAATGCAATTGCCACACTTATGGCGCAAATACGGGCGCTTCAGTCGCAGCAAGGCACAACACAAGCTTGGTGCCATACTTTTAATAACTACTTGGTGGCCGGATCTACAGGTTTGGAAGTGGAAGATTTATGGACTGCGTTGGGTAAAGATAATCCTAGCGTTGCGCCATCTCTTTCTTATGATCACGAGGGCATGGGTCAGCCGGATACTTTTGGAGATAATACCGCAGCTGCGGTTGTCCAATTTCAGGGAAAATATGGGATCAGACAAACCGGTACAGTTGGTCCTATTACAAGGGCAAAATTAAATGCACTGTATGGATGTGGAATAGCGCCGGCATGTTCTAATTTGTATTGGTTTGACAATACAAGCAGTAATAGTTGCCAGACCCCGAAACAATTTTGCGGTACATATATGTATTATGGTTTGCAAACCTTTGGCAACCAGCAGGATTGTTTAAATGCGTTTAATTTGGCGAGAGGAAATTGCACACCGAACTGGACATGCAGTTGGGGGCCGTGTAAAAACGGTTGGCAATCGTATGTTGTTACAGACTCTAATAATTGCGGATTATCAGCGTCAAATGTAAGTATTGCTTGTCCAGCCCTGGCTCAACAGTGTCCGATCCAATCATCTATAAACGTTCTTTCGCCGAATGGAGGAGAGACTTGGCAGAAAGGAACAATCCAAACAATAAATTGGCAAGATAATATACCTGTTCCGCAATGCCCGGCTGACGCATATTGTGCTCAGGTTTCAAGATATTATGATATAAAATTGGTGCCATATTACCAGCCCTGTACTGGAACAATCTGCCCAATGTACGCCATTCATTCTCCTTACACAATTGCCAATGGTGTATACGGTTCTTCTTATTCTTGGGGTGTGGGCAAGGTTGTAGATAATTATATCAGTACCCCGGCACCTACTGGCTCGTACACTGTTCAAATATGCCAAACCGGCACCAGTAATTGCGGCTCAAGCGATTCATATTTTAAAATTATTGATTTTCCAACAAACAATCTTCCGCCGGTTATCAACGGAGTTACTGCTCCGACAACTCTTAATGTAAATCAAACCGGAACTTGGACGGTAAATGCATCCGATCCGGAAAATGGTTCATTGAGTTACTCTGTTAATTGGGGCGATTACAATGGAGGAGGGTATGCCGGCATTTCATCGTTAGCAATACCATTTGTCCAAACTTCCACGTTTACTCATTCATATTCATTAGCCGGAACATACACAGTTACATTCACGGTACAAGATAACGCCGGACAGACAGCGCAGACAAGTTCAACAGTGCAGGTTGGTTATAATTGTCCTGCGGTACAGTGTATATTAGATTCTTGTCCTGGTAATCATTCGCCAGATAGCAATGGATGCGTGAATTGCAGTACTCCTTGTTATCCTTATTAATCTTCTATCATTGCGCCATTTTCGTTTGATGCAAAGCCGCCCGTTGAATGGGGCGGCTTTTTCGATATAAGGCACTTGCACACGCCAAAAAAAAGTTGTATAATAAACAACTTAAACTTTTTATGTATGCAAAATGAATATATCAAAATACGGGGTGCGAGAGTGCACAATTTAAAAAACATTGATTTGGATATCCCGAAAAATAAACTGGTGGTCATCACCGGTTTATCCGGTTCGGGAAAATCATCTTTGGCTTTCGATACTCTTTATGCGGAGGGCCAGCGGAGATATGTTGAAAGTTTGTCGGCTTACGCCAGGCAGTTTTTGGGAATAATGGATAAGCCGGATGTAGACAAGATTGAAGGAATTTCGCCGGCGATTTCAATTGACCAAAGGAAATCGACTCATAATCCGCGCTCTACGGTCGGAACGATCACAGAAATTTATGATTATCTGCGCCTTTTGTATGCAAGGATAGGCAAACCCCACTGCCCGAACTGCGGGAAGCTGATTTCACGCCAGACAGTTGACCAAATTGTAGACCAAGTTTTAAAACTTGCCAAAAAATCTGAAATAACTATTTTAGGCCCTGTAATAAGGAACAAAAAAGGCGAGCATCACGGAGTATTAGAGGAAATCCAGAGAGGCGGGTTCGTCAGGGTAAGAATCGACGGTACAATTTTTCCGGTTGAAGAATCATTGGAAAAGCCGATGGACAAGCAGAAAAAGCACGACATAGAAGTTGTTGTTGATAGATTGATTTTGGACAAGGATTTAGACAGGTCAAGATTAGTTGACTCTTTGGAAATTGCTTTGAGGCTGGGAAAAGGAATTGTGATTGTAAACAAAAAAGGAGAGAGCAAAGATCCGAAAGAAAACGATTCGATTTTTTCCGAGCATTTTGCATGTGAAGAATGCGGAATTTCTTTGCCGGAATTGGAACCCAGATTATTTTCTTTCAACAATCCTTACGGAGCATGCCCGGAATGCACGGGCTTAGGAGAAAAACTGGAAGTTGACCCGGAATTGGTGATTCCGAATAAAAGGCTGACAATTGCCGAAGGCGCCATCTGGCCATGGTCTCGGGCATCGCATAAAGTCGGCAGGCAGGGATATTATTATTCAATCCTTTCAGACCTGGCGTCAAAATATAATTTTTCTTTGGACGAAGAAGTCGGCGATTTGCCCAAAAAGATTGTTGATATTATTTTGAACGGCGATGGTGAATTCCAGGGAGTGATTCCGAATTTGGAAAGAAGATACCATGAAACCGATTCCGATTGGACGCGGGCGGAGATTGAACAATATATGGTGACAAAAATTTGCCCCAAATGCCAGGGCAAAAGATTGAAGCCGGAAGTTTTAGCGGTGACTGTCGCAGATAAATCAATTGATAAGGTTGTTGAATTGTCCACGGATAAAGTAAAAGAATTTTTTGAAAAACTGCCGTCAAAATTAAATGCGGGCGAAGTAAAAGTCAGCCAGCCGATTTTAAAAGAAATAGTTGATAGGACGCAATTTTTAACTGATGTCGGACTTGCTTACCTCACCTTATCCAGAAAAGCAGGTACATTAGCCGGCGGAGAAGAACAGAGAATAAGGCTGGCAACCCAAATAGGATCAAAACTATCAGGAGTTTTATATATATTAGACGAGCCGTCAATCGGCTTGCATGCCAGGGACCAGCATAAATTAATAGACACGCTGATAAAATTGAAAGAGCTGGGAAATACGGTTGTTGTTGTTGAGCACGACCCGCAGACAATGCAGGCTTCAGATTGGATTGTTGATATCGGGCCGGGCGCGGGAAAGCACGGAGGAAAAGTTGTTTTTCAGGGGACAGTAAAAGAATTATTAAAATCTCACACCTTAACCGGAGATTATCTGTCCGGAAGAAAAAAAGTGGAATTGGACAGGCCAAAATCTAAAAAAGAAAAAAAAGAGAAAACCCAAAAATTTATGACAATAAAAGGGGCAGAGGAACACAATCTAAAAAACATAGATATTAAAATCCCCTTGGAAAAATTTGTCTGCGTTACGGGAGTTTCCGGTTCTGGAAAATCATCTTTGGTAAATGATATTTTGGCAAGATCCCTGCTGAAAAAGTTTTACAGGGCAAAAGACGAACCGGGCAAGCACAAAGAAATCTTGGGAGTCGAAAATATAAATAAAGTTGTTTTAGTTGACCAGTCGCCCATTGGAAGGACTCCGAGGTCTAATCCTGCAACATACACCGGGGCATTTTCATATATAAGGGATATTTTTACCAAAACAAAAGAAGCCCGCGTGCGCGGATATTCAGCCGGCAGGTTCAGTTTTAATGTAAAGGGCGGAAGGTGCGAAGCCTGCGAGGGGCAAGGCCAGAAAAAAGTTGAAATGTATTTTTTGCCGGATATTTATGTTGAGTGCGAGGAGTGCCAGGGCAAAAGATATAACAAAGAAGTTTTGGAAATCACCTACAAGGATAAAAATATTGCGGAGGTTTTGGAAATGACGGTTGAAGAAGCAATGGAGTTTTTTAAAAACATTCCCGGGCTTTATGAAAAAATGAAAACCTTGAAAGAAGTCGGCCTTTCCTATGTTGAACTGGGCCAGCCGGCAACTTCATTATCCGGCGGGGAGGCGCAGAGGGTAAAACTGGCTACAGAACTTTCCAGAAAAGGCACCGGCAGGACATTGTATATTTTAGACGAGCCGACAACGGGCCTGCATTTTGACGACATTAAAAAATTAATTTCTGTCTTGGGTGGACTGGTTGAAAAAGGCAACACAGTCTTGGTTATTGAACATAATCTGGATTTGATTAAAAATGCCGATTGGCTTATTGACTTGGGCCCCGAAGGAGGAGACAAAGGAGGCGAAATCGTAGCTGAAGGAACTCCGCAGGATATTGCAAAGGTAAAAAACAGTTACACGGGTAAGTTTTTAAAAACAGAAATTTAGTTCTTTAAAACATACCCAGCCGCACGGGAAAAATGCTTAGTGCAAGCATTTTTCCCGTGCGGCTGAACGCCTTGTCAGCCAAAAGGAATGAAGTGCGGTCTTTGGGCCCGAAACCCATTGATTCGCGAGGCACCGACGCCTCCATTTCTTCGAAGCCAAGGCAAAAGGAGTTTGCCATGGAATCGAATTGGCGGAAGGAATTTTTGGAAACTATTTATGGGCGGAAGGCGCCGATGGTTCTTGTGCCGCAGGAAGTTGTAGATGAGGTGGCTAAGCAGCTGAGAGAAAACTGCCAAAGTAAAAGACGGTTTAGGGCAGCATGCTTCATTATCATTCCGCTGCTCTACGCTTCAGTTTTCCTTTGGGCATATTATTGGCATAATCCGTTTTCGATAATATGCCTTCCTGCAATAATAGTTTGTGTTATAGTATTTTATTTCCTTTGGCAATCTTTCATGGACGCTGACGCTTGCTGCCTGGAGAGAGGGCAATTAAAGACTGCCAAGGGCATTATGGCAGGCACCATGAAGGACTTTGCTATCCAGTTTAACGAACTTTGCAAGGCTCTCGGTCCGAAAAGCCGCGAGATGGGCGAATGGACGAACGAACAAGTTATAGAATATATGAAAGCTGTCCTCCGGGGATGGACATATGAAGTAAAAAAGCTTCAAGATGCCTCTCCTGGCAATCCTTGCGCCGGAGCCGAAGAAATGCTGGAGTTCAAGCGCCTGTATTGGATGTTTACCGAGTGGTCACAGACAGACTTTGGCGGATTTGGCCAGTATTTCCCGGATAAGTGAGAAAAAACGTCAGTTCCCTGCGCG
>Ga0209777_10009293_pt1 | contig 10605 bp, 14 predicted proteins | sample FrelakmetHBP12HB_FD_187147 | JGI IMG/M metagenome (GOLD analysis project Ga0209777, IMG submission 187147) | Freshwater lake sediment microbial communities from the University of Notre Dame, USA, for methane emissions studies -HBP12 HB (SPAdes)... | ecosystem: Environmental > Aquatic >... | reverse complement strand
CCACTCATTGTAGTACTCCTGCAGTAGTATTATTCATATCAATTATAATCAATATAAAATTAAACTTTATTTTCATAATTTAAGTATTTTTATCTGAACTGTGTGTATTTTACTCACCAATTAATTGCACCCCAATCTTTACTTAATTCTACAGGGCCATTTTTTTCTTCCATCTCAAAATTTGTTACATCTACAGAATTATAATTATCTCCAATATCTACAAATACATATTCGATGGAAGAGATAAGGCCAATGGAACAAGTGTATACAATAGTAATTGTATTGTTATCAATAATTTCTTTTTCTCCAGTAATTTCAATAACACCAGTATTAGGTACAATGTTAAAAGCAGATCCCTCAATGTCCTTATACATATATAGCCAACGATAGTAATGTGTAAAACATAAGCTAATTAATTCTGCGATTTGCATTCTTGTTTCAGGCGATGTTGCGGCAATAGATAAAGTAATAGGTACTTCATACATATTACCATACATTTGATTGTTCATTGATGCAAGCCCTGTACTTGTATTAGCTGCATACTGAGAATACACAAAATCATCCCCACCCATAAATGCTTTTTTCTCTCGTTTTGTTCGAGATAAAATAGTTACAAAAGGTAGTTTTCTTTCCATGTAAGGAAATTCTTTTGCAATAAATAGATTAGTAAATTCAGTGCTATTCTCAATTTCTATAATTTCTGGAGCAACCATTTTATAAATAGAAGAGTACTTACTAAAAAATTGAGTAAGTATATTAGATATAACGGTTTTAGTATTTCTTTCAACTTTATAAGCACTAAAATTATCAATAAAACCAGAAGTAATATCCGGATGACCTTGTATATCATAACTCATTACTGATTACCTTTACACAATATTACTTTTTTAGCTTCTCTCGTATTGAAATCAATGGCTTGTAAATATGCACATACTTCCGTATTATGAATACAACAAGGTTTATCATCCATCATTAGTACTTGTGCATGCTCAGCTACAGGACAACCTATAGGAGTAACGGATATATCACCATCTTGATAATTAATAGTATTAATTAGTATTGTTAGCATTATTTTCTGCACCACTGAATTTTACATCTGACTCTTTAAAATCTTTTCTCGCTAAGTGAGGAACATTATCAATAAAAATAATAGACCACTCAACACCTGATGAACTATATCGAGTTGTAAAACTATTGTTACCTAATGCTACTATACTCGCTCTTACCGCAGGTGTAAGCTTAATTATTTTAGATCCTGCGAGTTTATCACATACATCTACTTGCATTAAACATCTTGGATCGGATGAGTCATTAAAAAAAGCTTTCTTAATTAAAAATTCAACAAACTCAGCAGTAACTTGATGACCTGAATCTTCCTTAATAGCATAACGTATATCAGGTGTAGTTAAGCCATTATCTAACCAAATGTCTACTGCTTTATACAAATCTAAACCATTAATCTGATACGATTTTTTGACGTCTTGTAACAATCTATTTGAATTATTCATAGTATGGCCTCTCTCATTATAATAATAGTAATGATCCCCTTTATTTAAGATAGTAGGGCCAAAACTTTAATAACATCATTTTTATCTCTAATAAATCCAGATTCAAAGTCTCTATGTAAGACTTGCAAATCTGGGCCGTGTAATGCTGGCATTAATTGCGTAACAATATAAAATTGAGAAGCTAAACTACCAGCTAGAAATTGAATTAAATCATCATCCTTAATATTGACTTCGGGTAAAACCCACCAACGTAAAGGTCTACGTGTTGTCCATCCAGTATCACTCTGTGTAACCTCAATTGTTTGCTGTTCTCTTGCGGCGAGAAAAGAGGGTATAGTAATATATTTATATCGTGCATCTGTATCAGATAATCTAAGTTGATTTCTATATCTAAAACGTATGGAATTAAACTGAGAAGATGCTGAAGTAGCAAATCTTTTTCGGAATCTTACACGAAATTTTATCCAAGCAGTTAAGGGTGTAATTATGGAAAATACAGATAATGTCCCAACAAAATCTGCTAATGTATTGCCTATAACAGCAGCAATAGGTATTCTTATCCAAGTAATATCATCAATAGTGAAAAAATATTGTACTTCGTTAATGGATAAATCCTCTTGTTGTTTAACAAAGAATCTATCAACTTCATAAAAGTTATGAAGCATAATCTTATCAAATGTTATATCCGCTTGTAAAAGTGTATTGGATGATAGGGCATAAACGCCTCCTCTGTCACCAGTTTTAATAATTGCTGGATCTTTAGCAAAAAAAGTAGAGGGAGTAGATAATGTATGTTCTTTATAACCATACTTTTGATAACCTTCTAAATACCCAGTACCTAAGCATAAAAAATGACTTCTATCTGGAGCAGTTTGCTGAGAATCCCAACAATAGCATTTGGTAGCATTCTTAGGTGCAGTGCCGTAATAAGTAATACTCATATTCTCATAATACGTGCAAGGAGCGCCAGCACCTCGTATTTTTTGTCTAGATTCCGCTAATACCCGTCCATAGATATCAAACTTATCAATAACACCCCTTATATCTGTACGTGCCCGTTGCGTCCATTGCATAATACTTACACTTCCACATAACCTTGAATAATAACAGTCATTTCTACAATCTGAATGTTAACATCACTTAATTTACAAGTGTTTACTCTTTCCGCAAGTTCCTTAGCTTCTACATTTTCAATCTCAGATAAACTCCATTCTGTTTGTAATGTATCTCTAATAAAGAGTAAAATAGCATTATCTTCAACTAGAACATTATTCACAAGATAAGATTTTATATTCTCATCTTCTAATGCAGATACTGGTATATCTTTCATTTTCATATCATATAGAATATTAAAAATATTACAAGTACTAGTAAACTTAATATCCGGTATATCCCAAAAAATACCTAAATCCTCCGCTTCATCTATACTCGGACCATTACCATAATCTACTTCCGTATTTGCCCAAAGTACTTTATCTAATGATTCTATTTGATTATTATTATACAGTGTATGAAATGTGATTAGCTGTTGTTGGGATAACATATTAAACTCCTATGTATGTAATTAAAAATTTAAATAATGCTGCTAATAAAAAAGAATCATCAATAGAAATCATGAAATTTGGGAGTTCTTCTAAACTTATCCAAAAATTCACAGCAAGAGCTTCACTTACTGTGCCATCTGTGGATGGCACTGTTTTTTGTGTGTTTTCAAACAAAACAAAAAATAATGGTATCTTATTTTTAGTATACTTATCATTAACTAGTTGTCCAGCAGCGTATAATTGTGATTCTGTTGCAACTAATCCTGCTTCTTCTCTGAGTTCTCGGAGTATTCCTACTTCTACTGTCTCTCCAGGCTCAATGCCACCTCCAACTAATGTGTAGAATTCTCCCCTAACGGCATTGTGTTCTTTGCGCACTAATACTTCTAAATTATCTTTTATAACACGTATAGGTAAACACACTGCGGAGCTTCGAGTAACATCATTATATTCTGTACCATTTGCTGTCTGTTTAATAGTAAAATACTTTGTTTTTGCTACAATCTTGTCATCTAATAAATCATTCATAATCCTGATAAGTTGCTGTATAGTTTCCTTTGCAGAAGTATGTAAAATTCCTAAACCACCTTTACTAATAAACTTTTCAATATTTTCTTTCTTATCATCAATTAAAATTGCATCAGATGCAGCATAGTCTTGTTTGGAATTAGAAAAAATAATTGTAACATCCTTACTCAAATGTTTATTTTTCCATCGTATCTTATCTGCTTTACATGTTTTTACAGTTTCTGCAGGAGTAGTTAGTAAAATTGGAGAATAGTCCTTAATAAAATTCCAAAGTTCTTTCCCATCTTTTGTCCAAGGCATATCCGCCCAAAAACTATGAGTATTATCTATAACATTGTTGATTTCTTCTTCCGTAAGAATAGCAAATACATTATTAGGATGGTCACCAAATAACTCAGTAAAAGAGGCATCATAGTCAGTCAACACCCCATCCATGTCACAATACACTACCATGCAGCACCGCCACCCCCATCTACTACAACATTTCCTGTAGATGTAGGAATGGTAGTAGTATGTGAGCCTACTAATGACCACAACACCGCAGTATCAGTAGTAGGCACAAGAACTACTTCATCAAACCCTATATAGCGAATTACTATTCTAAATAGTGCATTTTTTACTAAATTAATAGAGAATACACCCGTTACATCTGATAGTGCTCTCACAGGAAAAGAAACTAATCCTTTGTAATAACCTGTACTCGTATTATATATAATGTTGGAATCAACTACAGGACTAGCATAAATCGCTGCACCTAGTATAGGATTTAAACTACCATCAACAAGAGACCCTGTTATCGCACAAAAATTTGCCATGAGTTAATCCTCTTTTACTACAATTCTTCCGTCAACGAAAGCTTCTAATAAATGTTCAAAACCATCCTGCATGGAGTAACCATCTTCAATACATTTCTTTCTAAATTTATAGTACGTAATAAATGCGATATTAAATGTATACGCCATGTACTGATTGAGTTGTAAAGCTAACTTATACTTCTGTTCATAATCTATTCCATCAGAATTGTTTTTTGACCCTTCCGGGTCATCAATTGCTACCATACATTGTGATCTGAGTAAGTCAATGTCGTTCTCAAATCTACTGATTATATTGATAAACTCAGGTTGTATTAATTTACTCATGCGTCTCTTGAATACCTTTTAGAAATACTTAATAAATTTTTTCTGTGCATTTCATATTCTAACACCTTTACTTCCGCTTTACCATTTGCTAAATCAGATACTAATCCATTACATTCTAATCTTTCTTCAAATATCCATTCCTTAGTAATTGGATCATACGGTTTATCATGATATAAGTCAATCTCATTGCATTTGAGAAATGTAGCTAATGGCAAGTCCGTTGTTCTGAATATCTCATTGTCTTTCATCTGTTAGTCCTCTTTGCCTATTAGTAATCCAAGATTTGTCTCCACTTAATTCGCTATGTTGTTCAGGAGTATTGGTTGGATACATCTTTTGTTTATCATGCTGACGTAACATATTTTCTCCAACATTAGAAAACATATTGTCCTTCTGTCTAAAATCGGGAGAAACTTTTATAAAACTCTCAGAATTAAGTTCTAAATACAAAGCTTCCTCTGTCATAGGTATAATTTTTCTAGCTCTAGTCATATACTGTGGGGATTGTATCAATCCGTTAAGTACTGGCACGTCAATTTTAAATTCATACTTATAATCATTATTAACTAAACTAGCTGTAATACTAACAATTGCATTCTTAATTGTACCATCATCGTATGTGGAACTAATCTGTGTAGCCAATAGATTATAATCCGGTATAGTATTTACTAATGGTACTAATATGTCATCTAGTATATTAACAACTTGCGGATATAGTTGTTCTTTATACGCACCCTCAGTATCATATTCTTTTCTGACAGGAACTTTTCTAGCTTTGAGGTCATCTATCTCTTTTCTCACCGACTTTATCATCTGCGCAACTTCAAATTGAATTTCCTCTTTAGTATCATTAATACGCAATTCATTCTTTAGATTCTGAAGAGTATGTTTTATATCTTTAATATCCATTAATACAGATAGCGCCTCTTTATCTACTGTCTCTTCTTTAGATTCAGGAGGTGTAAATTCCTCTGGAGAGGCAAGTGTTCCTCCACCAGCAGGCGCATCCACGGGTGTAGATGCTGCAGGATCTGCGGGTTTACCAGAAGTAGGTGGATTAGGTTTTGTATCCTTCGCACCTACCTCAGGTATTTTTAAAGCATATTTTTTCATAGGAATAGAAGAGTACTTCTCTCCTATTCCTAATGTTGCATTTAAATTGCTAGTAGGTATTTCAGGAAATAGAATTTTATAATAATCCTGTTGTTTGGATTTTTCATTAATATCCATGAACTAACCTTTCCTTACCTATTGTCCAGGTCTTTCGATTGTTATATCATCCGCATAATCGGAACTTGCTGTGTAATAGTAATAAATAGTATCACCTACCTCTACAGCAGAAAAATCTCCACGAAGCATAGTAACTTGCTCATCATACGCATCCGGAGCATCTCTCGTGTATGACATTTTAACAGCTGTGCCTTTTACACCAATTGTAGTATCAGCAACTATTTTAAAATCACCTGTAGCATAGTTGATAAAAGGAAAACCAACAGTGTGACTCAAGGACATGCGAGAACCATGCAGCCAACCAAAATTTCCAGTAGTCGCATCATATGTTCCTGTAGAAGTATAAACAACACCATTGAGGACGGTACATACACCCGTAGAAGTAACGGCTTTTAAACCAGTAGAAGTAGCTAAACTCAAATCCGTACCTACTACAGTACTAACTGCTCCGAAAGTAATTTCAACGGAACCCTCTCTAATCAAAGAACCAACACTCCCGCTAACAATTAGATCTGCGGATGTACCAGTGGAAGTACAATATCCTATAATAATATCATCTACATCCAAATCACTTCTGATAGCAATTTGTTCAACTAATGCTAATTCCCCTGTATTAGATACGAACTTTACAACGCCTTTGTATTTTTGCATTTCAATTTTCCTCGCTTGAATTCACTTAGTATATATAATAATAACATTCATATTCATTCTTTTAGTTTAATTTTATAATGGTGTGTTAGATCGCAAATTAAATCCTAACATTGAACTCATTGCAAGAGTACCTTTAGTTTGAATCATATTCATAGCAGTACCCCAAATACCAGCAGCCATAAATGGATATGTACCAACACCTACACCATAAGAATTTACACAATCCATTTTAATAATATCTTTTTGTCTTAAGAACTCAGCTAAAAATTTATCTACCCATGATGAGACACTACTAACTTTATCATAAGTAATTTGAAGACCCGCGTCACTTGTATTAAATTGTAAATCTACTTCTAATAATCCCCAAGCGTACAAAGAACGAATAACAGCACCTTGTACAATTAAATCTAAAAATTTATAAGGAATCCCCATATAATTTTGTAGATGATACGGATTATTAATTTTTTCCGTTTGTGTACTAGTAAAAGACCAATAAAATTCTGTTGCAGGAGAATGAATATTTATCTCAATGAGAGAACCTTCAATAAAATTCATAAGTTCCGCCACACTAAATTTCTTATCATATCCTCCAGCAACTGATGCTACACCATTATTACCAAAACCATCGCTAGAATCAATAACTACACCGGGATTAGGTAATCTACGTCTAACTAAATCTATACGCTGCAATACATTTTGTAGAATCATAAATTCTACATAAGTAAGAACTGTAAATAATGCAGGATCCAATAAACTATAACTAGGTGGTGGTGTAGCAGTTCCTGGAAATAATGTTGCGTTGCTTATAGAAAAATTGGTAGTATCTGTTACGGCACCAGTAGAAGTAACAGTTCTCCAAGAATAATAATCTTTTAAAGTAGTACGACCAGTGCTGGTATCATAGAATACATAAGGCACATAGTTACTAAAACGTATATCAGGTGTGTTAAATAAAATACCTGTAGATGTGCGAGTTAATATGTTAAAAAATCTTAGCATCCTATGATACCTTCCTGTTAATTTCTTTCAATCAACAATTTTTTTCGTTCATTGACAAGTATTCTCAAATCATTATCATCTATCTGTGCAAGTATTTGATCTAAATCAGCTTTACCAAGATTTTCTGTCTGCACCCATTGTGCAAATTCCACTGGACTAATACCCTTATGCGGAGTATCGGAGTAACTTAGTTTCAATTTATTTAATTTGTCATATACAACAGCCTTTACAGGTTCCATGTACCTGTTATCACTTGTTTGACCACTTGCTTGACGTAGTTGAGATATTTTCTTAAAATTTTCTATCTTCACTTTTTCATTATATGCTTGATCCATTTTATTCAAATATTCTTCAGGTGTAAGACGTTTTATCATAGGACCTGCATGAGGATTATTCGCAAGAGCTACTCTTATATCTCGTGATTTCTTGATAGCATCCAAATCACAAAATTTAAGCAAATCTAATGTTTGTCCTCTTGGAATTTTCAAATCTAAGTCAGTAACAAGTACATGCCCATTGGATATGTTACTAACATAAAAAGTTTCATCTCCAAAGTTATCAAGAAAAGTTTGTGCGTTGTAATTTCTACTAGATGCCATGGAATCATTAATACCAAGTTTTGCTTCCATTTGATTAATACGTTCCCTGATAGATGCAGGTGCGCTTTCAGTAATTACAGGAGTAGCTGGTTTAGGAAGAAAATTATCTTCTTTACCAGGCAATTCTCTTTCCTGATCATACACTGGTCTACTGGGTGCAGAAGATTCTGCAATTTGTTGTAATCTTTGTAGTTCACGAGAATTTTCCATTTGTTCAATGGACTGTTGTTTTTGAAATCTTGCCATTAGTGCTTCGGAAGAAGTATCTACAGGTGTGTAGTTGTTAATAGCACTGTTTACTGCGGTGTTTCCTGTACGCATATTTGCGATGTCTGCATCAACATCAACGTTTGAGCCTCTTTCATCTGAATTCATTTCATATCTCCTAGATAGGTATTTAGAATAAAGAATAGAAAGAACTACGGTTTCTTTAAGTAAAAATTTTAATATATCCTGTTGAAGAACTATATAGAGGTAGCACAAAAAATGTCCTAGATTTCTCTAGGACATTTCGTAATCAAAAGTAAAAAGAATAGTCTAAACTATCATGCCATCCAAGAAGGAACAACTGCTGTTGATTTTTGTGCAACTGCAACTGATCTAGGATTAAGGATTACTTGTCCTATTTGCTCAAGGAACAGCCAGCCATAACTGGGGGTTCCATAGACAAATTGGTCTGCTGGAAAAACACTCAGTTCAATCCTTATTGGCATTGCTCCAAGATATCTTCCTTCTGTTACTGCAAAGATCATACCTTCTGGTACTGATACGCTTTCAACTCCTTGTTCGTCAACACCAGCAGTTACATAAATGTTTACGCCCCATATAGATCCAAAGATACCTGTAAGAAGAAGATCTCTAGATGTAATAGGATCAAAGTCAATTGCATTAATATTTTTCTTCAAGTCTCCAAGTTCCTGCCTGTTCATGAGGAATTTGTCAACTTTCAACCTATGTCTTTCTACTTCATACTGAAGATTTTCAAGTACTGATTTTGAAAGAGAAGAAGTTATATTAGAAACACTATTCTCAATAGATGCAGCACTATAAAGTTGTCTGAGTGCTTGTCTATCTTCTTTCAACATAATCTGATAAGTAGTTTTGTCATGTGTTCTTTCTACTATATCAAACTGTCTTTGTGCAATTTCAGAAATACTTATTTTCGGCATTGAAGTTACGAGAAATTCTGGTACGAATACTCTTTGTCCTTCAACTTTATGACCGATAGTAGAACCATCTTCGTTAGTTACAAGGGCAGTTACATTTACGTCTTTCTCATATGATATAACTTGACCTTGTGAAACGTTGTGTGTTCTAAAAATCTGACGGCAAAATCCTTCATAATCTAGACGATCTAGAACCAGAGGAATCATCGCTCCACCAAATTTAAGTCTTTCTGTTGGATCTCCAGAAAGAGCAGCCTCGATTATTCTACTTTTTTCATCAGCAGAATAATAATCTTTTTGAGCTGATCTATACTGATTTCTTAGAGCTGCAAAATGCTGTAATTGAGAAAGAGCATCTCTTTTATCACTTGCATTAAGTTCTCCTGCAGCATTAAACATTCTTTCAGAACTTGCAAATTTTTTACCTTGTGAATCAGTTCCTGCGTAAGATTTTGCATCATACACACGTTCGTCAATTACTTGTGACGGAACTTTTCTTTCTGCACTAGCAGTTACGTTCATTGTATCCATACCTTCTGACCATTTAGCCATACTGATTGTCCTCCTTTTATACCGTTACTAAGTTCAATATCACATGAACTGACGGATCATCGAATGTTGGAGCTTTTGTTACTCTACCGATAGTAGCACTACCTGTAGCAACAGAAAGAATTCCACCTGCTGTGAACTTAACCGCTGCGCCCAATGCCCAAGCTGCAGTAGGATCATACATGAGTGTGGCAATCTCACCTACTTGCTCGAGAAGAGCTGCTTTACCTGAACCCAATACCTGATTAATACCACTAAGATTCACATCCTTATACAAATAAGATATAAGAAGTGGAGTAACATTAGGAATATTAACATTAGTAATAACACCATTGGTGATATTAATAGTGTAGTTAGTTCCTAAACCTGTATATGGAACTTTAGTTGTAGCATTTCTTACACTATAAGTAAGATCTTTTACATACGGATGCAAAAGTGTGATAGTTGTGAGAGAAGACAAATTCTCCCCAATCACATGCGCTTCTGCTGCTTCTGGTACATAAAAAGTTGTTGTATTGCTTGTAGTAAATACACCAATTGGAACATCACTAGTTCCAGTAACTGGTGTTACCAAAACTTGTCCATTTGATGCAGTAGTCAATGTTGCAAGTTGTCCAGCTACAAAAGAAGCTGTATTGTTAACATCTCTCCATCCTGTAAGTTGCATTCCACCGAGACTCTGAACAGCATCT
>Ga0209777_10009292_pt1 | contig 10605 bp, 9 predicted proteins | sample FrelakmetHBP12HB_FD_187147 | JGI IMG/M metagenome (GOLD analysis project Ga0209777, IMG submission 187147) | Freshwater lake sediment microbial communities from the University of Notre Dame, USA, for methane emissions studies -HBP12 HB (SPAdes)... | ecosystem: Environmental > Aquatic >... | reverse complement strand
TCGCTCACCCGAACACGGCCGCGATCCCGGGCGCACGCACGCTGGAGCAGCTGGAGCAGAATGCCGCGGCCGCGGACCTGGTCCTCACCCCCGACGAGCTGGTCTGGCTGGCCAACGAGGCCGAACGCTTCGACGCGGCCCAGCGGCTCTGACGGGCACGGTTTCGGCGCACCTGCCCATCCGGTTCGCTCCGGTGGCCACAAGACGTCACTTGGCCGGATGCCAGCCCGTGCTCAAGCCCGAACGCATCGATACGTTAGTCGGATGTTGCACCGTGCTCTCTGACGGAGCCGTCGCGAGAACTGCGCGCTCGACTGATCCGTGAGCTTGGCGCGACCACCCAGGTAGAACGGCCGCCCAGAAGTGGCCGCGATGTGCCCTAACGTCAATGGCGCCCCTGCGTGGGCGTCGTGTCGTCACCGCTCTTTCGGGCGGTTGAGGTCGGCGCGCGGCGGTCGGTAGCCTGCGCCTCCGTTCAAGGGCGCTCGACTGGGATCACGTCGTAGTCCCGGGTGATGACGAAGTCGGCCAAGTGCCGGTGTCCCATGATGATTCGATGCTCCGTCTCTAGGATGCCCTCGATGAACGGATCGGCCATCTCGGTGCCGCGGTTGCGCTTCTTCCGGTGCTCGAGGGTCTCGATCCTGTTCCGCGCGATGAAGACCTTCGTATCCACGAACTTGAGCAGGGCCGTGTACGTCCCCTCGGCTATGACGACGTTGATGCCGTGGAGACCGACCTGCTCGTCCTCGACCCGGTCGGCGTTGTAGTCGACGAGCGGCTTCACCAGGAATGTCACGCCTCGAATGGCAGCCTTGAGGTGCTCGTTCAGGAGGTCAAGCTTGACTTCGACGGTGCCGAGCCACGCGGGGTCGCGCCGCCGCATCGCGTCGTTCGTCTTGGGCGGGTGCACGAAGTAGTCGTCCTGCCCCAGGATCATGCTGTGGATGCCGAGGCTCTCGAGCCGTTCGGCGATCGCCCGGGCCGTCTCCGACTTCCCGCTGCCGGACTCGCCGGAGACGGTGATGGTGTAGCGCGACGGCTTGTCCCTGATCGCGTCGATGATCGCGGAGACGATGGCATCGGCCGCGCGGTGGTGGTACTCCTCGACGACGATCTTGTCGCCCTTCATTTCGTGCGCCTCCGAACGGGTGTCGTTGGGACCTGCTTTACCGCCGCGCCGCTCTCCGGCCCGTTCCTCCATGGGCCGCCTGGAGAGGGACGGGGCCGGGCCATCACACGCAGTACTCGACCGACTCTCCCGCGTCGTCCACGTACACGATCACCGACCTCCCGGTCTCAAGGTCGACGTGAAGCGAGCAGGTCTTCTCGGCCTTCTGCCAGGAGAGCCGCAACCCGTTGTCGTCCGACTGAAGGACCTGAAACGAGCCGTCGAAGGCCGAGTACGAGTTCCGGAAGAGCATGAGGCGGATCAGCCGCTGGACAACCGGCGTCTGGACCGCCTCGTCGATCTCGGGCAGCGTGTAGTTGTGTCGGTTGATCGCCCGGCCATCTCCGCCTGCCAGCCGGACGCCCTCGACATCGTTCACGCCCGCCAGGAGGCCGACGTAGTAGACCTGCGGCACGCCCGGCGCGAAGAACTGGATGGCACGCGCGGCGAGGTACGCATCGTCGTCGCACCCGAGTGCCGAGTAGTAGGAGATCCTGATCTGGTGCACATCGAAGCCGCTCGGATCCCGGTGAGTTGTTGAGAAGATGCGGCTGAGGTTCGCGCCGCGCTCGAGACATACTTCGACGAGCTGTCTGGCCTCGTCGATCTCAACGAGGTCGTCTAGGTCCGGCTTGACCGGGATGCCGTCGTGGCAGTCGAGCATCGTGAACTGCTTCGCGGGGCGCTCCAGGAGGTGCTTCTTCAGCTTCTGGCTCCGCTTGTACAGCAGCGCGTCGAGGACCAGATAGGGCAGGATGAAGTCGTAGATCCAATACCCTCGCTCGGCCAGCCTGTACTGGGCCGAGTGGTGCGCGTGGACCTCGGGCAACAGCTCGAGACCAAGCGACCGCGCCAGGTTCGAGATCCACTCCATGTAGTCGTAGATCTCCGGCTCGACGAAGAAGCAGGTCGTGCCCGGCTTCTTGACGACGTATCCGACCGCGTCGAGGCGGACCATCTTGACCTTGTGCTTGCTGAAGCTGACAAGGAAGTCCTCGAGAAGCTGCCGGGCCGCCGGGGACTTCATGTCCAGGTCGATTTGCTCCGACGGCGTCTCCCTGCCGAAGGTCGTCCAGACCCTTTCAACCTCGCCGGTGTGGTGGATCTCGAACGTCGAGAATGGCTCCACCCGGCGCAGGAATATCCCCTGGACCTCCTCTTGTGGCGGGTCGCCGTCCGGCCAGACCTTATCTACCGTGATGAAGAGATCGGCGTATTCCGACCCGCGCCCGTGCTTCAGGAAGTCTTGAAAGTAGGCCGAATGCCGCGAGATGTGGTTCACCATCAGGTCCAACATGACATCGAAACGTTCGCCGATCCGCCGAATGTCATCCCAGGAGCCGAACTTCGGCTCGATCTCAAGGTAGGTGAGCGGCGCGAAGCCCCGGTCGCCCGACGAGGGAAAGGGCGGCAGAATGTGGACCCCGCCCCCGCAGGCCCCGGCGAGGTACTTGTCGAGCACGTGCCTTAGCGCCCGCAGGTCTCCGCCGAGCGAGTCGGGGTAGGTGATGAGTTGGATCTGGTTCTTGATCGGCATGGGGCGACAGCGTCTCCTCGTGCGTCAGGCGAGCACCGGCCCCGTTGTCGCCCGAACGACGAACAAGGCTGGCAAGGTAACCGGAAGGATCAACATTCGCCCTGTTCCAGAAGGTCATCTGGACAAATCAGCTCGGGATAATCTCCTCCGACGCGGAGCTCCAGAGATGGCGGGAGCCAGCTCTCACCCACCCAGAAAGCGCGGCAGGTCAAGGCGTTGCTCGTACGGGAGGGATCATCGATGATGTTCAGACCGTAGAGTTGGCTCTCTGGGCCCAGGATGATGTGGCGGCCGTCATTGCCATACGGTTGCCATCCTCCGTCCAGCTGGTTCGATCGATAGATCCTGACCGTCTTCTGGGCCCGCAGGTCCGGCTGGCCGATATACGCGAGATTTGTCGCGGACACGACGAGGTAGTAGCTCGCGTTGCGCCTGAAGACATTCGGAAGCTCCAGTTGGTTGAACTCGTCCCCGTCCGGGACGAGCTGGGGCGGAAGCACCTGGACGGCCGTCATCTGTTGCCCATCTACGAAGACCGCATGGCCGACGGCCCGTACTACGACACCGTCGGGTGCGGCTTTGGCTCCGAAGAACAGGTGGATCGTCGCGTCCGCGTCAACGAACAGGAATGGGTCGCGCAGGCAGAGGAACGTCCCATCGGCCTCTCGCTCGATGTCCCCCAGCGTCTCTCGTGGACCGAGGTAGTACCCCGCGGCCCGGAGCTCGTCGTAGTCGAGCTCCGCTGACAGCAGGGGACGGCCTTGAGACACCCGTTGGAATCGATACCCATCGTCAGACACGGCTATCGCAATGCTCTGCAGGGCAAGTCGTCCAGCCGCCAGGCCCGTGTAGGCCGCCATCTTGGTTCCGTCGTCGCGCAGCAGGACGCTGCCGCTCCAGATCGTGTAGGCGTCGTACACATCCGGGTCGTCCCGGGGACAGATCGCTGGCCCCTCGTCCCGCCACGTGGATCCGTTGTCGTCCGAGACGAAGTGCCTCCAATAGGCGACCCAGTAGCGATCTTCCTGGCGCCTGCACATGCGCCTGTCGGCCGCCTGGGCATAGATGTGGATGGTCCCGGACTCGACGTATCCGTAGTTGTCCCAGAGATACCATTCCTCGGAGGCAATCCGGCGCCGGAAGGTCCGCCCTGTCCGCGCCTCGATGCCACGCCTCACGGTCGGGCTCCTCCGAGAGCCACTCGGCTCCCGCCTGGCAGCAGTGGATCGAGGCCACTCGACGCACGGGCGACTCGTGCGCCGGCACGCAGTGCCCGCGATCGGCTGCCCGTGAGGGTTGACGACCACACCAGGGCTTGGGACTTGAAGCCCTGAACGCGCGAGCTCGTTGCTGCGCCCGATGGGTTCCACAACGCTGGCAGGCGAAACGACGCGCATCCGATTCCCGTTCGCGCGATCCGCCGCATGCGGGCTAGCTGCCAGCCGACTGGACGCGGCGAACCGGCGGCACGTGCTCGGCCGGCGTGGCCACGGATTCACGAACCACGAGCGGGCAGGGCATGCGGTACTGCTGCGGAGGACCTCCTCTTCCCGCGATCTGCTCAAGCAAGTGCTCCACGACCCATCGCCCCATCTCGTTGTGAGGGAGCTGGACCGTCGTCAGCGGCGGCTCGCTCAACGGGGCGACCAGCTCTTCGTTGTCAAACCCAACGAGCGACAGGTCGCGCGGGACCGACAACCCGAGGCCGTGCGCCGCGTGAACGGCACCCGCCGCCATGCGGTCGTTGAAGCAGAAGAGCGCGGTCGGACGCTCGGGCCGGGTGAGAAGTGCGGACGCCGCCGCGTAGCCACCCGCGTGCTCGGCGACGCCCGTGACGACGAGCGACGGATCGAACGCGATTCCGCGAGCGGCAAGAGCCGCTCGGTAACCGCGGAGGCGCTCCTCCGCCGCCGGGATCGGAGCCTGGCTCTGCAGGTAGCCGATCCGGCGATGGCCGGCGTCGAGAAGGTGAGACATGGCCCCGAAGGCGCCGCCCTCTTCGTCAGGGGCGACCGATGGAAGCGTCGGGTCGGCACTCCGCGCGTCCAGCAGAACGGCGGGCACCTCATACAAGGCCGACGGAGGATCGATGAACCGGTGGTACATCGCTGCATAGACCAGGCCGTCGACCCGACGGTCGAGCATCGCCTCGATGGCGCGGTGCTCGACAGCCGGGTCGCCGCCCGTGTTGATCATGAGGAGGACCTTGCCGACATTCCAGGCAGCGTCCTGGGCCCCCTGGACCATCGCCCCGGCATGAGGCGTCGTGGCGATGAGGTCCGAGATGAACCCGATCGTGTCCGACGTCTGGCGGCGCAGCCCGGCCGCCAGCGCGTTCCGTCGGTAGCCGAGCTCGGCTGCGGCGTCGAGAACCCGTCGTCGCGTCACTTCCGGGATCGCGTTGTTCCCGCTCAGCACGAGCGACACGGTGGACGGTGAGACGCCTGCCCGATCGGCGACGTCCTTCATGTTCACCCTGCCCGGTCGCGGACTCGAATCTGCTCGCATCTTCCTCAACGCGCTGAGGGGCCTGTGGCCCGGTTACGCGTCCCATCCTGCGACCTGACGGCATCTCCGACTACGACTCAGCCCTTCACAGCGCCTTCAGCGACGCCCTCGACGACTCTGCGCTGGACCACAGCGTACAGGATGACGAGCGGCAGGCTGACGAGCACCACGTGGGCGAAGACAGAGTTCCAGGCCGTTGCCTGGGCAACGCCGCTCGAGAGGCTGTAGAGACCCAGGGGCAGCGTGGCATTCTGGCTGGTGAGCAGGAAGAGCGGCCCGTAGAAGTCGTTCCAGATCAGGACGGTGCTGATGATGAAGGCCGTCCAGACAACGGGCTTCATCATGGGCAGGACGACCGACCAGAAGGTCCTCAGCTTCGACGCCCCGTCGACGTACGCGGCTTCCTCCAGCTCGCGGGGCAGGCCACGGGCAAACCCGGTTAGCAGGAAGACGACAAGCGATACGCGCATGCCGATCGTGAACAGGATCAACGCAGGGAGGCTCCCCTGGAGACCGATGCCACGCATCAGGAAGACCATCGGCACAACAGCAGGCGGAAGCACGACGCCGATGATGGCGAGGGCATACAGCACCCGCATGCCTCGCGACTTGGATCGCGCGAACGCCCACGCGGCGGGAGCCGCGATCACGAACAGCAGGGCGACGGACGCACCGGTGACTATGAGGCTGTTCAGGAAGCTGAAGGGATAGCGGCTCTTTTCGATCACATCCGAGTAGTTGGCGACCGCGTTCCACGTCTGGGGCAGCCCCAGGCTGAGCTGAGCCGCCTCAGGCTGGGTCTTGAGGGAGTTGACGACGACGAGCCAGAGTGGGACGCCCACGAGCAGGAGCGCGACGATGGTGAGCACCGATAGCCGCAGGATCGCGCGGGCTCGCCTGCCCGCTCGCGATGTCCTCATCCCTCCAGCTCCCGCCGTCGGAGGAACCAGATAAGCGGGATCGCGCTGATCGTGACCAGGATTGTGACGACCAGCTGTGTCGCCGACGCCAGTCCGAAGTAGCCGATCCCGAACTGGTCGAGGGTCATCACGTTGAGCACGCGGGTCGCGTTGCCGGGCCCACCGCGGGTGGTCGCGAGGATGATGTCGAACGTGCTCATCGCGCCGATGACCGTGACCGTCACGTTGTAGGTAATCGCCGGGGCGAGGAACGGAAGCTTCACGTGGCGGAAGACGTCCCAGCGGCTAGCACCCATCGCGACGGCTGCCTCCTTGAGCTCGGTCGGGACGGTCGACAACCCCGCGATGAAGATGAGGGTGAAGAAGCCCGACCATTTCCACGCGTCGACCATCGCCACGAGGAAGATCGCGAGGGTGGAGCTCCCGAGCCAGGCGAAGTCGAACCCAGGATTCAGCAGCGAGATCGCCTGGTTGAGGGGGCCTGCCGGGTCGAGAATCCCCGCCCAGACGTACCCCGCCGCGAGGGGCGAGAGCAGGACGGGAACGAAGAAGATCGCCCGGAAGAGCTGGTTGCTGGGGCTCCGGCTCTCGAGTGCCAGCGCCAGCGCCAGCGCCAGCAGGTTGCCGACGGCACTGGCAGTGATCGCGTAGACGAGGGTGAGCCGCAGCTGGTCGAGGAGCGCGTACTGATCCGCCAGCGTCTGGAAGTTGTCCAGTCCGCTGAACTGGATTCCGCTGTGAAAACCGCTCCAGTCGGTGAAGGCGAGGTAGACGTTGATGAGAAGTGGCAGGAAGTACAGGAGGGCGACTGCGATCCCGATCGGGAGAGCGAATTTCCACCATCCGCCCGCGAGGGAGCCTGCGCTCCGGTGCGGGCGGATGATGCGGGCCGCGTTCATGGCCGGGCGAGGCAGCTAGCGGGCCGGGACTACGGCCACGCCGGCAGGTTCGCGGCCTTGGCGCCCTGCTCGGCCTGCTTCTGGAGGAGGTCCACTGCGGACTGCGGCGTCAGGTCCCCGTTGATCAACTCGCCGGGGTACTTGACAAGATCCGTGATACCGGGGAGAACCGACCAGATCGGATTCGTTGTCCCATCCTTGGTGATCGCAGCCTGGATATCCAGCAGCGGGGTGGGGACGTTGGTCGGGATATCAACGCCGGTAAAAGTCGGGATCATGCCAGCCGCCTTGACGTAGTCGGCGTAGGCCGATCCCGTCACATACGTCATGAAGGCAAGCGCCGCCGCCTCGCGGTCCGCTTTGCCGGTCTTGGGCAGGTAGTACGTGCCGTTCGGGCTGTACTCGATCGTCACAACCGGCCGCGTCTCGGACCACTCGGTGAAGCCAATGGTGCTGTTCACGGTCGCCGCGTCGGAAGCATCGACGGCCAGCTGGACGAAACCACTGTGCAGCGAAACCATCGCGGCCTTGCCGCTCAGGAGAATGCTTGGCGAGTTCTCGAACTTCGCCGTCATGATATCGCTGTTGAAGCAGCCCTCGCCCTGGAGCTTCTTGTAGAACTGGAGTGAGCGCAGCCACGGCGAGTCGGCGTCGTTGACCTTCGCCTGCCGATTGATCAGCTTCTGCATGAACCCGGCCTGGAGAGCGTCGGCCGTGAACTGGCCCTGCATCACGAGGGGCGGCCACTGGGAGCCCGCAGTCTCCTCGAGCGGGGTGATCGTCGGGTCGGCCTTCTTGATCGCCAGACAGGTCTGCTCGACCTCGGCGGCCGTCGTAGGCGGGGTGAGGCCGAGGCGGGCAAAGATGGGCTTGTTGTAGTAGATGCCCCACGCGGTCGGGGTGTTGAGGACAACGCCGTACGTCACCCCATCGAGACTGGCACTGATCCCCTTCACCTGCTTGGCGACGAAGCCCTCGTTGCTCAAGTCGCGGAGGTTGTCTTTCGGGTTGATGGCAACGAGCCAGTTGTAGTTGGCGTGCCACTCCAAGATGTCTGGCCGGTCACCCGTCGCCCAGCGCTGCATCAGCGCCGTCTCGAAGCCGTCCGACGGAAACGACACGACGTCCAGCTTGGTGCCGGTATCCTTCGTGAAGCGGGCCCACAGGTCCTTGAGCGGCTGCGCATCCGCCGAGTTGACCCACATGGTGATGGTCGCTGCCGCCGGCGCCGAGCTGCTGGCGGCTGGAGAGCCGCTGGCGGCTGGAGAGCCACTGACCGCCGAACTCGAGGGTCCCGAGGACCCGCTGCACGCGCCGACCAGCAGCGCTGTGACGACGGTGAGGAACGCAGCCTTCCTGACCCTAGATCGCCCTTGCCCCTGCATGAGGTATCCTCCATCCGGTCCAACTGCATCGATCTACTAAATCGATTGAGTCTATATACCGCACGACCATCGCCCTGTCAATGGGGGAATCTCGACGGTGTGGAATCTCGACCGTCGCAGCGTAACCCCACGGATCGACCCTTGGCGCTGCCCGCAGCACCCGGACCTGCGGCGTCCCCCACACTGTGCGCGTGACCGCTGACCAGGCCCGCAACCTCGCCTCCGAGTTGATCGTCTGGGTCGCCCTGCTCGGCGCGTTCGGGGTCCTGGCCGCGATCCACTTCCTCGATGGGCGGCGCCGGCGGCGGCGCGTCGTGGAGATCTGCGCGACCGGCGCGTACGGGCCGCGCGCCGAGATCGTGCGGGCGATCGTGGCGCGGGCCGGGTTGCTGGAACCGGACGAGGCGGCACGGCTGGATGCGGCGAGGCGCACAGCCCTGGAATACGACCCGCGGGCCCGCAGGGCTCCGGCCGCGGCGCGGCGCGCCCGCGACCGGGCGTTCGCGAACGAGCGCGACGTGGTGGCCCTGGCGGCGGCGACCGGGGCGCGGAATGCCGCGCTCGCCGCGCTGACGACACTTCCGGACCCGGCACTCCGTCGCGTGGCCGCGGAGTGCGCGGCCGAGACCGCCGCGGCCGTCGTCGCCGTCGACCGGATCCCGGCCGCCGAGTTCCGGGCCCTCACGCGGGCCTGGCGCGAGGTGATCGGGCCGATCGCCGTCCGACCGCGCCGCGAATCCTGACTGGGCCGATCGGCGTCCGACCGCGCCGCGAAGCCTGACCGGGCATACCATGAGTGGGCCACAGCCCGCGACCCGGAGGGAACCCTCGTGAACCAGGAGCATCAGGCAACCGAGGCGCTGGAAGCCGCTGCCCGACGGCGGCGCGAGCTGCGTGACGCGCTGGTGGCGCTGGAGGACGCGATCTCGTCGCCCAGTCGTGACGCCGAGCCGTGGCGCGAGGGCGTGGCGGCGCGACTGGCCGCTCTGCGCGACGCGTTCGCCGAGCACGTGGCGGAGACGGAGGGCGCCGGCGGTCTCTACGACGAGATGGAGGAGATCGCGCCGCACGTGCAGGGCAAGGCGCGCCGGCTCCGCGAAGAGCACCCGCCGCTGACGCGCGCCATCGTGGACGCGGTGGCGCAGTTCGTCGGGCCGTTCCCGCAGGGGACCGACCTAGACGCGCTGCGCGACGACGTCCAGCGGCTGATGAGCCGACTCACCCGCCATCGCTCGCACGGCGCGGACCTCGTCTGGGAGGCCTACGCACTGGACATCGGCGGCGCCGGCTGAATGGACCCCACCCGGGCCGGCCACGGTCCGTCCGAGACCGGCCAGTCCGAGACCGGCGCGTCCGCTGACAGCCCGCTCGCGCCGCTCGTCGCGCGCCACGGCATCGTGGTGCTCGATGGCGGCCTGGCGACACGGCTCGAGGCCCAGGGCAACGACCTGTCCGATGCGCTCTGGTCGGCTCGGCTGCTTCTGGAGAACCCGGGCGAGATCGTACGCGCCCACCTCGCCTTCTACCGGGCCGGCGCCGCGATCGCGACGACGGCAAGCTACCAGGCCACGTTCGAGGGCTTCGCGGCTCGCGGGATCAACCACGCCGGCGCTGTCAGCCTGTTGCGGCGGAGCGTCGCGCTCGCGTCGGAGGCACGGGCGGCCTGGCGGGCCGAGCGCGCACCCGAGGAGACCGGCCCCCTGCTCGTGGCGGCCTCCATCGGACCGTACGGCGCCTCCCTCGCCGACGGTGCCGAGTACAGGGGCCGCTACGGCCGGAGCGTCGCCGAGCTCCGGGCCTTCCACCGCGAGCGGTTCGAGGTCCTCGTCGCGACGGAGGCCGACCTGCTGGCCTGCGAGACGATCCCGGAGATCGAGGAGGCGATCGCGCTGGTCGAGCTGCTCGAGACGACGCCCGGTGCGCAGGGCTGGCTCAGCTTCTCCTGCGCCGATGGCGCTCGCCTGCGGAGTGGCGCGGCCGTGGAGGAGGCGTTTGCGCTGGCCGAGCCGTCGTCGCGCGTGCTGGCCGTGGGCGTCAACTGCACCGCCCCGGAGCACGTTGACGAGTTGTTGGCCCGCGCCCGGAGCGTGACGTCCAAGCCGCTGATCGTCTACCCGAACAGCGGCGAGGGCTGGGACGCGGTCGCCAGGCGCTGGATCGAGGTCGGCGCCCCGACGGTGGACGG
>Ga0209777_10009291_pt1 | contig 10605 bp, 9 predicted proteins | sample FrelakmetHBP12HB_FD_187147 | JGI IMG/M metagenome (GOLD analysis project Ga0209777, IMG submission 187147) | Freshwater lake sediment microbial communities from the University of Notre Dame, USA, for methane emissions studies -HBP12 HB (SPAdes)... | ecosystem: Environmental > Aquatic >... | reverse complement strand
GTACTGTCCCGTACGCCGCAGGAGGCGAAGCCCGAGTACGCCCGCCAGGGCGGCCACATCCGCGGCCGCAGTAGGCACCTTCGTGAATAGTCCGGGCTAACCCTGCTTCTTCACGAATGTGCCGTCGCGGTACTCGCGGAAGGCGAGCTCGAGTTCCTCGGCGGTGTTCATCACGATCGGCCCCTGCCAGGCCACCGGTTCTTTGAGCGGTTTGCCGCTCACGAGCAGGAATCGCAGCGGTCCGGCGCCCACCGCGCGCACTGTGCCGCGCGCGTCGAAGGACGCGAGCTGGCCCTCCGAGAGTTGATGCGCTCGGCCGGGCCCGAACCAGCCCCGACCCTCCACGACATAGGCAAAAGCGGTGTGGTCGTTACGGATCTGATGAGCGAACTCCTTGTCCGATGCCAGGATGACATCGAGGTACTCGGGATCGGCGACCACATCGCGCACCGGACCGCGCACACCCGCAACCTCGCCGGCGATGACCTTGATGCGCACGCCCGCTGCCAAGGGGACTTCCGGAATCGTGTCGGCGCTCACGTCGCGGTAGCGGGGGTCCATCATCTTGTTCGCCGCCGGCAGGTTCACCCAGAGCTGCAAGCCGCGCAGGCGACCCTCGGTGCGCTGCGGCATCTCCTGATGGATGATGCCGCTGCCGGCGGTCATCCACTGCACGTCGCCGGGACCGATGACGCCGTGATTGCCGAGGCTGTCGCCGTGCTCGGTCTCGCCGGAGAGCATGTAGGTCACGGTCTCGATGCCGCGGTGCGGGTGCCAGGGAAAGCCGGCGAGGTAGTCCTCCGGGTTGTCGGAGCCGAAGTCGTCAAGGAGCAGGAACGGATCCAGCTTTGGCACCTCGTAGAAGCCGAAGACGCGCTTCAGCCGCACGCCGGCGCCTTCGATCGTTGGCTTGCGCGTCAGTACCGAGGTCACGCTTCGAGTCGTGCTCATCGTGCCACCTCCGCCTCTGTCAGGGTAACGCGTTTGTCGCCACCCCATTCCTCGCCGCCGGGTGTCGTCGGGGCGGGCGCACAGGCAACGCCGCGCCGACCGTGACGCTGTGCCTGGGCACGGACGTGTTCCCCCGGGGCGCTATGATCCCACGCCGTGCATGAACTGCTGACTCTGGCCGGGCTGTTCCTCGCGGCGCTCGCAGCCGGAGCGCTGAACGCGGTTGCGGGCGGGGGCAGCCTGATCTCGTTTCCGTCGCTGGTCGCCTTCGGCCAGCCCGCGATCCTCGCCAACGCCACCAACACCGCGGCGCTGTGGCCGGGTTCGCTCTCCGCGGCCTGGGCGTACCGGCGCGACACCGGCGCTCTACCGCGACCTCCTCGCCATCCTGCTTCTGCCCAGCCTGCTGGGCGGCCTGTTGGGCGCGTACGTGCTTGTCAGCACGCCGCCGGAGCTGTTCGATCGCGTGGTGCCCTTCCTGGTGCTGTTCGCGACCGCGCTCTTCGCGCTGCGCGACGTGATCAATCGCTGGACGAAGGCCGGCGCCGCGGGCGACGAACGGGTAGGCTGGGCCGGGAAGCTGTGGGGGTTCCTCTTTCAGCTCTTCGTCGCCACCTACGGGGGCTACTTCGGCGCCGGCGCCGGTATCCTCATGCTTGGCTCGCTCTCGCTCATGGGCCTGCGCGACATCCACCGCATGAACGGGCTCAAGACCGTGCTGGGCACGCTCATCAACGTGATTGCGTTCGCCTTCTTTGCCGCCAAAGGTCTGGTGGTGTGGCGCCTCGCCGTCCTCATGGCGGTAGGCGCGATCATTGGCGGCTGGGCGTCGGCACGCGCCGCAAAGCGCGTGGATCAGCGCTGGCTGCGCGGGTTCGTGATCGCCGTCGGCCTCGGCGTGTCGGTATGGCTGTTCGCGCGGGTGTGAGCGCGCTAGACAGTAGGGACCGCTGCACTCCTGAACTCGGGCTCGGCCAGGATCGTGAGGATCAAGGCCACGACGCCCAGGGGAAAGAACAACAGCACGGTGATGATGCTGCCCGCAACGGCAAGGCCGAAACTCCTCCGGTTGAGCGCGGCGACCCCGCCCGCGATCGCGACGGCGCCCTGCGCGAACACGAGGAGGGCCAGCGGGTAGAAAACAAGGAGCGGGAGCAACTTCAGCACGCCGTGCACGTCCTCGGGCACGGAGGCCAGGATGCCGCTGCCGAGGGCGCCAAGCCCGATCAGCATGACGCCGCCGACCAAGGCCATGCCACCAGCGACGATGTCGAGGACGCCCGCGACGGTCGCCTTCGTAGTCCCTGATCCCGGCATCGCATTACCTCCCATTCGGACTCTGCTACGTCCAGGCACGCGAAGAGTTGCAGCGCGCTGCTCGCGACCGCAGCCACCCCTGGGCAGGATCTGACCGCGAGGGTGCGGGCGCTCAGGACCGGACGGCAGGGCCGACGGGGTGCGCCGGTCCGCTCGCAAGCCGGACGATACCCCAGATCAGTGCGATCAGGAGCAGGACCGGAAGCAACAGGAGGACGCCGACGCCAAGCAGGGCGGGACCCACGATCAGCACGGCCACGAGCAGGAGCGGCAGCAGGATCACGAGCTTGAGCAGCCCGGCGAAGAGCGTCAGGGGGAGGAGGAGGAGCCGGAAGACGACCTTGATCAGGACCACGACGAGCGCCAGCGCTGCCACGACCGCCAGGCCGATAAGAAGCAACGGCAGGAAAACCAGGGCGTGGAACATGACTCGCCTCCCGCTCCATATACGCGCGGCGGCCCGGTCGGGTTCTCCCCCGGCAAGCGTTGAACGCGGTGGGCAGTCCGCGTCGGCGCCGCGCCCAGTGTCTGAAGCCAACTCCGGCTCCCGCCCCACTGCGCTAGACTGCGATCCGGGTTTCTCGTCTCGGAGGGCAGGGGCGTTGCCGGAAGTCACCGAGCACAGCGACGGCACCGCAGCGGTCGGCGAGGGAGCAGGCGCCGAGGCGCGCTTGGCTGATGCCACGCGGGTGGCCACGGCGAATGACCAGCCCGCCGCCCAAAACGCGAGCACGTCCCTCACGACGGCGAGAGACGTTGGCGCGGTCCTCACGCCGGCGGGCCTCAAGGGCTTCCACGATGAGCTGCGCGTGCGAACCCAGGTTGTCGTGTTCTGGGCGATTGGCGTTTTCAGTTGCCTCTATCTCGCGTGGAGCAGTTTCGACTACCTGCTCGCGCCGAGCTCCTGGCGGTTGTTTCTGGCCTACCGCCTGGCTGCGGTTGCAATCAACACGGCCATTTTTCTTGCGCTTCTTCATCCTCGACTTCGCCGTTACTCCTGGGAGGCCTTCTGGTTGGGGGCGTTCAGCTTCGGATTCTTCATCGCGCTGATGCTGCCCTACACCGGCGACAACTTCTACGCGTACGTGATGGGCTTCTCCGTCGTAATCATGGGTGCCGGCCTGCTGCCCTACTGGCGACCGGTCTGGGGCATCACGTGCGTGCTCACAGTTGTGGCATCAGGCATTTTCACGGTCGCTCGGGCATTCTCCAGCGGCTCGTCGAATGTCGACAGCAGCAGCATACTCGCGAGCTTCTTCTTCACCGCGACGGCGGCAGGTCTAAGCATCGCAACGTGCTATTTTAAGTACAACGTCACACGGCGCGACTACATGACTCGGATGGAGCTCGCGGCGCTCGCGCGGCGGGAAGCTGACGCGCTCGTCCGCCTGGACGGAACCAAGACCGAGCTCCAGGATGCCCTCGAGAAGCTCAAGGAGCTCGACCGCCTCAAGAGCAAATTCTTCGCCAACGTCTCGCACGAGCTGCGCACGCCGCTGACGCTGGTGCTGGCGCCGCTGGAGGAGCTCATCGACGCGTGCTCCGATGCCAACCAAGAGTATTTGCTCCACGTCATCCGTCGCAATGCCCACCGCCTGTTGCGCCTGATCGACGACTTGCTCGACCTCTCACGCCTCGACGCCGGCGGACTGCGCCTGAACGTCGCCGAGGTCGATATCCGCGCCATCGCTCATGTCGTGCACGAAAATAGCCTTCCCGCGGCGATAGCGAAATCGATCGATTTCACGCTGCGCGCACAGCCAAGCTCGAAGCGCATCGTCGGCGACGCGCACCGCCTCGAGATCGTCCTCACCAATCTGATCGGAAACGCGCTCAAGTTCACGCCTCCGGGCGGGCGGATTCAGGTGCATGTCGAAGACGCCGCAGAAGGCGTGCGGGTCGCCGTCAGTGACACCGGATCGGGCATTCCGGCGGAGGCCCTGCCGCACGTTTTTGAGCGCTTCTTCCAGGTCGCGCCCACGGATCGCCGGCGCGAAGGCGGTGTTGGCATCGGCCTTGCCCTTGCCAAGGAGCTCGTTGAGCTGCACGGGGGCTGGATCTCGGTCGAGAGTGAACCCGGCAAGGGCACCACCTTCACTGTCTTTCTCCCGTTCGGCGTTGACCACATTCGGCCCGGGGCCATCGAGCGGCGGCAGCAGTTCCGCCAACAAGAAGGCGCCGAGCGCCGGCTCGAAGCACTCGGGCCGACGGCCGAGGTCAGCGAGACGCCTCGACCGTACCGCGGCGACGCGCCTGCGGGCGAGCAAACTCTGCTCCACGGTGAGCGACGCGCTCGCATCCTGCTCGCGGAAGATCACGACGAGATGCGGGAGTTCATCCGCAATCTGCTTCAGCGCGAGTACACGCTCTTCGTCGCCGCGAACGGGAACGAGGCGTGGGATATCGCCCAGCGCGAACGCCCCGATCTCGTGATCTCGGACGTGATGATGCCGGGTCGCTCCGGCACAGCTCTGTGCCACGACATCAAGGCCGATGCCGGCCTCCAAATGACGCCGGTCATCCTGCTCACGGCTCAGGCAGGCTCGGAGGCAACGCTCGAGGGCTATGCCTACGGCGCGGATGACTTCGTCACCAAGCCGTTCCACCCACGCGTGCTGCTCGCACGCGTGCGTGCCCAACTGAAGCTGCGCGCCCTAACGCTGGAGCTGACCCAGCGCGAGAAGCTGGCCGCCATCGGGACGCTGGCGGCGGGCGTGCTCCACGAAGTGCGCAATCCGGTCAACGCGATCCTGAACGCGGCCCGGGTACTCGCGGAAGGCAAGGCCAACCACGAGATGGCGCAGCGCCTCATCGGCGTGGTCGGCGACGCGGCGCAGCGCATCCAGGCGATCACATCCGCCCTCGACGCGCACGCACGACCAGCCGAGGGCGGCGTCATGTCGCCGTGCGATGTGCGCGAGGGCCTTGACGCCACGCTCCGGCTGCTCGAGCACAAGATGAGCGAGGTTGAAGTGCACCGCGACTACGCTACGGAGCTCCCGGTAAACGCCCCGGCCGGGCCGCTCAACCAGGTGTTCCTCAACATCCTCGACAACGCCGTCAGGGCGGGCGCTCACACCATCTGGATCCGCGTGTCGGGAGAGGAACGGCGCGTCACCGTGACGATCAGCGACGACGGCCCCGGAGTCCCACCCGATCTGGCCGCGCTCATCTTTGACCCTTTCTTCACGACGCGCCGGGTGGGCGAGGGCACCGGGCTCGGGCTCTACCTGTCGCGCAAGATCGTCGAGGAACATCGCGGCGTGCTGTGGTTTGAGAATCGACCAGGGGGAGGCGCGCAGTTCGTGATTGAGCTGCCCGCCGCTGCGGCATGAGAAGCTGGACGTGGTGGAGGTGGGGTTCCAACTCCACAGCGGTGACGTCTGGCACAGTTTGGGAGCGGGAGCTGCTGCCACGATGAGGGTGCAGGGAGCCCGCTAAGGAGGGCAGCAAATGCCGAAGTCGTACGAGGAGTTGATGGGGCCGATCGGGCGCTCGATCTTCTTTCGCCCTGAGCGCAAGCGGGTCCGCGATCTGCTCTCCGCCGACACCGAGCCGCACCTGCTTGTCGGTGGTCATGAGTACAAGCTTTTCGACATCTCCATGAACGGGCTCTCGTTCCTGGCACCGGATGGTGTGCAGGCGTGGCCTGTGGGCAAGGATCTCGAGCTCACGCTTATGGTCTTCGGCACGCCGGTCTACAGCGGGCACGCGCGGATTGCGCGCGTTGAGCCCGGCTCACACTCGGGGGTGCGCGTAGGCGTCGGCCTCACGACCGGTTTTCTCGACTTGCCGGAGATGATCCGTCAAAACGAGGAGGGCCGCCTTGAGCGCGAGCTCACCGTCGGGGCGGAGGAGGGGCGAAGGAAGGTGCCGCAGGCGTTCTGGAAAGCTGTCTCGGACGCCAGCTACTTTTTCCAGTACCACAAGCGCGCCCTCGACCGTCACGAGGCACGCTGCCGCGCGACGGGGCCGGGTGGTACCGCCGATCTCGCTGCGCTCGCGCAGCGCGCCTTCGAGGCGCTCAACCCGCAGTGGATTCAGTTCGAGCGCGCGGCGTCGCTCGCCGCGGTGGAGTGCCTGCGCAACCGGGACACGCTGCAGGCGGCCAAGGAGCTTACCGAGACGATGGTGACGCCTATCCTGCTCGACTCGCCGCTGCAGCGCCGCGCCTACACCAAACCGCTCGGATATGCCGGCGATTACCAGGTGATGCTCTACTACTATGAGAGCAACTTCGAGGGCGACTCGGTGTTCGCCCAGGTCTTCCACAAGATCGCGTGCGAGCACCCGCTTTCGGCCGGGTGCCGCACACGAAAGGACTTCATCGTTGATGTCATGGGCGAGGAGCTCAAGCGCGTGGTCGCGGTAGGAGGCACCGACGCCGTGCTGCGCGTCACCAGCCTTGGCTGCGGACCGGCGCGCGAGGTCGGCGACTTCGCCCAGAAGTGGGGCCACTTGCCCGGGCGCACGAGCTGGACGCTCATTGACCAGGAGGACGAGGCGCTCAGCGTCGCCTACCAGACCAGCCGCCGCGCGCTCGCCCAGCGCGAGGGCCAGGGCACGGTCCAGTGTCTCAACCTCTCCTTTGCCCAGCTTTTCCGCGATCCCACCATCGTCAAGGCCGGGTCGCCCCAGGATCTCATCTTCTCGACCGGGCTCGTGGACTACCTGCGCGAGGCCACCGCCCAGCAGCTCGTTGCCGTGCTGTACAATCAACTCGCCCCCGGTGGCCTGCTCGCGCTCGGCAACGCCGTCGGACCCAACGACTACTTCTTCTCGGCCGAGTTCACACTTGACTGGACGATCTTCTATCGCACCAAAGAGGAGATGCTGCGCCTCGCGAAGGCCGTCGCAGGTGAGGCGCAGGTCAAGGTGGCGCTCGAGCCCGGCAAGACCTACTATTTCCTCCTCGTGAGAAAGCCGGACGGGTAGGCACGTGCGCTCTCGGAGGGCAGCACCCGCAGTAGGAGCCAGCCCATGAGTGGATCCACCATGCCCAGCCAAGAATCAGGCGGCGTGCAAGGAACGATCCTCTACCTCGATGACGACGAGGCCAACTTGACTGTGCTGGCAGCCGCATGCGCCGAGGAGTTTGACGTCGTCACGGTGAGCACGCCGAGCCAGGCATTCGAGATCATGCGCGAGCGCGAGATCGCGGTGCTGCTCGTGGACCAGCGCATGCCGGGGATGACGGGCGTGGAGGTCGCGGAGGCGACCCGGCAGAAGTACCCCGATGTGATCAGGATCCTGATTACGGCCTACACCGACTTGAGCGCCGCCATCGACGCGATCAACCACGGCCAGGTGCGCTCCTATATCCGCAAGCCCTGGCATCCGGACGATCTCAAGGCGACGCTGCGTGAGGCGCTCGAGCTCCACGGCACGCGCCGCAAGATGCGCAATCTTGAGCAACGCCTGCTGGAGACCGAGCGTGTCTACGCGCTCGGTGTGGTCGCTGCCAGCGTCGGTCACGAGCTGCGCAACCCTCTCAACGCGCTCAACCTGACGCTCGACGGCCTCGAGATCCGGCTGCGCTCGCTCGTGGACCGGCTGATGGCGAAGCCTGAGCGCGATACGGCCGAGGCTGGTGCCGCGCGTCTCGCGGCCGAACAGGTCGCGCACGCACGGCGGTCGGTGGCACAGCTCACGGAGATCACCCGAAGCATCGAGATCGGCCACCGACGCCGCGAGGACATCAGGGTTATCGAGGTTCAGGACGTGCTCGGCCTTACCGTCCGCTGCGTGCGCGCCGAGCTGATGCGGCGCAGCCAGCTCGAGGTGGAGATCGGGCCCGCCCCGCCGGTCGAGGGCTCCCCGAACCGGCTCGGCCAGGTCTTCATGAACCTGCTCATCAACGCCCTCGAGGCGCTGCCCGAGCGACCGCGCGCCGAGAACCTGATCCGCGTGCGCCTCAAGTCCGACGATACGCACGTCAGGGTCGAGATCGAGGACAATGGGGCCGGGATCCCGCCAGCCGTGCTCGCGCGCGTTTTCGACCCCTTCTTCACGACCAAGCCGAGCGGCGGCACCGGCCTCGGCCTCGCGATCTCGAAGCAGATCGTCGAGGAGATGCATGGCACGATTGCGGCCGAGAGCGAAGTCGGCCGCGGCACGCGCTTCATCGTCCTGCTGCCTTATGCGACGCAGCAGAGCCCGGCGCCGTGATAACGCCGAATTCACAACCCAGCTAGCGCGACGAGAGATCCGCTGTCGGCAGGAACCGTGGCCGGGCGCGGTGCTTGGTCGCCTGCTCGAACGCGTACGCGAGGCGTATCAGCGTGCCCTCGTCCCATGCCTTCCCGATGAAGGTGATGCCCACCGGCAGGCTGAAGCTGTACCCTGCCGGCACCGTGATGCTGGGATAGCCCGCGACCGCCGCCGGCGTCGAGCTCGCGCCCAGGAAATGGTCGCCGTTGACGAGGTCGATGAGCCACGCCGGGCCGCCTGTGGGCGCCACGATCGCGTTCAGGCGATGAGCGGCGAAAGTTACATCCAGCCCCTGGGTGCGTGACCGCTTCCGGCACAGTGAGCGCACCTTTTGGTATGCCTTTTCCGTGAGCGGACCCTTCTTCTCGGCCTGCAAGAACAACTCCTGGCCGAAGTACGCCAGCTCCTCGTGTTGATGTTGCTCGTTGAACGCGATCACGTCCTTGAGCGTCCGGACGCGAGCCCCAGCTCCGAGCTGGGCGAGATAGGCGTTGAGATCGGCCTTGAACTCGTAGAGCAGGACCTCGTTCTCGGCATCGTCGTACTCGCCGGCGTGAGGGATGTCGGCGGGATCAATGATCACCGCACCCGCCTCGGCCATCGCCTGGAGTGCCAACTCGATCAAGCGATCAGCCTCGTTCGAGTAGCCGAAGAACTTCTTGCGCGCAACACCGATGCGCGCGCCAGACAGACCCTTAGGGTCGAGGAAGCTGGTGTAGCCAGCAGCGGTCCTGCCGCGCGCGCTGGCCGTCGCAGCGTCGCGCTCATCCGCGCTGGCCAACACCTCGAGCAGGATCGCCGCGTCCGCCACCGTGCGCGCCATCGGCCCGGCCGTGTCCTGGCTGTGCGCGATCGGCACGATGCCGCTGCGGCTTACCAAGCCCAGGGTGGGCTTGATCCCGACGAGCGAGCATGCGTGCGACGGGCACACGATCGAGCCGTCGGTCTCGGTGCCGACGCCGACAGCAGCGAAGTTGGCCGCAATCGCCGCTCCGGTTCCGGACGAGGAGCCGCACGGGTTGCGGTCGAGCGCGTACGGGTTGCGGCATTGCCCGCCGCGCCCGCTCCAGCCGCTCGAGGACCGCGTCGAGCGATAGTTGGCCCACTCGGAGAGGTTGGTCTTGCCGATGATGACGGCGCCGGCGGCGCGCAGCCGCGTGACGATGAAGGCGTCGCGCGGTGGCTTCGCGCCCACGAGCGCGAGCGAACCCGCGCTCGTCTCCATGCGGTCGGCTGTGGCGATGTTGTCTTTGATCAGCACTGGGACACCGTGCAACCGGCCGCGCGCGCCCTTGTGGGCGCGCTCGACGTCGAGCACGTCGGCGATGGCAAACGCGTCCGGGTTGAGCTCGATCACCGAGCGCAGCGCCGGTCCGTCCCTGTCAAGCGAGCGGATGCGCGCGACGTACGCTTCGGCGAGCGAGCGGGCTGTGGCTGCGCCCGTTCGCATCAGTTCCTGAAGCTGCGCGATGGTCGCTTCTTCGAGCTCGAACGGCGCCACGGCGGGCGCGGATGCCACCGCCTCGGTCGCATGACCGCCAAGCGCGCCGGCGGCGAGGGCGATGCCTGCAGCGGCGCCGCTGTGCAACAGCTCGCGGCGGTCGATGCCGTCCACGCTGCCGGCATGGTCATTTCGCTCCGTCTTTCTCTTCATCTGTCGCCTCCCCTGCCGCCCGCGTGAAGAAGCGAGTGTACCCGCAGCAAAATTCAAGTTCGATCGTGCTTCAGGCGATGAATCCGCGTGCCAGGTTCACCGCCCGGTCGATGGCACTCGCCAACCGCTGCGCCGTGTCCACCGTACGCACAATTCCGTCAATCTCACCCTTGAGCTGCTCAAGGGAGTCGTTGGCGCGCAGTACCTCTTCCTTGAGCGTCCGGTACGCCGCCGAACGCGTTGAGAGCTCGGCGCGATTGAGGCCGGTCTGGATTTCGAAGACGACCTCTTCGAGGCCGTGGATGCGGTCCTTGGCCGCGATCGGGCTGGCCTCCCAGTAGGCTTCACGCAGCGCCTCGTGGAGCGCCGCGAATGCCTCCTTCATCTCCCCGGGCGTCGGCCGCGCGTGCGCCGGCGCGCTTCTCTCCCGTAGCGGCATCAGCCACCTCCTCAGTGCCCGGCTGCGAGCGAGC